>Ga0210390_10000271_pt1 | contig 57425 bp, 44 predicted proteins | sample IncBWH11OmetaG_FD_161050 | JGI IMG/M metagenome (GOLD analysis project Ga0210390, IMG submission 161050) | Forest soil microbial communities from Barre Woods Harvard Forest LTER site, Petersham, Massachusetts, United States - Inc-BW-H-11-O ... | reverse complement strand
AGCAGCATCCCGCCGTACAGCACGCGGATGTCGGCGGCACTTGAGAACCATTTGTTGCCCTGCGTGGTGGTTCCGCTAAGGTTACTTGCATAGGTGCGCTGGAGCTTCCATCCAAAGGCTGACGCCGGCAATTCAAGATCAACGACCTTCTCAACAGCTGCCCCGTAGCGGTAGTAAATCGGGCAGGGACTGTAGGTCGGCGGTTGATAGGGCGGGTTTTGATTCGCGTCGGCAGGCTTCGGGTTGGGTGCGCCCTGAGACGGAGTGTTCTGCAGCGGTTGGCCAGCGCACGGTGGGTTGCACCCGGCGCCTTGACAAGGGCACGGGGGCGGGCTGGCACTGGCGGGGGTGGCGCCATTCCTTGGATGCCCGTGACTTTTAACTGGAGAGAATATGAGTGACAACGCAACGGCTAAGGCAAATGAATTGCGGCACGGTCGTCTCCATGCGCCGCCGATCATCTCTCGTATCCTGCTGTTGTGTCGCTCTAAAACGCCATTGGCTATAGTCATGGAGGCGGCTCCTCTTGCTGTCATGATCGAGCGTGTTGCTTTGATGTTGGCCGGAAGGACGAATGTCCTTCAAACCGCCGGTTTAGGACATCAAAAGGCGGCCGAGAAACCTCATTTCGGGCTGCTTGCGTTTTGGATCAGCGCGCTGTAGCGGTTAACTGCGGCCGTATCGCCCTGCGCAGCTGCTTGGGCTTGTCGCGCCTTCAGGCTGCCGATATATGCCTGCTGGGCCGCCGCTGCTTTCGCTTGTTGCCGCTGAGCCGCGGTCGCAACCAATGCGTCGAGTTGCTGCTGCCACGATGCCAGCATGGCCTTCTGCGCATCCGGGAAGGACGAAACCGATTGCTGAATCAAATCCTGGGCGGCTTGGAACTGCAACGTGGCCGCCAACCGTGCGACGATTTCCTGCAACGCGCGAGCCTTGACGGCCGGCGTGACGGCGGATCGCATTGCCTGGTCCAGGAAGGCGCGGCCGTCGGTTGGACGCGCATCGGCAAGCGCATACGGGTCTGCAGGCGACAACCGGATTTCTTCGGCCATCGCTCTGGCAATCAGCCAATTGACGCGAGCGTCGCCTGTGAGCGTCCCGTCCAAGAGGCGGTTATTGAGAAAGACGATGTAATCGTTGATTTTGCCACGACCGAGGTAGCTGAAGGCCAACGCATAGGCGATAGGCAAGGAACAGCGTCCGTCTGGCAATTGCAACTTTTCGGTCTGTAGACGCGTGACCTGGTCCGGCAATTCCTGGGTCGTGTAAGTCGCAAGGTTTCGGCACGCGTTGCGAGTATCCCCATCGAAGACAGGGTCCAATGCCAGTGCCGGCGCCAGATCGGCGTGTTGAACCGCCCATTGACCGATGACGTCGAGCGCTGTGTCGACGTTGCCAATGCGGAACGCTTGATAGAAGCCAACTGCGTGTTTGGCGTCGACAGGATCCAAGAGCGTCGGGTTCTGCAGGAGCAAATTGCACGATGCCTTACGCCGGTCCGACGATAGCCCCGGCGACGCGTCATCGGCGTCTTTCAGGAAGGGATGAACCTGAGCCGGCGGTCCTGAGATCGAGGTGATGAAGTCAGGGGCGGTCATTGATTGCCACATGGCATCGCAAGCCTGACTTTGAATCGACGTGTCCTGCGAGAGGAGAATGGCCCAATTGGTCCAGGCGAAATCGATGACGGAGTCGGTCCGGGTCAACGTCTGCGACTGTCCGTCCTGCTTCCATTTGTAAGTCCCCTGCAATCCTGGAGTGCTTCCGTCAGACAGGCTCAAATTGGCCGCCGGGATCAGGGACTTGGTAATGCCGGGCCCTTGCCAGTAGAGCTGGGCGTGCATGGTTCCGGGCGGAATCTTGGGAACGTTGGCCGAGATCGTCATCTGCACGGCGACCGGCTGATTGGCCGTCAGATTCACTGGATTTGATTGAGTCACCCAATTGTTCGGCGTCGCGTTGATGATGACATTCCCAGCGATCGAGACTGTCGACGAGAAACTGACAGGATACCGGGGGTCAGGAGAGTTCACGTTAATCGGGCTGATCGCAAACGTGTAATTGCCCGTCTGGCGCGGATTAAGCAGTCCGGTCCACTGCACTGAGAAGGAGCCGGTCAGTACCTTCAAGTCCGTGAAAATATCCCGCACAATGTCGTACTTCATGTCGGCTGCGGGAACCTGGTCCCGAGTCCCGCCCGCCTGAATCCAGCGGCGCCCTTCGTTAATGATCGTCGGCTCGGGAATCTCGAGGCGCATCATCATCACGACCTTAGCGCGGATCTCGGCGTAGGGTTGCCCGGCCCAATTATCCTGCCGTGCCAACAGGGCGTTCTGAGCGGTCTCAATCTGCGTCTGATCGAGCAGGTAACGGGCCAGCCAGTGCAGCATCTCCAGGGTCTGATAGTTGAGCGTAGTGTTGGCGAGGTTGACCTGAAGAAACAGCTCCTTCCCACGATTCTTGGCGGCCTCTTGGTCTTGTTCAGTCAGGGTCTTGAAGGCGTCCTTCGTAAAGAGCGTGCGGATGGCCGACGCAAAATCGGTGGGCGGCATCTGCTGCCAACCGGCAGGAAGAGTCGCCGGGTTTTGCTGGGCTCGTCCATCTGAAGTCTGGAACGCTAACCAAGCCACCGCGACGAGGAAGAACCGGGCTTTTCGATCTCTCAAGCGTACACACATGTGAGCGTCTCCTGGGAACCGCGCGCGGCGCAACCATGCAGATGGCGAGCTATCTCGTAGGCATGGCGCATGGGAATGCGTTGCCCGAGTCGAATGCGGCCACAGTTGGATGTAAGGTAGAAGCTCCGCTAGTCCATCTGTGAATCAGAGGACCCAGCGTCCGCGGGAAGCAGCCGAATTCGGCAGACAACCTCCTGTGCTCGGCAACGCCGTTCGATATCCGTCACGAACTGAGTCGAGCGCCACGGAGATGGATTGCTTGAATAAGCATCGCGGCACAACGAGCGATCTTGCACAAGGCAAATGCAAAAATCAAATCAAAGGCTGCGCCCGCACTCAAGAAAGTGAAAAAAAGTCTGGCCTCCAGAAAATTCCTGGCCTCTATGTTTTGCAGCTTGCCCAGCCACCGAACGACATTGGCAATAACTGTTGGCTGAAGCGAAGGCCATCACCGGGCGCGCAAGTCTCACTCTTGGTTGACGTGACACGCGAACCAGATCAATTGCGAAATTCATGCCCACGTGGTGCCGCACGAAGGGGCGCCATTTCTCTCGGGCGAGAAGCAACCGTTGCGTGATCGGAGGACCATTATGAGAAAGTGAGTTGAGCGAGCTCCGGGACGCGCGTGCCTCGGTGCAGTGGTTCGGGGCGTCTTGCCAAGGATCGTGCATACGTCATCCAGGCGGGAGGAAGGACGAGCGGTAGACCTTCTTGCCGCTGCTCGTCCTTTGGCTGAAGCGGATGATGTCGGTGCGGCGCTGCTAGAGAGGTCGTTCAGGCGGCGGTTTGTGCCGCTACGGCCTTGCGAATGCGGTCGCATGCGTATTGGTAATTGACCGGGTCTTGCTCGATGCCCACGAATCGCTTGCCGGCGCGGATGGCATGCCGTCGCAATCGAGCACGTGAAGGTCGACTAAGCTATCTTCCATTCACGGGAATTAGTTGCACAGAACATTGAAGGCCCGCTGGTTAGCCCGTCTCGGAAGGCGGCCGACGGCGTGTCGCCGCTTTGACATTTTGTCGTTTTGCTTCAAAGGTCGAAATGTCTGCCGGTCAGCCTGGCCGAAACTCCAATCCGTGGCCGGAAACGCGGGCATCCTGAGTTGGTTGCCAACCGCGTCCCTGACGAAAGCTGTCATCAGTAGAGACAATCCGAGGAACACGACGCACCGGGCGAACATGACCATTTTGTCCCAAGCCCCCCTGCTCTTCCCGGAAATCTTCTCTTCGTAGTGGCGAATCAACGTCGTGCAAATTGGGGGAACGCCGGGCGTGAACGTGATCGCAGTGCGGATCTGCAAATCTGCGACTTCTTCGGGCTTAAGCAGCCGCCGGGCTTGTTGCGCCCAATTATCCGATCGCTGGAAGGAACGGCTTTCGGTTGGCGTCCCGCCCATTGACCCTTGATAGGTCGTGCTCCGGGACGTGCCGCCCGACGTGACGATGATGGTCTGCTCGCCGAGGCGATCGCTCACATACTGCGCCGTGTCCTTGTCGTTGACTCCGAGAAATATCTGGCTCACGTTGCTCAAGAGCGTTTGCTCGCCGTCCGGGAAGCACTTTTTGAGCTGCCCAATCGACTGGTAATAGAATTGCAATCGAACTCCGTACCCTCGGTACTTATCCACCGCGTCATCGATCGCATCCATGTGGCCGAGTGTCGCAGCTTCGTCAAGAACGAAATGAACGAGCTTCTTTTCCTGTAAGCCGCCCTTTACCACCGCCCGGAGCATCGTGCCGATCCACAGGCGAAGCAGGGCCTGCTGAGCGCGAACGTGCTGCGGAGGAAGCACGAGGTACACGGTCGTTTTCCGCTTGACCAAATCGGCCGGGTCAAACGTGCTCTCAGTCGTGTTTTCCGCGACCGCGATGGTGTCGAGGAATTTCAGAAACCTGGATACGGTCGTGAGGGATGACGCCAGCTCATTGTCCTTAAACCGCGTGAGCTGATACCCCATTCTGGCGAGCATTCCCGACCAGGCGTCCGGCGATTCGCACATCAGGCGGATGATGGCCTCCATCTTCGCAGGATTACTGAGCAGAGTGCGGACGGTCTGCAGGGATCTGTCTCCCTGCTGGCCGTAATAGGCGACGACGGCAAGCATCGCGCTAATCCACGTCTCCGCCGAGTCGACCCAGTGCGGATCTTTCTCCTCGCCCGTGCGAATCACGAGGGCATTGGCCATGTCCCGGCAGTCGTCGATCGCCAGCGGAGAATCTCGGTCGATTCCGTCCAATGGATTCAGCGTCTCGGGCGTTTGCGTCACCTGCCTGTAAGGGTCGAGGATTACGACATGATGACCCATCGTCCGGCGCCGGGCCGCCGTGAGGCGCGCCAGCTCCCCTTTGAAATCCACCACGACCGTGGAGTCAGGGCAGCTCTGAAGGAAGGGAATCACCAACGAGGTACCCTTGCCGACGCCCGTAGGGGCGAATGCGGCGACATGGACAGCGTTCAGTTTCACGAAGAGTTTTTGGGGCCTGCTGCGAAGAGTGCTCAGGAACTGCCGGCAGGCCGTCGTCGCATCGACTCGCGGATTAAAAAGGGCCCGCAGTGCCGGGACGAATCGCATTCGCGTTGCTGTCAACCGGCCAAGGATCAGGCCGCTCTTGGCGTCGAGCATCCCGGCCTTGCTCAAATCACCAGCGTCAGCCCACCGGGCCGAGCCGAGCGTCGTCAGGCGCTTGCCGCCATTTTTTATCACGGACGCGAACAAGCACAGGAACCCGACGCCCACCCAAGGCATCGCGGTGCCCGCAAGGGTCAGGCCGTACGCCAGCACCACAACGCCCGCGATCAACATCAAACGGCCAAGAATCATGATTTGTCTCACTTGCGCGACGGCCATCCGACCGCCTCTTTTCTTGCCGGGGTGTCGTAGGCACCGAGCCTGCGATCACATCTCCTTTCCTTTGATCAGCGTCGGCTCCCGCGTGCCGCGTTCGCAGTCACCGGCCCGATTGACAATGTCGTGGAATGTTTGGCCGCCGGTCGTCGCCTGGTCGCGCACCGCTTGGCGGGTCCCGAGCGCCTTGATTTCATCCATCCACTCCGCGATCTCCGCCTTCAACTTATTGTTCGACCAGTCTTTCACGTGGTCCTGCCACCAAGCCCAATCTCTCTTTTCGGTATGAGCGTTCCACGCTTCTCGATAACGGCGCATCGACTCAGGGGCCAAACCGTATTCCGTGAATTTCGGCGCCAGGTGTTCCGCCCAGACCAAGTCGCTGTACGCATCGAAATGGGCGCGAACCAATTGCTCTCGGCTCATTTCCTGGCCCGGCTTCGCTGCCGCTGGCTTCGCTCTGTCGATCATCGCGTTTCCCTTCCCTCTTGCTGCGTCTGCTTTTGCTCCTGCGTCTTTTCTTCCGCCCGGGGCTTGTCTTTGAGAATCTGCTGAAACCGGCTGGTCATGTTGACGCCAGCCATCTGCGAATACTCCATGACCGCCGTGCGCAGATCGACGCCTTAGAGATTGGCTCCTTCGAGCCGGGCATTGACGAATTTGGTCCCGATGCACACGGCCTCGCTTATTTTCGCGCCACGGAGATCGGCATTGCTCATGTCGGCCTGCGAGAGGTTCGATCCCGAAAGATCGGCTGCCCGCAAATCGGCGAACCGTAAGTCGGCGCCTTCAAAGTTCACTTTCCGCAAATCGGCCCCGCGCAAGTCGGCTTTCTTGCCCGAGCCGTGGCGGTTGTGCACCCAGTCGCGGTGCTGCTGGAGCGTCGTCGTGACCGCGTTGGCTTTCATCCCGTCACCCCGCCTTTCGTGCACGATCGCGCATCATGCTCATGAAGGTCTTGACGTCGTATTGCGGTGCGGCCCGGCGTGCTTCCTTTAGCGTCTCGTTCAGCAATTCAATGAGCCGCGCCATGTTGAGCTGTTTGCCGCAAATGGCGACGGTTTCGTCATTGGGCATGTCGATCTTCACCCGCGACAGCTTGATGTCGTCGAGATTCTTGCCGCGGCTCATGCGCTCCTGCCGCTCGACTTCATCCCGTGACGCACCAGCCAGGATGTCGGCCAGTTTGCGGCGCTGATCCTCTTTGGTGCCTTTCACGATTGCGTACGCTTTGCCGAAGCCGAACGCCCCTGCGAGGAACGCCTCCTTCGCTTCCGGAATCAGCTCATCGACTGAGAGAATTCGTGTCGCCATCGAGGCGTCGAAATGCAATGCCGCCGCCAAGTCCTTCTTGAGCCACCCAGGGTTCAGCGCCATGAGTTCTTTGCACGCCAGGTAGACCTCCGCGTCGCTTAAGCCCTCACGCATCAGGTTTTCGACGAGTTGCAGCTGCTTGATCTCGCCGAGACTGAGTTCCGTCTCGAGCACTTTCACATCCACATGAGTAAGGCCGGCAAGCTTCGCCGCTCTGAGGGTCCGTTCGCCGGCCACAAGTGTGCTGTCCCGAAGAACAAGCAGTGGACGCAGCTGCCCATCGCGCTTGAGCGTCTCCGCATGCCGCCGCAGGCCCTCATCGCTGAAATGCTTGCGGACGTTTTCCTTGACGATCACTTTTTCAACCGGCCATCGTTCGTATGTCCCGATTCCCATTTGAACCCCTAGTTTTTTGGAGACACCGGGGCATCCGGCGGCCATCTGATCACGCTGCAGGACGCCGAAGCGGCAACAGCCCTTCCTTCTGAAAGCGCAGCAGCTCCGTGTGGCTAATCGCCCACGAGGCGTAGGCACCCCGCCCCGACTCTTTTTTCTTTGCGTTGATGCGGCCATGCCGGCACCATTCTCTGCATGTAAACTCCGCTCGCCCGACGATCCGTGCAAATTCCTCGACCGAATAGAACTCGCGCGTTCGCTCACGCTCTACGAGCGACGTCAGAATCGCTTCGATCTTTTCCAAACGTTCTTCGACCGTCATAGGGCACCTCAGCGCACGCCGTCACAGTTTTCTCACATGCTCCGTCCGTGATTTTGCTGAGGCGATTCGATTGCGGGCGCTTCCGGCACCTCGATCGCCTTTTCGGCTTCCGTCGCCCTCTGGCCGGGGCCGTACGGAACGAAAGCGTGTCCGTTGAAAATCGCCGAGGCCATTTCCATCTGGCCTTGCACGCCCAAGCGTTTCATCTCCGCGCCGATTTCTGAGACCGCGTTTTGCAGTCCCGGCGCTGCCTGACTGATCGTTTCACCGACGTTCTTGAGAATGTCCATGAATTTTTCGGACATGGTTCACCTTCTTGCCGAGTCACTCGGCGGTTTGAGATTCGTAATCGGGCATGTCAAAGCTGACATCGCTGCATCGCAAATCGGGAGTTCGCATCGAACAGCCCGGCAAACACTTCATCCTTGAGGTAGTCGGGGCGCCGACACACAAGGCTTCCTTGTCCCTGCCGCAGCACGACCGCATCTTCACGAGCGAGCTGGTCCAGGTCCTGCGGACGCACGCCCAGCAATTCGCTCCACTCGTTGGCCATGTTGTGATTAGTAATTCCGAAGACCTGCAACACGCCCGAGTTGTTGACGATGGTTTGCCAATCGTTGGGGTAGCATTGCCGCAGTTGGCTAAAATCTTGGAAGAATGTCCAGGTCTGCAAGCCGCTACCGCGAAGCAGCGTAATCGCCTGCCGCAGGATCGGCAGCGAACCGAGTTGGGCGCACTCGTCCAGAAGGAACAGCGTTCGTTGCCGCGGCATCATGGTTCGGCGCGTGACCGCCGTCAGTAGCGTTCCGACCCAAAGCCGGAGCAACGCTTTATGGCTTTCGAGTTTGTCGGGCGGAATAACGATGTAGATGGTGAGCGGCCGTCCGTCATAAACGTCCTGCAATCGGAACGACGACGCCTGCAGGGTTTGCACGACCTGATCGCTACCGAGGGCGCTAACGTAGGTGCACGCCGTTGTCCGGATGCACGGCCGAGTCTTATCAAACGGGGCAGTCAGATAGGCAATAAACAGTTCCCGCGCCATGCGGCTTTTGACGGCCTTCTTATCGAGCATCGTCGCGACGGCCAAATCCATGTCGTCGTGGTAAAGCCACCCGCGCAACTGGCCGAGGTGTCGCTCTTTCGGCGGGTAACTGGCGATATGAGCAATGAGTGCCGCGGTAAGACCGTTAGCGGTGGTCGTCCAATATGGGTCGGTTGAGAATTCGTGGCCCACCGCAAGCAGCGACGCCAGCATTTCCGCATCGCTGTCGACGTCCGACCGGGGCAATGCCAACAGGTCAAAAGGGTTCAAGCTATCGCTTCGCTTCGTTACAAGGTGAAAAGGGTCCAACACGACAATCTGTTGCCCCATTTCGCTGCGGCGGCGACTCGTCACCTGAAACAGTTCACCTTTGATATCCAAAACGATAGCCGGCCCGGGATACCGCAACAGATTGGGAATAAGCACACCTCGGCCTTTTCCTGTACCGGTCGGAGCACAGGTCATGAGATGTGAATCCCCGTCATAGGTAACGGGTTGCGAATGACCGTGAGGCGCGGCCTCGCGCGGTGTGAAACCGAACGATTCGCGCCGGCAACCGTCGATCCAACCCAACAGAAGGTGCTCCTCCCGATCGCTTTGGGGGGGTGACGAGCACACCTGGCGACTAAAGAGATCTGACAGCATCGACGCTTCACCTCACGTTAAGAAGACTCTGGATACTCGCTGAGTCCGCCGCTTTGTTGATGGGCAAGCCAAAGAGGCGGCCGCCAGAAACCACCGTGCGGCCCCTCTCGGCTGCCGTTATCTCACTTCACGAAGTGTTGCTTCGTGAGCATGGCCACGTGGTTGCCCTGCTCCTTCGTCAAGTCCGCCAAGCTCTTGTTGAAGAGCTGTTTGGCGTAACCACACGCAATCCGATCCGCCTTCTCCTTCTCTTTCTCGCTAAGCTCCTCATACCAGAGGAGCGTGGCGCCCCCGCCAAAGATGGCGATGAGGGCCAAAACCGGTACTAGTGGGAACATTGGATTTCTCCTCAACAAGGGGCCTTTTAAAGCGCTCCACCTCGGATCGCTCTATTAGCTGCTGGCTCGGGACAGCTGGGGACATCCGCGGGACAGACACAATGTCTCCGGGACGTCAGGTCCTCGCAGGCCGCAACGCTTGCAAGAGAAAGCGGCGAAAACCACGTCCTGCACGCGGGTTACGACGAAGGATTCGTCGCTTCACCGCGAAAACGTGCTCTTGGAAGAGACAACCGCGAAATTTTTTTGCGATGTCCCAAGCGTGTCCCAAAACCGCGCGAAAATCGGGGTTATGACTGGGAGTCGCGTCGAGCAGCGAGTCCCACCAGGCGCAAGGAGTGATCAGCCCCCGGATGTGCGCTCAACTCCTTAACCGTTCGACCGAGCGATTTCTTCCAGGCGTCGAATTTCGGAGCTGCTTTGGGATAGAGCCGCGCGAGAAATTCATAGGGGCCATCCTCCGCCTTCTTCTTCAAGCAGGCAGTGAGGGCTGCATGGATCGTTCTTAGCGAGTCGGCCGGCTCACAGGGGCCCTGGATCAACAAGCAATAGGCCTCAAAATCGCGACGTCTCGCGGGGGGCAACCGTTTCACCAGGTCGGCCAATTCCAATGGCGCGGCGACCGGCGCGCGATCGTCGATTGCATGCCGATTGGCGATCTCGACTCCTTCGGCGTCGGTGATGCGATCGCTGAAAACCATCCACCCTTCGCGCACCGCTTGTGAACGCAGCACCGAATCGACGGACGTGCAGTCGGAAGGGTAAGCCAGGAGCTCTTCGGGCGCTACGGCAGCGAGGCTCCGGGCGAGAGCGGTCGCCAGCCTTTCGGAACCCTGCCCGCTTTGGTCCCGGGTTCGATTCATTTGCAGGGCGGTATCGAGCCCTTTCTTAAGTTCAAGCCGCGAGGCAGGATTCCGAAAGTGAGTCAGCACGCTGGCGGCCAGCAAGACGCAGCCCTCCGCGACTTGCTGTGGACCCTCCGCAAATCGTGTGACGGCGACCCGCGCCAGATCGAGCGTCTGATCCGACAGGTAAGGCCGCTCCGCCTTCTCGGCCGTCGCGAGGGCCTGCACGAGCGCCTTGGCTCGCTCGTCCATAGCCGTGGCGGTCTTTTTCATCGACGCCGCGATCATACGATGCAGAAACTTCGTCGCCCGTCGCCCCTCGGTCGGCGGCGCGTATGGAACGAGAAGCACGTAGGCCTTGATGAGCTGGTGCAGCTTCACGCGCTCGCGACACGACTCGATCTTGTCTTCCAGCCATTCCAAGGGAACGCTCTGCGAACGCTCAATGGCCACCGTGAGCATCGCGATCGCCACATGGTCTGACGGCTCGTCGGCGATCGAAGAAAGCATCTCCTGAACCAGCGGGCGTTCCGACGCCGTTGCCAGCACGCGGACGGCCTCTGCACGCAAATCGGGGGCGAGGTTCTTATGCAGCGCAATGTGTGCGATGACGTTCGCCCCATCTCGGACCGGAAAACCCTCAAGCGCGGCAAAGATGAATTTCAAGTGGGGCGTCTCGGGGGGCAGCGCGGCGACGCGCCGCAACAGCCGGTCGCGGCCCGGCGGATCAAGCGCTTTGCGGCCTCCCGCGACATTCCGCAGGGCGGCCGCCGCCATCAAAACGAACTCGTCGTCAAACGGCGGATCCCCCAGTACCATCCGAATCAGAGCGTCGGTGGCATCCCGCCCGCCGATTAGGCCCAGGCTGAAAATCGTTTGCTCCAAAAGATTTCGCTCAGCCCTCGGGCTATTCAGAATTCCGAGCAAGGCTGCAACGGCACCCTGGTCTTTCGCGGCGCCTGCACGGATTGCTGCCTCCCGTCGATCCTGATCCGACAGGGACGGATCAGACAGTGCCTGACGAATCGATGCAATTTCTGATTCTGTCGCTCCTCCTCTCACGTCCGTTCCGGCGAAAGTCTCCCATTCACCGGTTAACAGCTCATCCAGGCCTTCGCGGCGGGCCACCGACGAAGGCACAGCATTCGTCATGCATTCGATCGCCCAAGTGGACAGGTCCTTTTGCTTTCGGGCGCGGCGGCACAAATCCTCGGCGTCCATTGCCGCAAATCCACTGACCGCCAGCTTCGTTAGCTCCATGTCGTCAGAGCTCACGACTTCCTGCCACAACTCGTCTCGGACGGACCGGCCGATTCCGTCTGGGAACTCATCGGACCAGCGACCTGCGGCGATGAGCCGTGCTACCCTCAAGGTGGCTTGCAGGTAGCGGTCGCGTTGCCGCAGCCATTGCGCGCTGCGCTTGCCGCAGCTCTTCGATAGCTTTCCTCCAATTCCGGCAGCGAACTCCAACACAATGAAGCGGCTCGAGGAACTGAAGGCACGATCCATAAAGCTTTCAGCCTCCTCGGAGCTGAGAGTCGCTGCATGTTCGGCAGCGAAGAATTCCTCGAATGTGGCGTGGAGAAAGCTGTATTCATCACACAAGTAATCAACCTGATTGATGAACCTGCTGCGGGATATAGGTTCGGGATGCAGGTCCTTTAGCCGGTCCGCCAATTCGCCTTCCCTGAAGGTGTAGCGCGGCCTGTCATCGTCAAACAGCAACTCATACGCCAGGCGGCGCAGTCCGGCGAGATGACCGGCCGTCAACCGATCGGTTTCCCTGGCCGATTGGTTGTACTGTTCCTTAACCCAAGCGGTGACCTGCTGGTACATCTCGGCCCGGGTCCTTGGTCCCCGCCCCCGGCCCGCTGACCTGGCCAGCACACCGACTAAGAGGCCCAGCAGGAATGGATTGCCGGCCATCTGGCCGAAGTCGTCTTCTTCTTCGATCCGGCTCAGGATCGAATCGCGTAGATGGCTCTTCCCATGCGCCTGTAACCGCTTTTCGACGAATTCCTCCGTGGCGCGTTCGCTTAGGCGGGCAATGTGATACAAGTCGACCCGCGACCCGGATAAGAGCTGCCGCGGCAGGCCGCTCGGCCGGGAAGTAATAACCGTCACGAAAAACGGCTCTTCAGCAGCCACTCGCTGGCGGACCTGCTCTCTTAGAGGACCAGGGACCTCATCCCACCCGTCTAGCAACAGCAAGAACCTCCGGTTCTCTGCGGCCGCGCGACGCATCCAGCTTGCCGCCGGGCGCCAGTCGTTCAGCTTCGTCCCAAGCGATTCGAAGAAGAATTCGAGGAGGGAAAGATCTGGCCGCTCCTCAATCGCATCCGCGAACATGCTCAATTCGACGAATAACGCCGCATCGAAATCGGGAAGTTTTTCCCGGTGCGTCGCCCAGACGAGCCACTGAATGAGGGTCGACTTGCCGCTTCCCGGCTCCCCCACCACGATGCAACGCTCGAGCGCTCGGGAGACCATCGCCGCCGCGTTGATGGCCGGGTGTTCGCTGGCCAGTGAACGCGCCGACATCCGCTGAAGTCTTGTCAGATCTGCAACCGCGTCGTCGCGCAGGTCGTTCACTTGAACGGCATAAAGCTCGACGTACACCCGTTCCAATTCGACCGGCGCATCCCCTGGAATGACCGCAGGGAGTCGCGTCCACCGTTCGTCCTTCCTCACTCGCTCAAGCCACACTCCCAACCCGAGCCCGCACTGATTGCGGGCTTCCGCATCTGTCCATTCAGCACTCTGCGGCCGGATCGGAAATGACTCTCCCTTTCGCAAGTGGACGAGTGCGGCGGCTCGTGTGAATTGCTCCTGAGTCTCCCCGGCTGAGTGGCCGTTTCTCTTACCAATTCCCAATGCCCAACGGGCGGAAGTTCGCAATTCAGCGGCAGCTACTTGCTCTCCATCTGCGAACTGACTGTGCCAGACTGATAGAACCGTGTCGAGGCGTGCCAGTTCGGTGCGTGGAATAATGTCCAAGAGAACGATCAGCGCGTCGACCCGCGCTTCCAACGCGACTACCTCGGAGGGGCCACTCCAATCGGTTTGGCGGCCCAATTCGGCGGAGGCAAGCAGAGCGAATGCATGCTTGAGCAGCATCTCGCGTTGGAACGATTGGGGTTGGCTGCTCGGGGAATCTCCCGTCATTGCCTTCCACCTGCCAAAACAACGAGGGTTTCGAGCAGGACACCCGCTCACGTCTGCCGCTACCAATCGCGGTGATCAAACTGATGGACTTTTTCGCGGAGTCTGCTATGGTCGCGCGGTGTGTCCATCTACGTTGCTAGCACCCATGAAAAGAAAGCACATCGACTCGAAACAAGCAAGCGTCGCGGCGACGTTCTACGAGCCGGCATACCAACGTCTGCGGCAGTGGCATGATGGTCGCATGATCGACTTGGTCTGTTTCGTGAAAGAATCCAACGAAGCCGCTCGGAGAATCCTGGGCGACTACGGTGCCGCGCCAAGCCGGAGGTTTCGGGCGAATTGTTTCGCCGAGGTCTGGGAATTACCCCACGAATCCTTGCTCACCGGAGCGTACAGTGGGCTGACGGCTCAATTCGACCGTGCGATCAGCGAGGCGCTCGGTTGCCGTGGCCATACGCTGTCTGCCGCTTCAGGTTTCCTTCGCTGGGCCGACAACGAAGAATCTGAACGTCATCGTCGGCACGTTCCGAGCCAGCTACTCAAGGAAACCGCCGCTGCGAGACGCAGTCGTTAGTCGGGCAAGCGGCGCGATTAGACGACCGGCATTCGATTACACCAATGTTAGCAAGCTTCAATTCCCGGCGGATTTGACCATTTTCTTTCGGCGTCACCGCCGACGATAACCTATCAAGAAGGAGGACGAGCCCACGGGTCACCGCGTAAACTTCAGACGGGCGGCTCGGCAATCTGCCCCCCCGCCCTTCGTAGAAACCCTTAGCGTTTTTTCATCGATGAATGGGATTTCGGCGACCTTGCGACGCAAACTCACATTTTCGCTTGCAACGCATAACGACTTAGTGCATCTTGGCGACCACCATCTCCGCTCGTTGCCAACGAGCGCGCGTGTCTGAGACGGCTTAACTTGAAGCTTAGGCCCAGCGGCCACTCTGCTTCTGTCGCCGGCTCAACATCCATTGCCATCTGAAAGCGACTCCGTAGCCGTAGGTCGAGACTGCAGGCGGTCCGACCAACGTGTCGGTGTCAAGTCGTTGCCCAAGCACTCGCGTGTCCGACATCGCCTTATTCGAGCATCACGCCGTTTTCAATAGCCAGAGCAGGCGCCGGGCATTGGGAAAGGTCCGCAACATATGACCTCAACTCCGACGTCTCGCCAATCTTCCCGGCACGTCGATGGGTTCAGGATTCAACCTACCTTTCCTCCCCGACAAGCAGAACGGCCTCCCATTTCGCGTCAAGCGACGCGCGACCCATGAAACGCTACCCCTTGCGCCCGGCCGGCGCCCCGATACTCAACCGAGTTCCTAACTTGCTCCGTGCCCCAGCCCGACCGTTCGTGGAGAGCATGCCGTGGGTCTCACGATAGAACGATGCACATTTAGCTTGACCACAGCTCCGGCATGCCGTACGTTCGAGCGTCCACCACCTCTCACCAAAGGAGCAACACTCGTGAGTTGTCAGCACCCAATATGTCTGTGTCCCATGCTCCGCTGACCCTGGTGCGCCGGGCCGTCGAGTCCTTGCGTGATTGTTGCCCTCGACACAACAGCAACGCGATCCCTGACCGCGAGTACCTGGTAAATCTCACCTGTGCCATTGGCGCCCTCTCGGCGGTCGACGCCACACACTCTCCTGACGCTCGGGGACTGGCATTGACTTACTTAATCAAGGCCGCGATGACTTCACCCCACGAATTCGCGGGCACCATACTTACTGTTCTCGAGCAAATGCTGGCTGCAGGGATGCTTACGTCGCACCCTGAGCCCTCAGCGCCTGTCCATCCTCCGCGCTCCGGACGCTCATGAGGCCGATTGTGGCACCTGCTTGCCGCGCCGCACCGACTTAAGCCTCGGCACACCCAACGCTCCACACTGGCATAGACCCATGGAATCACTCGACCCGAGTCCTGACGATTTTTTCCAAGACATAGAAGAAGGTGAACCCTACCGCCCAGCTCGCGATGCTACGGCTCACTCAACCATCACGAATCCCTTCTACGCAACCTTTCGTCAATATTTGGAGTTCGTCCTTTCGCATCGTGAATCACGCGACTGGACTGACGACGACTTCGAAAGCCTCTACACCGTTCGGCGCCTCGCAACGCCAGGGATGCCTTCCGACGCGCCACAAGAGCGCACCTCGCGCTATGCAGGACGTCTTGAGGCCGACATTTTGGCCTGGCTCCAGAATGACAATAACACAAAAGCATTAACGTTGACCGGTCTTACCGGCGTCGGAAAGACGACCCTTCTGCACTATGTATTCAAAGGTCCGCTATCCCCCGCATTGTCGCGCTATGTAGCGGTTATGGTTGATGTCCGAGAGGTCCCGAACAACGCCTCCCCTCACGACATTTATCTCCTACTCGTCGCCCAGTTGCGAACGACTCTATTGTCGCTTTGTCACAATGACCCCAGCGAAGCATGGACCCGCGAGGCCGCGGCACTCCACGGCGAGGAGCACATGACTCAGGCTCAGCTGCTAACCTTCCTTACGGAACGCATCAGCGGCGCCGTCGCGCTCCTTGCGGCTAACGACAGGCGGCTCGTTGTTGTGCTCGACAATCTCGATCAAAACACGCCAGAAAGCGTTGCATCAGTCCTTGCGCTTTCCCGCATATTGTGCCTCCGCACTGGATGTCGCATCATCGTGGCGATGCGGCCACCGGTCTACTGGACTCAGACGGAAAGATACGTCGATGCTGACGGCTTTGTTCGCCGCACTATGGTCGTTCGGCCACCTGACCTCGCACTGATTATTCGGGCTCGTCTAAAGAGCGCATTAACCTCTCGGCAGCCCGGAAATCCGAGGTCTTTTGTAATAACTGCGGCTGGCTTTCTCCCAGTACAGGTCTCGCGCTCCCAGGTTGTCGAAATGTGCGACCGCATTCTCGGCTACTATTTGACCGAGCGGGTGCAACAGGCCATTGTCTTCGACCTGTGTAGATTTGATCTGCGGAAGGCGTTTCGGGTCATTCTCGCGTTTCTAAAGAACCGCCGGCTAGCGCTCGACGGGTTTCTCATTCGCCATTTGACCGGTGCGCCGGAGCCTGCAACCCCACCGCCAAGAGCGCAGAAGTCCAAGCTGATGGTGTTTATCGATGGGGTGATGCACGAGGATCGCTCATACTATAGAGAGCGCGGAAGTCACACTGAAGACAACATGGTGATGAACGTCTTCGACTCCTCCTTAAAAAGTGTTGGGCGTTGTAACACGTGGCAATACCGTCTGTTGTCCATTCTCCTATGGGAAGGGGGCCTAGTCTCAATTGCCCAGCTCCGGGCTGCGGCAACGCGGCTTGGCATTGAGCCGGAGTCACTACTGCGCAGCCTTCAGCGTCTCCTACAGTTTGGTTTAATCTACAGTCCCGACACGGAATGCGAGGCTCGACGAATCGGTAATGTGCGTATCTCATCTGCAGGCGTGTTTTATGTGCGGACGCTGCTGTCTCATCCGGACTACTTATATGCTGTGATATGCGATACGCCGCTGCGGCATTGCGGCGTCACGCAAGCTGGTGGCCTGTTCGCAGACGACGACGAGGGGGGCGCGCGTACGTACGATCTCCGGATGCCCTCTATTGTAGAGTTGCTGAAGCACCTCCGGGACGCCGATCGCGAGGAAGTGGAAGTCGTGGATGACCTGCATATAACGTGGTATGGCAATTTAATCGAGGCAAGCGGCTTCTTGTCGAATCGCGTCTTTCGACTGGTGTGCCGCCTGCTTGAGCAGGGACTTACCTCGCGGCATGCGGGGGTGCGGACATGCGCCGCATGGTGGCAGCGTGTGGTCCTAAATCACGAGGTGCTCAATGGGACTCTGCTGCGAACGCAATACGACGAGCGCCTAGATGTGTGTCGTCCGCAGCGGCACAAGAGGCGGCGCATTGTGACAGATGTTGATCTTGGAGAGATGGGGAACGCAAGGATTCAGTTGACACGAGACCCGATGGGCGACTCCTGTCGACTTTCAGTTGATTGGTTACCTGGGAACAGTGATCTTGCTCAGCGAGGCCTCGGAGCGTATGTGTCTCTTGATCACGGCAGGTTGCTGGGCGGACGTGCGTATGTTGGGTTTGATGTGACATCACCCGAAGCACGTATTTTGTCGGACGAAATCAGGCAGAAGCGCCTCGGCGGCCAAGGCCATGAGGTTCGCGTCGCGTCCGAAGGGGAGGTCAGTGGGCACGTTGTTTTCACTGTACAAGGAGAGGTTATCTCGGTTGCGTCCATTTGCGATGGCCTGGTGGCCGGATGAGTGAGTACTTGTCGTCGATACCGTCAAGGTCGAACCCAGTGAGGTCGACATGCACCGCGTATTAGAGCTGTTTATTGCGCGAGCTGAGCATAACCGCTTCCATTACGAGCTATCGCTTGCCGGCGAGCCAGAAACGTGTTACGTGCACGGTGACACAGTTGGGACCCGCGGGGAGATTAGTGACCTTGTTGAAGCTCTTCACGCGAAAATCGACGCAATCCTCGTAAGCTCAAGGAAGAGCACAAAAGAGATCGGGTTGGAGCTCGAGCACGAGCTAACGCCGCATGGTTGCAAATTGGCCAAGCTGTTTTTCGGAGACGGCCTGGGTGACGTGTGCATAGGAGTGGGCCAAAGTGATGTCTTAACAATTATGCCTGACATTCAGAAGCGGTGTGGGTTGGTTGACGAGCACGAAGGAAAGCTCAGCTGGGAAAAGATCCCATTCGAATGGATGTGCTTGCCGGCTGGAGAGACGATGAGTGGAGGGGTCTTTCTGGGTGATGTGATACATGTGACGCGCCCAGTGTACAAAAACGGTCAAGTCAATCCACAGCGGTTTGCGGCGCGCGAGAATCTGGTCAGGCATCGGAACAGAATCGTGGTCCGAGGTCCCGGTGTCGGCAAAGCTGCTGTTGCGGCCTTTGAGCCTCGAGAATTCGAGACTCTAAAGGAGGCCATGAAGGAGATCGGGGCCCGCGACTTCGTAGTCGTTGTGGCGCACGGGCCGGAAATGCGTGAAGCAGAGCATCCGGTGATCAAGATTACAAAGCAGCCATATCACATTGATCTGGCGTCTGTATATACTTTTAAAATGGGCGCGCTGGTTCTACTGTGTGTGTGCTTCGGGCATACATTTGCACAACCATTTGTTGAGCACTCGAAGGTAGTCGTATGGGCAGCGACGGCAAAAGTGCGGCCAAAGGATGTTAGGGTTATGGTTAGAGAGATCATGGCGGTGCTTGGCGACTATCGCGATACTGACTTTCATCTGGTCGAGTTCGCGAAGGAGGTGCGGGCGAAAGTGTCGCCGGCGGCGCGGCGGTGCTTTGCGTTTACCGGAAAATGGAATGTACAGCTTTTGAACGACTAGACTGGATGCCTTAGCGGAAAGGCGGGGAGTCAGCAAGATGAAACGCAAAGTACAGCAGGATGTGCCGGTGTTGATCCAACTGGACGACAACGACCTTAGAGCAGCGTCGCATGGCCTTTCCAAGGGTCGCAATAGCGTGTTAAGCGACGGTGACACCGGTGTGGTGATGAAGTACTTTCCAAAGATGGTGGCAAACAGGTTGAAGGAAATGGTTCCCGACAATTTCGTGATTGCCGCGGTGGAATTGGAGTTTGCCGTGTCGGGAAGCGTTTTCGGTAATGGCGTGTCGGGCAGAGGCAAGGTCGTTTTTAGCCCGAAGATCGCTACGAAATGAATTGCGCTGGAGCGGTAAGGATTACGCGGGCGATCCGGCTTGGCAAGCGGGTGAAGCGGAGCGGGCTCGGAAGACACCCTGGCAAAAAGAGAAAAGAGGTTGACGGGCGACCTTTTCGAGCGAGTGCTCAGACCGACCCCTGCACGAAAGCCGGCGCCGGAGCCTGGAGCCATGTCTTCAGGGGAGACTCGAGTCGAGCGCATCAACGAAGATCTTGTCGATGATCGAACGGGATTAAGAGATTGTTAACCACTTTGTCGTATGATGAATAGTGTGCGGGGCAAGGATCAAGCCCAGAAGTGCGCAACGTGAGGGAGTGAGGGATTATGTTGAAGATCGAAACGACGTTAACTGTTTCTTACCTGTGCGGGTGTGTGGCGCTCGTCTTGGCGATCGCAGAGCCGGCAAGTGCGATCACCGCGGCGGGCAGCGGCTGCGGCGACAGTCTCGCTTACACGGCTTTCATGAGTGTCGCATCGTCAGGCAATGCTGGAAGTGGTTCGCTCGGCGCCACGGCTGAATCAGGATCAGCAAATGGGTGTCAGGAAGCCACCGGCAGTTGCGATGGTTCTCCGTGCGGCTCGATAACGTGCACATTTACGATGAACGATGCCACCGTCAGTTCCCTGCCCTACACGGTAAATCCACCCCTTAGCAACTCAGGCTGCGCCACCACTTTCTGCAGAAGCAAGTGCGAGTGAGTGGCCTTCAGTGAGCAAAAGCGGTGACGTTGAAGGTTTCGGCTCTATGCTCACCGAGGTGGCATTCCAGACAGTTAGGCTTCGCTCGGAGGAACAGTAATGCTTGCAGGGCGGAGCGGAGACAGGCTTCCAGTCGTAAGCGTGGACAGCGGGATATCGTGTTCCGCTCGTCGCATTGTGAAGGCGACTCGGCGGGACCCGCCGCTCGTCCCGCGTTGAATTCATTTTCTCGCCGGTCGAGGGCGAGCGCCGTTTACGGGGAGGGTTCCGTCGTTGAGCGAGCGGACCTGGGCCCAAAGCTTCCGCCAGTTCTTGCGTTCTTCCTCCGGCAGAGCGGCGAGTGACTTCTCGTCGCGGACGCAGGAGAGACTAGCGTCCGACAGACACTCCTCGGTCCATCGACGGAGGTCAGGCTGAGGCGGGTGTAAGGCAAGCCACTGCTGCCAGCGGGAGACGCCCCGGGAGAGCCATTCGAGGGCTTTCCCACGAAGCGCCGCCGAGGCGGTCTGCTTCGGAAATCGTTTCCCGTCGGGGTCGACGAACATCGCACGCGCACAGGCACTGCATTCCCAATACGGTTGCTTCGATTTCGCGATAATCTGCTCGCCGAACTCGAAAGCCTCGCTCAGACGGCCTTCTGCGATAAAACCCGCAATAATCAGCCGATAGCTGTCGAGCGTCGCGATACTGAACGCGTCATCGAAGCAGCTGTCGCTGGCATTGTAAGCCGGTTCGTTGAGGGAGTCATAAATGGACAGACATTCGGCGGCCGCATTCGTCCAGGAGTGTTTGCGTGCGTAATAGCGGCACAGCCCGGCATGGCCCCCCGCGCTATATGGCTGCGCGGCGACCATCGACTGATAGAGGGCGAACGCCTGCTCGCGCTTAGAAGGGTCGCGTGCCAAGTCGAAAGCGAGCACAGACGCAGCTCGCGAGAACCGCGGTGCAAGACGCATTGCCTCTTGCAGTTCGATGCGCCTGCCCTCCTCGTCGCCACATTCCCCCAGCGCGACGCCGAGGCAGTGGTGGGCGAAAGCGCTCTTGGGCCGAAGCGCAACCGCGGTGCGGCCCCAACCGGCTGCCTCCCGCGCGCTGCCTTTCTGGACGACGTCGAGCTCAGTGAGCCTGGCGGCGATCGTAATCGCCAGAGGAAATGAGTCGGGCTCTCGACGCCAGGCGGCTTTCATCACTCGCAGACCCTGCTCGGCAGGCAGGTAGACACCGAGCGACGTAGCGAATGCCGGGTTAATCTTCGATAAGCCTGCCTTTTCGACCAGCTGTGACACTTTGTCGCGTTGGCCGTCCTGCACCGCCGCGCGTATGTCGGCCCGAAACAGGTCGGCATCATCTGCGTCGAGGGTCGCTCGCAGTCCCGGCTGTGCGGGATAGAGAAAGAACCATTGTTCCAACGCAAGTCGGAGCGTATCCGCAATCGTCGAGCGGCGGATCATGCTGACAGTTGCGTCTGCGGATTGTTCTCCGACGGCAATCCCGTATTGCCGGAATGCAAGTGGCAACAGTTCCATTGCCTTATCGGGAAACAGACGGACCTGCCCTTTAGTGAGATTCCACCGCCACGCAAAGGCATCGTCGAGACGCTGCACCATCAGCAGATCCTTTTTGACCACGGCGGCACGGTCGCGAAGGTCTGGTGCGTCGACATCGGCGAGCAACAATTCTGCTTGCCCCAGAGAGGCATTCACTTGGCTCAGCCGATGGTCCCTCAAATTTGCTTCGGCTCGGTCCAGCTGCGATTGCGCAGCCTGTTGCGTCCGGGTCGCCACATTCTCCTGCTCCAGGCGGTGCTCGGCTTGCTCGCGTTTCCGCTCGGCCGCGTGCCACGTGCTGGCGACGACTCCTGCTGTGAGTGCGATGAACACCGCGATTGCGGTCACAAACGGGCCCCGGTGTCGCCGAATAAATTTCTGCACCCGGTACGCCGCGCTCGGCGGATGGGCCTCTACGGCTTCGCCCTTCAGGTACCGCTCGATGTCGCTCGCCAGGCCCTTTGCGCTCTGGTAACGGCGCTCGCGGTCCTTTTCGAGTGCCTTCATCACGATCCAGTCGAGTTCGCTGCGCAAGAGACTCGCGAGCGCCGCCGGCTCCGCGCCGCGATTCGCCGCGAGCGCGGGCAAGGACTCGGCCGTGCTGATCTTAGTGCTAGGCCGGGGCGGTTCCTTCTCGCGAATCACGCGCAGGAGTTCAAACAGGCCTGCACTCTTCAACTCATTGCTGAACGGCGTTGATCCGGTTAGCAATTCGTAAAGCAAGACGCCCAACGCGTAGATATCCGACCGAGTATCGATGTCGAGTTCATCGAGCTTCGCCTGCTCGGGGCTCATGTACACCGGCGTTCCGACGATAGCGCCCAACGCCGTGACCAGCGTTTTCTCGGTCAGCGGCTGGCCGACCGCCTTCGCGACCCCGAAATCGATCACCTTGGGCATAGGCCGATCATCGTACCGGGCTACCAACACATTGCTCGGCTTAAGGTCGCGGTGAATGACGCCCTTCAGATGCGCATGCTGGACAGCTTGGCATACCGGCACAAACAGCGCCAGGCGCTCTCGCAGTGTGAGCTTCCGCTTGTCGCAATAGCGGGTGATCGGTGCGCCTTTGACAAGTTCCATCGCGAAGTACGGGCTTCCGTCTCCAGTAACACCTCCGTCGAACACCTTGGCGATGTTGGGGTGGTCCATCAGCGCGAGCGCTTGCCGTTCTGCTTCAAAGCGACTCAGCACCGTCTTTGAATCGGCTCCGCCTTTGATCAATTTGATCGCGACTAACCGCTTCACCGGTTCGGTCTGCTGGGCCATCCAAACGCAACCCATGGCGCCTTCGCCAATTACTTCAAGCAGCCTGTATCGGCCAATGCTGGTTTCAGCCTCGTCGCCCGCGGGTCCGATCAGGGTCGATGCTAAGGCGACGGCCGGATTGCGCGACCGCTCATCCGATTTGCAGACGGGGCTGCGCGGCGTTTCGACCCCGCGCCGCGCGGCCGCATCAACGCTGCAAGATCGCTCGACCAACGCGGCTCTGTCGGCTGCATCCTGCAAGTGAACAGCAGTTTTGGCGCCGCGGGGCATATCCGGCATCGCAGGACCTCGGAGCAGCTAGCCAACGCGGTCCGCTCGAGCGTGGCCAATAGCGGACAATCCCACCGCCTGAACGGCAACGCTCTCGCTAGACAAGCGGCCTGGAGTCGGGAGCCTCAATCCGTGAAACCGCCCGCTTCCTAAGTCAGGCCAGTCCGCTTCGCCTGCGGCTGTCACCGCGGATATAGTCCTTTTTTGACTATTCCAAAAGCGACTCTACCATCAGCGCCCCTCGCCGACAAGAGGGCGCATGGAAAAGTCCGTTCATACCCCGGAATACACTGCATTCCTCCGGTTTCTCCGCGAAACCCGGGAGGCCGCGAAGGTCACGCAGGTCGAGCTCGCGCGCCGCCTGCGCCAAACGCAGTCGCGCGTTAGCAAGTGGGAGCGCGGCGAAATACGGCTGGACGTCATTCAGCTGAGAACCATCTGCCTCAGCCTCGGGACGGATTTTCCGACATTCGCCCTGCGTCTTGAAGAGCGTCTTTCAAAACGACGACGATAAAGACCCCTGGTTGCCACTCTGCTTTCAGGGCTTCTCAAAGGGCGCGCTCACTCTACGCGTCCAATGACTCGAACCGCCGATGACCCACCTCGCCCTCTCCGGGCCATAGGTCGCTTCGCAGAGAGCATCGCTCAAGACGGCGTGGCCGGCCCCCGCCGATTCATGAGAACCTGAGGTTTCTTCGAAGCCAATCGACGAGAAGCCTTTCGGTCGGCGACGAGGACAAACCGCGATTGTGGCGAGTTCTGACCCGCCCCGATCCACGAATCAACTTGATTGGCCTCCCTTTCAACTCGACCGAATTGGGCGGAATTCCTGTCGCACGCAAAAAAAGCGTCGAATTGTTCAACCCAGTTTCCAAGTTCAGAATACCAACCGCGCACGCCCAAGAGAGACATCGTGATGGCCAGTCGGCGGATTGACATCTCTGGCGTCCCGACCACGGGCATCGGCGGATTGTCGGCTGACGCTGCGCCGTTCCCGACGCGGGACTCGCGGAGGGCGAAGCACGACTCTCTGTGGAGGCTACCTTCCGACGTGCAACGAGGGACCACGGCTACTGCCAAGTCGAGCAGATGATCGAGGCTTTTGGTACACTTCCAGGCTTTGCGGATCGCCCGTATTGTCTCGTTCACCAGGGTCCTGAACATGACAAATGATTCGGCCTCATCGGAATTCGCGGGGTTGTCGAGGGACGACCTGGAACGGCACAAAATCGCCAAGGACATCGAATTTCTAAATCAACAAATAGCTCGCCCAGCAACCTTCGGAAAGTCTGTTTCAGAGCAGTTTGCCAGCCAGTTTTTCTCTATTGTAATTCCAGTTCTCGTCGTGGTCCTCACGTTTGCGAGTACGCTGGCGCTTGAATCGATCAAGGGGCGCGAAACAGCGAAACAAGAGCGAACAGCACTTTTTCAAAAACTTAGTCACGATTTGGGCGCTTTGACCTTTCTGGCTGAAACGGAGGCCGAGCGCATGAAGAACAACTGGACCAGCGTCAGTGAATTGAGTCCAGTCACCACCGACTACAACAAGAGCATCGAAGAGATCCGCTTCGACGAATATAAGACTCAAGCCTTGTTGCGAGACAAGTCCGGAACGACTACTGCAACGGAATTTGCGACGGTCATGCAAAACGTGAGACAGGTCGATAAGGCAGTGCATGGACTTAATGAGGAGATGGTTCGTGCAAAGGACGACAAACTTCCGGGGGCCAATTCGTTGCGAGCCGACCCCAAGATCGCGAGCCACGTCGCGGAAGATATCCGGACGAGCTTGGAGCCGTTCATCCAAAGTACTCACAAGCTAATCGGAACTCTTTCGTCGAAACTCTAAAGGCATGGGAAGTGTGGCGGGTGATCCGCTCCGACTTATGAGCAGCCCCCGAGGGTCACGATGCTCGGACGCCTCAGGAGACGTGCGATCGCTTATGCCAGACGGCCAACGAATGGTGCGTCCTTGGCCGAAGCTTCATTTCTCACCGAACCGATTTTGCGGTTTCGATGAGTTCCACCAAGCTCTTTAGCTGTGCCTGGGCGTTTTGAACACCGCCGGCCAGGCGGATGAAAGTGAGCCCTGCTCGCATCGTGGCGTCGCCACCTGCTGCCGCGCCGCCCCGCGGCCGCCGCCTCATGACCGACTTTTTGGGCTTTCCGTTGGCGCCAGCAAGCTTGTAAAAGGTTGAGCGGAACGTCCCATCGTTGATCTTCTGGCTGGGATGCGCTTTCTTGACGGCCGCCATTGCGTCATTGGCGGAGACACCCCGGTGCGTCTTCCCGAATTCGCGAATCACTTCCGACAGATTAAATTCATTGCTCTTTTTCGCCATGCGAGTTCCTAAATCTATGTTCAGGTAGTGAGATGAGTTGACTGAGGAAGCCTACCGCAGGAAGGGGCATCTATTCAATGCAGTCGCGTTAGTCGTCCCGCCTTTTCCTGCCCGAGCTTGTATGCTCCGGGCTGCTCGACCACACGTTGCTCCCACCGCCTCTGATTTCTCCGATATGAACTCGGCCGAGTCGCCTTCACGAATGCGTCACTCGGGAAGCCATTCTTGTATTGCCGGCCGGCTTTCGAGCTTGGCAAACAATCAATGTGCGCTGATGCCCCCGAGAAGCACGATGTTCTCGTAGGCGCGGACGCCCCGCTCCCGCATCGGCTTGTCAGCCGTGATGACAGGCAAAGCAAGCTTCTTGGCCGTCGCGAGGTACAGGCAATCGGCGAGTGTGTGGCGCGCAAGGAACGCCATCTGCACCACCTCTGGGAAAAGCTCTGCGTCCGGTACGAGTCGAACCATGCGATGCTCCAGCATCGCCTCCCACGCAAACGCGCCCTCGCGCGCTTTCTTTTCTGACAAATGCCCTTCGCGGTAGCGCCGGATGATCGCGCCGGTCACTTCAAGCCGGATGAGCGAAGGCGCAATCAGACCGTTCTTGCCGTCGAGAAGTTTCGCCGCCGCCTCTTCGCCAGGCTCGGGGATGAACCACTTAACCGCCACGCTGGCGTCGACCACGATCATCCGCGCCGATCCCGCTCGTCGCGGATAAACGGCGCCGAATCGGTCAAAATACCGGACTCCGCCTTGATCGACTCCCGCAAGCGAGCGGCACGCTCAGCGAGTTCCCGCATAGGCCGTGTCGCCAGGTCCGTGAGCACCTCGCGTATGTAATTCTCCAGCGTTCTCTGATGTCCTCGCGCCTGCTCTTTCAAGAGGCTCACGATGTCATCGTCAAGATCCCTTACACGAACATCCGTCATGCCATACCGTCACCAATTATGCTTTCCCGACAACGTTGCCACAGCTCCCATCAGGTGTCAACAAGAAAGAAATGGCACACGTTATGATCGTTGTGCAATGCCCTGGGCTGGCCCCATCCGCTGACGTACTCCTAAATGCCTTGCAAATGGTCGTACAAGCCAGAGTCGCTGGATAGGCTAAAACCCCACAGAGGAGCGGCTTTCGCTGCTCCTACACCGTTTTAAATGCGTTAGTGGAGGTCTCTGGCTCGCGACGCCGCTTCGACGGAGTGCACGCGGCCCCGTAGCGTCGCTTCCAGACGTGTTTGCGCAACTTCGGCGATTCGAGATCTTAGCAAGAATGGCGTGCCCACGGATCGTCAAGAAGGGTCCCGGCACTCAAGGGGAAGCCACAGGTCGGAATGGTGTGAGCTGGCCGAAAGGGAGGGTACGGATCATTCGAACCTTGGGCTCGAAGTGATGCCTCCTGATCGTTCCTGCTCCTCGACGCTTTTTTAATTTGAACCAGCGGCGCGTATCGTGGACAATGCTCGATCAGCCGGCGTCGACCATTCTCCACATAAGAGCGGACGCATGATAGCGCAAGTGCTCAATCGCGATTTCGTGCTGGACCAGATGGACTTGGTGTGCGCCGAGCTTGAACGTGGCACGCCGGAGGAGCGGCGTTCTACATCACTTCCGTTCGACCATAGGCAACCCGTATATACCGCAGCAGCGTCGCAGCTGCGCGATGCGCAACGTCGAGAGATGCTTTCGTCAAGTGGGCAACCCGGCTATGAGGACGCAACATCGGAGCGTCGTAACGATCCTGTCGCATCACTCGACGATCACGCATTTGTTAGCCGCGATCCACTGGTCTGTCTTTTGCAGACGGCACTGGAAGAATTCTTTGAAACACAGCGCTCTGACCTCATCAGCGAGGCGCCCCCTTTCGACGATGATCGGCGCGGTCCTGATGACGACGTTGTGGTGACTGATGTTGCACTCGCAAATTGCCCGCCGACTCGGTCACCCGATGGCGATAGGCGCGTTTTTGGCGCGTTCAGCGAGACTGATCCGAAATGGTTGGCCTCCTGGATGGCAGAAGGCATTCGCCTGTTTAACGGCAAACATGCCTTCCAGGACGCGCCCGCGACTCCGTTCACGATTGCCGACAAATGCAGGGTGATTTGCATCGGCGACTGGGGAAGTGGCCTTCCCCGGGCACAAAAAGTCGCCTCTGAAATTCGCAAGGTCCTGGACGACGGCAAGCAAAAAGGCCTCCAACAGCACGTTATCCATCTTGGCGACGTCTATTACTCGGGTTGGAGACGCGAATACGAGAATCGGTTCCTCGCCTCTTGGCCGGTCCGATTAGACGAAAGCCGCGAAATCACGTCCTGGTCGTTAAACGGTAACCACGACATGTACTCAGGCGGACACGCCTATTTCGATTTTCTGTTGGCCGATCCTCGTTTCGCGCACCAAGAGGGCTCCAGCTACTTCAGCATCTCGAACGCCAATTGGGACATCTTGGGGCTTGATACTGCCTATGAGGACGCGGCGCTTTACGGACCGCAGCGCGATTGGGTCCGGCGAATCCTCGGCCAGAGTAAGAAGAAATCGATGCTCCTCAGCCACCACCAACTCTTCAGCGCCTACGAAGGGGGAAGCGCGTTGTTGGGCGAGGCGCTTAGGGACATTCTAGGGGGCCCAAAAGCGATCGACGTCTGGTTCTGGGGCCACGAACATCGTTGCGTATTCTATCGACCGCATCAAAACGTGCGAAATGCCCGACTCATCGGCCACGGAGGCGTGCCGGTCTACATGCTCCATCGGAACGAAGCGCCCTACCCTGAGCCGGCGTATTACGAGTATCGCGAGTACCTTTCCAAATCGCTCGGTCTCGAGCACTTCGCGCTCTTCGGATTTGCGGTGCTCGAGTTCGATGGCCCGGTGCTGCGCGTTCGCTATATCGACGAGAACGGCCGCCAGCACGCCGAGGAGACCATCCAATGAATCAGCAGCAGCAGCAAGAGCCACACGACTTTGTACGGGTGCCTGTCAACGAGCTGTGGTTCATCAGCAATGGGACCGATGGTTTGCGAGCGGTTTTGGCCGCCACGCCAACGGACCACGACTGGAAGAAGGCAGTCCTGATTTTTAGGCCTGATCGAGGCTTCGCGTACCTTTTTAGCAATGAAGAGTTCGCCCGACTGTGCAAGCTGAACGCGGCTGCGATTGTGGACCATTGGACTGACGATCAAATCAAGGACGCTTTTGGTCTGCATGAGAACCTCACGACACCCTCGATTGACGAATCAAGGAATGACCCGAAGCAGCCGTCGGTCGTCGTTCAGAATGGGACGCCCACGCATGCTTGGGTCCGACGAGCTGATCTAAAGGAGCCGCGGCAACAACAACAACAACAACAACAACAACAACAACAACAACAACAACAACAGCAGCAACAACAACAACAGCAGCAACAACAACAGCAGCAACAGCAGGCTGAGAAGGAACAGGAGAAAGCGGGAACGGAAAAGGCGGTCGAGATTGGCGGAACTGGTACTGGCTTTCGCATGGAGCGTGCCGATCCTGGGGGCTCGGCCTCCGTGCCAAGCTCCTCAACGCCCGCGGTGGACGACGAAGCCCAGGACGAGGCCGGGGCGGAGGAATGGATTGAGCGAACTCCACACTTGGAGCTGCCCGCCGCTCTGCCTCGCGAGGCCGAAGGCACGTTCAAGGTGACCGTGTACGCAGACTCTCTCCCCGCCCATCCTGGAGAAGAGTCGGAGCCCCTAAGAATTAAGGCGGTCAAGGGCCAAGACGAGTATTGCGTACGCGTCTGGCTTTCGACGAGCGATCACTTCACTCTTGTCGATCCGACCCCGGTGAAAATGCTGACGATTAAACGCAGCAACTCCCGGTCGGATTCGGTCGTGTTCACGTTGAAGGCAAGCATTTCAAAGGCTGCTTTAGACGATGCTGCCACCATCTCCGCATTTTTCAGTTACAACGCACGACCCTGCGGACTCGTCTCACGCACGATCGCCGTGAAGTCTGCAACCGTTCAGCCCGATCCGGAAGTGCGCGTGTCGGCAATGGAAATCGATCCCAGCGCCTATCCAGCTGACCTTGTCGTCGAAATTAGCGACCCGGCCAACAGCGGTAGGTCATTCGATTGCATGGTCACGACCCGGCTGGTCGAAGGATACGAGCATGGCGTCGATGAAAAGTGGCAGCTGCAGAACAGCGCGTCCGTGCTCGTAGCTTCGTATTTCCACGAATTCACGCGGACGACCAGCGATCGACGGCTTGAGGCCCTAATCGGTGCCGGGATGCGCCTCTTTGACGCGGCTCCGGCGACGTTCAAAAAGGCATTTTGGGCAATCCTTGACTCCGGTCGACAACTTCGCAGCATAACAATCGCGTCTCAGGAGCCGTTCATCCCTTGGGAACTCATGGTTCCTTGGAGGTTCAAAAGTGAGGGAAGAGAACGTCGCCAGCCGCTCGGTGCGGATTTCGCTATCGGCCGATGCCTACGCGGCGATCATGTCTCGCCACCCCAGGCGGTAAAGCTGGTCGATAGCTGTATCTTTGCACCAAAGTACAACGGGAATCCCAAGCCTCTTGCGAGCTCTGAAGCGGAAGCCAAGTTGGTCGCCGAGGTTTTCCCCGGCAAGGCCATCGCGCCGGCTCTTTTTGAGAGTCTTCGCGCGGTCATGAAGGCCGGGGGCGCGACCGTGCTGCATTTCGTCTGCCACGGCGTCGACTCACCCGATTTGATTCAAAGAATTTACCTCGAAGACGGCAGCAAGTTAAGTTCGGTCGAGGTCGACGGAATGGACGACCTTGCCCAATGTTGCGCGAAAAGAAAGCCGCTCGTATTTCTCAATGCATGCGAGGTCGGTCGGACGACGCCCGCTCTCGTCGGCGTAGGCGGCTTTGCCAAATCATTTATCGATGCAGGTGCAAGTTGCGTGATAGCTCCCCTTTGGAGCGTTAAGGACAACATCGCGCATGAGGTTGCTGAAGCCTTTTACGGCGTTCTGCGTAGTGAACCAAAGACAGCCTTCGCCGACATCATCCGCTCAATCCGCGCGAAAGCCTACAGCGGCACAGCCGCTGAAGACACTTACGCCGCGTACTGCTACTACGGTGACCCATTGTCGGTGCGGGCCGGCTAACCTGGCCGCCGGGTTTTGATCGCTCAAACGAGGCAACCTGCGCCTTGCGCGCCGCCCATACCTTCCCGGGTGCTATGCCATGGTTGCCCGTTTCGTGCAAAGACACGGTGCATCACCGCCGTTCGGCACGTTTTCGTCGAACATTTCGTTCATTTCCTTCGCGGTTTATTCGACGGAGTCGGTCTTCTCATGCGAGATTTCTGGAGAGGCTAAGAAATATGCCTCGCCGCCTGTCGGCGGAGTTCGAACCGTCGAGCGGGATGATTGATTTCTCAGGAGGACTGAGACGAGCATCGGCCGCAATCTCAACGCCGAAGCCCGACCGCACCTGCGGCTGTTCAAGGGAATCACGCGTCGGCGGGTGACGTGGATTTAGGAAGCCGAGAGCCGACCGTCCTAATTCTCAGGTGAAAAGTCCGCAAACGCAACATATCGGATTGGATCCCGATGTAGCACGGGCCTCGGCCGACTCTCGACAAAGTCACTGGCACCGTCGACAACTAGACTATTGCCACCTCGATGGCGCGGAGTGATAATCACACAATTCGCCCGAGCTTCCGTAATACCGGCATTTGGAAAAGTGTCATGGTCGACGGATTGATCGTCCTCGCGCACGGCGTATTGGGGTTTGGCAACCCCCTAGGTCTGCCCAGCCTGGTAAACTACTTCAACGGGGTTGAGGAGCACCTACGGCAGGAAGGGCATCAAGTATTCTCCCCGCAAGTGAATCCATTTGGGAGCATTGCTCAGCGAGGCGCGGAGCTTGCATCGGCGATTTCCCGCGTGTTGGCGGATGGTCAGAAAACGCACATCATCGCTCACAGCATGGGCGGGCTCGACGCGCGCTACGCGTTAGTGAATGTGCCGGGATTTGTCGATCGCGTGGCGACTCTTGTGACGATCGGCACGCCGCACCGCGGCTCGCCGGTTGCTGACGCCATTGTGAATAACACCGCTTTGTCCGCGCAGCTACCGAGCTTTCTCACCGAGCAACTTCAACGAAATGCCGGCGCACTGCATGACCTGACAACTGACTCGTGTGCCCACTTCAACCAGACCACGGTGGAGTCTTCCGCTATTCGCCGCATTGCTGTACCAGGCGATGCGAGCCAAGGCGGTCACGAGTTAATTCTATTTCAGGTGGCGGCCCTGATCGGGCAGCTGACCGGGGAGGTGAACGACGGGGTCGTGACCGCAGGCTCTGCCCTCCGCGAGGGCTACACGCATCTTGACCCCTGGCCGGCCGACCATGCCGGCGAGATCGGCTGGAGTCTGCATTCGTTCTTTCCGGCTCAGCTCACGCAGCGCTTTCTGCCGCCGCCCACTCATTTGGCGTGGTACGACCAGATCGTCGCCATGCTTTGATTTGCGCCAAGTCTCTATGCACTGTTGCCGGGCCCGATTAATTCCGATGCCACGGGCCGCTCAGGTGCGGGCCGATCCTTCGCACCCCCGGGAATCCCGCCTGACGTCTACACGCAGGCCAGCTACTGGAAGCCCTGCGTCATCCCGTCGCGACAGTCCGAGCGCGCGCTCGGAATATGCCACGACGAGCCTGCGGCAGTGCGAACGGACGTGGCTAATTGAAACGACCGACAGGTTGCGGGATTCTCGGGAAAGTCATAGATCGGGCTCGACCTCTAATGAGTCCGGCGACCAACATGCCTGGGATATAAGCAAAAGAGAGCGACATCCGACGGTTGGCGGCAGCCAACAGGACACTGCGTTTCGCCACTCCTTGACCGTCTAAGCGTGAAGCGACGACTGTCGGCCGCCCCAATCCGAGAACCCAGCCCACCCTCCGCACCTTCGCCAGGACCGCGCGCCGTAAATTCAGGAGGGGAACGGTGTGCCGTCATTGAATCCGCGCGTGCACTAATCGACGTGCTTCGGGTGACACAATTTACTTGCCTTTCACCAGCGCAAGTGGTAAGCGTAAGAAATCCGGTTGAACTGCTAGCTTCAGCTGTGAGGGAAAACAACAGATGAGTGGCTTGTGTCGTCTATGTTCGAAGAAAGCCGAAGGCGGTCGAGGAGCCTCGACTTCGAGCGCTGCAAAGCATGGCTGAATGATGATTTACCGCTCGCTCAGTCTTCGCCACCCAGCGCGCCATTGCTGGATGTTGTCATTAAGGAGAATCTCTGGGCCATCACTTTTGCTATCAATGAGGCGGAGAAGCGAATCCAAAGATACTTACACTCCTACGTTGACTACGCACCTCAAAAGACAAGGTCCGACAGGCTCTCTGCAGTTCACACGATCAACCGCTGCATTCGCGCGTGCAATATGAGCCTCCTCTACCCCAAAAGCCGCACGACTTGTAGGCTCTCACTAACTGAGGGCCACTCCCACGGCCGCTTCCGCCTCGACGAACTAAATGACCATAACGAGCCCACTGGACGTCATCTGTTAACAGACGATCTGGCCGATCTCAAGCTTGCTTGTTCTCTACGAGGTCGGATGCTTTCCTCTAGGAGCTCGCGGACCCCTCGATGACGCCGATGGCCGGGTCGCGCATTGCCGACAACCGTGAGGGGCGCGGGGCAAAGAGCAGGTCCCAGAATGCCTCTGCATCTACGTGCATCTCGGCCTGCGCCCTGGGCGGCAGTGTGCTTCGGCTGATCGTCTCGTGAGCGTTATGAAACAGGCCTAATAGATTCCGCAAGGACCGTGCGCCATGCCTATACCGCGGAACATTCATTAGTGCGTGGAGCACCTCACTCTCAATCCTGGCAGTGTCGTCAACTCCAAGCTGCTGTATTTTTTCAAGGCTACTTCGCAACACAATTGCTCGCCTTAGCGGATAAAGACGATCGATCGCTCCACTATGGTTAATCCCAATAATATCAAGATGTCCGCGAAGCCTCGACACGAAATCCGGTCCCTTCGCGGCGCTAAAGTCTAACCATTCCTGCGATTCCCTTGGTGTCTCTTCGCGACTAAATGCTCGGAAGGTCTCCGACGTACCTCCAGCAAATACTAGGATTGACCCTCCGACGGATCTACGGTTATAGGTCCCGTCCTCCATCGGGGCTAGAAACAGCTTTAGCCAGCTAAGTGCGCCGCGAAGCGACGCGTCAAATTCATCAAAGAACACAACGGGAAAGCGTTTCTTTGCAATCGCCTCCGTTATTTTCTCAAACGTTTCATCGAGTTGCCGAAAGTCTGTTTTCTGAGCCAAGTTGTCTTCAATCCACTCAATTGAAAGCCGTGAATCTCCGGCGCTAATGCTATTAATGATCTGCTTAATCGCGAAAGACTTGCCGGAACCCGGCGGGCCGAAGACAGCTATTGGCAACGGCTTCTGGCCGAGAGCGCCCTTGAATTGTCCGTCGATCAGATTTCTGATAAAGCGAGCCCCTTCGATCTCGCGACGGTCCAAGATGATCAATCTGTCGGCAGGCGCATTTGGCGCCGCACCAAAATAGGCCAACGGAGCCGGACGATCCGGGTTGGTTTCCTCGAATAACCTGGGAAGCCGAAGTGCATCAAAGAAGGACCACAAAAAGCCGTCGAGTGAAATATATTGCGACCCGTTCGCGACAACGAGCAGCGCGCGGTCACTGTTACTTACGACTTTGTCGATCGCCGTTGCGAGGCGCCGCTCAAAGTGCTTGTCGGATACGAGGCGATTCGCAAATGCGCCGAAAAGGTTGTCAAAGCGATGACGGCCTGTGGAATAGACATCTCGGAGTGCCCACGCGACAATTTGCATCTGCCTGCACAAGTCGCGGGTGACCCGCTTTCTCGACCGCGAAAGGCGTGAACCGGCGGCGCCCGGAAGAATCCTATTTCGGGGATCTGGATCGGGAGCCAGCATGCGCAACGCGGCCTCGGTGCATGTGATCGTTTTCGAGCGAAGTTCGCGGGTCAGGGCTGTTCGAAACGCCGAGAGAAAACTCGAGAGGGTCCATGTAGGAAGGTTTAGTGAACGCGGGACTCCATAACGAACGACATCTTGGCAAAGGTTGAGCATGTCTGGATTCAAGGAGTGAACTGCGATTGACCAGTCATCGAAAAACTCAGTTGCAACTGGTGTGTGACCAATCGCAGCTTGCAGTGGCAGTTGGATATCTTTGTTACTGTACGTGGCATTGTCGTACTGCACTGCGATAGGGTGTGCGAACAGGTCGTCTGGAAGAAGAAGGTGTTTTGGTGGGTCGTGTGTAGAAGTAGCCGATGCGCCGGCTGCTTTAAGGAGCGCTTCGTAGCCAAAGTTACAAAGGACTTGGCATCGGCGAATGGCCTGAGGAAGGGCGTCAGCAATGGCCGGGCCGAGATCAACGGGGAGCACGCCGCCGTCACCCCGATGGCATGCGAGCGTCATTCCCTGAACGAGAGAAGCGATCACAACCGACTGTTGGCCAATGACTCGTCCGTCAAGAAAGGCCTTGTAGGAAGAGTCATCGCGAAGGGGATCGAAGTGAAGGTGGGATGGGCGTGACAAATGAGTGGAATTGTCCGCGTGGAAGAGCCCTGTTGCGCCGAAGCGTACGATGACATGGAGGACGCGCGAGAATTTTCGAAGAAGCGGATGTTCACGAAATGCCTTTTGGAGATCCTGAGCGGTCCTTTCCCATGAGAGGGCTTCGCTGATGGTGATTCCCTGTGACCTGAGCTCGGAGCCGTTGAGGACTACGACGGAGTGCTGGGCAAGCAGGTCGTCTTGACAAATGAATTGCAGAAGACCGTGGGGCTCAGCCCACTGGTCTCGCATGGCCTTTACGTCAGCCGTGCTGAGTGGCCCCAAAAGCTTAAGCTGGTGCTCGATTGCTGCCCTCGGCTCCAGCGGAAGCTCGTCGAAATCGTCGTCGAGCCTAGCAAAATCATTGTGAGCGTGATGATCAGTTGAGGTCCTGAGTGCCTTTAATTGCGGCAGCATTGCGTTGACTGACAGAATGACTAGCGGTGATAGCCGAAAGCGAACCTGGGCGGCGACCGACGGTTGTCGAGCTGTGGTCATATGGCTAAGAAGGTTGCGCAGCGCCAGCCCGTAAGTGGCACGGCGCATCCGCAGGATCATTGCGTTCGCGGCTATGGCCAACGGCGAGTCGCCGTGGCTGTAATACTCCGGACTCCAGGCCGCACGGTAATAGTCCGCAGCGGTGCGAAGCGGCTTAGTGCTGTCTGGCTGGACATCGTCAAGTTTATCTTTGAGCAGGGTGATTTCCGGTAGTGCACGAGTTCTACGGGGGAGGGCCTTCTTCCATGTACGGACGAATGTGAGGAATTGATCGAGATCGAATAGAGGAACCTCGCGAACAAATAGGCCGAGATCTTTTATTACCAGAATCTCAGGCGCTTGCCCTGCCCGCATAAGATCGACCAGGGCCGATGGCAGGGGTGCCGTGATGGTTCGGAATACGCTCGGCAAGCGCGGATTTGTGATTGATTTGGGATCGGCGAGACGGAGTCGCGGCTTTGACTCGCCAGGCCACGCATGCTTTGCCACCGTCCACAAGGTTGAAGAAGGCACCAAAGCCGAAGCTAGGTCCGAGGTCTCGATACGCATCACGGTCGGAGACGGTGATGCGTATGCGACGGCGTCCTCTATCGCCCTGCCAGCAATCGCGGCGCCCCCAGGAAACCAGCAATACAAGTTAGGGCTAGCGGCGCCTTCTGAAGGGATAAAGATCGCCGGTTCGAGCGGCGATTGAATTTGATGAACTCTTACGTCACCAACGCATGCAATCGTTTTCATCCGCGAGCCTCAAATTGCGAGGATCGATTGACCCTGGATGGATGAGACGTGCTGGTTCCTGTCGCGGCGCATGCATCGGATCGCACGATGCAATTAGGCCGGCTGCCCCGACAGGCGAAGAGATGGGTGGAAACGGGAAGCCGGCGCGTCGTCGTTACGCAAATTGCCCAGACGGGCAACTTTGCTAACTTAAGCACTCGTCAGACCGAGAGCAACCCAAGAGGTTGCGAAACAAGCGCCTGCCGCTGCTACGACGACGCGCTGGCGATAGATGGCTGCCTCAAGACGGCAGATGCCTGCCTTAACGGGCAGCTCTTGCGGGCACTGGCCGAAGAGGGGATCTCACCCCTTAGCCTTTGAAGGCTTGGCAGGCGCGTGCGTCGCGGATTTATGCACGTTCGGAGACGCGCGATTCGCCGAATCGGCCGCAAAGCTGAGATCCAACAGCGATCCTTGCACGATCCCAGAAATTGCCGGATAAGGCAGATTGACCGAGAGCGGGTAGGGCGAAGACCCCTCGCGCGTTGGCATTTGTTTCGGTGCCATTGGTTCCCCTCCCCGGACTTTCGATGAGGCTGCACATTATACGGGGCGCTTCGCCAACATCGGCATACAGAATGGTCGGCGATGAGGAATTCTCGAAAATGAGACGATATTTTGGGTTATTTGGGAAGTCGGGATAGATTTTCGTAGCTGACAAACGGGCCTGGAGCCCTAAACAGGGGAAAGCAGACGGGCTAGCGATGACGTTACGCCCCCGACCACAACGACGCAATCTCTCAATCACGTCTGGCGTGGAACACAGGCGCCTTCGGGCTCGAGGTACTTCCTTTCGGAGACGCGTATGTCCCCAAATTCGCGAGCTCGACCCCATCGGCGGTCGACTCAGGCCTGCCTGTGGCTTGGTGAGGATCGCGAGGTCGGGCTCACGCATTTCTTTCGGCAGCGCGTTCAAGAAGAAACCGGACTGACATGAACCCCTAGCGTTGCTTTTGAGCGAATTGTGTTCGGGCAGTGGCTAAATCCGTACATAAAGCATCCCTTGCAGGTCAATCAAACTGGCACCTGCATGAACGCTGGCGCATATGCCTTTATCCACTCCTTAACTCCCGTGTACGAGTCGCACTCTCCGACCACGATCTTGTCGATGGTCGGGCCAGCTTCGCCGACCTCGCGGATTTCCGCCAGTGTCATTTCGCGGAGCCACAGCACATGATGCCGCTGCAGACCGGCATGGATGAGGTCGATCGATTTGCCGTCGATGCCGCGATCCAGGTTGCTGCCGCGTATCAGCACCAGGTACACCAGATCGCCGTTGAATTTGAGCAGCAAGCCCTCGGATGGGATGTGCCGGCAAGTGCCAAGCCATCCATAGGGAAACCATAGGCTGTCGCCGTTTAAGAACCGCAGGTCGACACCGGTTAAGTCCTCGGGGCCGAGGTGATAGCCAAAGGCTTTGCAGGAGGCCACGCCCCGGTCGGCTTCAGACTCTTTGCCTTGCAAAATGCCTCGCAGGCCGGATGACCCGTTTCGCTCCAATCGCTCCTGATGGGTGATGTCATCCAGCATGGTCCAATCCTCGGTCTTTGGTCCGGTCCTTGCTCACGCCGGACGGCATCCGGCCGTCAAACACCGAAACGTCGCGGACGAAGGAGATGCGATTCCTGAGTCTGGCTGGCGGCGTCGGCTTCTCTGCTGCGTCTTTGGCAAGCTCAGTTGCCGACAAAGGATCATCCGGCCGACTTACGGCTCTTAGCAGCTCCTCACGGTCGTCGGTGAAAATCTGGGCCTGCTCGCGGGCTCTGGTGAGAGCCACGTAGCCCGTCCGCTGCGTGGTCGCGGGAAATGACTCGCTCGCCATGCCGATGAACACCTTGTCGACGGTGACACCCTGGCTGGCATGGCTTGTGATGCAGTACCCGTAGGTCAGGTGCCCAAAATCCCGGTCGATCACCCAACCATGATCGACGACGATGTCGCCACGCTTGGTAAATCCCTCGACCGTGAGCAATGCGCCGTTGTTAAGCCGGTGGCCGTCCTTCGTTTTGCCGCCCGCCGTGACTCTCACGCGGTCGCCGACGGCCAGTGCAAGCTGTGTGGCGTGATAAAGCTCAAATCGATTTGCCAGTTCAAGCGGAGGCGAAACGTCCTCGCCCACTATAAGCCGCTCACCCTTGTTGTGCCCTTTCGCGTTCTGGTGGAACTGAATCAGGTCGCCAGGGTCGTATTGCGTCGGGTCTGATTTCTCGGCATCGGTTAGGTGCGAAGGAATCCATGCCTCAACGATGCGTTCCTTGCGAAGCCTGCCCCGTGCTTTGAGGCCTTCGCGGATGGCCTCAGTGATCCGGTTTGCTTCCGCATGCGTCGGGCTCACCACCAGCGCCGACTTCGGTGAACCGTCGCGTTTCTTCTCAGCGGCGGCGGAAAGATAGGCGTCAGCCAGTTGCTGATAACGCTCCTCGTCGCCAACCTGCTTAATCCAGCCGAGCTTGGCGAGCTCTTCGAGGGCTTCACCCGCCCTGCCCTCGCTCAGCGCCTTCGCGGCCTTCTTGTAATCCCCCTGCTGACGGACGATCTCAGTGACATTTGCCACGCGCAGCCCTGCTTTTTCCTCAAGGAGCTTGAGCGGCTCGCCCGCGGTCACGCTGCGGTGCTGCCTGCGGTCCCCAACAAGTAAGACGCGGCTGCCGAGCCCCTCGGCGATCTCAAAGACGCGAAGCATGTCCCGCGTACCCAACTGGCTTGCCTCATCAACCAGGATCATGCCGCCACGTGCTGCTTCCTGCATTGCTGTGTCTTTGACGAACCTGGCCACCGTGTCGGCATTGGCAAAATTGGCCTCATCACGCAGCACCTCGCGACTGGCCTTCACTGACTGTGCCAGTGCGACAATGGGCTTTCCGGATTCTGCCAGCGCCTCGCCAATCTCTTGTTCAAGCGTCGTTTTGCCGGTGCCGGCAGCGCCGCGGATGATCATGACGCGATCGCGCGAGCCAAGGACATGCCGGACCGCCGCCCGTTGACCCTCGGTGAAGTTCTCACGCGAGATCGAACGCTCGGGATCGCCCAGAGGCCGACACCTTCCCCGTCCCTGGCGGGCAAAGTCGATAAGCCGCGACTCGAGGTCGACCATTTCCCGCGTCGTGGCCATGTCGCGACCTTCGACCTCGCTGCGGATCAGCGGACGCTTCGCTACCTCACCCGTCACGTCGTCGACGGTCACCGCCCCGATGCCGCGTTTCAACGCTTCCGTCACGAGCTTGCGTTCTGGCACAACGGCATCGCGGACGTAGCTGTGTTCGATGGCGAAATCAACTGCCTCCCCCTCGCCTCGTTCCGGCTGTGCATAACGCTTCTCACGGCGATGCACGGCGGCGAGCGCATTCTGCTCATCGTCGCTGAGGCGGGAATTCCATTCCTTAACCAGACTTTCCCAGCTCAGCGCGTGGCCCTTCTTTTCGCGGGTCTCGGCACCGAGTTCAGCCTTTCGCTTGGGATCTGTGATGCCTTTCTCCAGCGCCACTTTCTCGATCTGGGCGGTGCGTCTCGAGAAGCGTTTGAGCACATCCGGCTTGATTGCGGCGATCTCGAAATCATCGCGTTTACGCTGAACGCCGAAGCCGAGCTCCTGGAGCTGGTTAGCAAGCCTGACGCGAAATCCCGCCTGGAAATACGGTGCGTCTCGCTTAAGCTCACGAAATTGTCCCGCCTGCCAGCGGCGTTCTTCGTCACAGTACGTGGCATTCAGACAGAACACATGGGAATGCAGCTGCGGGTCGGGCAGGCCCTCAACCGGCCGCGACGTCGTGTGGATGAACTCGGCCCACACCATGTTGCCCGTCTCGCGGTCGGTGTCCTGCTCCTTCCTGCGGACACGCGTCTTCATCTCCGATTCGATTTCACGCATGGACTCATCGACCGCCGAGCGGAAGGCGTCCATGATCCCCTCATCGCCGCTCAAGGCGTAAAGCAGCGATACTGACTTCGGCACCGAAAACGTGAAATCGTAGCCAACCGTCCGCTCAGACCTTGTCCTGACGGTAAGCGGTTCACCGGTGGTCGGGTGAAGATTGTCGCACAGTCGTTCGAAGGAGTACTGGTCGACGGTTCCCTCGAGCCCGAGCAACGCAGCGCCTTTGCCACCCCACTTGCCGACGATTTCCTGGCCCTGGCTGTAATAGTCCGCCGTTGCATAGTAGCGTTTGGCGCCCCCGGCACTATTCTGCTGCGTGATGCGAATCATGCCTCCATTCTAGCATAGCGCGAATTACTAGTTTTGTCATCAACTTTCGTCAGCTAACCCGCAGCCAGCCTGCGTTTCAGCGATCCTTACGTTCCGCAATACCAGCCCAACGCTACCCATGTGTCACACATTGCGGTGAACTACTCACTTAAGTTGCACAAGGTTTTTTCGGTTTTCTACGCAACTCAGTGACGACACTTTTGCCGGCTAGGCACGTCCCTGCCATCTGACTCTGCCGCGCGCCTGCAAAGAACGATTCATTCCCAACTGCCCGACCTGTTTTCGGCGACCAGAATTGCCAAAGGATATCGAACACTCGAGGAGCCGCCTCGCATTTCGTTTGCGTTTATGTTTCCGGCGGGTAACAATGGCGTGCCTGCATCCAGTCGGCAGCCTCCCGTGAGGCGCCCCATCTCGGCTTGATGCGTCGGTCACCGTTGGGCCCTGGTTCTTTGCCATCGGGCTGAAGACGCTCTTGCTGCATCTTCGCGCGGTCCATTTGGGACGGGGTGGCGGTTGCTTCGGGTCCCGACCACAGTTAAAGGTCGCGGTCGCATGTGTTGAGACTGTCATCGACCGCGGTGGTGTCCGCCTTCCGTGTTCCCGACTCCTCAGCGAGTACCACAGCGTGCGATCCGCGAGCATGTCACCGCTACAGCGAAGTCTTCACCCGTTGTCGGCGGGTTATCCGATCAGGAGTGACGAGCATGCATAATTTCTCAGTTTCGGTGACGGGGGACGTTGGCACTGACACTTATACTCGCTATATCGCCGGCCCCCTTCCCGAAAGCGAAGAGGGCTTTTCTCGTGAGGTCTCCTACGATTTACCGGTCCCAAGTGGCGCGAGACTGCATCACTTTGTCTTTGAAACGCTGCTCAAAGATGACCAGATAACAGCGTTCAAATGTACGCCAGACACCGAAACGCTTACGCAGTCACTGCAGTTTCTCCAAAGCTATCAGCGTGACGGCAGAGAGATACTTCGAATCAGCAAATCGGTTCCTCTTAGGCTCCCGGCATGCGGTGCTGATGAACCGGCAAAAAGGGCCTCTTTCGGCGACACGTCGGACTCGCCTGACATGCTGGTCATCCACGACGCTACGCCCGATTGGCGCACGTGGGAAGAGTCAGGGCAAGTTGTGGAAGCCCTGTTCTCTAAGCGAAAGGGGCACAAACGACCTGAGGTGCCTTTTGCAATTGTCATTCTTGACGGGGGCATTCCGCAACTCCGAATCGACCGGAGCGGGACCGCATTTATCCACGGCAAACCGAGTCGCATCTGGAGTACGCTCGCAAAGCACCGAGACGAGGTCGCCGTCATTTGTTCTGCACCGTCGTTACGTCATGCGGGCGCTGCAATCAGTCGCCGCCTGTCGTGGGAACAGGGCATCGAGGACGTGTTAAACGATCTCGAACACTTTCAGCCGCTCAATGCGCTCTCGCAGTTCCGCCACTTGTTCATTCGTGTCGGCTTTGTAGGCGCAATTCATATTGAAAGGCTTTTGCAAGCCGATGCCCACACCAGCCTCTCAGGCAAATTGGTCTTCACGCCAAGCGCGCGCGGGGGGATTTTCGCCGACGAAACGAAGGAAGGCCGAATACAATGTCAGAATTCGCTTATCGCCACGTGTCTCATTCGATTGGCCAAGGAGTGCATCCTTGGCGACAAGGAAATGCGCCGAAGCGATGTCGCCGATGCGCTCAAACGTGCGCTAACCGCAGGTATGCGTCTCTACGAACACGGCTTTCCCTGTCCCTCCACGGTAAAAGCAGGCCCCGCCGCAGGCGATGAGTTTCTAACCTCGTACCTGCAATTGCGCGACAAATCGGGAAAGACGAGCAACGACATCCGAAGGATCATCTCATCCGACTACGAGCCGTTAATCGCTGAGCTTCGAATCCCGAGAGACCGCATTTTCGGGTGCATAGACCTGCCCACCATGCCATTTGACCCACGCAAGGCGAAGTCTTGGGAGATTCTTCCCGCCCAACTGCTGAAGCAGGAAGCCTCCCGGATCAATCTCGGAATCGCAATTTGCAAATTCGGCCATCATGAAGTGCTAAATCGGCCTTTCGATGGTGCGTCCGCGGCAGCAGGCAGCTGGAAGGTAAATATCGACGACTTGATCGACGTGCTGAAACAGCCGGATTGCATTCTGTCGGCGAAAGAGACGCCCGATGAGGAGCCACTTCAAACCGGTTCACGGGCTGCGGTGCCTCAACCGACCCATTATCGCCCCAAACCCAAGAAGCCGCGTGCTCTTTTCGTGCCTACCTTCGAAGCTGCTAACCTTGTCGCCATCGAGCGTCCCGAAATCGAGGCGATTCGAAGCATTCAAAACCTGATTTACTGGTACGTCGAGTCGAAGGGGCAAACCCCGGCGTCTCGCCGCCCGATCTCAGTCGCAGTCTTTGGCGCCCCCGGGTCCGGTAAGTCTTTCGCAATAAAACAAATCGCGAAGAGCATCAACGATTCGATCACGAACGACTACGAACGGATTGAGCTCGTCGAATGCAATGTCGCGCAGTTTCGTTCCCTGGAGGATCTCAGCAGGGCGATCACGAGAATCGCCAGCCTGAACAATGAGCGCAAAATACCGCTTGTCTTTTTCGATGAATTCGATTGTGCCTTTCAGGGTCAGCCGCTCGGTTGGCTAAAGTACTTCCTTGCGCCGATGCAGGACGGCACGTTTTACGAAGCAAGCCAAACGATCACATTTGGACGCGCGATCTTCGTGTTCGCCGGTGGGATTTATCAGACCATCGCCGACTTCGATCCTTTCACGGAGAGCTCAGACAGCAACTCAATCGAAAAACTTGAAGAACGCCGTAAGCGTCAAAAGGCTTTCCGTAAGCAAAAAGGGCCAGATTTTGTCAGCAGGCTGCGCGGTCACATCAATATCCTGTCGCTCAATCCCGATGCAACCGCGCCTAAGGGAGACGACGGAAAGCCAGTCAAGCCAGTATTGCGGCGGGCTCTGACCCTTCGCGGCCAGATACTAGAAGCTCAACGATTCGTGATTCGCGACGGCTGCAAGATTGCCAACGTCGACAGTGACGTACTGTACGCCTTCCTGACGGTTGAAAACTATCGTCATGGGACTCGATCAATGGAGGCAATCCTGCAGATGTGCACTCCGATCGATGGCGTCATCGAGAAAGCCTCTTTGCCATCACGTGCCCAATTAAACATGCACGTCGATGCCGATGACTTCATGGTCAGGGTGCTGCGCGGCCGATTTCGCCGCTTTCTCGAGCCGGAAGACTATGCGAAGCAGGGAACCGGCGATCAGGCGCCGCCAGGAGTGCGGCCCAAAAAAGCCGCCGACGAAGCGGCGACGCTTGATGAGGCCAGCCGCCTAGAGGGTAACCCGAGTCCTGAAAGCGAGCCGCAAGATCCTGTGGATCAAGGTGCTAAGAAGGAAGACGCCAAACAAGGCCGCGCTGATTAGCGACCAGTCGTGCGGCCGCGCCTTATTTCGCCTGCGACAAAGAGCTTCAGCAATTTGTCCGGGGCATCGTCGAGCCGGCCATCCTTGGCTGCGATCTCCATTTTGCCTCGCAGATAGGCCTTCGCAAAAGGCGGGAGCCCGTCGAACCACAGCTTCGTATGGTGTTGAAACAGCAATTCCCGTTGTGGCTGTGGCCACATCGAGGTGTAGTGTTTTGTGAGATCAGTCGGCCCGTTGAGCGCTTCGTACTCGACTCGGAACTCTTCGAGTTCCTGCCGCTGCACGGGGTCCGAAAGATAGACGAATAGCTCCGCGACGGTCACCGGTCGTGGCCCATCGTTCGAAGCGTCGGCGTCAGATGGCATCCATGCCATGTTTCCCATCCCTGTAGCTGTGCGCGAAGGATAGCACTGATTGAGGTCGTCAGTAAAGAGGATTCTAATCGGGCACGTTTCTCTAAACACGGCGGCAGCGATAGCGCGCACTCGGAAGTCTCGTTGTTGGTCAAACGCTTTGGTGGCTCTGAACCGCCTGTCACGTGACCGTGCTGTCCCAGGCAGCATCTAAGGCGTCCTAAGACTGTCGTCGATTGTTCGGCCTCGCTGCCGGCTCTGCCGCTCCGACCGTTCCAAACGCGCCGTCTCAAAATCGCCCAGACCACCGGCCGAGAATTTGCGACGACCGGCGCGATCGCCGTTATGCCGTCATCGCCGGCCATCGCGTCCCGAACCGGCCGATGCAGCGCTTACTTCGCTTGCCGAGCGGTTCGCTCGATCACATCTCAAGCTCGACTGTGGCGCTGCTGGTTGTAGGTGAAAACCCCAGCTCCGTACTCGGGGACTTCGAGACGAAGCGAAGCACAACCGCTTTTTTGCTTAGCCGACCGCGAAAAACGGCTGTAGAATGGCGGTCCCGATTCGTCCGACGCGGTTTCCATCTCGCCGTACTCGGCCGGTCCCCGTTTCGATCCTGGAGGGTCCGGCATTGGCGGTCACACAAAGTGCGCGAAGTGACAATCCAGCCACGTTCCCTGACGTATTGCGCGGGGAATTAAGCGCCGTCGAACAGCGCCGCCGCGACGTCTTGCAAGCAACCGTCGCTGTACAGACACTGGCTGCCCAAGAGGCGGCAACGGCGGCGTGGACAGGGCGTTCGTCTGAGCTGGTCGCCAACACTCGGCAAATCGAAGCCCGCGCGCTAAATCTGCGGCTTTTCGGACTCGCGCTTTCCGGTGGCGGCATCAGAAGCGCAACGTTCTCTTTAGGAATCTTGCAGTCGCTGGCAAGCCACGGACTGCTTCCACACGTCGATTTCCTCTCCACAGTTTCGGGTGGCGGTTACATCGGTGCCTGGCTCACGACATGGTTGCGCCGGGAAGGGCAGTCGGCAGCGATCCCGCCGCACGAAGTCGTAGGCAACGTGCAGCTGCAGCTTTGTCCAAGCCGCCGGCAGGAAGCCAAGGGGCGCTTGCAGTTTCGCGACGTTGTATTCGACGAAGACCCAGAGCCGATCCATCACCTGCGGGCGTTCAGCAACTATTTGGCCCCGCGCGTGGGACTGTTCTCGGCCGATAGCTGGGTGCTGGGCGCCATCTACTGCCGAAACCTGCTGCTTAACCAGCTGGCCTTAATCCCATTGATCCTGTCCGTCCTTCTTGGGGTGCGGATCGTGGTGATGTTTTATCAATGGCAGCCGGATCGACCATGGGAGTTGCGGCTGACCACACTATGGCTCCTATCGTTTCTCGTCGCGGCGGCTGCGATTGGCATCGCCATGCGGCGCTCAAGTGCAATCCGGGCGGGAGAGGACAAAAAAACAAACCTCTCTTTGCAGCGCAGCCTCCTTCAAGCGACTCTGCTGGCGCCATTACTGGTTTTCGCCATCCTGCTGAGTTGGCTTGCGGCTTCGGTCGGGAGGGATCCCCTGAATTGGCAGCTCTTCATCGCGCTCGATCACTACATTCCGTTCCGCAATTTCTTGACGCAACTTAAGGATGAATGGGGACACGACGACTGGTTTAACGCCGCGCTTGTCGGTTTACCTCTCGGCGTTGTGAATTCGCTTAAATACCTTTGGACGTGGCTTGCGGCCCCGCCGCCGATGGATAGGACTCCGGTCGCTACGGGCGACCGCCTTTGGAGCGTCCTATGCGGCTTCTTCGTGGGGTCGCTGTTTGGCGGCTTGGCTTACCTCATTTTCGTGCGTGGCTTTCATGAACTGTACTTCACGGCGCATAACGAGCAATTGGTGGCCGCGCTCGGCCCGCCGATCGTCCTGCTGCTATTTGTCCTGACGTCGTTCATTGAGGTTGGTTTGCAGCGGGAGAATATCCCCGAAGACGATCGGGAATGGTGGTCAAGCCTCGCCGGCTGGATCGCGATCTATGCTGCCATCTGGCTTGCCGTATTCGGAGTCGCGCTCGGCGGTCCGCCTGCGGTTACTTGGCTGGGCTGTTGGAGCCGTTCGGCGCCGGGAGTCGCTGTGGGAGGATGGGTGGTAAGCACCGTAGCGGGCGTACTCAGTGGAAAGAGTCCGCAGACGTCGGGCAAACTCTCCGGTTTGCTTGATTACGTGGCGTATTTCGGCGCCGCCGTTTTTCTCGCCGGAATCGTGATTGCGCTCGCCATGGCTCTAACTGCCGTCCTCGAGCCTTTACCTACGGGGCACGTGAAGCAAGCGCTGCTCCACGGACTGTTCATGGAGCACCTGTGGGCGGCAATCGCGTGCCTCGCAATAGCCATCATGGTCGCGTGGCGCGTAGGCGTGAACACATTCTCCTTGCAGCACATGTACGCAAACCGGCTGGTGCGATGTTACCTGGGCGCGTCACGACAGAAGGACCCGAAGGAAATCGACCGACCGACGGGCCCGCCCTGCAACAGTCCGCCTCCCCCGCGACATCCAAGCGCCATCACGGGCTTCGACCTGAGGGATGACATTCCTCTTTCCTCGCTACAGCGCGAAAACGGATATTTCGGGCCTCTCCCGATCATCAATACGGCACTTAATCTGACTCGAGGGGACGAACTCGCCTGGCAGCAGAGAAAGGCGGAGTCCTTTTTCTTAACGCCCTATTTTGCCGGCAGCGAAAGCACCGGCTATCGGCCAACGAGCGAGTTCGCCCAAGATTTGCTGTTGGGCGACGCCGTCTCGATCTCGGGAGCTGCCGTTAGCCCAAATATGGGCTATCACACGTCGCCAGCCGTCGCGGCGCTTCTCACAGTATTCAACGTGCGGCTGGGCGCGTGGCTGGGAAACCCGTCTGGAAAGCATTGGCGCCGGAACGAACCGACGTGGGGGCTGTTGCATTTGCTTAAGGAACTGTGCGGGAGGACGGACTCCCGCAGTTCGTTCGTCTACCTGTCCGATGGCGGGCACTTTGAGAACCTCGGCGTTTACGAGCTGATCCGACGGCGGTGCCGATACGTCATTGCCTGCGACGCGGATGCCGATGAGAAGTTTCACTTTGAAGATCTCGGCGGACTCGTCCGCAAGTGCCGGACCGATCTTGGGGTGAGTGTCGAGCTTCAGATCGGACCAATCCGCGAACGCAGCTGCTGCTGGGGACTGGGCACCATCCGGTATTCAGACGTGAATCCGGGTGCGGAAGACGGCGCCATCCTTTACATCAAGCCCGTACTTGGAACCATTTCGCCGGTGGACATTGACAGTTACGGCAAGGCATGCCCGACCTTTCCACACGAATCAACGCTCGATCAGTTTTTCAGCGAATCACAGTTCGAGAGCTACCGCATGCTCGGGCAAGACAGCGCCGATCAACTCCTGAGCGCCGCGGTGCAGCGAATGAATTCAGCTGCTAACGGCGCGGCAGAATCGACCTATCCGCAGGCGCTTTTTGATGAGCTCAGGCGAGTCGGTACTGCTTCGGGTTTCCCTTCGTCAACAACGACCACAAGGAGCGTCAGTATGAGCAGTGGCGCAGCCCCGGCAGCAGCGACAATTCCGACAGCGACATCGATTGCGGACGTTCTCGCCGCAATGAATTCGCTCCAGGCCGCGCTATCCGACGCTGACGGCCTGAAGTGGTTCAATTTCCTCTATCTGGAGGTCACTAAGGCGGTCGACGGGGCTGTGAACTCGACGCAGTTTAAAGACCCGGACTGGATCATCGCTCTTGATCTGACCTTCGCCAATTTGTATTTCGACGCGGTCAATGCGGCTCAAAGCGGCGCGGGCAATTTGCCCTCGGCGTGGAAACCCCTCTTCGAGGCGCGGCACCAAGCCGGCATCGCTCGGATCCAGTTCGCGCTTGCCGGCATGAACGCCCATATCAATCGCGACCTTCCGGTGGCGTTGGCGACACTGACAGAGCAGAAGGACGAGGCCTACCCGGGCCGAGGGAGCGACCGCTTCCAGGACTTCGAGACCGTCAACGGTCTGCTTGAGACCGTCGAAGCTCGCGTCAAGGCACAGTTGCTCGCCGGTTTGCCTCCGACGCCGGCCTTGGCCGACGTCCTCGCGATGTGGAGCGTTGCAAAAGCCCGTGAGGCGGCTTGGACGAATGGCGACATATTGTGGCACCTGCGCGGCGTGCCGGCTCTCGCCGACGGCTTTTTGACAACTCTGGACAATACAGTCGGCCTGGCAGGACGAGGCTTGCTCGTTCGGACATAGTCGGCCACCGTCAAGGAATGTGCTGCAAAGATTGGTTAGTAATGGAAGCCCTTCACAACCAATTTGCCGCCGACAACTTTTCCTCGACGGCAAGGACCTAAACGTTCAGCTGGTGTGCATACCGCTCGATGGCCGCATCCCCCTGCGCGTCGCATCGGAGAACAAGGGGTCGTTCAAACCGCGGGGCGGAGCAGCGATGCTCAACCCTCCTCATGGTCGGTAAGGCTTCGATTCACTTTATCCCGGCCGATCGATTGCGAGCGATGCCATCGCTTCAGCGTCTGCCGGCGTTGCCTGTGACAACGGAAGCACGACGTGCCAGCCTCATTGGCTTTGCCGCGAAGCGATGGCGCCGTCATTCTTGGAAGATGGGCGCAAGACCAGCTCGTTACCTGCGTCCTTGAAGACGGCTTCGAGTTGAACGACCTGTCCGGCCTTAAGCTTTTGAGACAACGACGCTTTAACTGAGCGATGGTTACGGACAGCCTGGACTTCGATCGAATAGACGTACTGCTTGCCGGAGTCAAGCGGTTGCGACACGTACGTCCGCTTACTGCCGACTAGCGTCATTCGCTGGCCGTTGAGAGAGACGATGGAATCTTCCGGCACCTCAAGTTCGACGAGGGCCCGCTGAGCTTCTCGCGGCCGTTTTCTCAACAATTCGTCTCGTTCTGCCGTGTTCCCAGCCCGGGCTCTTGTGTCAAACGCGCTGTAATTTTCGGCTGGGGTTTCGGCTCGAGTCTGCGGATACACCGGCTGGCCTCCCCAACTGCCTGATGAACCGGAGGAGCCACCCGAGGAGCCATAGGAGCCGTACGAACCGCCTGACGAGCCCCAAGACCCGCCTGAAGAACCCCACGATCCTCCCGACGAGCCCCAAGACCCACCTGAAGAACCCCGAGAGCCGTAGGAGCCGTACGAGCCACCGGAGCTACCCCAGGATCCGTGATACGGTGCTTGTGCCAATGCTGTGCCTGCGCCGATTGCGGCCAAAGTCAGGGACAAAACTGCCCGTCCCAACACGTTACGAATAAACATGAGACTGGCCCTCTTTTTCGAGTAGGTAGATCTACTAGTATGCGATGCTAGAGCGCATTCGTGGTCCGAAATTTTCTTGCATCCTCTCCAGGCTGCGCATTCTAATCAACCTCTCCAATAATCTACAACCATGCATCCCAGTCGAAAAGGCGCCAGATCCAATGAGTCATTCGCGATCCAGGAGGATACCAGTACTGGCCGGTTGCCTGTTGTCCCTGTTTACGAGCGCGACGGTGGCGAGGGCGCAAGAAGTCGTTGAGGTGCCGCCATGGTGCGCTGGCGGGGTGTGTTTGATTGCGGCGAGGACTGACCTCGGCGGAAGTGATGGATTTGGGTGGTTCCACTGCGCGTGCCCTGCAGGCAGCGCAATGTTTTTCTCCGGCTACCATGGCGTGCTCAACGTGCACGCGGGCACCTCGTTCGTTCACATCATGGTGGGCGGCCAGCAACACAAGGCGTGGTTGATTCAGCTGCCGTCACGCGACCCGAGGTTCTGGCTCTTCGAGGAGTGGCCCCGCCCGTCGTCTGAGACTCGCCAGCGCTGGGCCGTCGAGAAGTGGGGCTCGTACTTCGGTAACGAGCATGAGATCTGGTATCGAGAGATTCATCTGCATGCGGATGAAGATGCGTTTTGGAATTGGCATCTGATTCACTGCGCGCAGATGACCTGTATGCAGCCGAACGGCGTCCCTTTCCTTAAGGAGCTCGGCGGACGACCGCCCGCCCCTCATGGATACGAAGGCGAGCCTGGTTCAACGAATCCTACACCCTCTGGCGATGGCAGCAAGGACGGGTTTCAGCCGCGACCACCAGAAGCTCCGCCCGCAAAGGGAAGTGCCGCTACAGGCATAGAGCGTGCTCCGGACGCACTGGAGGACAGGACCGCCGCGCCCATGCGGAAGTAGCGTTTTGAACTGACCAACAGAGCACGGATCGACCGACGCAGTCTAGCAGTGCAGATTCGGCAGCACTGAGGACACGTCGTCGAGGCCCGGGAACAGTATGTTCTCCGCGCTGCACTCATTTGCTGCCGTGTGAGCGCGACACGAGCCTACGCTTTTCCTGGTCGAGAACACCATTGCTGTCCGCTGGGTTCAGGCGATTAACGAGCCCGACGTCGCCCGGATCCAATACGCGCTCGCCGGCATGAATGCCCATATTAATCGCGATCTTTGCGTGGCACTGGCGACGCTGGCGCAGAAACACAAGGGCCTATCCAACCCGAGCGAGCGATCGCTGCGAGGAGTTCGAGACCGTCTGCATGAGCCCGTCGAAGCTCGCGTGAAAGTGCAATTGTCGCCGGTTTCCTCCGGCTCCCGGCCTGGCCGATGCGGAGCGTGGCGAAAGCGCGCGAAGCGGCCTGGACGAATCGCGAAATATTGTGGCACTTGCGCCGGCGTCCTGGCTCTTGCCGACGGCTCGTTGGCAACCCTGGACAATACAGTCGGTCTGGCAGGACGAGGCTTGCTCGTTCGGACGGAGTCGGCCGCTGCCACCGAGTGTGCCGCAAAGATCGGTTGGTGTTGGAACGATTGCTTCGGGCGCTGACCGGCCTTCATCATCTGCCTCGTCAAGCTGAATCCAAGAGAGCGGCGCGAGACCTCTTTCCGATTCTCTTCACGCAAATCGCCGCACTTCCGAACGTTGGCACCGGCTGATGTTGAGCGCTCCCCTGCGATGCTCGCGACTGAACTCGCGGCCGCTTCGACCCGCATGTCGCCGGGCGATATCGCGCGCGAAGCATCAGCCAAAAGCGCCGATATCCGTGAACCGGGCACTTTTCTGGGCGTGGATTGACGATATTTCTTTTTAGGGGACTTGGGGCCATTGAGCGAAGACGACAACAATGCGCTACATCGTCTGGACAATTCTGACAGCCGGGGTCTTCGTCGCTGGCGGTTGCACATCCGTGCAGTTGAGATACAGCACTGTAAATCAGGCCGCAACTCTCACCGAAATCTACGAGTCTCAAGTCCTGAACAATTTGGCGATGTTCGCCGAGAACCCCTACGCCTTGCCGCATTTTGCGGTGGCGAACTCGGGGACACTGAGCATCACCGATTTCGGTCAACTGAATTCTCCGTCACTAAATCAGTTCCGCGAGACCATCGGATTTGAGGGCAGTCGCCAAGCAGCGCAAGGATGGACGCTCGATCCAGTACGTGATCCACGTCGCCTCTCGCTAATGCGTTGCGCATATCAGCACGCCTTGGGGGTTGCTCCTGACAGGTGCCCTGACTGTTGCGAACTTGAGAAGGAATGGCACCTCAAGCCAGACCTGCTGGTTCTGGCCTACGATCGAAAGACAAATCAGGCAGTGCCCGATCCGGATACGGGACGTCCGGTCGCGATCCTTGCTCCGGACGGCCAGCCAGTCTTTGACAAGGACGGCAAGCTGACTCCATCCGGAGAGGTGGCTGTCGATGAAGACGGATTCCTGCACGTTCCGCAATATGACTGTTATGGACCGTGCGCGATTACTTGCGGCTGGCTCTGTCACGGCTCTCTCAAAGATGTTCCTCCAAGCTGTCGAAATGGGGTCGGCAGGTTTCACGGCACATACGTCTGGGTGCTGCCCGAACATCGCGACGAGTTAACGAGGCTGACGCTCACAATACTTGATTATGCAGAAAGCGATCGTCCGACGGCACAGACGAAACAAGTGGTGCGCTATCTCGATGCACTCGGGAACCCTGCAACGGTCAGCGATTACTCTCAGCAAGTCACACTGACCGTGCCCGCCGACTCAACCACGGATGTTGCCCGCTCGATCCCCGATTTGGATGCCGAAATCAAGCAGTTGGAGATCGACAGAAATAACCTCGACAGTTTTCTGAAGATCGCCGCCCAGCCTCAAGAGATCGCGCGCCGTCTGGACGCAACTACGGATGCAAGCCAAAAAAAGGCCTTGTCGACAGAGAAAGAGCGACTGGAAGCCCGCGTGCTCGCGCTCAGAAAAGCGCTTACGCTGCCAGACGACGATGCCCAGCTAAAGGAACGCTTGACGAACGACATAAATCGCATTGCGCTCTTGAAGCGGGCGCGATCGGCTGTGCAAAGAAACCTGCGACACGCGACGGTGAAGGCCGCCGCGCCAACGGTCCTCAACACGCGCCAGCTCTTGGACATTCTTGCACCGGTTTCGCCATCATCCCCTCGCCCATAGCCACGCGGGCTGAAGGTTTGGGGCAGCGGGACGAGCATCGTCACTCAACCGCCGTTTTCGCAGCCGTCTGAAGGAAAACAGTCAAACGGCCGACTCCGCCGCCACCCCCCCCGGGTGTTGAGCGCACTCTCCTTGGCGGACGCTGCCTGCGAAATTGCCAGCGACACCGTCGACGGCTTCCAGTGGCGTCTCTTGGTTTCCGCCTGCTTATCCGCACTTTGTCGCCGCGGTCGCTAACACCCGCCGGCTAATGGCAGGGCTTTTCTTCGCCCGCCGAGCGGTTCAAAGCCGGTTGCGACGTCAGCGGTTTCCTTCGTTTAAGGCTTGAGTCCGTCCACCACCACCGCGTCCTTTTTCTGGCACTCTAAAGCCGCCGCCGTCTCAGGCAAGCAGAAAATCGGTTCCCCCTAAAGGTCTCCCCCAATTTTCGGCGTGCCTTCGGCGCTTCGCTCCGGCTTTCGCGGCTTAGGGTGGCGTGCCATCAGGACGCGGTGGTCGCGTCCGGAAACTCAAAAAACGAAGGAGAAAACCAATGACTGACGCAACCGCCAAAACCAATGAAACCGCCGGCTCGAAAAGCCCCAGCCACATCGCCTACCACGTCCGCGACCGCGAGGGCGGCAAAGGATTCTTCACGCGGATAGGCGCCGCATGGCAGCACAAGGACGGCAAGGGCTTCAACGTGCAGCTCGATTGCATGCCGCTCGACGGCCGCATCAGCCTCCGCGTCGCTTCGGAGAAAAAGGAGTAGTTCAACCCGCCGAGGCGGGGCAGCGATGCTCCGCCTCTTTTTTTGATGAAAGGATTCACACCATGACGCACTACACCGTTGGCATCATCGTGCCGCCAAGCACACGCAACATCAAAGCATACATCGATCGCCAGATGGCTCCGTACGAGGAAAACGTAGATTCCCCAAATAGCCGCTGGGACTGGTATCGCATCGGCGGACGCTGGGACGGCTGGATCACCGGCAACGAACAGTCGAGCGACAACGGCTTCAACTTCGACGAGAAGCATGAGACCGTCCGCAACAACGTCGCCACCATCGAAGCTGCCCTGGCACAAAACAAACTGCCCATTGCCGCCATCACACCGGATGGCGACTGGCACGATCGCGGCGACCTATGGCGGTTTGGCCTCACGGACAAAGAACTCCAGAAGTTGCACGCCAAGATGTGCAAACTTCTGCGGAAGTATCCGGGGCACCGCATCGTCATCCTCGACGCTCACATTTAACTGGAAAGGAGTCCACACCAATGAACCGCTCAATCGCAACCGCCAATCCCTTCTACGCACGCCGCCTCAAACGGGTCGCAAGTCTGCAAGAGGCGCATCACCGACCCGTTTACGCACGGCTGCCACTCACACCCCGAAATGCGAGCCCCGTGCCTCACCTCACCAGCCTGTACCACTTCCATCGTGCCGGCGAGTACGGCGACCGCTCCTATCCCGGCAACTGTGGCGGAAATCTCATCCGCGATCTGATGGTGTACTTCAAGCCGCAAGGCATTGTCGCGGATCCCATGAGCGGCAGCGGCACCTGCCGCGACGTCTGCGACGAACTGGGCCTCCCGTGCATGTCGTGGGACATCCATCAAGGGATCGACGCCTGCGATCCGCAGGGGTTTTCGCCAATCGACATGTTCGCCTTCATCTGGGCTCATCCGCCCTACTGGCGTCAGAAGCTCTATGCCGACGATCCCCGCGACCTGTCGCGGTCGCCGACGCTCGAGGACTTCCTGCGTCGCTACGGCCAGTTCATCCGCAACTGCGCCCGGGCTCTTAAGCCCAACGGCAAGCTCGCGATCCTCATGGGCGACTACACGGACCGCGACGAAGGCTTCATCCCGCTCGTCTATCACACCAAACGACTGGCCTTCGCGTACGGCCTAAAGCAGCACGGCACCGATATCATCCGCTTCAGCCACGGTGCCAGCAGGTCGAAGAAGGTCTATCGCTCCTCTTTCATCCCCGGCCTGCACGATGTCTGCGTGATCTTTGAACGCGAATGAATTCTCGTTGCCGGGTCAGCCAACCTTTGCCGGTCTCCAGCCCTCGAATGCCCCAATCCGATAGCCCGCGAGCACGCTAGCCGCGGTGGACGGATCATCGAACATTTCATTGCGAACGAAGACCCACTGGCCGTCGATCTGTTGCACGGGACCGTTTTCGCCACGCAATGCTGCCCGTCTCGAGCTGTAAACGTGGAAATCCCGGCTCGCTTCGGAGTAGGCCATTATCGACCCCTTCAGCACTAGCATTTGGCCGTTATCGGGACAGTACAAGGCCCGCCCTGATGCCCCTTTCTCGACTCCTTTGCTCAAAACAAACCGCTGGTCGTCGGCGACTTGCCAAGTGTTCGTGAGCGTCAGGTAATCCTCCTCCATCAAGACCACCTGGGTTTGATGGCCAGCCGCGTCGCGAATGAATTGCGCGGCCACCTGAAATCCGGTCTCGTCCATGTCCGTCCAGAAGAACAATTGCCGGTAATCTCTGATCGGCACGATCACCTGGGCTGGGCTCGAACCATCGATGATTTGCACTGAAATCTGTTCGCAGATCGACATTGAAGACTCCCTTAGAACCGATTGCGACATCGCGACCTCCCGCACCATGCGGGCCTGCCTATTTTGAAACTGTCGCCTTTCTAAAGCAAATGCCGGCACCGATTTCGAGCTGTTCGGCGGAGCAATGTCGGATGCTCATTCAGCCGCATTCTCTTCGCTTGCTCCTGTTAGCCGCCGCTGCCTTTCAAAACGGGAAGCTAAACCCTTCGCCGCACTTGGCAAGCAGAAAAGACCGCTTTCACAAGTGTTGAATTGATTTTCAAAGCATGAACCTTCGGCTTTTCGGCTTGGAAGTTCCAAGAAGCGACTGGCCGGGTTTGGTCGCTTCCCCGTAAAGGCCGCATGGGGCGGCTGGCAACTCAAGAAGGAGAACGACCAATGAAGCTTACCGACATCCCACTCTGTGAACCGCTCGACGAATTCGATTGGGATCACGACGAAATCCGCGACCTCATTCAGACTACGCCGCACCGCTTCGGCGACGACGGCCAGCCAGTCAACTATGAAGCCGAACAGTTCTTCGGCATGGAGGCAGCCTATGTCGATTAATGGCCAACCGCTCTGCACCCCCGCTCGGTACCGCTGCTACCGCGACGCGGACGGGCTGCGACGACATCTTCTTCATTGAGCGTATCAGCGATGGTGAAATCGTCATGGGCATCTACTTCTGGGATGAACCAGACACCCACGAGGCGGCTCATGCCGAGGCGAAGGCAAGGCTAGTCGTTCAGGCACTGAACATGCCGGGCACCTGGGTCGACCAGTACCACGTCATGGAATGCACTCTCCGGACGCATCGATTGTCGCCACTCTTTGGTCAATCCACGACGTCCAGGATCTCAGAGACGATCTGGACGATGAAAAGGCGTGGTTGGTTCTCCAATCCGCCAAACATCGCAGCCTCAGAACTGATGAGCCAATCACCTCGGAAATGCTGCGGCTGACGTCCGACGAGCTGTTTCCGCTGGCCAATGCCAGCTGACCCACCGTCACGCGGCCGGGGGCCGGGCTGCCCCGCTCGGCCCCCTCGCTCGGCTCGCCGTGAGGCATTACTCGGTAGGGTTATCGATTACGATTTGCATCGCTTGTTTGTCGCCTGCGACTCACTGCTTGATCCTTCGTCAGGAGCAACAAAGGGCTTAAGGAAAGTCGGCAGGAATTCCGGATCATCCCAATGCTGTGTGTAATCGTGCCCTCGCCGGAAAACGAGGTCCATCGCTTCTTCGTCTTCGAGGCTCATCAACACGGTGTAAAGTTTGTTGACGACCTGCTTCATCAGGGTCTTCATTTCTTGCTGGCTAATGCGGGATACTTCATTCCAAGGAATCGCTCCCTCCGGGGTAACCACTTTGACGTCAGAAAAGTCGCCCGCCTCGGATACGATGGGTTCACCGGCATGCAAGTCCTCAAGGAACGTGTGTCGCACGCAGAGGACGGCCAATGCCTTGGCAAGCCTGGCGGAGTATTGTTGTTGTGGTTTGTTGCTCATGCCACATGGGTACCACGCTCCCATTCGCACCACAACGCAAAACGCACTGACGCCGGGCCGAGGCGCCTCGTCCGGACCGGACCCATCCTGCGAGCCCCTCAAACCGGTTTCGGATTCCGCGGCAAGGGACTATCGGGCCGTCTTGCCGCTTTGAACGGCCTGAGCCTCCCGGCTCTCAGTCTCCGGCGACCGCTGCCATTGGCGGGCAGCGGAATTGCCCGACGGTGACCTGGCATCCGGAAGGGATCGCCCACCGCCACTAAGCTGTTTTCTACCTATTTCCAAGCGCCAATCCTGTGGTATCCCATCCCTCTGAGACCAAGGATTTCTGAGAGCTTCCGAAGATTTTCCATGTACAGGCATTGTTGAGGGCGGTTCAAAATGGCGGCGCGGGGCGGCCGAATTTGGTGGCGCTGGGTTGGTGAAGGTCTCCGTGGGTCAGTTGGGTGTCGCGGTTGTTGTGTGAACGTGGTCGCCGGCAATTAGCCCGTTCGGCGTCGACGGCGTTTAGCGTCCTGCAGGCGGAAGCTCTCGCCCTTGGTCTCCAAGATGTGGCAACGGTGCGTGAGCCGATCCAGCGCCGCTCCCGTGAGACGCTCGCTGCCGAGCA
>Ga0210390_10000270_pt1 | contig 57494 bp, 18 predicted proteins | sample IncBWH11OmetaG_FD_161050 | JGI IMG/M metagenome (GOLD analysis project Ga0210390, IMG submission 161050) | Forest soil microbial communities from Barre Woods Harvard Forest LTER site, Petersham, Massachusetts, United States - Inc-BW-H-11-O ... | reverse complement strand
GGCGGCAGTGTCGGACCGGCGGGTCGCTCAGGGAACTGACGCGGCGCGAACGGGTGCCCGTCGGCGGCCGCGCGCAACTCCGCCACCTTGGTCACCGGGATCACCGACTGCCCGATCAACCGGAAGAACTTCGTGAGCGCGGGGCGCGGGCCGATCTCGTAGACGTTGCCCGCCCGGGCGCCGATCGCCCGCATGTTGTCCAGCCAGCGCACCGGGCTGGACATCTGGGCGACAAGGTTGGCGATCAGCGCCTCGCAAGCGTGGAAGCCCCCCGTGTAGTTCGAGGTCACATCGGATGCGCACGCCGGGTTCATACGCGCAGCACAGGACTCAAGCCGGGCCGCGAACTCGGCCACCGCCGCCTGCATGAGACTGCAATGAAATGGGGCGCTGACATGCAACGGGATGAAGGTGAGGTCCGGTAGCGAGGCCGCGAGCGCGATCTTGGCCCGCTCCAGGCTCTCCGTACTGCCGCTGATCACCGCTTGCGTCGGGGAGTTGTAGTTCGCGATCTCGGCTCCCGCCTCGATGCTGAGCCGGAGCGCGGGAGAATTCTCGATGTCGTTCAGCATCAGCGCGGCCATCGCGCCCTGGCCCGCGGGAACCGCCTGCTGCATCAGTGCGCCGCGGGCCCGGACCAATCGCACGGCGTCGGCGAGCGGCAGTGCCCCCGCGGCGACAAGCGCGGTGTACTCGCCGAGGCTGTGCCCGCCGAAGACGCGCGGGGCGAAGCCGAATTCCTCGACCGCGACCCGGAAGACGGCGATCTGCGCGGTCAGGATGCACGGCTGGGTGAACTCCGTCTGGTGCAGCCGCTCGTCTTCGGCAAAGCAGATCCGGCGCAGGTCTTCGCCCGCCGCTTCTGAAGCCTCGTCGAATACGCGGGCCGCGATGGCGAAAGCCTCGTGGAAGTCGGCTCCCATACCCCGGCGCTGTGTGCCCTGGCCGGGAAAGACCACCGCGTCGGGAGCGGGCACGACGCTCCGTTTCGTCATGATACGGCCGCAGCCGGAGCGGGTCGCGGGCGCCTCGTCGACGCGCCTCGCCTTCGCGGTGGTGCGGGCAGGTACTCTGCCTCGATGCAGTGCCGGAGATAGCGCGGGACCAGGTCGGCGATTGGCGGGCAAGCGATGCCCGACGCCGCGAGAATCCCATGCGTGTAGGAGCTATCCGGAGGCGAGCTGTCGAGGTAGTGGTCCCGGCCCCAGATCTCGTAGCCATACTTGATCATCTCGATCGCCTGGCTCTCGAAGAGCCGGTCTGTCCCCCGGTACCGGAACAGCCGTTCCGTCGCCCAGTGGTGGAACTCGTCGATGGACAGGTAGCGCAGGTTGTAGCCGAATTCGCTGATGTGCTGACTGACGTCGAAGAGACTGCGGATGTCCGGGTTGGTCAGGTGATAGGTCTCACGGTACGACGGGCGGCGCAGTCCCAGCTGGATGATGCTCGAGCTCACGTAGTCGACTGGCGAGATGTCCCAGTGGATCGGGGTGAGCGCCGACACGCCCGTCTCCGCGATGGTCCTGAAGATGTCGTAGTACATGCCCTTGACGCTGACCTCGGCGAAGGGATACCGGCCCGTGACAGCGTCGCCCATGATGTTGCCGGGCCGGAAGATGTTCCAGGCCAGGCCCTGGTCGGACGCCGCGCGGATCAGCTTCTCTGAGTGGTACTTCGTCTCCTGGTAGGGCAGGTGCTCGTAACCCTGGCCAAGCTCCAGGTCCCGCTCTGTGAACGGCGGGTTGCTCGTGTACAGGTAATCGCCCAGGGCGCTGAAGCTGGACACGTAGATCAGGTACTTCTGCCTGGTCGCGAGCGCGAGGTCGACCACGCGGCGAGTGCCCTCGACGTTCGTCGGCGCGAGCGCCTCGTAGAAACTGACCAGGGTGGTCTTGCTTGCCGCGTGGATGATGACGTCCGTTCCGGCGGCGAGGCGGTCCCAGGTCGCGTCGTCGAGACCCAGCCGGGGAAGGCTCACGTCACCGAGCAGCGGTATCACGCGCCGTTCGAACTCCGCGGTCAGCTTGCCCCCGGGGTCGTAGACGCCGAGGAAGTACCTGATGCGGTCCTTGGCCCGTCTTAGGTCCTCGCCGCGGACAAGGCACGTCATGGTCGCGGAGGTACCGGTCAGCAGGTCATAAAGGAGCTTGCCGCCGAGCACACCGGTGACGCCGGTGATGAAGACCGAGTCCGCCGCGAACGGCCGGTCCCGGCTGAGTTTCTCCGGTTCCGGCGCCCTGGCCGCGGCCACTGGCACCCGGTCACGGGCCGCGACGGACACACCACCGTTGGCGTGAGCCCGCCGGGCGTCACCGTTCACAGGCGGCGGGGCGGTGATCAGGCCAGCTTCGATGAGATGCCGCGAGAAAGAGCGGATGGTGTGGTACTCGCCGATCGTCGTGGCCGGGATCTCCACGGCGTACCGCTTCATGAGCTGATTGAGCATCCGGACCGTGACCACCGAGTCGAATCCGAACTCCTGGAAGTCGGCGGTCACGTCGAGGTCGTCGGGCGATTGCCTGGTTAGGTCGGCGAAAATCTGCCGGACGTCGTTTTCCAGGATGTCCTGCACGCTAGCCGTGTCAGCAGGCTGGGCCGGGGCGGCCGCGGCCGGGAGTGGCGCGGGTGGCTCGGCAGCGAGCGGTACCCGCGCATCACCATTGCGGCGGAAGTCTGCCGGGTCGATCCAGTACCGGTCCCGGGCGAAAGGATAGGTCGGAAGGCTCACGATGTGGGCGCGCGCTGGCTCAAGGAGCTTCTCCCAGTCCACGTTCCAGCCCTGGACCCACAGGTCGGCCAGGCGGGACACGTCCCCTCGGGCGGCGAGCATGCTTAGATACTCGCGATCGGGCTCGGACTCCCCCAGGCCACGCTGGCCGGCGGGCACTGGTTCTGCACCGTCGCCCGCCTCGAACTCCCCGAGCCGTTCGAGCAACTCTTCGCGGGAGGACACCACCAGCGCCAGCCGGTACTCGAACGCCCGGCGTCCCACCATCAGAGTCCAGGCGATGTCGGCCACCGGGCTGGCGCCACCGCGTTCGGATCGCAGGAACGCCAGGAGCGCGCTGGCGCTCGCCGTCAGCCGTTCTGGGCTCCTGGCGGACAGCAGGACGGGATACTGGCCCTCCGCCGGCGCCGGCGGATCTGTGACGGCGGGCGGCTCTTCCAGAACGACGTGCGCGTTCGCACCGCCCGCCCCGAAGGAGCTCACGGCCGCCCGGCGTGGCGCGCCGCCCTGGTGACGAGGCCACGACTCCGGCTCAAGCGCGACACGGAACGGACTGCCCGCGAAGTCGATGTTGGGGTTGGGCGGATCGGCGTGCTGCGAAGGCGGAATCGTTTCGTGCTGGAACTGAAGCAGCGTCTTTACCACCCCGGCGGCTCCGGCGGCGGCCTCTAGGTGCCCAACGCACGACTTGGCCGAGCCGATCACCGCGTAGCCTCGGTCGGCCGTGGCGTCACGATAAGCCTTGGTCAGGGCGGCGACCTCGATCGGGTCGCCCAGGGAGGTCCCTGTGCCGTGCGCCTCGACGTAACTGACCGACCGGGCGCTGATTCCCGCGCTGGCCAGGGCGTCACGGACGAGATCCGCCTGCGCGTTCGGGTTCGGCACGCTGAAGCCGTTGGTCCGTCCGTCGTGGTTGACGGCGCTTGACCGGATCACGCCGTAGACCCGGTCGCCGTCCTCAAGCGCGTCCGCCAGGGGCTTCAGCAGCAAGGCCACGACGCCCTCTCCCGGCACGTACCCGTCGCCGCCAGCTCCGAACGTACGGCAGCGCCCGTCGCTTGACGCCCAGCGGCCGTATCCGAGCAGGAGAAACTTGCCTGGGTGGACGGACACGTTGACGCCTCCGGCCAGCGCGTAGCCGCACTCTCCGCGACGCAGGCTCTCGCAGGCAAGGTGGATCGCGGTAAGCGAGCCCGAGCATGCCGTATCCACGGCGAGGCTGGGGCCGTTGAACCCGAAATGGTACGAGACCCGGTTCGGCACGGCCCAGTACCCGGCCAGCGGGATGCCCGCGAGGAGCTGGTACTCCCCGTAGGTCACCCCGGCGAAGACGCCGGCGTCCTTGGTCCCGCGCCGCCGCGCGCTCTCGATGATCCGCTGCGGCGGGTAGCCGCCGTCCTCGAGCGCGGTCCAGGCCGCCTCCAGGAACAGCCGCTGCTGCGGATCCATCTGCTGCGCGTCCTTCGGCGTGATGCCGAAGAAACGGGCGTCGAACTTGTCCATGTCGTCGATGAACCCGCCCCACCTGGCGTAGGTCGCGCCGGGCACGTCGGGATCGTCGCTGAGGTACTGACTGTGGTCCCAGCGGTCCCGCGGTATCTCCGTGACGCAGTCGCGCGCCGCCATCAGGTTCGCCCAGAATTCGTCGTTGTTCCCCGCCATCGGGTAGCGTCCCGCCATCCCAATGACGGCGATGTCCGCCGCCGGCCAGGGCGGGCGCGCCGCCTTGTGGTCGGCCGCCTGACCGGCCGTGTTGTGGTCGGCCGCCGGCCAGGGCGGGCGCGCCGCCTTGTGGTCGGCCGCCTTGTCGTCGGCCGGCTGACCGGCCGCGGGGACCGACGTGGCCGGGCGGGCGGCGGTCCCGGCTAGCGCGGCGAGCTGGACCGGCCGTTCTCTTACGAAGTACTCGGCCAGCTCGGTCAGCGTCTGGTACTCGAAGAACAGTGTCTTCGGCAGGTCGCCGAGATCCCTCTCCAGTTCGGCCGTCAGTTTCGAGATAAGAACAGACTCGATCCCGTAGTCCTGGAGCCTCGCCCGCGCGTCGATCCGGCTAGCCGGCAGGCGCGCCTGCCGAGAGAGTACGGATATGAGGTAGGTCTCCGCCTTAGTGAGCAGTTCGGGGTCCGCCGCGGGCCCGACGGTGCTGGGGGCGGTGGCGGTGTCCTTCGGCGTGGGTGAGGGCGCGGGGGAGGCCAGTCCAGCGGCGGCATCCGCGAGGCCGGCCAGCGACATCGTGACGGGGAAAGCGCCGACCGGGAGGTGCGCCCCGAGTTCGTCGCGGAGGCGCTCCAGCAGCCGAACCCGGCTGGCCGGGGTGAACCCAAACTCGTCCGAGGGCAGGCCGGTGTCGAGGTCCTCAGCGGGGACGCCGAGCTCATCGGCTGCGATGGCCAGCACCGCCTGCCGTGCCCGCTCGTCCGCTGTCAGCCCCGGCACGGTGTCGGGGAGCCAGCAGCGATCCTCGGCGAAGACATAGCCGGGCAGGTGCACCCGGCGGGTGGTGCCGCCGTCGTAGAGTCCGGCGAAGTCCAGCGGCTCTCCCGCCACCCAGCTCCGCGCGGTCAGGGAAAGGTCGGCGTCCGGAGTCACCCCTACGGCGGCCGACTGCCGCTCGTCGACGCTGGCGCTTCCCAGGTAGATCCAGTCGGACTGCTGTCCCGCCGCCGCGAGCACGAGCCGCTCGCGCAACTCCGCCGTGGAGCCCGCGATGATGGCCAGCCTGTGCCCGAAGGGCACGCGGCCCAGCTGAAGTGTCGCGGCCACATCGTGGACCGCCAGGTCCGACCGGTCCGCGAGGAACCTGGCCAGATTACCGGCGGCCCGGCGGAGGCTGTCTTCGGTCCGCGCCGACAGGGGGACCAGCGCCAAGGGCGACCGGGTGCGGGTCGGCTCTCTGCGGTCCGGCAGATCCTCGACCACCATGTGGGCGTTCGTGCCGCTGAAACCGAACGCGCTGATAGCGGCGCGGTGAACCGGACCTGGCCACGCTCGCAGTTCGGTGTTCACGAAGAACGGGGTCTCGCCGAACGGGATCAGACGGTTGGGCACGGTGTAGTGCAGGGACGGCGCGATCTGCCCCGCGCGCATGGACTGGAGCACCTTGATCAGGCCCGCCATCCCGGCCGCGTGCGAGGTGTGGCCGATGTTGCTCTTGACCGAGCCGATCGGGATGAACGCGGTGTGGTCGGTGTACCGCCGGAATGTCTCCGTCAGCGCGTCGATCTCCATCGGGTCGCCCAGCCTGGTCCCGGTGCCGTGTGCTTCCACATAGCCGATGGTTTGCGGCTGGATGCCAAATCTCTCGTACACGTGACGCTCGAGATCGGCCTGGGAACGGGCGCTCGGAGCCGTAATCCCGTTCGTCCGGCCATCCTGGTTCACGCCGATGCCCTTGATGACGCCGTGCACCGGATCGCCGTCGGCGAGGGCCCGCGCCAGCGGCTTGAGCAGCACGACGCCGGCTCCCTCGCCGATCACGAACCCGTCGGCGGTGTCGTCGAATGTCTTGCACCGGCCCACGGGCGAGAGCATGCCGAGCGACGAGGCGAGCTGGTGGTGCGCGGGCGTGACGAAGACCGACACGCCGCCCGCCAGGGCTAGCTCGGACTCCCCGGTCGCGAGGCTGTGGCACGCCTGCGACAGCGCGACCAGTGAGGAAGAGCAGGCGGTGTCAATGCTGAGGGTGGGGCCGGTGAGATCGAGGTGATACGCGACGCGGGCAGGCAGGATCGACAAGCTGATGCCGGTGAAGACGTGGTGAGATCCGAACAGCCCGCGGTCGCGAATCAGCATCGAGTAGTCGCTGCCGGTCGCGCCGACGAAGATGCCGCACTTGGAGCGCCGCAGTTCGCGGACGTCCAGGCCCGCGTCCTCGATCGCCTTCCAGCTTTCCTGGAGGAACAGCCGCTGCTGCGGATCCATGAAATCAGCCTCGGCCGGCACGATGCCGAAGAACAGCGGATCGAACCGGTCCACGCCAGACAGGTAGCCGCCCCACTTGGAGTACGTCTTGCCGGGCGCTGGCGGCAGCTGCTGGTAGTACTCGGCCACGTTCCAGCGTTCGGGGGGGACCTCGGTCACGCAGTCCCGTCCTTCCGCCACCAAGCGCCACAGTTCGCGGTAATCCGACGCGCCCGGGAACTTGCCGGACATTCCGATGATGGCGATGTCCATGGCCTGACCGACCCCCGGTGATCGTGACCCGCGGTCCGGCGCGGACGGCGCCAGCACGGCGGCCCGGCCGGCGGCGTGCTCGGCTAGGGCGCGCAGCGTGGGATAGTCGTACACCACGGTTGTCTTGAGGTCAGTGCCGAGCAGCTCGTTGACCCGGTCGATGATCGCCACCGCGAGGATCGAGTCCATCCCGTACTCGGCGAAAGGCAGGTCCGGGCGTACGGCCTCGGCGGAGATCCCCAGGCAGTCCGCCACGATCTCCGCCAGCATCGGCTCCAGGGTCTGCGCCGGGGCGGCTTCCCGCGCAACCCGCGTGTCCACTGCGCCGGAGCCCGGCTCAGCCACCGGCCGTTCGGATGAAAAGCTCTTCATCCCGAACGAACCGTGGCGTCTGTCCGGTGGAGAGGCGACCGACGCCTGCGCCGGATTGGCCGCCACGATGATCCGGCTGCTCGGCTCAGGATCCGCGGACATCCCGCGGCCGTACTCGGCGAACCCGTCGAATCCGGCCTGGGCTAGCGCGGACCGCCAACCCTCAACGGACAGCAGTGGCGAGTGCGGGATACGGCGCTCAGGATCGTTGTAGCGGTGCCATCCGTCGAGGAGCCCGATCGTGACGGCCAGCACGTCAAGACAGGCGATCTGCTCGCCGAGTACCAGCAGGCCCGACGGCGCGAGCAGCTGTCTGATGCCGCTCGCCGTCCGCACGACGTCCGTGACCGCGTGGACCGCGCCCGCTGCGACCACCATGTCGAACGTGCCCGGCACCAGCCCTTGCCCGGCCGGATCCTGCTCCATGTCGTAGACCTGGAACCGGGTAAACGGGTACCGCGTCCCGAACGTCTTGCGGCAATGGGCAACGAAGCTGCCGCCGAGGTCGGTGCAGTGGTACTCGACCTCGGTGTCAGTGCTAGCCAATGCCGCTAGGACGGCGTGGGTCGCTCCCCCGGTGCCTGCTCCGGCTTCTAGGATGCGCACCGGCCGTCGTCCTGACGTCGCCCTTAGCCTGGCCGCCTGGCTGATGTACTGGGCGAGGGCCTCGGCGTAAAAGTCGAACGGCGGGTTGCCGCGGTACAACCGACCCATGACGTCCAGGCTGGCCTGGGGAAAGAGCACCTCGGTGGCCGGCTTGCGCCCGCGCAGGGTCTCGGGGAAGGACTCCAGGCAGACGTGAAGCAGCCGGATGTAGGTCTGGGACTCGGGGAACCGGGCGAGGATCTCGTCCCTCAAGCGTGACACGTCCTCGCCGGCAGCGGCCCCGGTGGCGTGGAGCACGAGCCCGTCGCGCCGGACCAGCCCGCCGCGTGCGAGCACGCCTAGACACGCATCGAAGAAACGGCTGAACGAGTTGGCGATGCCCATCAGGTCCCTGAGCTCGGCGACCGTGCCGCCCTCGGCCGGCCAGCCCATCTCGGTGAAACGGTGAGCTATGGCGACCGCCGCGTAATGGCTCACCGCCGGCTGGCAGCGATCGAGTTCCTCCGTCGTGGTGGGCGCAGCGGCGCGAAACGCGGTATCAACGTCGCCGAGGAAGTTCCCCACCGCACCGTCGGCCGCCGCCACCGGCGTCTTCCCGGCGCCCAGCGCGCCTGGGGGCTCCACCCAGAACCGGCGCCGTTCGAGCGGATAGCCCGGCAATGGCACGCGGCGGCCCGGGCCGCCGTTGACCGCTGCCCAGTCCGGCGTGGCTCCCCTGACCCATAGCTCGGCGGCAGCCCATAGGTCACCCCCCCGATACGCCTCGGCCAGCAGGCCAGGGTCGGACCCGGTGCCCGCCGTGGCGGTCACGACGGCTCCGGCCTCGCCGGCCAGGTAGTGCTCAAGTGCGTCGGCGGCCGAGGCGGCGTTGTCGGCCACGAGTGCCAGGCGCTCCGTCAGGGCGGGCCGCCCGGCCTGGAGCGTACGGGCGACATGAGCGAACGGCGCAGTGCCGTCTTGGCGCAGGTACCGGGCAATGCGCTCGGCGTATTCCCTGAGCAGTCCGGCCGAACGCGCCGACAGAACCAGGATCTGGGGTTGCCCCGGTCCCGGCTCGGCGGGCGGCTCGATGTACTCTTCGGCGATCAGATGGGCGTTTGCGCCGCCCGCGCCGAAGGAACTGATGCCCGCCCGGCGCGGTAGCTCGCCATCCGGGCCGCTCAGCCGGGGCCACGGCTCGCTGGCCAGCGCCAGGCGGAAGGGCGATCCGGCGAGATCCACCTCGGGATTGGGTTCTCGCGCGTGCAGCAAGGGGGTGATCCGGTCGTGCCGGAACTGAAGCACGACCTTCGTGAGCGCGGCGATCCCCGCGGCTGCCTCCGAGTGCCCGATACTGGACTTCACGGAACCGATCACGCACGGCGCCGTGCGCCCCTCGAACGCCTGGCGCAGTCCCGCGACCTCGACCGGGTCGCCGAGCGCCGTACCGGTCCCGTGTGCCTCGATGTAGCCGATCGTGTCCGGCGGGACCCGCGACTCTCGCAGCGCCCGCGATATCACATCAGCCTGGGCGCGCGGATGCGGCACGGTGTACCCGGCGGAATGTCCTCCGTGTCCGACCGCCGAGCCGCGGATGACGGCATGGATGGTGTCCCCGTCGGCGACCGCGCGGTCAAGTGGTTTGAGGAACACCGCTCCGACACCCTCGGCTGGCCCGTATCCCTCGCCGCCCGCGCCGAAGGACCGGCACCGGCCGTCGGCGGAGGTCATTCCCAGGCCGGACAGGAGCAGGTACTTGTCGGGGTGCAGGATCAGGTTGACCCCTCCCGCGACCGCGGCCGTGCAGTCCCCGGCGGTGATGGCCCGGCAGGCCAGGTGCACCGCGGTTAGCGACGAGGAGCAGGCGGTGTCCACGGTAATGCTCGGACCGGTGAAGCCGAAGAAGTACGACACCCGGTTCGCTGTGGACGACGGCAGCGACCTGACGGCCACCGGATCGCCACCGCGGGCCGCGTCCGCCCCGACCAGCCGGTAGTCCGCCCATGTCACCGCGGCGAACACCCCAACCCGGTTGTCCGGCGCGGCGAACTCGTGCGGGGCGTATCCGGCGTTCTCGACCGCTCCGTAGGCCGATTCCACGAACAGCCGCTCCTGCGGATCGAGCAGCGGAGCCAGGCTGGGCGGGATACGGAAAAACTCGGGGTCGAACGCGTCGATGTCGTCGAGGAACCCTCCGAACCGGCCGAGCGGCCGCTGGCTGGCCGCTGGGTAGGCGCCGGGGGTCCAGCGCTCGGCGGGTACCTCGGTGATCGCGTCGTACCCGGATTCGAGGTTGCGCCAGAACTGGTCCAGGTCCCCGGCGCCGGGGTACCGCCCGCTGATACCGACGATCGCGACGTCCATTACTCCCGATGGGACGCGTCTGCCGGCTACCGGAACCTCCCGGCCCGCGCCCGGAGCGCTGCCCGCCTCCCGAACTTCCCGGCCGGCGAATTCCGGCCAGCGGGCCAGCTTGGCACGCTGGCCGTGGGCGACCGCCAGGTACGGCCGGCGATCGGCCATGGCCGCCTCGAGTAGGTCGAGTCCTTCCTCGTCAGGAAGCAGGGCGAACCCCGCGCGTTCCAATGCGGTCTGCTGTTCCGGCCGAACCTGCATGCCGCCGCCACGCCATACCGGCCAGCCGACGCTGACTGTGCGGTGCTTGTGCTCGCCGCGCAGCCGCCGCGCGCACGCCTGTTCCGCGTAGGCGTCGAGGAAGCGGTTGGCGGCGGCGTAATCGCTCTGGCCCGGGTTGCCGACGACCGCCGACAACGAGGAGAAGAGCACCATGCACTCCAGGGCGTCACTCATCACGGCCCGTTCCAGGTGCATCACGCCGACGGCCTTGGGGGCGGCGATTCGCGCCGCCGCGTCCGGCGCCGCCGTCTGAACGAAGCTGTCCTCGAGAACCCCGGCGGCATGGAGCACCAGCCGGGGCGGTCCGAAGTGCCGCCGCGCGGCCGCGACCACCCGCGCCACGTCGCCGGGCACCGACACGTCAGCGGACACGTACACCGCCTGGCCGCCGAGCGCCTCGAGTTCCCTGAGAAAGTCCTCGGACCGCGCGTCCGCTTCGCGCCTGCCGCTGAGGACCAGGCGCGCGCCGTATTGAGCGAAACGGCGGGCGGCCATCCGTCCGAGCCCGCCAAGCCCTCCCGTGATCAGGACGACGGTGCCCGGCTCGATCACCTGGCGACGCGCCGGGATCACCGCGGGCGCGAGCCGCCGCACCTCCCGGTTCCCTCCGGCGTGGCGCACCTCCGTCTCGGGACCGTCGGCTCGTGCCTCGGTCAGGGCGACGCCGAGGACGTCGTCCGCCGGGTCGAGCAGCACCGACCGGAGCGCGGGCGCCGCCACCTCCAGGCGCGCGGTGCGGGCGAAGCCGCCGATCGCGGCGGCGCAGGCGCGCGACAGGTCGCTATCGTCCGGCAGGCAGGCCAGCAAAACCCGGCACAGCCCCGGCGTCCGCGCCAGGCCGCGGACCAGGGAGCGGAACGGCCCGAGCACCTCGGTCAGTACCACGTCGGCCGGATCCCGGCGTGCCCGGACCGCGTCATCCCCCCACAGGCACACGGCGACCGCGAACGACCGTCCCTGGTCGGCCAGGCAGCGCGTCAGGCGTTCGAGGTGATCGGCCGATTCGGGGTCGACGACAAATTCGTCTCCCGCCGCCAGGAAACTCCTGCCGCGGCGGACCCAGACCACCCGGGTTCCCGGGGGTGGATCGCACCGGAGCCCGTCGTCGCAGAAAACAAGGATCTCAGTTGTCACATCAGCGTCGTGGGCGGGTGCCACGACCGGCGATGTCTCCCAGTCGAAGCTGAACACCATCGTCTCGCCGGCCTCGGTTTCCCGCTCGGCGACGGATGCCGCTAGATCGCGCGGGGGCTTGTCTCGTGGCACAGTGGCCGCCGGCCCAGGGGTGTACCTGTCGCCGAACTCGCGGACGAGATAGTCGGCCAGCTCGTCGATGCTCGGGTACTCGAACAGCAGCGTCGGGTACAACCGTTCGCCGACCCGGTCCTCCAATGTCCTGGCGAGCCGCAGCAGGTGCGAGGAGTCCAGCCCGAGATCGTAGAACCCCACGTCCGGCGTGATCTGCGCCATCGGCTGCGACGAGGCGTCGGCGGCCAGCGCCCGCAGGTCATTCACGATGAGGGCGCGCTGGTCCCGCGCAGGAGCCTCGCGCGCCGCGGCGGTCTGGTCCCGCGACCTGGCCACTGGTGCCGCCACCGCCAGCCGCTCTATCAGTTCGGGCCGCCTGACGTGCTTGCCGGTGAGCTTTTCGTATTCCACAAGCGGCCGGCCGGCGGTGTCATAGAGACACAGGCCGGTCTCTACGATGTCGCCGCGCCGCCGTATGCCACCGGGACGGATCTTCAGGTACACGATGTCGCCGGGTGCGTTCCAGACGCGGATCCGGCTGGCGAACACCGGGACGTACGTCTGGTCTGACCCCTCGGTCAGCTCGGAGAACGCGACGACGGCCGCGGAGTCAAGGAAGGTGGGGGGCAGGAAGAAGTCGGCGGCCCGGCGCCGCGCGTCCTGGCCCAGGGACATCTCGGCCACAAGAAGGTCCCCGCGCCTGGCCGCGGTCCCCTCGGCTCTCATGAAGTCCCTGTGGACGATGCCGGTCCGCTCGACGTTCCCGTAGACCGCTTTCATCGGCCTCGCATCGGCCGAGGCAAGCATCTGGCGGCAGGAGGCCACGTCCAGGTCAGGCGGGGGCGTGCCGACAGCGCGGGCGACCAGGCATTCGGCGACCGGCTGCTCGGTGTCGTCCAGTTGCTCGGCGCCCCGCATCCGGCTGGCACCGATCCGTATCCTGATGCCGTCCTCGCCCGGCTCGGACCGGAACCGCAGACGCTGGTCGAATTGCTCGCTGACGGCGACCGGCGTCTCGAAGAGGATGTCTCGCAGCTCGATATCGTAGGGGGACAAGCCGGCGCTGGCCGCGGCGCGATAGAACATGTCGACATAGGCGAGACCGGGTACCAGCCGGACGCCGTGCACCTGATGGTCGCGCGCCACCGGATTGCCGTAGCGGACGTACGTCTGAAAGTCACCGATCTTGATCTCGGGCGGAAGACCGCCCCGCGTGGCTTCGCGGTGTCGCTCCTGAGCAGTGGTCATGACAGCGGCTCCAGCTGGAAGATTGGCATGTCGTTATCGGCGGATAGCTGTTCAAGCTCGAAGAGCGATGGCTCGCGGTGCAGCAGGTAACTTTGGCGCGCGAAGACCGGCGGGGGAAGCGGTGACCGGCGGGGATCGGGCGCCGCGACGGCCTCTTCGAGTATCAGGTGGCAGTTCGTCCCGCCGAATCCGAACGCGCTGATGCCGGCCCGGCGCGGCCGCCCCGCCGAGGACGGCCAGGGCGCGGTCCGCTGCTGGACGCGGAACGGCGACTGGCCGAACGCGAACCGCGGATTCGGCCGGTCGCAGTGCAACGTCGCGGGCAGCGTTCCCCGCTCCAGGGCGAGCGCGGTCTTCACCAACCCGGCGATCCCGGCCGCCGAGAGCAGATGGCCGATATTGGTCTTGACGCTGCCGACCGCGCAGAACCCGCGGTCGGCGGTCGTCTTGCGGAAGACCCGCTCAAGAGCCTTGAGCTCGATGGGGTCGCCGAGCATCGTGCCGGTCCCGTGCGCCTCGATGTAGGAGATGTCGGCCGCGCTGACCCCGGACGCCGCCAGGGCCGCCTCGACGACCTCGACCTGGGCCTCCAGGTTCGGCGTGGTGATGCCCATCGTGTGACCGTCATTCCCGACCGCGGATCCGCGGATCACCGCCCGTATCTGGTCCCCGTCCGCCAGTGCGTCGTCGAGTCTCTTGAGCAGAACGGCACCCGCGCCCTCACCGGGCACGAAACCGTTCGCCGACTCGTCGAAGGTGTGGCACCGCCCGTCCGGTGACAGGGCCCCGATCGCGCTGAGGATCAGGAACGGTTTCTCGTCAAGCAGCGCGTCAACCCCGCCCGCGATCGCGAGGTCGGAATCTCCGGCCCGCAGCGCCTGGCAGGCGAGGTGCACGCTGACGAGGGAGGACGAGCAGGCGGTGTCCACGACCATGCTGGCACCGTGCCAGTCGAAGAAGTCGGAGATCCTGGCCGCGATGAAGTTCTGCCCGGTGCCGACGATGGTGCTCTTGTCCGGCTGCCCGACACGGCTCAGGTAATCGCCAGCGCGCGTCCCCACGTAGACCCCGGCCCGCAGACCGGACAGCTCCTTGCGCGGGTAACCAGCGTCGAGGGTGGCGGCGAGGGCGGTCTGGAGCATCATCCGCTGAAGCGGGTCGAACTGAGCGGCCTCGGCTTCGCCGATGCCGAAGTAGCCAGGATCGAACAGGTCGATGCCATCGACGAAACCGCCCCATCTGCCTGTGGTCCGGCCGGGCGCGTGCCTCGGTGAGTACAAGATGCGGTGGTCCCACCGCTCCGGAGGAACCTCGCGCACGGCGCACTCACCCGCGTTCAACACGTCCCAGAACCGCTCCTTATCTGGTGCACCGGGAAAGTCGCAGCCGACCCCGACAATGGCGATCGGGGCGGCCGGGGCGGCCGGGCTGGCAGGCCGCGTGGCCGCTGGCCGTGACCGCGGGCGCACGGGCAAGGTGCCCGGGTTCTGCGGCACCGCGCCGTGTGGTCGTGTCCCGTTCGCCGCCGTTCCGTTTGGCGTCGCGATGGTGAACCGGAGCGGGTAGCGCTCGGTCAGCACCCCCGCGAGCGAGTCCAGCGTCGGGTAATCGAAGAGGAACGCAGGCTCGAACGGCTCACCAACCATCCCCTCGATCCTCCGCACCGCGGACGCAAGCAGCACCGAGTCGACCCCGTAGTCCTCGAACGGCACATCCCCTCGCAACCGCTCCGGCGCCAGCTTCAGCTCGCTGGAGAAAACCTCCACCAGTGCCCGGTAAGCCATCTCCCGGTCCGGCTCCGGCGTCTCGCCCGGCTCGGTCAACGCCGTCTCCGCCACGATCCGCGCCTCCCCGTTACCGTCATCGCCGTTCCGGACGCCAGCGGCGCCTTCCTCGCCTTCGTCGTTGTCACTGGCTTGCGTGACGGCGGCCGCCGGCAGCAGAACCGGATGGCCGGCGCCGAGCAGTCCGTCGAGCAGATCGAGGCCGTCCCCGGGGTCGAGCACCGGCAAGCCGGTGGACTGGTAGGCGGCGGTCCGCCCCTCGCCGGAGCCGGTCGAGTGAAACGCGGGCCAGTTCACCGACCGGAACCAGGTAAGGCCCCGGCGGTGCTGGAATTCCGCGAAGCGGTCGAGGAAGGCGGCGCCCATCGCGTAGTCGGACACCCCCACGGCCAGGCTGGGCACGGCCGCCGCGACCGAGGAGAACAGGACAAAGAAGTCCGGGCGGTCGTCGTCTAGCACGTCAGCCAGCGTCGTGGTGCCGGCGATCTTCGGCTCGAGCACCCGCGCCATGCCGGTGGTGGTCTTGTGCACGAATGCGGGACTTTCGTCGGATGCCATTCCAGCGCAGTGCAGCACGCCACCGATCTCGCCGAGCCCGGACCGGACGTTGGCGAAAAACCCGCGAAGCGCGTCGGCGTCGACCAGCGAGCCGGTGTAGACGAGCAGGTCGACTCCGCGGTCCTCAAGCTCGAGGAGGCGGCGTACCTTGGCGCCGACGGGGGTGTCGTCGGCAGCCGCTGCACGCCATCCGGATCGAGGCGGCAGCGGTTGCGCTCCGAGCAGCGCCAGGCGCCGCGCCCCGCGATCCGCGAGCATCCGGGCGAACTCGGCGCCGAGGCCCCGTGTACCGCCTGTGATCACGTATGTGCGATCCGGCCGGACAGTCAGGGCTGGGCGGCACTCAACCGGCCCTAGCACCGGGACCTCGCGTCCGACGTCGCCGTGGCGGACCTCGCGTTCGTGCGGCGTCGCCGGACGAACGGCCTCCTGGCTCAGGATCTCCAGCAAGCGCGCCGGATCGCCGGTCGCGCCCTCGGCGTCAACGCTCCGGGCCGCCACGCCGCTGCACTCGGCGCCAATCGCGGCGACCAAGCCGGCCAGCGGCGCGCCCGCCAGCCGCCGGCCAGAGAACAGCCCGTCGCTGACGTGCAGCAGCAGCACCGGCGCCGCCGCCCTGGCATCGATCATCGCCTGGTAGAAGCCGATGCGGCCGTAGTCCACGGCCACGTCATCGGACGGCTTGCCGAGGTCACACAGGTCGATCACGCCCTCGAGGCCACCCGCGATCCCGGCTAGGCGCCCGACCAGCGCGGCACCGGCCTCCCGGTCGGCGGGATCGCAAGCGAGCGGGCCGAATTCCACCAGCAGCCCGGGGTTGCTGACCACACCAGCCATTGCCGACTTGAGCGCAGACGGCGCGTGTGAGCCGATGAGCACGGCGATCCGGCGCGTGGTGAGATCCACTGCCGCGCTGGCGGGCGAGGCACGCCAACCCCGCGCCAGGACGGAACGGTGTCGTGGCTCTGCGCCCGCGTCCGGTGCGCTCTTGACCGTGGCCGACGCGGCTGCCAATTGCGGCTCGATGCTCGGCAGCCAGTAACGCTCACGCGCGAACGGGTACGTCGGCATCGAGATCCGCCGGCGCCCGCTGCGGGGGCTGATCCGCTCCCAGTCGATCTCGGAGCCATCCGCCCACAGCGACGCGATGCGCTCATACTTACCGGCACTGGCCAGCGCGTGCACGTAGTCCTGGTCCTCCGCTTCTGAATGGCGCAGCTTGGCAGCCCCGCCCGCGGCTGTCCCTGAGTACGCTCGCCGTGCGCCGGTCCCCGCGAGCCACGCGGCCAGCTCGGCCCGGAGTTCTCCGAGGTCGCTGACGACCAGTGCCAGCCGGTCCCGCATCGCCTCACGGCCGACCTGGAGCGTGTACGCCAGGTCGGGCAACGTCACGCTGGGCTCGCGCAGGAACTCCGCCAGCCGTTCGGCATAGTCACGCAGGCGATCTGGTTCCTTCGCCGACAGCACGACGATCTCCTGCCCGCCGGACGGCGCGGCGGGCCGCCGGTCGACGTACTCCTCCACGATGAAGTGAGCGTTCGAACCTCCGGCCCCGAACGAGCTCAGGGCCGCGCGGCGCGGTGCCGCCATGCTGCCGCGTGGCGCGAGAGGTTTCCAGTCCTCGGCCTCGCGGGCAAGGCGGAACGGGGTGGCGGCGAAATCGATGTGCGGATTCGGTGGATCGCAGTGCAGCGTTCGCGCGATCCGGCCATGCCGGAACTGGAGGATGAGCTTGGTCAGCCCCGCCACGCCCGATGCCGCCTCTAGGTGGCCGATGTTGGACTTCAGCGAGCCGACAGGAACGGTTTCCGCCGCCGGGTGGTACTCGCCTAGTGCCTCGGCCAGGCCGCCGATCTCGATCGGATCGCCGAGGGCAGTGCCGGTTCCGTGAGCCTCCACGTAGCCGATGGTGGCGGGATCGACACCTGAGCGGCGCAGCGCCTTCCTGATGACCGCGGCCTGCGCGGCGGCGCTGGGCGCGGTGTAACTGGCGGCGCGACCGCCGTGATTGACCGCCGTCGCCTTGATGACAGCGTGAATGTGGTCGCCGGAGCGAACGGCGTCGGCCAGTGGCCTGAGCACGACGGCGCCGACGCCCTCGCCCGGGACCATGCCGTCGCCGCCCGCGCCGAACGAACGGCAGCGGCCGTCTGTCGAGGCGAAGCGGGTCTGGCTCAGCATGAGGTACTTGTGTGGGTGCACCGACACGTTCACGCCGCCCGCCACCGCGAGGCGGCAATCACCCGTCCGCAGGCTCTCGCAGGCGAGGTGGATGGCGGTCATCGACGAGGAGCACGCGGTATCCACCGCCATGCTCGGTCCCTGGAAGTTCAGCAAGTACGAGACCCGATTGGCGATGCTGCAGTGGGACGACGAGGGCAGCGGTCCGTGGCCGAGCCGCGCGGGATCACCGCCGTAGAGCTCGTACCCGCTCCACATGACGCCGACGAAGACCCCCGCGTCCTCCGGGCGGACGCCCGCCCGGGCCAGCGCCGCGACGGTGTACCCGGCGTCTTCGAGCGCGGCGTGGGACGTCTCGAGGAACAGCCGCTCCTGCGGATCCATGAGCTCGGCTTCTCGCGGGGAGATGCTGAAGAACAGCGGGTCGAACGCGTCCACATCGTCGAGGAAGCCGCCCCACTTGCTGTAGCTGCTAAAGGGCTCGTCGGGGTCGGGGTGATAGAAACGGGTGAGGTCCCAGCGCCGGGCTGGAATCTCCGTGATGCAGTCCCGCTCGTCGGCGAGCATGCGCCAGAATTCGTCCAGATCGCGACCCCCGGGATAGCGACCGCTCACGCCGACGATCGCGACCTCGAACGGAACGGGTTCCTGCTGGGCTCCACTTCGCTGGCTGCCCGATCCCGTTGGGCTGGTGAGGACGGCCGGCGTGGGGGGCGGCGCCGACGGGACGGGTGCTGGCACGACGGGCAGCGGCGGGACAGCCGGCTCCGGCCAGGACGCAACCGGCTCCGGCCAGGACGCTGCCGGCTCCGGCCAGGACGCAGCAGGCTCCGGCCAGGACGCTGCCGGCTCCGGCCAGGACGCAGCGGGCTCCGGCCAGGACGCAGCAGGCTCGGCGGGCTCAGGAACGGTTGGCTCCGACGGCACCGCCAGGAGGCTCCCGATGTAATCGGTGACGGCTTCGACTGACGGATGGTCGAAAGCTAGCTGCGCCGGCATCGGACGGGCGAATTCGGCAGCGAGGGAACGACTGAAATCGGTCGCGTTGAGCGAATCCATGCCGAGCAGCCCGAGGGGCACCTCGAGCTCGGCGCTCGGACCCGGCCCCATTCCCAGCGTCCGTCGCAACACTCGCTCGACGGTCGCCTTGATGTCGGCTCGCCGGCTGGCGCCCGAGGCCACCGCGGACACGGGTGCCGGGGGCCGCGACGGCGGGGCCGGCTGCCGCACCGCTACGGGAGCTGACGGGGACGACAGGAGCGGGGCCAGCACGGCGGGCAGTTGCGCGCTCGGCACGCGTCCCAGAGCCTGCACATCCAGCTGCACCACGGCCAGTTGGCCTCCGATCCGGCGACGCATCGCCGCCGCCATGGTGGTGAGCGCTTCGGCCGGGCTCATCGACACGTATCCGCGTGAGCGCATCAGCGCCGCGTCACGGGCTGAGGCCTGGGCGGCCCGGCCGTCGCCGGACCAGGGACCCCAGGCCAGTGACAGCCCGGGCAGCCCTTGGCCGCGTCGCAGCGTGGCTAGCGCGTCGAGGAACGCGTTGCCCGCGCTGTAGGCCGCCTGGCCAGGCACCCCCACCACGCCGCTCAGCGAGGAGAAGAGCACGAAGAAGTCGAGCGGCATCGCGGCTGTGAGCTCGTGCAGGTGCCAGGCCCCGGCCATCTTGGGCGCGAGAACGTTCGCGAACCGGACCCGGTTCTGCGCGCGCAGCACGCCGTCGTCGAGGACACACGCAAGGTGGAGGACTCCGCGTAGCGGCGGCATGGTGCGCGCGATCTCGTCGATCACCCCGGCGAGAGCCAGGCGGTCGGACACATCAGCCTGGCGGACCACGACCCGGGTTCCCCGCGCCGTCAGCTCGCCGATCGCCGCCGCGGCGGCGGGGCCCGGGGCTGTGCGGCCGAGGAGCACGAGATACTGCACGCCGTTTGCCGCCAGCCAGCGCGCGGTGTGCAGGCCCAGGCCCCCCAGACCGCCGGTCACTAGGACCGTCCCCTCCCCGGTGACCGGCGTGCCACCTCCGGTCGAGCCGACCAGCTCCGGGAAGGCGGGCTCGAGAACAGGGACCAGGCGCCGACGTCCGCGCAGCACCACCTGACGCGCGGCTGGCTCGGCGGTCAGCTCCGCGATCAGGCCGTCGAGTTCGTCGGCCGTCGCGGTCCCCAGGTCGGCGATCCGGCAGCCGATCTCTGGATGCTCGAGCTGGGCGGTACGCGCGAATCCCCAGATCGGGGCGGCGGCGAGCCGGATCTGGTCGGTTTCGGTCACCTGCTGGGCGCCCAGGGTGACCAGCCACAGCGGAGGCCCGCCCGCCGCGGCGAGCGCCTGGGCCAGTGTCAGGGCTCCCGCCAGCAGCGACTCAGCCACCTCGTGGGGCGCGCGGCCGTCCGCTGTGCCCGGCGAGTCGGCGATGTAGACGACACCGCGCAGCGGCTGGCTGGCACGCGCGGCCATCAGCATCGCCACGACCTCGGCCGGGCTCGCCGGGTCGTATCCCACGTCTCCGCCGCCGGTCACCGCGAACCCGGTGCCCCGTGCGACGTGCAGGCAATCGGCGCCGCCGGCCCGCATCCGCTCAAGCAGGCCGGAAGCGAGCCAGCCATCCTCGGCGATGACCAGCCACCGTCCGCCAGGGTCCGGCCGGGAGGCGGAGACGGGCTGCTCACGCCAGACGATCCGGTGCACTGGCGGCGCTGACTGTGAACCCACGCTCATCATGCGATCCCCCACTCCGTTGGTAACTCTCGTGACGGCGAGCGGCTTCGGCTCAGTGACGGTCTGCTCGAGCCAGTGCCGCCCCCGCTGGAAGGGATAGGTCGGCGCTTCGATCCGGCGGCAGCCGTACGGGCGGTCGATGGCCTCCCAGTCCAGGTCCACCCCTGCCGTGTACAGACGTCCGGCGCTGTAGAGCATCGCCTCCCAGTCCGGGCGCCGCCTGTCCAGGCTGCAAGTGAACAGCCCTCCGCCGGCCCGTTCTGGAAGCGCCGCGCCCGACCCGGCCAGCAGGGGATGCGGCCCGATCTCCAGGTAGACCTGGATGTCCAGGTCGCGGAGGGAGTCCACGCCACGCGCGAACCGGACCGCGTGCCCGGCGTGACGGATCCAGTAGGCCGGGGTAAGCCCGCCCGGTTCGACGGTCGCGCCGGTGACTGACGAGATCAGCGGGATTTCTGGGTCCCGTACCGGCATGGCGGCCGCGGCGGCCTCCAGCTCATGCAGCATCGGCTCCGCCACCATCTCGCCATCGCCGGGCAGATCCTGCGCGAGTCGGCCCCAGGTGGCAACGAACCGCAGCGCGTCCTCCACGGCTAGCGCGCCGGCTGCGACGGCGGCAACGAGCTCACCGACGCCGTGGCCGAGGACGGCATCTGCCCGCACACCCCAGGAGTGCCACAGCTCCCATAGCGCCCAATCGATCGCGAACAGGGCGGGCTGGGCGAACATCGGCTGGTCCAGGACACCCGGATCGTCGTCACCGTAGAGCGCGCTTGTAAGTCGCGTCCGGCCAGCGATCGGCCCCAGGATCTCGTCGCTTCGTCGCAGCGCCGCGCGGAACACCGGCTGCGTGTCCCACAGTTGGCGGCCCATCCCGTGATGCTGGGCACCCTGCCCGGTGAACAGCACCGCTACCCGGCGCCGGGCCGTGCCTTTGACGTGCCCGCGTCCGCCGAGCGGCGGGACTTCACCGTTAGCGATGGCGCGGAGCCCGGCGCTCGCCCCCGCGAGCGAGGATGCCACCACGGCGAGTCGGTCCTCGAAGTGGCCGCGCGCCACGGCGGCGGTGTGGCAGGCGTCGCCGATGGTCACGCCCGGTCCGGCCGCTAGCCAGCTAGCCCACCTGCTGGCTATCGCATGCAGCCCGCGTTCCCCGCGAGCCGACAGGACCAGCAGGTGCGCGGGGCGGGGATCACTGCGGCGGTCCGGTGCCGGAGCCGTCGCCGGTGCCTCCTCGACCAGCACATGTGCGTTCGTGCCGCTGATACCGAACGCGTTGATCCCGGCGATTCGCCGGTCCCCCGCCGGGCCGGGCCAGCCGCGCAGGCGTGTCGTCACCTCGACGGGCAGTTCGTCCCAGGGCAGGTGCGGATTGAGCTGGGACACGTGCAGGCTCGCTGGAATCTGACGGCGTTGCAGCACCAGCACCGTCTTGATCAGGCCTGCTATTCCCGCCGCGGCCTCCAGGTGGCCGATGTTTGACTTGACCGTCCCGATCAGAAGCGGATGCGCACGCGGCTGGGCTCCCATCGTCTCCGCCAGGGCACGGACCTCGATGACGTCACCGAGCTTGGTGCCGGTGCCGTGCGCCTCCACGTAGCCAACCTGAGCCGGCTCCAAGCCCGCGGAGGCGAGCGCCTGACGGATGACCGCCGTCTGCGCGGGACCGCTCGGCGCGGTCAGCCCGTTCGAGGAACCGTCGTTGTTGACGGCCGAGCCGCGAATCACGGCCAGGATCGGCGCGCCGTCACGCACGGCGTCCGACAGCCGCTGCAAGACAAGCGCGCCCGCGCCCTCGCCCTGGACGAAGCCGTCCGCGGCGGCGTCGAAGGTCCTGCACCGGCCGGTCGGCGACAGCGCCCGCACCTTGCAGAAGCAGACCGTCAGGTGCGGCGAGAGAATCGCGTTGACACCCGCTGCGAGGGCGAGGTCGGACTCGCCGCAGCGCAAGCTCTGGCAGGCGAGGTGAACGGCCGTAAGCGAGGACGAGCACGCCGTGTCGACCGACACCGACGGACCGCGCAGGCCGAGCACGTAGGACAGCCGCCCGGAGGCCACGCTCATCAGAGCGCCGGTCCCCGAATAAGCGTCGATCTGCTCGCTGTCCTCATGGAGCGGGCGGGTGCTGTACTCGCTTTTCGCAATGCCGACGAATACGCCGGTCGCCGACCCGACCAGCCGCGCGGGCGACCGGCCGGCCCGCTCGAGCGCCTCCCAGGTGACTTCCAGTAGCATCCGCTGCTGCGGGTCCATCATCCGGGCCTCGATGGGTGCGATGCCGAAGAAGCCGGGATCGAACTGGTCGATCCCCGACACGAACGCGCCCCAGCGCGTGTACGCCTTGCCGGCGGCGTCGGGTTCGGGGTCATAGTGCGCATCGACGTCCCAGCGATCTGCGGGCACCTCCGTCACGGCATCCGTCCCCGAGGCCAGGAGGCCCCACAGCTCTTCCGGCGTGGTGACGCCGCCGGGAAACCGGCAGCCCATGCCGATAATGGCGATGGGCTCCTGGCCGGCGGGGCGGTCCGGCACCGGGGCGAGGCGGCGGTCCGGCACCGGGGCGGGCGCCGGCCCGGACACGAGGGCGGGCGACGGGACGCTTACCGGCGGCGCGGGATCGGCCGACGGCGCTGGATCGGCCGACGGCGCGGGATCGGCCGGCGGCGCGGGATCGGCCGGCGGCGCGGGATCGGGCGACGGCGCGGGATCGGGCGACGGCGCGGGATCGGGCGGATCTTCGACCGTCACGATCCCCGCGAGGTAAGCCGCGAGCTGTCCGACCGTCGGGTAGTCGAAGGCCAGCGTCGGCGGCAGTGGCTGCCCGATGTCGGCGGCAAGCGCGTTGCGCAATTCGACGGCTGCCAGGGAGTCCAGGCCCTGATCGCGCAGGGCCCTGCGCCTATTGACCTCGCCGGTCATACCAAGGACCTGGCCTGCCCGCCGGGCCACGACCAGCGCGACAAGCTCGGGCCATTCCTGCCGCGGCGCCGCGGCGAGTCGTGAGAGCAGCTCGGCCGCGGCTGGCGGGGCGACCCGCGGGCCAGCCTCCGGGGCGGGACCCGGGGAAGACGCGGGGGTTCCCGAGGTCGTTGTCGCGGTCAGGGTGGCGACGACTGCGGGACCCGCGGGCTCAGCGCCCGCGACCAGCTCACCGGCCACCAGATCGCTGGCCACGGGGTCCCGGGCCGCGATCGGGAAGGCTGCCGCCCACCGGGCCGCGTCGAAGTCCACCACAGCCGCCTGGGCGTCGTCGCCGGCGAGCAACTCCTCGAGCACCGCATAACCGGCGCTGACGATCAGGCCACCGAACCCGATCCTGGCCATCCTGGTGGCCCGGTGGGAGACTCGTGCTGCCAGCCCGACATCGGCGAACGGACCCCAGTTGACGCTCAGCGCCGCCTCACCGGCGGCGCGCCGCTGGTGAGCCAGCGCGTCGAGCGCGGCGTTCGCCGCCGCGTAGTTGGCTTGCCCGGCCGAGCCGAACACCGCGGTGGTCGACGAGAACTCCACGAACAGGTCGAGGCGCCGGTCGCGGGTCAGCTCGTGCAGGTGCAGCGCGCCGACTGCCTTCGGGGCCAGGACGGCGGCGAACCGCTCCCAGGTCTGATGCTGGAGCATCCCGTCGTCCAGGGAGCCCGCGCAGTGCAGGACGCCGCGCAGCGCCGGCGCTTCTGACACCAGCGCCGCCACGTCGGCGCGGCGGGCCACGTCGGCCTGCCGGACCAGGACCTCGACCCCGCGCGCCCTCAGTGCCTCGATGGCCGCCAGCGCCTTGTCCGCGGGGGGCCTGCGACCCGCCAGGACCAGGTGCCTGGCGCCGTGCTCGGCGAGCCATCCGGCGGCGGCCAGGCCGAGGTCACCCAGACCGCCCGTGACGAGATAAGTACCGTCGGGGTCAATGGGCCTGCGCCCCGACGCACGCAGCACGATCTTGCCGACATGGCGGGTCTGTGCCATGTGGCGGAACGCGTGCACCGCCTCGGTGATGGGATACACCACTCTCGGCAGCGGGCGGAGCTGCCCGCGGCCCAGCATGGCGACCACCTCGCGCAGGATCTCGCCGCGCCGCTCGACGGAAACGTCGTACATGTCGAACGGCAGGTACCGCACGTCCGGCCGGTCCGCGGCGATGGCCTCGGGCGAGCGGAGATCGGCATTGCCCATCTCGACGAACCTGCCGCCCTCGGCCAGCAGTGCGAGGCCGCGGTCGGTGAACTCGCCTACGAGCGAGTTGAGGATGATGTCGACGCCGCGCCCGCCGGTCGCGTCGGCCACCCCGTCAGCGAAGTCGAGATTCCTGGAGTTCCACAGGTGCCGGACGCCGAGGTCGCGAACCGCATCCCACTTGCGCGGACTCGCCGTCGCGTACACTTCGGCTCCCGCCCAGAGGGCGATCTGCACGGCGGCCATCCCGACGCCGCCCGCCGCCGCATGGATGAGGACCTTGCTGCCCGCCGTGAGGCCGCCGAGATCGAACAGGCCGTACCACGCCGTCTCGAAGGCGACTGGTACCGTCGCCGCCTCCGCGAAACCGAAGCCCGGGGGCAGGGGGACCACGAGGCGCTGGTCCACGATCACGAAGCGGGTGAAAGTCCATCCGGCCATCGCGAGCACCGGGTCACCGACCCGCAGGCCGGTCACTCCCGGCCCGACCGCGGCGATCCGTCCCGAGCACTCATGCCCGAACGGGAGCTCGTCGGGTGGATACATCCCCAGCGCGGTGAGGACGTCGCGGAAGTTGACCCCGGTCATCTCGACCGCGATCTCCACCTCCCCGTCGCCGGGCACGCGGCGTTCGGCGGGGGCGAGCCTGAGGCCCTCGAACTCGCCCGAGGGCGAAGGCGTGAGCTGATAGGACACGCTGCCGGGCACCGTCAGGCGGTCGGCCGCCGCAGTCCCGTGCACCAGCCGGGCGACGTACCGAGTGCGGGCCCGCATGGCGACCTGCGACTCGGCGTCGGCCGCCAGAAGCTGGGCTGCCGCCGCGTCGGCGGTGGGCCACCGGGGATCGAGGTCGAGTATCCTGCAGCCCGCCTCCGGGTGCTCAAGCATCAAGGTGCGCCCGAAGCCCCACAGCAGCGCCTGGGCTGGGTCCGCGCCGTCGTCTTCAGCCACCTTGTGGGCGCCTCGGGTGACCAGCCAACAGCGCGGGACCGGAGAATCCCCGCCGACCAGAGCCTGCGCTAGCTGCAGGGCGGCACCCAGGACGCCCGGCGCCGCGGCCTCGAGTCCGGCCGCGCTGTCGCCTGGCTCGGCATCGGCCGCGAGCGCGTTGACAATCCCGGTGAGCGGGCGCGCCTCCCCCAGCAGGCCGGCCAGGCTCGCCCGATCGCCCGTGTCCACCTCGAACGTCGCCGGGTCGAGCCGTATCAGCCTCGCACCCGGACGCGCCTCGATGACTTCCGCCCCAAGACCACGCAGTCCCGCGGCGATGCTGGAGCCGCGCGCACCTGCCCCCAGGACGAGCCATCGTCCGGGAGACGGCAGCCGAGGTGGCTCATCGGCGGGTCTCCAGGCGAGGTCGTAGCGGAGTTTGCCTGGACCTGCCCCGGTAGGCGTCCCCGTTACCTGCATGGCCCGGCGGAACGCGGCGGGCTCCGCCCGCAGCAGGCACATGCCCTCGACGGCGGCCAGCACGCGACCGTCCGCGTTCGCCAGGACCATGTCGCCGACGATCCTGTCCTCCGTGCGCCGCACGACGCGGCCGTGGCACCAGAGCGGCTGTTCGTCGGCCGGGCGCGGCACTCCGGTGACGCTGATCCGGGCGGCGCGCACCGGGAGATAGGGGACATCGGACTCGACCGCGCCCAGCGCGGCCAGCGTCTGGAAGACGGCATCGAGCAGCGCGGGATGCAGCGGAGCGTCATCGACGAGACCTGGCGGCTGGCGGAGCCTGGCCAGCACCTCGTCGCCGCCGACCGCCGCCTCCTGGATCCAGCGAAACGCCGGACCGAACTGTAGCTGGAGCGCGGCGGCCGAGGCGTAGAAGTCCGCGGCCACGTCCGGCGTGGCCCCCAGCCGTGCCCGCAGGTCCGCCAGCGGCAGCCCCGCGTCGTGCCGTGATGACTGGCTGGACAGCCTAGCCCGCGAGTGCTCGACCCAGGTTCGCAGCGCGGTGTCAAAGCGTGCGATACGCACATGCCCTCGGTCGTCGCCGCGGTCGACGACGAGACGGACCTGAGCCGGTTCGCCTACAACCAGCGGCCGGGAGATGGCCAGGTCCTCGATGGCGACGCTCCCGAGGGCCGCGCAGGCGCCGCCCGACGCCTCATCCGCGACCGCCAGCGCAGCGGCGGCGAACCACGCCGCCGGTACCACGACGTCGCCGAACACGCGGTGGTCGGCGAGATACTGCGGCGTCCGGTGGGACAGCTCAACGGTGTAACTGATCTGGCGTTCCTGGCCGGGCAGACCGCGCCCCACGATGGGCCAGCGCCCTGTGCCCGAACCGCCGGTGACGGCCGGCGACGCCTGGGCAGCCGGCGCGACCTGGACGGCCGACTCCACCCAATGCCGACGCCGCTGGAACGGGTAGGTGGGCAGGCCGTAGCGCCGTCGGCCGTGGTCGCCGCCGACTGCCGCCCAGTCGATGTCGGCACCGAGGACGTACAGCGCACCGAGGCACCGAAGCGGCGCCGCGAGATCGCTCGCGTTCCTGGGAACGGCTGGCAGTTGCCTGGGCAGGCCTGGTACGGCGGGTTCCGGCGCAACCGTATCCGCCCCGGCGCACAGGACCACGCTCGACTCGAGCCGTGCGATGGCGTCGGCCAGCTCCCGGTGACCGGCGGGCGTCTCCGCCTGCCTGCGCCAGTACCGGGCGCACGCCTGTTCATCCCCGACAACCTGCATGGTCACCCCGGATACCCACGGGATCCGGGGCGCGTGCATCCCGATGTGGGCCGCAGCCGCCTCGAAGGCATCCGGTGCGTGCCCATTCGCCAGGCTGGCTCGCGGCAGGCACCCGAAATCCGCCGCTAGCCGCAGGCCGTCCTCCGGTGTGAGCACCTGCGCGGCGCAGGCCGCGACCAGCTCACCCGCTCCCGTACCGCCCACGACGTCGGGATGCACGCCCCAGGAACGATACAGCTCGCATACGGCCCAGCCGAACGCGAACGACAGCGGGTACAGGTGTTCCGGCTGAACAGGGGAGTCTGCCGCGCCGGCCGCCGACTCGGCCGCCGACCGCAGCCACCCGCCGGCTGCCGGATCGAGCAGTTCCGCGCAGCGCACCAGCGTGGCGCGCAGGCTCGGATACGCCTGCGCCAACAGCCGTACCACCGCCGGGTCCGGCGCCTCGCCGGAAAAGATCACGCCCACGCGGGGTGGCTCGGTGATCTCGTCAGGCGAACGCAGCACGCCCTCGGGCGCGTCACCCGCGGCGGCGGCGGCCACTAGGCGCCTGACCGTCGCCGGTGAATCCGCCAGCACCGCCAACCGGTACTCGAAGTGATTACGCCCCTCCCCCGCCGTCCTGCACACGTCGCCGAGCGGCGGGGCGGCCTGGCCTGGCGCGAGGTACGCCCCGTAACGGCGACACAGCTCATCCAGCGCCGCGTCGCTTCGCGCCGAGAGCGGCAGCAGGAATACGGGCGGCGGGTCCCCGGCGGCGAAGGGCGGTCCCGCCGGTGCTTCCTCGACGATCACGTGGGCGTTGGTACCGGCAAAACCGAAGGAGCTGATCCCGGCGCGGCGAGGGACGTCGCCGCGAGGCCACGGGCGGCCCTCGGCCGCGATGACGAGCGACGTGCCGTCGAGCCGGATCTCCGGGTTGACCGTGCGCAGGTGCAGGTGCCGCGGGATCTGCTCGTGCTTCAGCGCCAGTACTGTCTTGATGAGCCCCGCGACGCCCGCGGCGGCCTCCAGGTGCCCGATGTTCGTCTTCACCGACCCGAGGACCAAGGGCGTGCCGTCGGTGCGCGGAGCGCCGAAGACCTCCGTGAGTGCCTCGACCTCGATCGGGTCGCCCAGCGGTGTGCCGGTCCCGTGGGCTTCGATGTACCCGATGTCACCGGGGCCGAGCCTGGCGTCGGCGAGCGCGTCGCGTAGCAGCGAACTCTGCGCGACGGGGTTGGGCGCAGTGAGCCCCATCGAGTGCCCGTCGTGGTTGACCGCCGCCCCGCGGATCACCGCGTAGATGTCATCGCCATCGCGCCGCGCGTCACGCAGGCGCTTCAGTACGACGATCCCCGCGCCCTCGCCGCGCACGTAGCCGTTGGCCCCGGCGTCGAACGTCCGGCAGCGCCCGTCCGGGGACAGCGCCTGGACCTTGCCTAGCGCCTCGGTGGTGAACTCCGACAGGAGCAGGCTCACTCCGCCCGCCAGTGCGACGTCGGTCTCGCCGCCGCGCAGGCTCCGGCACGCCAGGTGCACGGCCACCAGAGACGACGAGCACGCGGTATCAAGCGCGATGGCCGGCCCGTGCAAGCCGAGCAGGTAGGCGACCCGGCCCGCGGCGATGCTGAGCATGTTGCCGGTCAGCGTGTAAGCGCTGCTTGAGCCGGGTCCGCCGGCGGCGACGTTCCGCAGGTAGTCCTGCCAGCTGATCCCGACGAATACTCCTGTCCGGGTGCCGGCCAGCCGCGACGGGGCGAGCGCGGCGTCTTCCAGTGCCTCCCAGGCGACCTCGAGCACCAGGCGCTGCTGCGGGTCGAGGTGGGCCGCCTCCCGCGGCGATATTCCCATGAACGACTCGTCGAGGCGGTCGACCTCCTCAAGCATGCCCGCCCGGCGGCTGTCGCGCCGGCAGGCGGCCGCGGCGTCCCCGTCCCCGGCGCTACGGGACGGCGGGATCTCCGTCACGGCGTCGCCGCCGCGTGCGAGCAGGTCCCAGAACCGGGCCGGGGTCGCGCCGCCAGGTAGGCGACAGCCGATCCCGATCACCGCGATCGGCTCGTGTTCGCCGCGCCCGGCGTGCGCCAGCTCTCCCTCCAGCTCCTGGATCCGGGCGAGCGAGCGCCCGAGCAGTTCCCTCATCTGTAGCCCGGCGTCAGCCATGGTCATGGTCCCCCCTGTGAGCGCTCCGGCCGGGGGCCGAGAGCGCGCGCGATCGCCTCGGTCAGCGCTTCGCGGTGGTCGCTGAGGTAGAAATGGCCGCCGCTGAAGAACTTCGCGGACACCACGTTCGGCACGACGTCAATCCAGGCGGCGAGGCATGCCGGGGCGACGAACGGGTCCTGCTCGCCGCCGTAGAGATAGACAGGGCAGTCGACCGGTTCACCCCCCTCGAGCTCGTAGGTGTCGAAGATCTCGAAGTCCGCCCGGAGCGCGGGCAGGAACATCTCCATTAGCCCTGGTTCGGCCAGTGCTTCCTCCGGAATCCCGCCATACGCGCGGACCTCTTCGAGGAAATCGGCGTCGGGCAGGTTCCACAATGGGCGCCTCGTTCTCCGCAGATGGGGAGCGCCTACCGCGCTCAGGAACAGTGCTCTCGGGGCTAGGCCGCTGGTACGGTGCAGGGTGCGCGCCAGCTCGAAGGCGAGCAGTCCGCCCATGCTGTGCCCGAAGAGTGCGAAGGGCAGTCCCAGGTAGGGTGCCAGGCCATCCGCCATGGCGGCGACAAGGGGCCCGGCGCGCCGGAACGGCGGCTCGCTCACCCGTCTGCGGCGCCCCGGCAGCTCCAGCGCGCAGACTTCTATCTCGTCGGGGAAGGCTGCCTGCCAGGGACTGTAGAACGACGATCCGCCCCCCGCGAACGGTATGCAGAACAGGCGCAGCCGCGCCGAGTCACGCGCCCGTCGGTAAATCCATCGCTCGCTGTTCGTCATCTCATCGCCTAGTGGTTGGGTCCGAAACGTCGCCGCACAGTGCTAGCCACTCCTCAACGGCGCGCGCGGCGGTGCCGACGTGCTCCGTCATCATCGAGAAGTGATGTCCGGCGGCCTGCCAGCCAGGGGCGAGCGACATCATCATCGCCCATAGCGCCGACCGTTCGACCGCGGCTGACCGACGGCCTCGGCGAATTGGCTATTGTAAAGATCATAGTAAAAGCCACGACGGCGCAGCAGTTCTTTGTGGCGTCCCTGCTCGGCGATCCGGCCGGATTCCATTACCAAGATGGTGTCGGCATTGTGTATGGTCGAAAGCCGATGAGCGATCACGAAACTCGTCCGGTATTTCCGGAGCCTGCCCATGGCGTCCTGGATCATTGCCTCGGTCCGGGTGTCGACGTTGCTCGTGGCCTCATCCAAGATCAGGATGCCCGGGTCGGCAAGGAAAGCTCGGGCGATAGTCAGCAGCTGCCGCTGCCCTGACGAGATGACGGACGCGTCCCCATCAAGGACGGAGGCATAGCCGTCGGGCATGGTACGGACGAAATCATCGACATAAGCGGCCTTCGCCGCGGCGACAATCTCCTCGTCGGTCGCGCCTCCCCTCCCGTACGCGATGTTGTCCCTGATCGTCCCGCCGAACAGCCAGGTGTCCTGCAGCACCATGCCGAAGCAGCGCCGCACCTGGTCACGGCTGAGGTATCGGTAGTCGACACCATCAAGCAGAATCCGTCCGCCGTCGATCTCGTAGAAGCGCATGAGCAAATTGACCACGGTAGTTTTACCCGCTCCTGTGCGCCCCACGATCGCGACGGTCTGACCCGGCGCGGCTTCGAACGTGAAATCTTCAATCACTGGCGTATCCGGGTCATAGCGGAAGGAGACATGCTGAAATTGCACTCCCAAGCCGGCGGGCGCATGCCCGGCCCCGGCAAGGCCGGCGCTAATGCCATCCGCCGCGCCAGCCGATGGCACGATAGCGGCCTCCTCTGGTGCGTCCAGAAGACTGAACACTCGCTCCGCCGACGCGAGCCCCGACTGGAGTATGTTCATCTGGCCGGCGATCTGGACAACCGGAAGCGTCAATCGCCGTGAGTACTGGAAAAAGGCCTGCACCACACCAAGCGATATCACGCCTGTAGCAACCTGGAATCCTCCGAGGGCCGCGATGATGACGTAATTCAGGTTGCCGGCAAACTGAACGGCCGGCAAGATGACTCCGGACAGGAACTGGGCTCGGAAACTCGCCTCATAGAGCTCTTCATTCTGGCGCTCGAATTTATCGATCATTGACTGCCGCTGCCCGAACGCCAGCACGAGTGCGTGCCCGGCGTGGGTCTCCTCGACCAATCCATTCAGCCGGCCAGTACAGCTCCACGCTTCGACGAACCGGCCCTTCGATCGCCGGGCGATGACGATTATCAGTCCCATCGCCAGGGGGATGGTGACGAAAGAGGCCGCGGCCAGCAGCGGGGAAATCCAGAACATCACGCCGAGGACCGCGACCACCGTGAGCATGGAGGTGACCAGCTGGCTGAACCCTTCTTGCAGGGTTGTTGTGAGGTTATCGATGTCGTTTGTGACCCGGCTGAGGATGTCGCCATGCGAGTGACTGTCGAAGTAACGAAGTGGCAAGCGGCCCAGCTTGTCCGCGCACGCCCGGCGCAGCCGGTACACAGTGCGCAAGGCGATGCCAGCCATCATGTAGCCCTGCAGCCAGCTGAACACCGCGCTCAGCAGATACACCAGAGCCGCCAGGCCGAGCACTCTACCGAGCCGCGTGATGTCCACGCCGACTCCAGGGACGATGTCCAGTGTGGAGAGCAGGCCGGCCAGGCGGCCCTGCCCGTGAGCGCGCAATCCGGCCAGCACCTGCGCTTTGGTCACGTGAGCGGGAAGGTGCTTGCCGAGGATGCCGCTGAACAGGATGTCGGTAGCGCGGCCCAGGAGAATCGGACCAGCCAGGAGGAAGCCGACAGAGATGACGGCGAACGAGACAGTAATGACCAGCCGGTTCCGCTCCGGCCCGAGCAGGCCAAGCAGGCGCCGCGGCGTCCCGCGGCCGTTTGCCGCCCGTCCCGCTGACCGCCCGGCGCCGGGCGCGCCTGGGCCTGCCCGGAGGCCGGCTCGCCTTCCCTTCGTCATATGGCCGCTCCCGCCCCGAGCTGAGAAGCGACGATTTCCCTGTAGTGGCCGCAGTCCGCGAGCAGTTGCTGATGGGTTCCGATCCCGGCTACTGCCCCCGCGTCAAGGACGATGATCTGATCGGCGTGCATGATCGTACTGACCCTCTGCGCGACGATTACTACAGCCGCACCCCCCACTTCGGCGCTCAGAGCGCTCCGTACGCGAGCGTCGGTGGCGGCGTCCAGAGCCGAGAAACAGTCGTCGAACAGATAGAGGCTGGGGCGCCTGACCAGGGCACGCGCGATGGCCAGCCGCTGGCGCTGCCCGCCAGAGACGTTGGTACCGCGCTGGTGGATAGGTGCGTTGAGTTGCCCGGGCATGCTGGACACGAAGTCGAGGGCTTGCGCGATGTCCAGCGCCCGCCACAGCTCCTCGTCGGTAGCTTCCGGCATTCCGAACCGCAGATTGCTGGCGACAGTACCAGCGAACAGGAAGGCCGCCTGCGGGACCAGCCCAATGCCGGACCGCAACTGTTCGGCTGACTGCAACCGCACGTCGGTGCCGTTGACGAGTACGGCCCCGCTGGTCGCGTCAATGAACCGGGGGATGAGATTGAGCAACGTGGTCTTGCCGCTGCCGGTACCGCCGATAATCGCGCTGGTCTGCCTGGGTGCGAAGATGAAGCTCAGGTCCGTCAGCACAGGGCGTTCGCTGCCCGGATAGCCGAACGTCATATCGCGGAACTCGACGGTGCCGGTGGTCCTGGCCGGTATAACCGGGCCAGACGGATCGATGATGTCCGGGATCGCGTCGATCACTTGCGTAATCCGCTCCGCGCTGGCCACCGCCCGGGGAATCAGCACGATCACCGTTATGGCAACCAGAAGGTAGACAAGGATCTGCAGGATGTAAATCAAGAACGCGATCATGTTGCCGATCGGCATCGACCCTTCGCTTACCAGGCGACCGCCGAACCAGATGACGCCCACACTCGACAGGTTCGCGATGCCCAGCACCGCGGGGGCGGCCACGGCGAAGATGCGGCCGACGCGCAAGGCGATCCGGGTAATATCGGCGTTGGCGTCCTGGAACCTGTCCTGCTCCCAACTGGTGCGCCGGAACGCACGGACCACCCGGACACCAGCGATCTGCTCTCTCAGAATCTGATTGAGCCGGTCGATCCGGCCCTGCAGGGAACGCGACAACGGCACCAGCAGGACCACCAACGCAACGATAAGCATGATCATGACCGGTACGGTGGCCACAATAAGAAGCGATAGCGTAGGCCCTTCTCGAACCGCCAAAATTACCGCGCCCACGCTCGTAATAACAGCGATGATCAACTGGGTAAGGGCCATCTGCAAGAACAACTGCACCTGCTGGACATCATTAATGTTGCGGGTAATCAGAGACGGAATACCGAACCGGCTCATATCACGGATGGAGAAATTCTGCACCTGCCGGTAGATCGCGGCGCGCATGCTCGCGCCAACTCCCATCGATATCCGCGACCCCCAGTACGCGGTCATGACGGCGACAACACCTTGGGCGAAGACAATACCAAGCATGATGCCGCCTGTCCCCCAGATATAGTCAACGTCGCCCTTGACAACGCCATCGTCGATGATGTTGGCGCTGAGATCGGGAAGGTACAAGGTTCCGGCCGCCTGGATCATCAGCGTGACCAAGACGATGCCAACCTGCTTTGTATATGGCCGCAGGAAAGAACGCAGCAGCCCGGTCAGCAGAAGCCAGCCGCGCGCGCGTCTCGGCGTCACAGGCCTAGGCTGGCCGACTCTCCCGGGACCATGATGTGACTTTCCAGAATTCACATATTCCAAGAGTGCACGTCGCTCCATCGGGCCCAATTCATTTCATGGCCCATGTCCAGGGCGCAACGGAATCTGTGACAAGCACTTCTCAGGTCACCTCTGAAGAATAAGTATTCGGGAACCCTATGGTTTCGCGCGAGATACGGTAACCACTTCGCTGGAACGAGGCAATCTCGAGACCATACGCCGCGGGCGGCATAAGGACCTGCCCTACACTACAGCCCGGGTTTGTGATCGAGGAGAAGATCGACCGGCGTAAATTTAAGCACTCCTTCCATGCTTAGGCTGTCCGTTCAACTGCTGGATGGCAGCGGTTGAAAGCTTCATTACGGCACCTGCGTTCTACTAGACCACCAGCGCATTCTCGGTGTAAAGGGCTAGGCGCGCGCTGGCTGGACTATCGGGACCGGCCTAGTGGCGGGTCCATGCGCGCCAGTGGGATGACGTGCCATATGCTGGGATGCATTATGTGTATTGCGTCCCTGCCTACATATTATGATGACAACTTGTTATTGCGGACGGCAATACCCGTGTAACAGACAGCAATACCCGTGTAACAACAGTACTTGGAGTGGCATGTCTCAGCCTTTGCCCGACGATGACCTGTGGTGCCGCCGCTACCGGCCGTCGAGGTCAGCAACGGCCCGGCTCGTGTGCCTGCCGCATGCGGGCGGATCAGCACCCTATTTCCTTCCCATGTCGACGGCTTTCAGCCCCGAGGTCGATGTTGTAGCCATCCAGTACCCCGGCCGACAGGACCGCCGTACAGAGCGCGCCATAGGCGAGCTGGAGGTACTTGCTGACCGTATCTACGGTGTCCTGCGGCGACAGCCCGGCCTGCCGCTGACCATCTTCGGCCATAGCATGGGTGCCATCGTGGGCTTCGAGCTGATTCGCCGCCTTGAAGCCGATGGCAACGGCCCGGTACGACTGTACGCATCCGGCCGACGCGCGCCGTCAACGCATCGGGACGATGCGGTGCACCTTCGCGACGATGCCGGCATCCTGGCCGAGATCCGCGCGCTGAACGGGACCGCCTCCTCTGTGCTAGGCGACGACGAGATGATGCGCGCCACACTGCCAGCGCTGCGGGCCGACTACCACGCCATCGAGACTTACACATGCGACCCCGGCGTCACCGTGAACTGTCCGATTTCGGTCCTGGTCGGCGACAACGACCCGAAGACCACTCTGGATGAAGCCAGGGCGTGGGCTGGTCACACCACGGCTTCGTGCGACCTTCAGGCGTTTGGCGGCGGCCATTTCTTTCTTGCCGACCACGCCGACGAAATCATCATAATCATGCGCCGGCATTTCCAGGCCGGGCGAACGGCACCAGCGGTCTGATCGGGCTTATGAGAAGCAGCGAGACTCTTATCAGATTCCATGAAAGAATATGATTAGCATGCATTCTTTTTCGGATCATTCCCACGACACCGTCTTGCGAGATCCGGTCGACACTGAATGTAATAGTTGGCACGAGTCAAGCAGTTCGACAGTATGCTGCAGTCTGAGTCAGCCACCTACGTCATTGCTCATAGAGTCCGGCGCAGGGCTCGCGGTCCTGAACACCGAACTGCAGATTCTAAAGACTAACGCGGAATTTGTCCGGCATTCCGGTCAATCATCGTCGAGCATAATTGATCGCAACTTTTGTGAACTGCTGCACCCCGCCGTACGGCCAGTGCTCAGGAGGCAGCTCACGCGAGTAGCGCAAGGTCGCACCGACTCAGTAGAGAGCATTCTGATCCTCTGGGCGTATGCACCGGGTGCTGCCCGCGCCGCGGCCGACAGCGAGCTGAGCGGCTTTGCCGCGGACTGCGAGGCCAACAAGCACCGGACGATTATAGTCTTGATAAGGGATAAACCAAGTGCCGTAAGACTGACGCGCAGCCGTCGGAACGAGATGCTTACAAGCATGGACGCCCGCATCCTGGAAGGATTGGCGATGGGTATGACGACGGTACAGCTTGCGGAGGAGCTGTACCTCAGCCATCAAGGCGTCGCGTATCACATTGGAACTATGATGCGTAAATTCAATGTTCCTAACCGTACGGCTCTGGCGTCTAAGGCATTCTCAGTAGGTATATTCCAGGACGGCTACTGGCCGCCCAAGGTAGTGAATGACTACATCAGCCGATGAACCGGTATGCCGGGTGATGCCGATGAACGGGTGTATCGGGTGATGCCGATGAACCGGTGTGCCAGGTGATCGTGGCGTACAGGCGGGCCTGGGACTGACCGAGCCCGAAGCGATTCTGCCGGATCCGGGAATCTTCTTGCCGCCAGCGCGACACCCGGGTCCGGCAGATCAGCACGCACGACGGCTCCACTACCCGCCAGGCCACATGCGACCTGCGCAAGCTCCGTGGCAAGTAGCTCCGATGGTGCCCGCGAGGAGCGAACTCAAACGCTCTCTAGCTCGGTCGAGTCGGAAGAGGGCTCGCTGTTCTCGTTACCGCCGTTGGATCCGGTGGAAGGACTCCGCTTGCGCGATTTCGTCCTAGGCTTTGTTGTTGCCTTTTTCTCCGCCCTGGGCTCGGCTACGGGCTCTTCCGCGCTTTCTGAAGGCGCCTCGCCATCGCCGTTGGACGAAGTTTCGATAGCAAGGGCTGGCGCGGATTCGTCGTCGTCCGGAGCACCACTCGGCTGTGCGGGAACGGTAAGGCTAGCAGGCATCAGGTCGGGCATGGCCTTCACCGCCTCAAGAGCTGTCTCGAGCACCTCGGCCAGCGACGGTCCCTCTATGTCGAAGTCCAGCCGTGTCACTGTCACATCAGGATTAGTGGGGAGCTTGTCAGTTGTAAGGACCCCGCCGGCGCAGCCACCCTCCAGCAGTACCGCAGATTCTTCCTCAGTAATCTCCCTGCTGAGAAGCAGCGTAAACTCATAGCTCATCAGGCATACCCTCTCAGGCTCCGACGGTAATCCATGGTGAAGTATCGATCCCCAGATATTTACGTTCTTAGGATAGTGGCTTCCCGGGATCGACGCCAACCGGCTGGTCTATTTGGTAAACGGCCAGTCTCGGCCGTTCAACCGAATCCCAGCCGCAGTTGAATTGAGGCCACGGTCGCCGGGACGCCGCCTCACAAGGACGAGGGTGAAACGCTCGCAGTAAAGTGCCGCGGAACGGTCATCGTTAGGCGATGGTCACCGGCAGGCGGATCACGCCGCGCCGGTACAGGTCCGGGGTGATTTCCGGCTCGCCGGCAAACTCGATCTTCCGGAATCGGGCCACGAGCCGACCGAACATCACCCGTGCCTCGAGCCGGGCGAGATGGGACCCCAGGCAGAAGTGGATTCCCGTGATGAAGGACATGTGCTGACCTTGATCCCGCGTGATGTCGAACCGATCCGGATCCGGGAACTGGGCCGGGTCACGATTGGCCGCACCCAGCAGCAACATCAACGTCTGGCCTGCTGGCAGCTCAATCCCGGCTAGCGTGGCGGGTTCGAGCGCGGTCCGCCAATCCACATGAATCGGCGCGTCATAGCGCAGCATCTCCTCCACTGCCGACTTGCCCAATTCAGGCCGCTCACGCAGCAACTCGAGCTGGGCTGGCTGCCGGAGCAATGCAACGAGACCATTGCCGAGCAGGTTCGTGGTCGTCTCCAGGCCCGCACCGAAGAGCAGCACCACGGTCCCCATCACCTCCTCATCATCGAGCTTGTCGTCGTCGCTGCTGGCGACAAGCCGGGTAATAAGGTCATCGCCAGGCGACCGGCGCTTCGCTGCCAGCAGGTCAGTGAAGTAGGCACGCAGTTTCGCCTGCGCGTCCATAATCTCGCCAAGGACATCCTTGCTGGTATTCGGCTTGCTCAGAGCCATACACGGAGCAATGCAGGTCTCGATGTCGGCGTCGGGAATTCCGAGCAGGTCGGCCATCACCTTGGCGGGAAACGGGAGGGCGACCGTGGACATGAAATCCGCCCCTGGCTGGCCTGCGATCTCACTGAGCGCCCGGTCGACGTGCGCGACGATCTCGGTATGCAATTGCTCCACATGCCGGGGGGTGAAGGCGGAGCTAACCAGGCGACGCAACCTCGTGTGCTCTGGCGGGTTGCTCAACATCATGGTGCGCGTCACCCAGTTGAGCTCACGTCGCGTTTGCTCGCTGAGTTCACGGCCGAGACCGAAGCCGGCTACCGGGTCCGGCCGCACTCCTAGCGAGCGATGCCGGAATGCCGCTTCACAGTCGGCATACCTAGATAGGACGATCACGCCCCCAGGCAGCCGCAGAATAGGCGCTGCCGCACGCAGCCGGTGGAAAGTGGGATAGGGATCCGCCCCCTCGTCACAGTGCAGAGCAGACATCAGAAGCTTCTGTGCCCAGGCAGAGTCCAACGCGCCAGCTGGCGGCTTTGCCGATGCCCCCGCGGTGGAATACCCGCCCCGAACAGTTCCCGGATAGTCGGCCATGATCATGCCTCCACGTGAAATCTCACGGAGATCCTGCGCACAAACGTGATTACCAAAGAACTCGGTCGTCTCACGATAACGGGACATGCTTGGCCCGTGTCGATCACCCCACCGTACTCCCCCGCGCAATGGGAACCACAGCTCCAACCATGAAGGATGTGCTCCTGGCTTTCACCTCAACTACCGAAGGGTGGGCGCCTCGGCCAGGACCTGGCGGATCTTCCGGGCGTGGACCAACGCGTTGATCGGGTACTCGGAAGTGTTTCCGCCGGGGCGGATCCGGATAAGGGTCGTCCCCGAGGGCCGGGTAAGCGTCACCTGGAGGCGGAAGAATCGCTGAGAGAGCCGGCTGGTGCCGACACTGACCAGGATGCTGTCGGGATCTTCGTTTGGCTCCGCCGGGAGGAAACAGGCCTGGGGCATGTGCATCCGGGGGGTCACGTTGTAGTGCGGCCCCAGGCCAGCGCGGAGCGCCTCGGTGACTTCCTCGCCGGTCACATCGGCGCGGGGGATCGTGATGGTTGGCAACGACAACTCCTTCCTCTTAAATGGCGAACTGATGAACCTGCACCAGTGACACGGGGCGAGTGAGATTGCATCTGGTAGAGATTTGCATTCGTCACTTCTAACGGAAGTAGTGAGCGGCTAGGAGCTAGAATACGATGGCTTCATGAAGGATCGTACTTGACCCTCCTCACCGTATAGCGATATCAGTTTCTTGTGGCATATAACATGACTGAGAGCCAGATGCCGCCTGAGCCAGAGGGCGAGACGCCGGACCTTACGGCTGACGCGTCCACGCCAGCAGTGCAGATCACTCACCTGCGCAAGACCTACGGCCAGGTGACCGCAGTCGACAACGTATCCCTGACCGTTGCCGAAGGCGAGATCTTCGGCATCCTCGGCCCCAACGGGGCCGGCAAGACCACCCTCGTCGAATGCGCCATCGGCCTGCGCAACCCCGACTCCGGCACCGTCCGGCTGATGGGTCTGGACCCGCGCACCGACCGGGAGGAAGTCCGGCAGATCGTCGGCGTTCAGCTGCAATCCAGCTCACTGCAAAGCAAGCTGCGCGTCGTGGAGATCCTCGACATGTACCGCTCGTTCTACCGGAACCCCGCCGACATGAATGAGCTGATCTCCACCCTCGGGCTCACCGCCAAGCGCAACGCATACTATCGGTCCCTGTCCGGCGGGCAGCGCCAGCGGCTGTCTATCGCCCTGGCCCTGATCGGCCAGCCCAGGCTCGCCGTCTTCGACGAGATGACCACCGGGCTGGACCCGCAGGCCCGCCGGGACACATGGCACCTCATCGACGCCGTGCGCGATCGCGGAGTCACCGTTTTGCTTGTCACCCACTTCATGGAAGAAGCCGAACGCCTCTGCGACCGGCTCGCCATCGTCAACCACGGGCGGATCACCGCGCTGGACACCCCGGCCGCCATCACCGCCCTCGCCGCCGGCGGCAAGCAGGTCAGGTTCTGGCCGTCCGCCCCGTTCGACGACCACCTCCTGACCAGCCTGCCCGAAGTCATCAGGCTCGAGCACGACGGCCGGTACATCACCGTCATCGGCAGCGGAGAACTCGTCAACGCCGTCATCCTCACGCTCCACGCCGCGGGGATCACCGCCCATGACGTCCAGCTCGGCACCTCGAATCTCGAAGACGCCTTCATCAGGCTCACCGGACAGCAACCGGCGGCAAAGGGAACCCTGTCGTGAACGCATCATCCACGCGCACGCTGCCGAGGACCGCGCCACCCGGCGCGCTCGGCAAGATCGTCCTCAACGAGGCCAGGCTCGCCTGGCGAGTGCCGGGAGGCCTGGTCTCGGGCATCGGTATCCCTGTCGTGCTGCTGGTCATCTTCGGCGAGCTGCCGCACTTCCACCAGCACCTGGCGATCTACGGCGGCGACACCGAATTCGAGGTGTACGTGCCGACCCTCATCGTGTTCTCGATCACTATGCTCGCGCTGTGGGGCATTCCTAACCAGCTCGTCTCGTACCGCGAGCAGGGGATCCTGCGCCGCCTGTCCACCACCCCGGCGTCTCCGCTGTGGCTACTTGCCGCGCAGGTAGTCGTCCAGCTGTGCATCACGGTGACAGGGATTGTCGTGATGATCGTCTTGAGCGTCACCGCGTTTTCGGCGACCGCCCCCCGCAACTACGGCGGGTTGATCCTCTCGATCGCGCTCTGCATCGCCGGGCTCTTCGGCATCGGGCTGTCGATCGCCGCGGTGGCCCGGACCTCCGGGGGTGCGGGCAACCTCGGCCGCGTGGCGTTCTTCCCGCTCATGTTCTTCGCCGGTCTGTGGGATCCGCTGGCCAACATGCCGCAGTGGGTGCAGGACATCGGCCACTACACCCCCGTCGGCGCCGCGGTGGAGGCACTCCAGGACTCCGCGCAAGGGACATTCCCCCCGTTTGCGCCGCTGCTGACCATGGTCGGCTACGCGGTGGTGTTCATCATCATCGCGTGGCGGTTTTTCAGGTGGGAATAGCGAAATGCCTACAGTTACCATCCCCAGGGGTGACGTCACCCGTGAGGAAGTCTGCGAAGCGCTCCGCACGGGTCTCGGGCCTCGTTACCATGTGCTGCCTGGAATGCAGGTGACGTTCGGTTTCGCCGAACCTGAGCCGGGCCGGCCCGACACGATCGTCGTGGGCACCGGGTCCAACCGCTTCTGGCGCACTCAGCTGCAGATTGAGCGGCGGGGAGGTCAGACGCGAATCCAGGTGATGCCGCCCTGCCCCATCCAGATCAAGCTGATCAACATGCTCGGGGTCGCCCGCAAGGTCCGGCGCGTGCTTGAGCAGGCCCTCGACCTTGAGGGCAGCCGGGAGGTTCCCGTACCGCCAGGGTGATGGTCAGGCCGCGGGGCGACGCGAAGTTCTCGCGGTCAGTCGGATCCGGCCGGAGCCATCTGGTCCGCGCCCTCGGCGGCCAGGTCCGGCGAGACGAGCCGCATGGTCGTGGGCGCGTCACGTCGCTTCGCGATCAAGTGCAGGCACTGGATGTCGTCACGGCCGACCGCCGGGCCGAGCCGGCTCAGGCACCCGCAGGATTCCTCGATGAAGCCTGCGAACCGGTAGGCGATGTCCATCATCCGGTTCCGGCTGGTCGGACGGAAGTCGGCGGCAAGGTGGGCACCCGCCCGCGCAGCCTGATCGATCAGCCAGTTGAGGATCACCGCCCCGGCCCCGAACGACACGACCCGGCAGGAGGTTGCGAGCAGCTTGAGATGCCAGACCCCGGGGTGGTACTCCAGCAACATGACGCCCACCGCACCATGTGGGCCGAAACGGTCAGTCAGCGCAACCGTCAGCACCTCATGGCCGCGGTCGGTCAGCAGGCCACGCAGCACCGTGTCGGGATAATGAACCCCTGTTGCGTTCATCTGGCTGGTGCGCAAGGTGAGTTCCTCGACCCGTGACAGGTCTTCCCCGTCGGCCCGCTTGATGGTCATCACCAGGTCCAGAGACCGCAAGAACTCCTCATCGGGCCCGGCGAACCCTTCCCTTGCGGCGTCGCGGCGGAAGCTGGCCTGGTACATCTGGCGGCGTCCCCGTGCGTCGACGGTAACCACGTCGGGGCTGAACTCTGGCATCGCGGTCAGCAGCACCGCCTGCTCCGCGGTGTAGCAGCGGACCTCGGGTACGTGGAAGACAACCTCGGCGCGTTCGCTGGGCTGATCGTCGATGAACGCGACAGTGCTCAGTGCGAACCGCAGGTGTTCCGCGATCTGACGAACCGAATCGGACTTACGCCCCCAGCCGATCTTGGGGACGACGAAGTACTCCGCCAGCCCCAGCTGCTCGAGTCGCTGCCACGCCAGGTCGTAATCGTTCTTGCTGGCGATCGACTGCAGGACGCCTCTGGAATCGAGCGTGCTGATCACGGTCCGGATTTCGTCAGTCAGCCGCACATCGGGATCCTCCAGGAGCACGCCGTGCCACATGGTATTGTCCAGATCCCAAACCAGGCATTTCACCAAAGCTGGCAGGTCAGCCACAAGGTCCTCCCGAGGGGATTCGTTCAGCTAGCGTCGGGCAAGACCGTCAGCGCGTGCTGCGCCAAGACCATCTGGCAGATTTCATTGCTGCCTTCGATGATCTCCATCAGCTTTGCGTCCCGGTAGGCCCTGGCGACCACATGACCATCCTGCGTCCCCGCCGACGCGAGCACCTGGACCGCCGAGGCGGCGCTTCGCGCGGCATGACTGGCGCTGACGTACTTGGCCAGCACGGCCGTCACGGCCATGTCGGGGGATGCGGACTCCCAGCAGTTGCTGGCGTGCTCGCAGATCCTGGTGGAGACCTGCTCAGCGACCAGCAGGTCGGCCAGGTGCCGCGCGACGAGCTGATGCTCGCCGATCGCCCGGCCCGACTGCTGCCGGCGCCTGGCGTGGGCGGCGGCGGCGTTCAGGCAGGCTCGTATGATGCCGGTGCAGCCCCAGGCGACGGACATCCGGCCGTAGGACAGCGCCATCGTGAACAACAACGGCAGGGACTGACCCCCGCCTCCAAGCACGCAGGACGCGGGAAGCTGTACGTTCTCGAAGCGGATGTGCGAGTGCCCGGCGGCGCGACAGCCAAGCGGGTTCACGACCGTCTCCTTGTGCACGCCCGGGGTGCAGGCCGGCACCACGGCGAGGGCCGCGCCGTCGTCGTGCCGACCGAGGACCACCAGCAGATCGGCATAACGCGAGCCGGTAACCCACATCTTCCGTCCGTCGATGACGACAGAATCGCCACTAGGCCGGATCCGGGTCTGCACAGCGGACAGATCGCTGCCCGCTTCCGGCTCGCTGAATGCGACAGCGGCGAGCCGCCCGCCGGTCAGGTCCGCGAGGTACCGGCGCCGCTGATCGCGGTCGCCCAATCGCTGGATCGTCCACGCGGCCATTCCCTGCGACGTCATGATGCTCCGCAGGGAACTGCAGAGGCTGCCGACGTAGGCAGTGAGCTCGCCGTTGTCGTGGCTGCTGGCTCCGAGCCCGCCGTAGGCGGCGGGAACCTGCGCGCACAAAATTCCCTTGGCACCGAGCTCCTGTAGCAGTCCGGCGGGCAGTTCGCCTGTCATGTCCCACTCCGAGGGCTGGTCCCCGACCAGTTCGCTGATGAACTCGCGCGCGCTGTCCAGTCCCGTTTCCTCATGCATCAGCGCTAGTATCCGACTCGTCAAGGAGCCGCAGGACCAGCCCGGCCATCGCCTTGACCGTGCGGAAATTGTCCAGCGTCAGATCAGGGCCGATGATGGCGATTCCGTATGAGTCCTCCAGGTGAACGACGAGCTGCATCGCAAACATCGAGGAGACCAAGCCAGAACGAAAAATATCCTGATCCGCCGTCACTGCGACTTTGGTCTTCCCGGTAAGAAAGCGCAGCAGCGCGCTTTCGATTTCCTCGGCGCTAGCCGGGGCCCATATCTGGTCAGCGGTCATCAGACCATCTCCCTATGATTACAGGGGTCACGAGGCGATCTGCCGGTAATCGAAGAAGCCGCGGCCTGTCTTCCGCCCGAGATTGCCCTCTCGCACCCTCGTGAGCAGCAGTTCACAGGGCCGGCAGCTTTCGTCGCCGCGCCGCTCATACAGCACGTTGAGCGAGTCGACCAGGTTGTCCAGGCCGATCAGGTCCGCGGTGCGCAGCGGCCCTGTCGCATGCCCGAGGCAGCCCTCCAGCAGGCCGTCTACCACCTCGGCGGAGGCAACGCCCTCCTGCACCAGCATCGCCGCGCTGTTGATCATCGGATGCAGCAGGCGGTTGATGACGAAACCGGGAGAATCCCTGATCACCAAGCTCTCGCGGCCGAGGGCGGTGAGCAACCCGGTGACCTTTTCCATCGTGCGTTCACTCGTCCGTGGCCCCCGGATGACCTCAACCATCTTGATCAGATACGACGGGTTCATGAAATGCACGCCGACAAGCTCCTCACCGCGTACTGTCCACGCGGCCATCTCATCGATCGGGATGCATGAGGTGTTGGAGATCAGCACCGTACCCGGACGCACAACCGCGGAGACCGCGGCCAGCACCTTGGCCTTGGTCTCGGCCACCTCGGTCACCGCCTCGATGACTGAGGTGGCTCCCGCGACGTCGTGCACCGACACGCTGGTGGTCAGCTCGCCGTGCGGGCAGCCAGGCAGCGTACCCATCATCTGGGCATGCCGCAGCTTCTGCGCAACCGTCTGCCGCGCCGAGGCCAGCACGCTCTCGCTGACATCCACCAGCACCACAGGGACCCCATGGCCCAGTGCCAGTGCTGCGATATTGGTCCCCATCACACCCGCCCCCACGATGGCAAGCCGGTGAACGGTGTCAACAGAATCCACAAAAGGCTCCTCTACAATTCGGCGAGCCACTCATTGACTGCTCGCGCGGTCGTATCGGCATGCTCTCCCATCATAGTGAAGTGATTTCCTGGCACGTCAACGTTGGTGATGTGAAGGGAGAAGCCCCAGGAAAGCCTCTGCCATTCCCCGCCTGCCGGTGATATGTCCATGGGCTCTTCCGCCCGTATCAGCAGCGTCGGTACGGCCGTCTCCGTCAGCTGCTCTCCCCAGTCCAGCGAGAAGTAATGAGCCAGGGCAGTAAGCCGGGCCTCTTCGTTTTCCTCAGCCTGCTCTCTATCGGCCAGCACCATGCCAGGCAATAGGGACCAGTACTCCTGCGACATCTCCTGCCGCTCCGGGGAGTACGTATCCAGGAGTACCACCGCGGCGGGCGCGTGGCCGGCTCTCTCCAGGCGACTGGCTACCGCGTGCGCGACCAGCCCTCCTGAGGAGTGTCCCGCAAGCACGAACGGCGCGCCATTAGACGAGTTCGTTACGTTCTCCGCGTGGACGCTGGCCAGGGCGTCCACCGTCGCGGCCAGCGGCTCCGCGGCGGCAAACCCGGGAGCGGGAATCACCGATACTTGCCGCACCCCGCGGAAGCCGCCGGCGAAGCGCGCGTAATCCTGCACGCCGGGCAAGCCGATGAACGATGGGAAACAAATCATGCTGGGCGAGGCGGGGCCCCGCGAGATCGGCAGCGGGCGCGGTATGTTTTCGAGTTCAGACGCATTCGCAAATGCTGGCCGGAACGCGGCGAGGCCCTTTATCAGCTTCATGACCTCTACTGCTCTGCCCGTACGGGCACCTTGTGTGTAGAGGCCACCGAGCCCGCTGAGGGAGTGCGCCATCTCCCCGTTACCCGCTGACGCCGCGCCCGGCACTGGGTATCCAGAACCGGACGCTACGTACCGGCGTTTGTCCTGCTTCATGTCATTACCGTGGTGCGGGCCCACGCCGCCGGACAGGAAGCCTGACGCGGACAGTTCGGCGTGCAGCCGCTGCGCCAGCGTCGCCGGAGTGGGGCACTCGAACACGGCCGAGGCGGGCAGCCGCAATCCTGTGGCCGCGTTCAGCCGGTTCCGGAAGTCAACCAGGGTCAGCGAGTCAAAACCCAGCTCAAGGAAGGGCAGGTCCACCTCGACGGTATCCGGCGATCCATGTCCCAGCACGATGGCCACTTCGCTTCGCACCAGATCGGCGAGGAGACGTTGCTGCTCGGCCTCATCGGCCCGTGCCAGCAGTTCCCGCAGCTCGGACCGGTCCGAACCGGTCTTGCCCGCCTTCGCGGTGCGCTGCTTCCTGACACCGGCCAGGTCGTGGAGCAGTATGGGCACCATCCCAGCCTGCGCACCGAGTCGCAAGGTCGCCATGTTGAGCCTGGCCGCTACTAGCAGCGCCTCATCGCGGCTGACGGCCAGGTCCAGCAACGTCAGGCCTTCGCCGGCGGTAAGCTCGGTCATTCCGCGCGCGACCCGGGCCCGCTCACTCTGGCTCAGGTGGCCGGTCTGCCTACCGTCAGTGGCCCACAGCCCCCATGCGACCGACGTCGCGGGCAGCCCGCGCGACCGCCGGTAGCGGGCCAGCGCGTCAAGGAACGCGTTCGCCGCCGCGTAGTTTCCCTGCCCGGGGCCGCCGAAGGTCGCCGCGGCGGAGGAGAACAGCACGAACATGTCCAAGTCGGCGTCGCGCGTGAGATGGTGCAGGTTCCATGCTGCGTCAGCCTTGGGCCGCATCACCGAATCGACGCGTGCGGGCGTCAGCGATCTGATCACCCCGTCGTCGAGCACCTCGGACGTATGGATCACCCCGGTCAGCGTGCTGGCCGGGGTGATACCGGACAGCAGCGCGGTGAGCGCGCCGTGGTCGGCGGCGTCGCACGCGGTTACCTGGACACCGGTTCCGGCGGCAGCCAGGTCCGCGGCCAGCCCGGCGACCCCGGACGCGGCCGGGCCGGACCTGCTAGCCAGCACCAGACTCCCCGCCCGCCCGGTGCCGGCCAGGTGCCGGGCCACCAGGCTGCCTGGCACCTCGGTCCCGCCCGTGACCAGGACCGTGCCGGCTTCCCGCGGCGCGGCCGCATCCGACGGGATGACCAGCACAATCTTGCCGGTGTGCTGAGCCTGCCCCAAGAACAGGAAGGCCTCAGGGGCGCGCCGCACGTCCCAGGCCCGGACCGGTGGCGGGGCCAGCTTCCCGGCGGCCAGCAGCGACGTCACCTGAGAAAGGATCTGCCCCAGCCGGCTCGGCTCTGGCTGGCTGATCTGGATGGTCCGGTATGTCACTCCCATGTGCTCGGCGGCGACCTGCGCGGCATGCTGGATGTCGGTGTCACCGGTGCTCAGCTCGATGAACGTCCCGCCGTTCGGCATAAGCCGCAGTGACGCATCGGTCAGTTCCCCGCCCGGCGCGTCCAGCACGATGTCCATGCCCACCCCGCCGCTGACCTCCAGGAACTTGTCCTCCAGCGCCACGGTCGACGATGGCGCGATGTGCGCGTCGTCCAGGCCCATCGCGACCAGCGTGCCCCGCTCGCCGGGGCCGGCGGTGCCATACACTTCCAGGCCCAGGTAGCGGCCGATGCTCACCGCGGCCATTCCCGGCCCGCCGGCGGCGGCATGCACCAGCAGTCGCTGCCCAGGCCGGGCCGCAGCCAGATCGTCCAGCGCGTGCCAGGCCGCCGTGAACGCGGCCGGCACCCCCGCCGCGGTAGCGAACGACCAGCCCGCGGGGATGCGGGCAAGCAGTCGGTGATCGGTAACCACCAGTGGCCCGAACCCACCAGCGGCCAGGCCCAGCACGCGGTCCCCGGCCGTGAGCCCGGCCACCCCCGGCCCGGTCTCTACGACAATCCCCGAGATCTCGCTGCCTAGCAGCTCAGCGCCTGGAGAGGCGCCCTGGGTGATCTGCAGATCGCGGATGGTCACCCCGGCGGCGCGGACCGCGACCCGGACCTGCCCGGCCTGCAACGGCCCGGCGGCCCGCGGGCAGGCCACCAAGGCCAGCCCGTCCAGCGTTCCCTCCCGTGTCATCTCCAGGTGCCACGGCCCGCCGTCAGCCGGCGGCACCAGCCCTGCTGCCGGACGGGTCAGCCGCCGCCCGAACGCCGTGCCCTCGCGGACGGCGAGCTCTGGCTCCATGGTGGTCAAGGCGGCGGCCAGCAGGGTGGCCTCGCTCACATCGGCCGTGCCAGCTCCGGGGGGGACGACCCCCCCGAGCCCCCCCGAAACTGCCGTGCCAGCTCCGGGGGGGACGACCCCCCCGAGCCCCCCCGAAACTGCGCGAGGGTGGGTCGTGGCGGCCAAGTCGGCGAGCACCAGCCGCCCGGGGTTCTCCGACTGGGCCGAGCGGATCAGCCCCCATGCCGCTGCCCCGGCCAGGTCCGCCGCATCCTCACCCGGCCTGGCGGCGACCGCCCCTCTTGTCACCAGTACCAGCCTGGCCGACGCGAGACGCTCGTCCGCCAGCCATTCCTGCGTCAGCCCGAGCACCTGCGCCACGGTGGACCGGGCCGACAGCGCGGCACCGTCCGCGGACGCGGATTCGGCGCAGGCAAACACCACGTCCGGAACCGGCTCGCCTGCCGTGATGGCCTCGGCCAGCGCGAGCACGCCCGCTTCGGACCGCACGGCCGCGCCGGCCGCCGCCAGCGCGGCCGCCATGCCCAGCGGATCGGCACCGATGACCGCCAGCTGCCCTTCCGGCCCCGCCGTCGGCAGCGGGACAGGAATTGGCACCCATTTTTCCGCGAACAGGGCCTCATGCGGCGTACCCCGAGCCCCGTGGAGCTGCCGTGCGGAGATCGGCCTGGATACCAGCGAGTCCACCGATACGACCGGCGCGCCGGTGGCATCGGCCGCGATCAGCGACATGCCGCTGTCGGTCAGCGACAGCCGGACCCGCAACTCGGTGGCACCCGTCGTATGCAGCGACACTCCCGTCCACTCGAACGGAAGCCGGATCCCCGTCGTTTCCTGGCCGCCGGAGTGCCAGGACGTGCCCGCCAGCGCGGCCGCCCCTATCAGCCCGGCGTGCAGTGCGGCGTCCAGCAGGGCGGGATGCACCCCGAATGCCGTCGCATCAGCGGCTGCTTCCTCTGGCAGCCGCACGTCAGCGAATATTTCGGCCCCGCGCCGCCAGGCCGCCCGCAGGCCGCGGAACACCGGCCCGTATCGGTAGCCGCGTTCGGCCAGTGTGTCGTAGACGCCCTCCAGCGGCACAGGGACCGCTTCAGGTGGCGGCCATACCCGCAGGTCGCCTGCCCACGCCGGGTCAGCGCTCAGTGCGGCGGGGGTCAGCAGCCCGCTCGCATGACGAGTCCACCCGGTCTGCGATCCGGCGTCCTCGGGTCGCGAATACACCGCGACTTCCCGGCGGCCGGAGCCGTCGGGGCTGCCCACGGTGACCTGGATCCTGACCGCGCCGTGTTCAGGGAGCACCAGAGGTGCCTCGAGGATGAGCTCGGCGACCTGGCCGCATCCGACCTGATCCCCGGCCCTGACCGCCAGCTCGGCGAACGCGGTCCCCGGCAGCAGTATCACCCCGGCGACCGTGTGGTCGGCCAGCCACGGGTGAGTCCGCACGGACAGCCGGCCGGTGAGGAGCATCTCGTCGCCGTCGGCGACCTCCACCGCCACCCCCAGCAGCGGGTGGCCAGTTGAATTCAGCCCGGCCGAGCCGACGTCCGCGGTACGGTTCGCGGATGGCCTTGGCCAGTAGCGCTGGTGCTGGAAGGCATAGGTAGGCAGGTTCACCCGCCGGCCTCCGGCCTGCTCCAGCATCCCACCCCAGTCCACCTCGCCGCCGTGCACGTAGATCCGGGCGAGAGAGGACAGGAACCGGCGCACTCCGCCGTCGTCACGGAGCAGGGTGCCGCTGATTACCGGAGTGGCGGACGTGTCGGTCTCTTCGACGGTCTCCTGGATTCCGCCGCACAGGACCGGGTGCGGGGACACCTCTATGAAGGTCCGGTGGCCGGACTCGGCCAGCGCCCGGACCGCGTCCGCGAAGCGCACTGTCTGGCGCACATTGTCATACCAGTACCCGGCATCCAGCTCGGGTCCGTCCATCCACTGGCACGTCACCGTGGAATAGAACGGGATCTGAGCCGTGCCCGGCCGGACATCGGCCAGGCTCGCTCGCAGCTGATCGGCAAGCCCCTTCACCTGTGCCGAATGCGCGACGAAGTCCTGCTCGGGCACCCGCCAGCGCGGCACCCGCCGGGCCGAGAGCACTGCCTCGAACTCGGCCAGTGCCGCTGGCTCACCCGAGACCACGGTGTCCGCTGGCCCGTTGACCGCCGCCACGGAAAGCCGCCCGGCCCATGGCTCCAGCAGCTCCTCCACCACGGCCGCGGGCATGACCACGGAGATCAGGCCGCCACGCCCGGCCAGCCCGGTCAGCGCCCGGCTGCGCAACGCCACGACCTTGGCCGCGTCCTCCAGGGACAGGATGCCAGCCACGCAAGCCGCCGCGATCTCTCCCTGGCTGTGCCCGACGACCGCATCCGGGTTGATCCCGGCCGCCCGCCAGACCTCGGCGAGACCAACCATAACGGCCCACAGCACCGGCTGGAGCACCTCCGCACGCTCCAGACCGGGCGCTCCGTCCTCCGCCGCCAGCACCGTGGCCAGGTCCCAGCCGGTATAGGACGCCAGCGCCTGGCCGCACTCGGCGAGCCGGGCCGCGAACACCGGCGAGGACGTCATCAGTTCGCGGCCCATCCCGGTCCATTCCGTCCCGTGCCCGGAGAACACGAACACCACCCGGCCCCCGCCACCTGCCGGGACCGCACCGGCCGTAACCGTCGCCGCGGCCTCACCCGCGGCGACGGCGTTCAGCCCGGCGGCCAGCTCCTCCCGGCATGTGCCGGTGATCACCGCGCGGTGTCCGAAGGCCGACCGGGACGTGGCCAGTGAAAGCCCTACGTCGACCGCGTTGAGGTCGGGATGATCCGCGAGGTATGCCTGCAACCGCGCGGCCTGCGCTCGCAGCGCTGCCTTGGTTCGCCCCGACACCACCCACGGCACCCCGTCACCGGCTGTCACCGCCAGCGCTACGGGCCTGGCCGCCTGCTCCGCGTCATCCCGGGGCGGAGCACCGTGTCCCTGGCCGGAAGCTTCCTCGTCCCAGCCGGGGGCTTCTTCCAAGATGGCGTGGACGTTGGTGCCGCTGATCCCGAACGAGGAGACCCCGGCCCGGCGCGGCCCCCCGTTCGCGGGCCACCGGACTGGCTCGGTCAGCAACCGCACATGCCCGGCAGACCAGTCCACGTGCGGGGACGGTTCGTCGACGTGCAGCGTGGCGGGCAGCACACCGTGCCGCATCGCCAGCACCATCTTCATCACCCCGGCCACCCCGGCTGTGGCCTGGGTGTGCCCGATGTTGGACTTCACCGATCCGAGCCACAGCGGCCGGTCCGCGGGCCGGTCCTGCCCGTAGGTGGCCAGCACGGCCTGCGCCTCGATCGGATCCCCCAGCGTAGTACCGCTCCCGTGGGCCTCCACCACATCGACCTCAGCCGCCGCCACGGACGCGTTAGCCAGCGCCTGCCGGATCACCCGCTGCTGGGACGGCCCGTTCGGCGCGGTCAGCCCGTTACTGGCCCCGTCCTGATTGATCGCGCTGCCGCGGACCACAGCGAGCACGGGGTGCCCCAGGCGGCGCGCATCAGCCAGCCGCTCCACGAGCAGCATCCCGGCACCCTCGGCCATGCCCATGCCGTTGGCGGCGGCGGAAAACGCCTTGCACCGGCCATCAGGAGCCAGCCCGAGCTTCATGCCGAAGTCGAACATGGCCGGGGTGGCCAGTACGGCCACTCCCCCGGCCAGCGCCATGGTGCACTCTCCCGATCGCAGCGCCTGGCATGCCATGTGGAGTGCCGCCAGCGACGAGGAGCAGGCGGTGTCGATCGTCACCGCCGGCCCTTCCAGCCCGAAGGTGTAGGCCAGCCGCCCAGAGATCACGCTGCCCACGTCGCCGGTCGGCATGTAGCCCTGTGCGGCGCCGGCGTCCTCGCCCAGCAGCGTGTCGTACCGTTGCGACCACGCGCCGACGAACACCCCGGTCTGAGAACCGCGCACTACCCGCGGATCCATCCCAGCCCGCTCAAAAGCCTCCCAGGCCAGCTCCAGCATCAGCCGTTGCTGCGGGTCCATGCCCAGGGCCTCCCGCGGGCCGATCCCGAAGAACCCCGCGTCGAACTCCGCCACGTCCTCCACGAAGCCGCCCTGACGCAGAGAGGGCACGCCGTGGCCGTTCGGATCGAATGCGCTTTCCATACTCCAGCCCCGGTCTTGCGGGAAGCCAGAGATCGCGTCCCTGCCCTCGGTCAGCAGCTCCCACAGTCCCTCCGGATCCCTGACTCCGCCAGGGAACCGGCAGCTCATGGCCACGATCGCGATCTGGTCGCCCGCAGGCGCCGCCGTTGTCACGGGAATACGGACTTCGCCGCCCCGCTCCGGCAGCAGATTGGCCCGCAGGCATCCGGCCAGGGCGGTAGGAGTCGGATAGTCGAATACCAGGGTGGCTGGCAGCCGCACGTTGGTGGCGGCGCTCAGCCGATTGCGGAACTCGACCGCGGTCAGGGAGTCGAAGCCGAGATCCTTGAAGGTCTGCCCGGGTTCGACCGCTTCGGGTGACGGGTGGCCGAGGACGGCGGCCGCGTGCACGCGGACAAGGTCGAGGAGTACCCGGTCCCGGTCGGGGCCGGGCAGTCCCGCCAGCCGCTGCCGCAGCGCGACCGCCGCTCCGGTACTGGCGGGCGCGGCTGTCCGGCGGGCCGGGGCGCCCGCCAGGGCGCGCCACAGCGCCGGTATGTCCTCGCCTCGGGCGGCCAGTGCGCGCATCGCGCCCACGTCCAGCAGAGCCGGCATCAGCAGCGCCTCGTCCCTGGCCACGGCCAGGTCCAGCAGCGCCAGGCCTTCCCCGGCGGCCAGCGCGGTCATCCCGCCACGGCTGATCCGCGCCCGCCCGTCCGCCCCGAGGTGACCGGTCATCGCGCTGGTATCGGCCCACAGGCCCCACGCCAGCGATGTGGCAGGCAGTCCCGCGGACCGGCGGCGGGCGGCCAGCGCGTCGAGGAACGCGTTGGCGGCCGCGTAATTACCCTGCCCCGCGCCGCCGAACATCGCCGCGGCAGACGAGAACAGCACGAAGGAGTCCAGATCCAGGTACTGGGTGAGCTCATGCAGGTTCCAGGCGGCGTCGGCCTTCGGCCGCATTACGTTATCGATCCGTTCCTGAGAGAGCGCCTGGAGCACCCCGTCGTCAAGCACGCCCGCCGCATGGATCACTCCGCTCAGGGGCGCGGGCATGGTGGCCAGCAGTCCGGCCAGCGCGCTGCGGTCGGCGGCGTCACACGCGGTCACGCGTATCCGGGCACCGACGGCGGCCAGGTCGGCGGCCAGCGCGGCAACCCCTGGCGCGGCCGGACCGGACCGGCTGACCAGATCGACGTGCCCGGCCCCCCCGTGCCCGGCCCGCCCGTGCCCGGCCAGGTGCCGGGCTACCATACTGCCCAGCGTCCCTGTGCCTCCCGTCACCAGGACCGTGCCTGCCCTCCTGGGCACGGCAGGGTCAGGTGCAACGGTCAGCACGATCTTGCCCGCGGGCCGGGGCTGACTCATGAACAGGAACGCTTCCCGCGCCCGCCGCACATCCCAGGCTCGCACCGGCAGCATCGCCAATTCGCCGCCCGCGAGCAGGGCCGTCACCTGCTTCAGGATCTCCCCCAGACGGCCCGGCCCGGCCTCGCCGATCTCGCAGGCCCGGTACCGCACGCCCGGATGCCGGCCGAATACCTCCGCGGAGTCGCGGACGTCGGTCCTGCCCATCTCGATGAACGTCCCGCCGCGCGGCAGCAGCCGGAGCGACGCGTCGGCCGGCTCCCCAGCCGGGGAGCTCAGCACGATATCCAGGCCGGCGCCGCCGGTGGCGGCAAGGAACGAGTCCTCGAATCCCGCACTACCCGAGTCGGCCGCATGCACAGCATCCAGGCCCATCGCGGTCAGTGCGGAGCGGTTGCCCGGGCTGGCGGTGCCATAGACGTCCAAGCCGAGGTGCCTCCCGACGCGCACCGCGGCCAGCCCAACGCCGCCGGTGGCGTCATGCACGAGCAACCGCTGTCCGGCCCGTGCCTCAGCCAGGTCCACCAGCGCATGCCAAGCCGTCACGAACGCGACCGGCACCGACGCCGCCGCAGCGAACGACCAGCCCGCAGGAACGGGAACAAGCAGCTGCGCATTGGTCACCACCACAGGCCCGAACCCGCCGACAGCCATGCCCATCACGCGGTCCCCGGCGGCCAGCCCGTCCACTCCCGGTCCTGTCTCGGCGACCACCCCCGCGATCTCGCTGCCCGGCGCCGCGGCACCTGGATACATGCCCAGCGCGATCTGCACATCGCGGAAGTTCAGCCCCGCCGCCCGGACGGCGATCCGCACCTCCCCGGCTTTCAGCGGTGCGGCCACCTCCGGCCTGGCAATGAGCGCCAGCCCGTCGAGCGCACCCGGCTGCGTCACCTCCAACCGCCACGGCCCGCCCTCGGCCGGCGGGACCAGCCCGCCTGCCGGGCGAGTCAGCCGTCGGCCGTACGCCACCCCATTCCGGATCGCCAGCTCTGGTTCCCCGCTGCCGAGCGCAGCGGCCAGCACCCCGGCGCCACCCCCGCTTTCGGCCGGGCCATTGGCCGGCAGATCGGCCAGGACCAGCCTGCCGGGGTTCTCTGACTGCGCGGACCGCAACAGCCCCCAAACCGCCGCCCCCGCCAGATCCGCCACTCCTTCCGGTGGGTCGGCTGGCACCGCCCCCTGGGTCACGACCACCAGCCGCGCCGAAGCCAGCCGGTCCTCGGCCAGCCACTCCTGCACCAGCCCAAGCGCCCGCCCGGTCACTGTCCGCGCCGTGCTGGCCACCTCACCGGGAATCTCCTGGCCCGCGTCACCCGCTAGCCCGGCCTGTCCTCCGGCTCCGACGCAGGCCAGCACTACCTCCGGGATCGGCTCACCGGCCTGCGCCGCACTGGCCAGCCCGGGCAGGTCCGCATACGCCCGCACGTCGGCGCCAGCCGCCGCCAGTCCTCGCACCAGCTCCAGCCGGTCCGCACCGACAACCGCCCACGGCCCCGCGGGCTGGTCATCCACCGCCGGGAGTTGCACCCACGTCACGCAGAACAAGCCATCGTGCGGGCTGCTCCCGGCCCCGGCCAGCTGACCCGCCGCGACCGGCCGCAGCACCAGCGACCGCACCGAGATCACCGGCGCGCCAGCAGGATCGGCCGCCGCCAGCGACAGCCCTCCGTCAGGGGTCCGCGACAGCCGGACCCGCAGCGCGTGCGCGCCCGCTGAATGCAGCGACACGCCGGTCCACGCGAACGGCAGCGGGATGCCGCCGACTTCCTCGCCCTGGTCTCCCGCTGTACCGGCCAGCGTCGCCAAACCAGACGCGTGGAGCGCGGCGTCCAGCAGCGCGGGATGCACCCCGAACGCCGTCGCGTCGGCGGCAGCGTCCTCGGGCAACGCGACCTCAGCGAAGATGTCGTCTCCGCGCCGCCATGCCGCCCGCAGCCCTTGGAACATCGGCCCGTAGCCATACCCCCGGGCCGCCATCCCCTCATAAAGGCCCTCGACCAGAACCGCTTCAGCGCCCGGTGGCGGCCATACAGCGAATTCACCTTCCAGGCCTGCATCGGGCTGCCCGGCCGGTGCCAGCAGCCCGCTGGCGTGTCGTGTCCATGGCCCATCCGCGGTTGCCCCCGTGCCGACACCGCGCGCGTATATTTCGACCGCCCGCCGCTCGTCCTGATCCAGGTCGCACACCACCACCTGCAGCTCCACCGCGCCATCGTGCGGCAGCACGAGCGGCACCTCCAGCGCCAGCTCTTCCACCTGCCCGCAGCCGACCGCGTCACCGGCCCGCATGGCCAGCTCCACGAAGGCCGTCCCTGGCAGCAGCACCGTCGCGGCCACGGCATGATCGGCCAGCCATGGATGCGACCGAAGCGACAACCGCCCGGTGCATACCAGCCCGTTCCCGGCGGCCAGCTCTACCGCCGTGCCAAGCAGCGGATGACCCACCGAGCCAAGCCCGGCCGACGTGAGGTCCCCCATCGGCGCAGCCCGCGGCCAGAACCGCTGCCGCTGGAAGGCACATGTCGGTAGTTCCGCCCACTGCCCCTTGTCCAGCACCGCTGCCCAGTCCACGCGCACACCACGGACATGCACCTCGGCCAGCGAGCACAGCAGCCGCTCCTGCCCGCCATCGTCGCGGCGCAGGGTGCCGGTCACCACAGGTGTGCTGCTGACGCCCGTCGCGTCCGCGATGTCCTCCAGGGTCTCGGTGATCGCCGCGACCAGAACGGGATGCGGGGACACCTCGATGAACACGCCATGTCCGCTGCCGGCTAGCACCCGCACGGCCCGGTCGAACTCCACGGCTGCCCGCAAGCTGGCGTACCAGTACTGCCCGTCCGTCTCCGGGCCGTCGAGGATTTCCCCGCTCATCGCGGAGATCATCGGCACTCGGCCCGGCCCTGGGCGTATCCCCGCCAGAGAGGCCAGGATCTCCTTCTTGATGGCCTCGACCTGTGTACTGTGCGAGGCATAATCCACCGGCAGCGGACGGGTCCTGACCCCGTCGCTGGCGCACGCCGCGGCCAGTTGCCTCAGTGCCGCTGGTTCGCCGGAGACCACTACGGCCGATGGCCCGTTCACCGCGGCCACTGACAGCCGTGCTCCCCATGCCCGCAGCCGCTCCCGCACGGCCGTGGCGGACTCGGCAACGGAGACCATCCCGCCCTGGCCGGCCAGCCCGGTCAGTGCCCGGCTGCGCAGCGCCACGACCTTTGCCGCGTCCTCGAGCGACAAGATGCCAGCGACGCAGGCCGCCGCGATCTCCCCCTGGCTATGCCCTACGACCGCATCCGGGTCGATCCCGGCCGCTTGCCACATCGCGGCCAGCGAGACCATGATGGCCCACAGCGCCGGCTGCACCACGTCCGCCGCCTCCAGCCCCGCCGCGCCTTCCGCCCCGGACAAGACGTCATCGAGCGACCAGTCCACGTACGGGGCCAGCGCCTGCCCGCATTCGGCGAGCCGCGCCGCGAATACCGGTGAGCGGGCGGCGAGTTCGCGGCCCATTCCCGTCCACTGCCCCCCCTGACCGGGGAATACGAACACCACCTTGGCATCGCCTGTGGCGCCGTCAGCGCTCCCGGTCACCACTGCCGGGGCGGGCTGGGCTGCCTCGACCGCGGCCAGCCCCGCGGCCAGCTCCTCGGCACCTTTCCCTGTGACCACCGCCCGATGCTGGAATGCCGACCGGGTGGTTACCAGCGACCACCCGATGTCGGCCGCGTTCACCCCCGGCTGGGAGGCCACGAATTCACGCAACCGGCCCGCCTGTGCCCGCAGGGCATCGACGGTCCGTCCTGACACCAGCCACGCCACTGCCCCCGGCAGCATGGCCTCCCGGACGTCGCCGGCTCCGTCCGCTTCGTCATCGTCTTCTGTCCGGCCGCTGACGTCCTCAGGCGGGGCTTCCTCGATGATCACGTGCGCGTTGGTGCCGCTGATCCCGAACGAGGACACCCCCGCCCGCCGCGGCCGGTCCCCGGCAGGCCAGGGCACCGCCTCAGTCAACAGCGCCACCTGCCCCGCCGACCAGTCCACATGCGGCGACCTCTGATCGGCGTGCAGGGTCGCGGGCAGCAGCTGATGGCGCAGCGCCAGCACCATCTTGATCACCCCGGCCACCCCCGACGCCGCCTGCGTATGCC
>Ga0210390_10000269_pt1 | contig 57671 bp, 44 predicted proteins | sample IncBWH11OmetaG_FD_161050 | JGI IMG/M metagenome (GOLD analysis project Ga0210390, IMG submission 161050) | Forest soil microbial communities from Barre Woods Harvard Forest LTER site, Petersham, Massachusetts, United States - Inc-BW-H-11-O ... | reverse complement strand
GCTGCTGCTGCGGGCCAAGCTGGTGCCCGACCGGGCCGGTGCCGACACCCGGGTCGACGTGCACATGGCGCTGTCGCAGCTGCGGTCCTTGCCCGGCGCGGCGCTGATGGAAGAAGCGTTCCTGGCCGCCAAGGCCGGTGAGCACGGCTACCTGGCCGGGAAGGACGCCGAGGCGGTCGCGTGTGACGCGCTGATCGTGCCGGTGGTGACCGGCAGCCCCGACTGGCCGGTCATCGCCCAGATGGTCACCGTGGTGCTGGCCGCGTACGGGCACCGCCGCCCCGCGCAGCCGCTGCCGCCGCAGGCGTGGCAGGCGCTGCAGTACGCGCTGGCCAAGCTGGCGATCGAGTTCTTGTCCGGCCCGGGGTCGCTGGCCTCGATCTTGCGTACCGGGCTGCTGGGCGCCCCGTTCAACACTAAGAGCGTCCCGCTCGACGTCGGCTACAGCGAGAACATTCCCGAGCCGATCCGCCGGGCAGTGATCTTGCGGGACAGGAAATGCGCGTGGCCCGGCGGCTGCGACAAGCGCCCGGCGGTCTGCGACGTGCACCATGTCCGGCATAAGAAGCACGGCGGCCCGACCAGCGTCACAGACTGCTTGTTGCTGTGCCAGTATCACCATGACATCTGTATTCACCGGTGGGGCTGGGAAATCGAACTCCTGCCCGATGGATCGGTCCGGGCCTTCGGCCCCCAGGGCCAGGTCATCAGAAGCCACGGACCGCCCCCGGCCCAAGCCGCTTAGTACAAACCTTCCGTCGCGAGGGCGTTGTTCGTGCCTACCACCGCGAAACTCCAGCTCGCCGTGGGGCAATACTCGTCGCCCACCGTGATGTACGGGGTGCTGACCTGCATCGTCCCGGTCCAGGCGTCCCACGCCCCGTTGGTCACCGCGCCTTTGGCGTTAATGCTCAACGTCACGGTGTTCGTCACCTTCACCGACCCCCCGCACGTGCTGATCTGAGCCGTCGCGGACCCTCCATAACTGCGGCCGGAACCGCGCAGCGTCATCGTGAACTGCTTGGCCGCGAATCCAGGCGCCGCGAGCTCCGCGTCAGCCGTCAGCGTGCACTTGGTCGAGGCGCAGTCCGGTTCGAACTGCCACGTGTCGCTCCAGTGGTCGCCAACGCTGAGGCTGGCGCCGTCACCAGGAGTGCTGACGGTGTTCACCGTAACCGGCGTGGACCCGTCGAGCGGCGGCGCCAGCGTCAACGCCGTGAAGGGCGAGGACGGCATGGACACCGCGTGCCCCCACACCGCCGCCACCTCGTACTTGTAGCTGCTGCCCGCCGTCAGCCCGGTGCTGACATACGAGTCGACCGACCCGGAAACGACGCCGACGAGATTGGCCCCACTGTAGATCTGGTACTTGTCAGGAACCGGCCCCAGCGGCGACGATGACCAGCGCAACGTCACGGTGGTCCACGTGGCCTTGGCGAGGCTAAGCCCGACCGGGCTCGGAGTAATGGTCCTCACCACCGCCACCTTGACCGAAGCGGCCGACTTCTGCCCGCCAGCTTCCGCGATGATCGCGTACCGGTGCCTGCTACCGGGCGCGAGCCCGTGGTCGGTGTAGGACGTCCGGCTAGCCGGGACCGACCCGACCTGCCTACCATCCCGCAGCACCAGGTAATGGTCAGGGGTAGCGCCGCCCTTGGACGCCGACCACGAGACCAGCACCGACGTAGCCGTCCGCGACGAGGCGAAGACGGCCGTAGGTGCGACGGGCGACTGGTGCCACGGCGCCCACACCAGCAGCCCGGCCACCAGCCCGGCGACGACGACCCCCGCGACCGCTAGAACCCACCGTCGTCGCCCGCGCCGCGCAGGCGGCGGCGGGGTTGGCGGGGTCGGCGTCTCCCCAGCCGACAGTGGGACAGCATTGTCTTCCGACATCTGGCGACCTCCCGTAGTCGCCCCCCCGGTTGAAATGATCTTGCGCACGCGGCCGCTGTTCCCCGGACCGCTTCCCCACAAACCCTCCCAAATAGGATAGCGTGCCAGGCTCGCTGAAGCCATCCCACCGCTGCCTACGACGAGCCTGGCGCGACGGTGGCCTGCCCCGGTGCGGGGTTCAGCGGGCGGAGCCGGACGTTGGCCGTGATGGCCGCGCTGCGAAACCGGCGGTTTGGGTCTGTCTCTTCGCCGCGGCGCGCAGCGCCGCGGCGAACCGGCCTGGTGCTTCCAGCCACGGTTCGTGCCCCGCGTTCGGAATGATGATGACCTCGCAGTTGAGGCGTGCTCCGAGACGTCGCAGGGCAGCTGCGGGGCGGGTATCGCCGGCTCCGCCGATGATGACCGCGTCGGGGGGCAGGAGATCGCGAAGTTCGTCCACGCGTGATTCGAGCGGGTCGGTTTTCTTCGCTCCGTTGAGCTGGGTGTTCATCGCGTAGTTGACGGGGCGCCGCGTGCGGGCTGCGGCCAGCGCCCAGTCCCATGCACGGGCCCGGTCGGCGTGGTCGGTGAACCACGACAGGGCGAGGTACTCGATCTCCTCAGCGTCGGTGCGCGATGCGATGGCATCGAGTTCGTCGAGCCTGGCCTGGTGCTCGTCGGAGCGGCGTGCTCGCTGCGCTGCCAGGTCGGCTTCCCGCCACGGATCCAGGAAGGGGCCCGAGAGCTGAATCATCCCGGCCACCCGCTCGGGACGGGCGAGCAGGAAGTAGCTGGCCAGGTTGGTCCCGAATGAGTGGCCTATCAGGACAACCCGGTCGTGTCCCCACGCATCGAGCAACGACGCCATGTCCTGAACGTGGCGCGCGATCGTGTGTTCTCCCTCCCAGGGAGATCCGCCCGTGCCGCGCTGGTCGTAGCGATGGACCAGGCACAGGTCCTCGACGATCTCGGCGACCGGGACGAGATAGTCGGGGACCCCCGGACCGCCGTGCACCATGACCAAAGGAAGCCGTTGAGGGATTACCGAGCCCGCGGTCCACGTGCGCAGGCGGGCTCCATCACCCATCTCGATCATCGTCGCGGCCATGAGCGTGAGACTAGCGAGCGGGTCCGCCAGCTCGGCGACACGCCCGGCTGTCACGTGCTGCCGCGGGCAGCGATGTAGGTTGGCGCGACGAACGAGCCGCCGTTGCTGACGGTGCTGTAGTCGTTGGTCTCGTCGATGGCCGCGGCCGGGATCTCGCCGCCGCCGGAGGCTTCCAGGAGCGTCTGCGCGCTCGGCGGGGCGTCCGCGGACACCGCGACGACAAGGGTGATAACGTCCTGCTCACCCGCCGCTAGGCGCACGCCGTCGTTGGTCGTGCAGGTGGCGGTGGCGAGCGTGCACGACCAGCCGCTGCCGGCGGTGATCGCCGCGGGGGTGAGCCCGGCCGGCACATCGGCGGTGAACGTCACCGGCCCGCTGGTCGCCGCGTAGCCGTCGTTGGCCACCGTGATGACGTAGGTGCCGCCGTGGCGCCCCGTCGTAAACGGCGCGTAGGGGACGCCGCCCGCTGACGGGTAGGCGCTGACGGCCAGCGCGGGGAGCTGGCCGATCGCGGTCGGATCGGTCCCGGTGCCGGGCTGGGCGGCACCACCGCCCGATACGGCGGCCGCGTTGCTGACCGAAGCCTGCGTGTTGTTCGCGACCGCGACCCGCAACGTGATCGGCGGGTAGGCCGATCCAGGCGCCAGCGAGTCAAGGCGGTAACACGTCGGCTGCGGCACGTAAGTGTTCGGTGGCGTGCTGCGGCGCGATGTGGACGTCGGGGGCAATGTCGGCGGCGCCAGCGAGCACGTCCAGCCGGTTCCGGTCATCTGAACCGGTGTCAGGCCCGGCGGAAGCGTGTCGGCGACGACGACCTTGCCCGCCGAGGGCCCGGCCGTGGACGCGTTGGCCACCGTCAGCGTGTACGCATCTGAGGCGTCGCCCTGCTGGAAGCGGCCGGAGTGCGTGCTGGTCACGCTGAGCACAGGCGGATTGGGCACGGGCGGGGCCGTGCTCGCGGTGGTGGCCGGCAGGATCGTGGTGGCGGCGCTCACCGATGCCGGACCGCCCACGTTCCCGCCGCCGTCGACCTCGACCGTCTCGGTCCCGGTCGCGGGGGCGTTGCCCGCGACGCTGGCCACGAGCGTGATCGGCGGCTCCTCGCCGTTCTCGCCCGCCAGCACGTCGCTGCGAGAGCAGGTGTCGAGCGTGCACGTCCAGCCGCTGCCGTACAGCGCCTGGATGGTCACGCCGGTCGGCAAGGCCGTGATCGTCGCGGTGATCGGGTCCGCGGCCGAACCATTCGTCGGCGCACCGCCCTGGTTGATCACCGTGATCTCGTACCTGCCGCTGCCGCCCTGCTGGAATGCGCCGTCCACCGCGTTGTCCGCGGTCAGGCCCGGCACTCCGACGATCGGCGTCGGGCTGGCGATCGAGGCCGACGGCTGCGACGGCGCGCCGCCGGTGACGGTGACCGCGTTGGTCACGTGCAGCCCGTCGGTCGAGTCCTGGGTGCCGAAACCGGTGCCGAGCGGGACATTCACCGTCAGCGTGATCGGCGGATACGACTGCCCGGGCGCCAGCACGGCGGGCTGGCCGCCGGGGCCGCCGGTCTGCGAGCAGACCTCGGTCGGGTCGTTGGACGTGTCGCACGTCCAGCCGGAGCCGCCGATGGAAACCATGCTGATGTTCGGGTCAACGATGTTGGTGAGCGTGACCGGGGTCGAGCCGTCGGTCGGCGCGTTCCCCGAGTTCGTCAGGGTCAGCGTGTAGGTGTCGGCACCGTCACCTTGGGTGAAGCTGGTCGCCGGGTTGGTGTCAGGTGAGTTCGCGACCGACGTGATCGTCCAGGCGGGGGAGACCGCGGCGTGCCGCGCCGCGGCGTGCCGCGCCGCGGTTCCTGTCGCGTCCGCCGCGGCGGCCCGCTCGGTAACGGCAGCACCCGCGCCGGGTCGCGCGGTGCCCCGCACCTGAGGTGTGCCGTCGGCTAGCCCGAAGTGCTGCACACCCGGCGCGGTCTGCGCGGTCCGCTCCGCGTTCGCGGCGGCGGCGGTCTGGGGGGCGGCAAACGTCGCGTTCGGTACGTTCCATCCGTAGACGCTGACGACCGGAGTAGCGCCGCCGAGCAGCGAAGACCGGTAGCTCGCGGTCAGCGTTTCCGATTCGCCGGGCCACAAGGTTATGTCGTTGTCGCTCCACGTGATCGGGAGCACCTCGTTGTCGCCGGGCAACGCGGTGCCGTCGGCGGTCCCGCGCCGGACGTCAGCGCGCACGAAGAACGCGACGGCCCGGTTCGACGCGGGGTTCGTGATGGTCACGCTGGTGATGTCAGAGCCAGGACTCGTCCGTTCGGTATCAGCTGAGACTTGAACCGGCTCCGAGGGCAAGTTTTGCAGGGCCGTCATGTCGGCGTACTGGCTGAGCGGCGCGCCGTTGTCGGCCTGCGGGTTCCCCTCGGTGCTGTTCCAGTCGATGACGTCCTGCTGGGTGGAGAGCCAGTAGACGTTCCTGTCGACCACGGCGCCGTGCTGGCGCAAGATCAGCTCGACGAAGTAGGTCGTAGCCGGCGTCGGCGGGGTGGTGGCGGCGGGCACACGCGGGGTGAGCACCCGGTTATCGACCTGCTGGGGCGCCAGGCTGACCGAACGAGAGGTGCTCTGGTCGGCCAGCACCGTGCCGTTGCTGTCGATGACCCGCGACTCGACGGACAGCCCTGGCTGGCTGACGCCGGTCAGGTTGTCGATGGTGACGCCGCCGGTGTCGTACGCGTACAGGACGTGCAGGTCCTCGTTGGCCTTCTTGGCGCCGAAGTAGCTGCCCGCCTCGTCGTAGTCGTAGTTGTACAGGTCCCAGAGCAGGGTGGGCCAGCCCTTGTTCATCTGCCAGTAGTCGGTGCCGGTGGACGGGGTCGGGTAATTGTTCCAGTGGTCGATGTACGACTCGAACTGGGCGCGTACGTCCTCGTAGTTCTGGACCTGCGCCTCCTGCACGTACTGTGACAGGCTGTTCCAGCTGCCGTAGCGGTTCTGGATCGCGGTGTCGAGGTTGTCGAGTGTCCCGAAGGCGTATCCGGAGTGGGTCCCGTCGGTCGACTCGTAGTTCGTGTGGAACTGGTGCGCGTCCGGCACCTGCCACAGCGTGGCCTGGTCGGACGGTGACATGAACCGCTGAATCGAGTCCATGGTCGGGACCGTGTCGCCGGAGCCCTGCTCGCTGTCGAATCCCCAGGATCCGCCGACGTTGGTCAGCGTCGAGTCGTCGTCGTTGGCGTTGTTGCTGGAGTGCGTCGTGTCGTACCAGTAACCTGGCGGCACCCAGTCGTACGGTCCTTCCTTCTCGCCCGACGGCCCGAGGATCCCGGCGGGGTTGTACTCGGCCGAGGAGATGATCGGCTCCTGGAATCCCGACTGGCTGAAACCGGCCAGCGAGGCGGTCTCCTGCTCGTTGATCGGCTGGTTGTCGCTCCAGCTGAAGTTCAGCACGCTCGGGTGGTCCCGAAGCTGCTGCCCGATCGTGAGCGAAGACTCGTACATGACGTGGTAGTCCTGCGACGTCACGCCCCGGCCGCTGGACGACGGGGCCCACTTGTCGCAGCACTGGAAGCCCGCGTCGATGAGGATGCCCGCCCGGTCCATCTGGTCGTAGAAGTTCTGCGGCATCTCCTTGCCCTCGGTCCGGATCGCGTTGACGCCCATCGACTTGATGATCGATATCTGGTTCGCCAGGTCCGAGGCGCTGTAGTGCAGGAAGAGGTTCTCCGACCAGCCGCCCGCGCGGAAGTCGAACGGCACGCCGTTGATCTCGAAGACGCGGACGCCCTCGGGCGCGAGCGTCGACGGCCTGGTCAGGTACGTGCTAACCGAGCGGATGCCAAAGTCCACTGGCGGCGCCGCGTCGGAGACGCCCTGGCGCGCCGACACGCTCGCGCGCAGCCGGTACAGCGGCTGGCCGCCCATCTGGTACGGCCACCACAGCTGCGGGTTCTCCAGCACGAGCTGGCGGTACGCGGTCGGCGTGAACGTCACCGTGGTGCTCGCGCCGGCTTGCAACGTGACCGGCTGCGATACCTGGATCGGATCGCCGCCGCCGGGCGGCGTGATCGCCGCGGTCACCAGGCCAGCCTGCGGGGCATCGGTGTTGTTGGTCACGTCCGCGTGTACGGTGAGCGCCGCGCTGGACATGTCGGGGGCGTCGTCCTGGGTGACGTACGTGTTGGAGACGCCGAGCCCGTCGAAGATGTGCAGCTGGACAGGGAACTGGACGCCGGTGTTGTTGTCCGGGGGGATCTGGTTCCAGTCGACGTCGTCGAGGGTGAACATCGACGCCGGGTTGTTCGGGAACAGCTCGAGCGCGAGTGTGTTCGTTCCCGGCTTGAGCAGGCTGGTGACGTCGAAGGCGTAACTGGTGTAGTCACCCTCGACGGTCGCCTCGGTCGCGACCTCGGTGCCGTTGACCCACACGTCGGCCTGCCCGACGACGCCGTTGATCACGAGCCTGGCGTCCTCGCCGGGCCGCAGCCCGGACGTGAAGTCGGTACGGAACCACCACGGCACGTCGAACAGCGGGTTGGTATCGAGGCCGGGGTTCGTCATCGGCGCGCCGAAGCAGTTCGTCAGGTTATTGGAGTAGAACACGCTGTCCGGGCTGTCCACGCTCTGGTTGACGGGCTGTAGCCCCGGGTCGTCCGGGCAGACACCGTTCTGCAGGAGGGCTTCGACCTCGGTGCCTACCGCGCCTGCGTCGTCGGCCGCGACGGGCAGCCAGCCGGTGGTGTCGAACCCGGGCGCGGAGATCTCGTTGCCGGAGGCGGTGGCGCCGGTTCCCGTGGTCCAGTCGGTGGTCACCGCCGAACTCTGCACCTGCCACCCCTGGCGGCCCAGCGTGATCAGATGGGCACCGGGGCCGGCGTTGGCGCTGATGTCGGCGCTGGTGTCGGCGGTGGCGTTGACGGCCGCGCTCGCTCGCGCCGTTGTCCCGGCTCCCGCCTGGGACGCGTTCGCGCTGCCAGACGCCGCGCTTAGAGTGCACAATCCGGTTACGCACACGATTACGGTGACCACACGCAGCTTCGGCATCACGGCGACCCTCAATTCTTTTCAGCCTGAAAAGAATGCTTTCTGTTGAACAATAACGATCGCCGCACAGGTCGGCAATAGCCGATTCGCGGGGATTCGGGTTCGGCTTCCGGCTCGGTCAGCCGCCCGTGCCGCCCGTGCCGGACGTCGTTACGGACGTCGTTACGGACGTCGTTACGGGCGGTCCATCGAGCTCAGCGACCATCGCGAGCGCCCGTGCGGTCGCGCCGAGCACTGTGGCGTTAGGCCCCAGCTTCGAGATCACGATGTCCGGCGCCCGGAACACGCTCGCCGTAACCGCCGTGCGAAGGTCCTCGAGCCAGGGTTCGAGGGCGCGGCCGATGCTGCCGTCCAGGATGATCCGCTCCGGGTCGACAAGCGCGGTGGCCCCGGCGATCGCCGCCGCCACGTGGCCGATCAGGTCCTTGACCACCTGACCGCCGACCGAGTCGCCACCCCGGGCGGCGGCGAAGATGTCGGAGACCGCGTACTCGTCGCCCAGCGAGCTCGGCAGGCCGCGCCCGATGAGCTCCGCGGCCCGCGCCAGCAGCGCCGTGCCCGACGCGACGTCTTCGAAGCCGACCCGGCCGGTCGCCGCGGCGCCACCGGCGAAGCCGACCGGCAGGTAGGCGACCTCACCGGCCGCGTTGTGCCGGCCTCGGACGAGATGCCCGTCGATCACCACGGCGCCGCCGATCCCGGTGCCGAGCGAGATCAGCACGAACGAATGCGCCCCGCGCCCGGCGCCCCGCCAGGCCTGCCCGAGCGCGCCGAGGTTGACGTCGTTGTCGACCTCGAACGGCAGCTTCAGGTTCTCGCGGAGCATCCTGAGCAGGTCAAGGCCCTGCCAGTGCACCTTCGGCCCCGCGGTGGCCAGGCCAGTGGCCGGGTCGATCAGCGCGGGGATCCCGACCACGGCCGCCCGCACCGGCATCCCAAGCTCGGTCGCCCGCGCCTCCAGCACTCCGATGCACGTCAGTAGCGCACCGACCGCGTCGCTGCCCTCGCCCGCGGGGCGGAAGTCCTCCGCGACCACGCCGCCGGCCAGGTCCGCCAGCGCGCCGTGACAGCGGGTGCCGCCGAGGTCGACGGCGATCACCCCGCCGGGCGGCCCGATGAACCGCAGCACGGCCGGGATCCGCCCGCGCGCCGCGCCCGCCCCGGGCTCCTCGGCGATCAACCCGGCAGAAAGCAGCCGCTTGACGATCCGGCTGACCGACGCGTTGGACAGGCCGAGGTCGCTGACGAGCTGCCGCCGCGTGACGTGCCCACGGGACCTGATGGCGTCAAGCACCAGGAAGGTGTTCAGCTCGGCGATGTTGCCGATGTCCATGGCAGCGGGAGTGTACCCGTTCGGAAACTCAAAAGCTTTTATCCGGAACGGACCGTGGTGTCTGTTACGGTCGACCTCGCCCGTCGCCGCCGGAGGGCGACCGAAGTAGAGTTGTCTTGCGTGGTGCTTACATGGGAGGCGCCGGTGGGGACAGGCCAGGGCAACGAGATGGCGGCCGTTACGGCAGGTAATGGCCAGCTGAGGGCATCTGACGCCGACCGCGAGCAAGTGGTCGACCTGCTGAAGGACGCGTTCGCGCAGGGTCGGCTAGCCAGGGACGAGCTTGACGGCCTGGTGGGCCAGGCGCTGGCCGCCAAGACCTGCGGCCAGCTGGCCGCGCTCACCGCCGACATCCGCGCCCCGTCAATCGAAACCGTCTCACTGCCGAAGCCCGCTTGGGCGCCGCCCCGACAGCATCGGAACACGGCGGGCAAATCCGCTACAGGTGCCGTGATCGCGGCATGCGTGGCGGCAGTGGCAGTGCTGGCGGCCGCCGGCGCGCACCTGCGTCCAGGTCCCGATGCGGTGGCATGCCAGAGCTTCTACGTATGGGCGCAGCAGGCTAACGACGGTTTTAACGCCAGCATGCTGCTGGACTTCAGTGCGGCCGCGGCCAATCAGGGACCGGACCGTACCCTGACGCGCGACGTGCAGGCGCTGCGGCAAGCTGTCCAGCAATACGAAAATCTCGTCGGCCCGCTGCCGTCGGCGTCTACCGCGCACGTCAATTACACCCGCGTGGATGCCGCTGTTGCCCGGGTCGACGCTGCCTGCATCCCTTACAGCAACTAGCGTTACCCCTTGGCGGCGCGGGTAGCCACGGTCGCGACGAGCGGGTTCATCACCGATGCGGGCACCGGTGTGCCGACGTTCTCGGCATCGAGCTCGGACTCGATCAACGGGCCCGTGATGAAGGCGACGGTCAGGTAAACCGATACCTGCTGGCCGTCCAACCGGACCTTGATGGTGCCGGTTCCCGTAGCGACGACGTTGGCAGGGCCGCCCGCCGATCCTGGCAAGATCTTGATCGACGCCGACTCGGTCGTGGCGCCCGCGGGCAACGAGGCCGCGAGCTGCTTCTTCATCATTTGCCCGAAACAGGTCGAGAGTTTCGGGCTGTGCAGCGTCGTCACGTCGGAATCCAGGTCGCTTTGCGACCGGTAACTGGTGGCGGATGAGGAGATACTGGCATTGCCGAGACCGAAGTTGTCGGAGTTCGCTTCAGCGACCTTGTCACCGTCGGTGTCGCGCGCCCCGACGCATCGCATGAGGGTAGCGTCGTTGGCGGAATCGTTCGGATCCGCCTGATAGGCCGTCCCCTTCCAACCAGCGGGAAGATCCGCGGGCTGCAGCACGATCTTCTTCAGCTGCGACAGCGAGGCCGGCTTCGCCGCGGCCTTGGTGCCGCCGGCCGCCCGGCTGGGGGTGCCGCCGTGCCCGGCGAGCGCGTACGCGGTTCCGCCTCCCGCGATGACAATCAGGCCGGCGATGCCGGCGTACAGCGGTGCGCGTGACCGCTTGCGGTGGTGAGGCTGCCGCGGCTGGAACTGCCCGTAGTCCTGCGGGGGTTGCTGCGGCTGCCACTGGTCACGCGGCGGGTAGTCCTGCGGCGGATAGTCCTGCGGCGGATAGCCCTGCGGCGGGTACGGGCCCTGCTGCCAGGGTCCTTGTGGCGGACCGCTGGCCCGGCGCTGGTCCTGGCGGGGATCGTACTGCGGCTGCCACGGCTGGCCTTCCGGCCGACCCTGCTGCCCGTGGTCAGGCTGCCGCCGCGGCCAGCCCTGCGGACGCTGCTGCCCGTCGCCCGGCTGCGGGTATTGACCCGGCTGCCCGTAATCCTGGCCGTCCGTCACCTAGTGACCCTCCTCAGTGTGAAATGCCCGGAAGCTCCCGCGTGCACCCCACCTTAGTGAACGCCGCGAGACGGCGATGGCGTTACGGACGGCTCCTCGGCTGGCACCCAGATGGTCGAGGTGGCGATGAGAACGTGGTGCTGGCGGGCAGGGCGGCGACCACGGTCCGTTCGGAAGAATCAAAGTATAGATGAGCTTCACGTTATCGAAAACAACAAGTGAGCCTGATCTCGGTACCCGCCGCGCGAATATCGGCGGGTACGGTTTGATTTCCGTGGGGTGCGGTCATTCTCCAGACACGGCGCTCCCGAGGAAATGGAGACTGCTCACATGACGGTACATCTTATCGACTGGCCCGATGACCGGAGCAAGCAGCTTCGCGCCCGGCATACCCAGGCGATGGATGCTGTCCTGCACCTTTACGAGGATCTGATCATCCCGCGCTTCCGTTCCCAGCGCGCGCCGATGCCGATTGTGGTGCTGCGGACAGAAGGTAACTGTGACTCGCAGCCACTGCCGCTATCTTCTGACACACCAGAAACCCTGGTTACCGAAATCGTCGAGGTTCTGCACCGCGTTTATCGCGAAGGCCGGGCGCTGTGCAAATTGCTTCCCGAGGGCTACTGCGAGACCGACGAGAGACGCGGGCCCAGGGGCAGCGCCGTGACCCCCGCAACGGCGCCGCGCAGGGATCCGGGGATTGGCGAGGGAACCGGTAAAGAGTCTTCGGTAAACCCGGGAGAGTACGGCACCGCGATCGCCAAGGTGCGCGACTTGTCCGTCTCTACCGCGTGGGAAAACGCCTGGCGCTCTCAGTACAAGCCTTATGCGTTTCCCAGGTCACGCATGCTGCGGGCTATCGAGGACGCGGTCAACGTCGAGGACCTGCTGGCGGGCACAATCCACCGCGGCGTGGTCCGGCCGAAACCCGATGCCGTCCTGCGGAACCTGAGAAAGGTGCAGTGGCGGCCGGCCAAGGATGAAGACTCCGACCGGCGACCCCTGCTCGGAGCGCTCTACTCGCTGATCAGTCCGGCGAATCTGCTGGGCGGGCTGCTGGTGGCGGCGATATCCGCCAAGCTAATAGGGCCGGTGCGTACGCCGCTGGTGCTCGGGGTCCTCGCCGGAGCTGTTGTCGTTCTCTTTCTCGCCCAAACGATCCAGCAGAACCTGGCTCCATTGAGCTGGCTCGGGTCGGCTAATCAATGGTTCACCACGACGACCTTCATCGGGCCGGTCTACGACGTGCCACAACAGTGGCTGAAGTGGCGGCCGCGGCTCTCCTGGCAGGTCAGGAAGGCCCGGGCCAGATTCGTCGTGGAGCAGCTCATCACCGCCCAGTACGGGGCCACAGTCGAAAACCCAGCCGCAAGCCCGGCGGAGAACGCGGCCAATCCCGGCGGGACGACGCAGGACCAGGCCCTGCAGTTCTATTTGCAGCTGCGCGTCCTGGCCATGCTCGAGGACTTGCGGGCCAACCACCGCCGATGGGCTCTGGATCTGCGGCACCGCAAGCGCACCAAGCCGCCGATGCTGTTCCTGCCCGAGGTCGACAAGATGGCTGGCGGCATAGCGCTGCTGCAAGCGATCAGCGACGTGCGCAGTCGGCGTAGCGAGCAGGATCCGCTGTTGATCCTGGCCAACAGCGAGGAACTGTACAAGCGCGCCCGGACCGCGCCCCAGACGATGGCGCGCAACACGTACGAAGCGTGGCTGACGTCAATGCGCATCGACCAGTCGCCGAGCCTGGGCTCGCACTGGCCGTGGGTCATGGACTACCCCGTCACGAGCACTGAGCTAGCCGGCAGCGCGGCGGACAAGGTACAGCCCATCGCGAGACGGACGATCTGGACCCTGTGGTCACGTGTCACCTTGGCGGTGCTGCTTGTCGCCCTCGTCGGTGCCGGCCTGTGGCGCAACTACCAGCTCGGGAACACTTACTGCGGCGGCGGCCTTTTCGGCTCCAACCCGGATCTCGTATGGACTCCGGGAAGCCCGCGGGACTGCGTGGGCATCGACACCACGGGAGCCCAGGAGTTCATTCCGCCCAACGGTGGTGTATCCCTTGACAACACGATCCCCGGCCCCGGCAGGCCGGCCGCCCCCGGCCAGGACGGCACGACGCTCGGCCAGGTCACCCTGGGACTGCTGGAAAGCGACATCGCGATACAGAACCAGGATGCCGAGCAGTCAGGCGATTACGTCACGTTTGTCTACGCCGGGCCCTTCGTCTCCACGAACAGCAACGAAGCGCAGGCGCTCAACGCGGTGAAAGAGCTGGCAGGCGTCTACGCGTGGCAGTACTACGTCAACAACTCCAACAATGGGCTTAAGTTGCGGATCGACATCGCGAGCGGTGGCCTGGACTTCGCCAGCAAGCAGCGTATGACGGACGAGATCGTCGCGGCCGCGAATCAGGACCCGACGATCGTCGGCGTGATCGGGCTGGGTCGTGACACGTCATCGAGCCCCGCCGTGTCGCAGGAGCTCGCCAAGGCCGACCTCGTGGTCGTGGACACGACCAACTCCGACGACAACCTGCCGGACGACTGGAACTACTTCGGCATGGCCGCCACCAACAGCGAGGAAGCCACCGCGCTGCGGCCTTACATCAGCCAGGCAGCGAACTCGACCGCCATCATTTTCGAACGGCGTACCACACCGGAAGACCTGTACAGCGTCCAGCAGGGCGGCGCGGCGATGGGGATGCTCGGCAGTGCCCACTTCCACCTCGTCGATGGCGGACCGCTGACCTTCGATGTCAGCGACGACAACCAAAGCAATCTAGCGCAGAGCCTCCCGGCCCAGGCCGCCTGCGCCGCCACTCCCCACCCATCGGTCGTGTATCTCGCCGGTCGTTCGGACGACCTTCCCGGTCTCATGGCGTTCATCCAGTCCCATGCCAACTGTTTCGCCAGCCATGTGATCGTGCTGAGCGGAGACGACCTCACGAAAAACGAATACAACGACTCGGTCGGCTCATTCTTTCCGCCTCAGGTCACCTTGTATTACGCGGCTCTCACGGACACGGAGCAGACCGGTCCGGGCTCAGGTCTCGCGCAGCAGCTCCAGAGCGCACTGCGGTTGAGCAGCCTGCCCGGCTACGCTGATCCGGTTTACACCGACGGCACTCTCTCGCTCGCCTACGACGCCGCCGATGCACTGTACAGCGCGGCCGAAGACTCCGCGGACGTAGGCCGCAGCGGCATCGCCGGGGCGCTGCGCTGCCAGGTCACCATCACCAACGGCGCGACCGGTCACATCGGCTTTACCGACGTTCATCACGGCATCGAGATCGTGAGGGTCGTTGCGTACCCGGACGGTAGTCCGGACCTGACGCCCGCGCAGTACACCGGTCCAAGCAGCGGCTCCTGCGCGCCGCCGATCAAGCAGTAGCGTTAGTGCGCACCAATAAGGAGAGCTATATGGTCAGTGTCGGCGTTCCGATACCTGTCCTCGAACCCGCCGTGGCCTGAGGGCAGGCAGATCGCAGTGGTCAGTTCAAGTGCGGCGTCATTCGAATGGCGCAGCCTCGTTCATGACGTCGCGCTTGCCGCTCACCCCGGAGGTCACTCGTTTTCTGTCGCGGAGCATTGTCCCCGAGACGACGGGAATGCTCTAGAGAGAAAGGCGTTCCTTTATCGTCAGGCAGATGGCGTCGGTGGCTATCTTTGCCTGGCCGACAAGATAATCACGGGGCATCGAGAGGCTTCGCAATGGTGACGTGGGGCCGCTGATTAGCTGCGTGACGTTGCTGTGGGAGGGGCAGACGTCGCGCCACGGGTCGAGTGCCCCGACGCGGCGGGAAACTCTCAGAGGCAAGGATGGCGGTACTGCTGGTGCAGTGGTTCGCTTCTGGAGCGGTTCAGAAATTGTGACCTGGCAGCGGCGCTTGCTAAGGCCTTATCGCCTCGCTGCGGACCGTATCGGTGCGGTCAGCGTCGTGCGCACGTGGTCGGCGCTTGTCTGCGCGCTAACTTGGCCCAAACTCGGGTGATTTTTGAGCGGTTTTCCGCCATGCAGCTTTGTTGCCTCGCTTATCAGGCACGCGTTCGATTTGTCCGGCTCTTTGGAGCCGGTAAAAGATCGTCTTTACCGAGCTTTCGGAAACTGTACCCGTGATTTCTCTCGCTATGAGATTAGTTATTTCTCCGTGTTGGTTGAGATGCTCCATAATAAGTTCCTCGGGCCGTCCCAGTCGCTGGTGACGTATGTCAACCAGAACTGAGTGGTCCGTCTCCCTGATAACCGGCTCACGGAACTTGAGCTGCTTCATAGCGGCAAATGCGGTATTCAGTCCTTCGCCAACATCTTTATTCGGCGGGTCAGGAAACTTATTGATCATGCGCACAATCGCGCCGTTCCTGGAGAACCTCTCTTGGAGGATGTTCGCCTCTGTAATATGTCCGGGCAGGCGCCCAGGGCTTTCGACCTCGACGCGGTTGTCGAAGATGCGTATATGAATATCGTCCAGAACGCTATAGTCACGGTGAAGCACAGCGTTGGTGATAATTTCATGAAGAGTTTCCGGCGGATAACTTATCGTCTCCAACCCTCTTTCTCCGACCACTTTGACGCGCTGAATCAGATCACGCGTCTTCTGCACAGCATCGCGAATCTGCCCGTATAGGCAACCCTCAATGGTAATCGGATCAAATTCGAGCGTTTCACGCGTGCCTTGCTCAGCGGTGGTTCTGTACCTGTAAACCTTTATTGCAGAACGCTTAGGAAGTACAGCCTGAGGCTCATCGGCAAACAGAAGAACCGCGCCGACAGTTGGCTTACTGTCTACGATCATTAGTTGCTTCCGAAGCCATGGGAGCGGCTCCGCGATTGGAACCACCGCCAGCATGAATTCAATAATTACCTCCGAGTTAGAGATTATCTCATGAGTTACACTTACAGTTTCTGTCTCAAATGAGGTGAGACCCTTATTCCGCCTGAGGAGTTCGAGTGCATCGTGCGTAGCGACCGGCTGATTAGCGGCGTTACGACGAACATATGGTGTTCCATCGGACGCGAACTTTACCTCACGGGCTTTCTGTACGGTGACATGAAGGACCAGCCCTTTGTGGGTATTGGGACGCCGAAGAAACTCATACGAGATGCCGTCACCCAACGGAAAGACTTCTTCTATGGCCTGAATGTGACCGTTAGCCTCTTCTTGCCTTGCGAATCCTCGCCAAGTCTTCTCCGTGCGCTCTTGATTCTCTTCGACCCCGATAAAGAGCTCTCCGCCGTCAGCATTCGCGAAGGCTGACAACGCCTTAGTCAACTTTCCTGGGCTGACCCTGATCGACTTAACATCAATGAAGTGACTTTCCTCCAGGGCAAGCGTCTTTATGATGTCTTGTCTGCCAACATCAATCACACTAATAGCCACTGGTGCACTCCAAGCGCTAACAAGCCGATACCCCGTGCTCGTCAGCGTAGCGCAGTCCACTACTCCACTGAAATCCTTTGACCAAGAGCGACGAGCCGGGGGCGGCCGACGCTCCGAGTCATGGCCCCGGGTCCGCCGCTAGTGCGCTGCTAGGGACGGGATGGATACCCATCTTTATCCTTGAACCCTTGTTTGAACTTCAATCCGGCGGCCCTCAGCCAGCACATTGGCGACCCGCGAAAGCTGCGGGTCGGTGATCTCCTGATCAAAGGTCGATCGCCACTCTTGGGCCAGCAGCACCTTCACGTCGTCCACGGGCTTCCCGCGACTTGCGGCTAGAACCCGGTCGTAAACACCTTGGAGCTTGTCGGCCTGGTCGCGAACGTGTGAAGCCACTTGCCGTTCGGCATGCTCCCTGAATGCGCGGATCGCGCCATCGTGGAACTGAAGCCTCATGATTTCCGCTCTGAACGCTCGTTCGAGATCCATCCCACCAGTACCAAGAGTATCCAACAGCGAGCCCTGAGAGCTCTCAACACGCCGGTACGCTGGAGAGCGCCCTCGGCTCACAGGGCGAAGCTAGAGTTGGGCCGAACGATGTTGGAGATGGCCCGTGTCGCCTGAGCCCCAACCGGCGGTACGCTGACGGCGGTGGGGCACGTAAGCCTCGCTGAGTCATCGAAAAGTGACCTGCGGGCATGCACTTCGGCTACTGGATGCTGATCCGCTACCCAGGACTGGTCTGCTACGTCGCGGAAAGGGGCACCTGACGGGGCTCCCGGCCCGCCACATCCATTACGCCCTTACATACGGCGGTGTCGGGCGCAAGTCGTGCCCTAAGCCGTGAACCGTTGCGCCGCGTCCAGGCAGGGACCTCGTAGAGTGGCACTCGTGGCGACCATCGATAGCTTCGGCGGCGAACAGCGATACGGGTACGACTTGACGGGAGTTGTCGTAGACAAGTCCGAGGGCACGTGGTGGCCTATCGGTCGCTTGCAGGTTCCGTGCGGTGATCTCAAGTGGTTGCTAGCGCAATCGGCCCAGTGGCATGCACGCCAGTCCATCCGCACGTTTTCCAGCAACGATCTAAACGACCTACTGCAGGCTGCTACGGCGGCAGGGACTGGAGTAGAACTTCTAGCAAAGGCATATCTCGCCAGTATCGACGTAGCACTGCTCGCAGAAAAAGGTGATCGCGATACCGTTCTTCTTCTTGGGGGCCACAGCGCTCTAACAGAGTCTGAGCCACTAGCAATGAAAACAATCGGTGCTCTTGAAGCGCTCAAGATCGCCAAGCAGCTACACAAAGATCTCCCTTTGACCCAACCGAACCCGGTTGTATTCCGAGTTCGCAACGCGGCATGCCATATGGCACTAGTTCGATCAGATTCTCTACGTGCGGCTGTTGTCCAAATGTGTCGAATTGTGGAGAGCTTGCTTTTGGCGCTAGACGTGGATCGACGGAGCTTTTGGGGAATACACGAGATACCGGCGGTCGATGCTCTCCTCGATGAAGCGAAAACAGAGATCGCTCGTGCTGTAGCGGTGAAAAAAGCGGCGGCAGCATCGCGCATAGGAAGGATGCTAGCGGACCTCTCCGAACTCGCTCGCGAAGCTGTGTTGGCGGCTCTATCAGGGCGGAAGATGAGCTCGACTGAGCATGAAGAGCCGCAGGAATGTCCTGTTTGCGAGCAGCAGGGATGGCTGCTCTGTAGTATGGAACTCGGGTGGGTGCGCAAGGAGATTGACGAAGATGGTCATGTGATTGCAATCCTAGTTGATCGCACCGCGTATCCATTCGCATTTGAGTGTCCCGTCTGTGAACTTGACGTAGAAGAGGACGAGCTCTTGGAGTTCAATTTTCCACGTCAAATTGAACTTGAACCTGAAGACGCTATAGATGTGTACGAACCGGACGAGGACATGTACAGAGATCGCTGAAACATATCCATGACAGCGCAGACAGCGCTCTCTTCGTCGCGGCCATCCACGGCGATAGTCAGGATTTACGGTCACCCGGTGCCGTCGGCAGTGCTCACGCCACCTAGCGGCACGGCGTCACAGCAGCGATCAACTCTCCCGGCTACCGGCGGGGCGCGGTCTCTATGCAAGACTCCCCCGGAGAGGGGTCCAGGCTGCCGGAGTGCTCATCCGCCGGCGGCCACCTCCCATCGAGTCTGCCCGATGACGGACCAGTTAGCTCTTACTAGGCTGCCCGCTTGACGGACGTGTGGCTTTCGCGAGTCATTGGTTTGGCGCACGTGACGTGCCAACGACACATGGGGGATGTCATAAGGAAACCGCCGTCCATCCTGATAGTAGCTACCGCTTCAACTTCTCCCTAAGACCTGAGTTTGGTCACCTCAGCTCCTTAGCGAGGATCGCAAACAGCTGACCTGGAACGATGTCGGTGCCTGGGGCTGGTTTGAGGCACTAATTGGTGCCCTAGGCTCGGTGCCGTGGCGTGGATTCGGCGGGTGCGGACGGCATCCGGGGCGACGGCCGTGCAGATCGCCGAGTACGACGGCGGCCGGCGGAAGATCGTGGCGCACGTGGGGTCTGGGCATACCGAGGCCGAGCCGGGGATCCTGCTGGAGCGTGCGCGGGAGATGCTGGCCGATCCCGCTCAGGGGTCGTTCGACCTGGGCATCGAGCCTGTCGCGCCGCGGGCGCGGCTCGTGACGCGGGAGGCCGCGCCAGCACTGTTCGACGCGGGTTCCCCTGGCGAGACCCCGGCGGCTGCGGGGCCGGCGCGGGTGGTGTCGGCGGACTCGCGGGTGCTGTTCCAGGTCCTGGACGGCGTCTTCGGTGACCTGGGATTCGACGTCCTGGGCGATGAGGTGTTCCGGGACCTGGTCCTTGCCCGGGTCGTCGAGCCGACCTCGATTCTGGACACCGGCAGGGTCCTGGCGGAACTGGGCCGCAAGGCGGCCAGCGACAAGACCATGCGCCGGACCCTGGCCCGCTGCGCGGGCCGCGGCTACCGGGACAAGATCGCCGAACTGTGCTTTGCGCACGCGCTGGCCAGCGGAAACGTCTCCCTGATCTTGTATGACGTGACGACGCTGTACTTCGAGGCCGAGCACGAGGACGCCCTGCGGAAGGTCGGCTACAGCAAGGAACGGCGGGTCGACCCTCAGATCGTGGTCGGGCTGCTCGTCGACCGGCACGGGTTTCCCCTGGAGATCGGCTGCTTCGAGGGGAACCAGGCGGAGAAGCTCACGATCTTGCCAGTCATCCGGCAGTTCCAGGCCCGGCACGGGCTGGAGGCCATGGTCGTGGTCGCCGACGCCGGCATGCTCTCGGCCGCCAACCTGGCCGACCTCGACGACGCCGGGCTGGGGTTCATCGCCGGGTCGCGGGTCACCAAGGCTCCCGTCGACCTGGAGTCGCACTTCCGCTGGCACGGCGACGCGTTCAGCGACGGGCAGGTCATCGACACCGTCACCCCGAAGACCGGGAAGAACAAGGACAACGACCCGGCCCTGCGGGCCGAGCCCGCCTGGGGCCGCGAGGACCACCCGAAGTCCTGGCGGGCGGTCTGGGCGTTTTCCGCGAAGCGGTTCGCGCGGGACAACCGGACCCTCACCGCGCAGGAGAACCGCGCCCGCGACGTCATCAGCGGCGCGAAGTCCACCCGCACGCCCCGGGTTGGCCAAGAACGCCGGCGGGACCCCGGCCCTGGACGAGAAGGCCCTCGCCCGCGCGAGGAAGCTGGCCGGCCTGAAAGGCTTCGTCGCGAACATCCCCGCCTCCGTCATGCCCCCGGCCGAGGTCATCAGCTGCTACCACGACCTCTGGCACGTGGAGCAGTCCTTCAGGATGAGCAAGACTGACCTGGCCGCCCGGCCCATGTCATGCCGACGTCGGCATGACATGGGCTATGCCGACGTTCGGGTTATGCCGATGTCGTAGTCGTTGTGCCTGCCCGGGCTGGCTATGCCGGTCCCGAAGGTCGGCATAGCCAGGGCGGGAACCGCGCGTGATCCTCCTTCCATGAGTAACTCTCGGAAGGAGGCTGTGATGACAGCAGGTTCTGTCAGGTGCACTGGACCGCTCGCGGTGCACATGGATGCGCTGCATGACTGGCTCAGGCGCAGCGGATGTTCGGCTGCACGTTCTGTGCGGTGCGAGCACGCGTTTGCCCGTTTCTCGTGGTGGATGGCCGACCGGGGTGTCGGGCTGGCTAACCTGGACGGGCACGTGATCGAGCAGTACATCGGGGGCGAGCAGGAACGCATCGGCAGCCGGACCCCGGCAGCGTTCCAGTATCTGCCGATTGCCAGGCGGTATCTCACGGAGGCAGGCGCGCTGGCACCGGCGGGGCCGGTGATCCGCAGTCGCGGTGGAGTGCCCCGGCTGCTCGCCGGCCCGCTCCCGGGCGTGGTTTACGAGCTGGTGACCTGGATGAAGTTGCAAGGTTATGCGGCCGGCACGGTGATGTCGGTCGCGGAGACCATCGCCAGGTTGAGCGCGTGGATGGGGACGGCGGCGCTGACTGCGGGCGACGTCAGCGATGAGCTGCTGGAGCGGTTCGTCACTGCGCAGGCCAGCGGGCCAGTCCGCCACCCTTCTTCGGCTCACCGCATCGTCACGGTGCGCAAGTACCTGATTGCCTGCGGCATGCTCAGCGAGACCGCTGCACCGCGGCTGCCAGCGACGCCACTTGGGATCGAGCTTGACGCCTGGGGCGGCTGGCTGACCGAGCGTGGTATTCGCGCCAGCACTGTCGCCGACCAGCAGCGCTGGGCCGGGCCGTTCCTGACCGGTCTGGTCACCGCGGACGGGCGGATCGACTGGGCGCAGGCCAGCTGCGACGAGGCGAACAGGTATGTCGCAGCACGCGGGCCGGGATACTCGCTGTCCTCGCGGCGGCATCTGGTCACCGCGGTCAGATCGCTGCTGCGGTGGGCGTTCGCGACGGGCCGCATCGCCTTCCCGATGTCGGGCGGGGTGCTGCGTCCGCCGCCGCGCCGGCCAGGACTGCCCCGCGGGCTGCGGCCGGCACAGATCCAGGCGATCACCGCCGCCGCCGACACGAGCGCTGTGGCGGGTGTCCGGGACCTGGCCGTGGTGATGATGTTCTCCCGGCTGGGGTTACGCGCCGGCGAGGTCGCCAGGCTGATGCTCGACGACCTCGACTGGGCCGGCGGCCGGCTGAGCGTGGTCGGCAAGCCAGCACGCCGGCTGACGCTGCCGCTGCCAGCCGATGTCGGCGCGGCGCTCGTGGACTACCTGCGAATCCGCCCGGCCAGCACCGACCGGGCCGTGTTCCTGCGAGCCCGTCCGCCGCTGACCCGGCTGACCCGTCAGGGGATCTCCGATATCGTCGCCCGGCTGGCCGCCCGCGCCGGGCTGGGCACCATCCACGCCCACCGGCTGCGTCACACAGTGGCCACCCGGGTCGTGGCGGCCGGCGGATCGCTGGACGAGGCCCGTGAACTTCTCGGTCACTCCCACGCTGACGTCACGATCAACTACGCGCGGACGGACCTGGACTCGCTGCGGGTCCTGGCGCTGCCGTGGGGACGGATGCCTTCATGAGCACGCTGCGTGAATCTCTGGATGACTACCTGGCGATGCGCCGCGCGCTGGGGTTCCAGCTCGACAAGCTCGAGTACCTCGCCGGCGGATTCACCGACTGGCTGGCCGAACGCGGGCAGACCGAATCGTTCACCATCGGCGACGCGGTGGCCTGGGCCCGGCTCCCGCATCAGGCTGCTCCCGTCTGGTGGGGTATGCGGCCGGGCGCGGTACGGACGTTCGCGGCCTACCAGAACGCCCGCGACCCTGCCGTGCCGGTCATCCCCGCCGGGTTGCTGCCGGCAACCTCAAGCCGCGCCGAACCTTACATCTACTCTCAGCACGATCTCGATGCCCTGCTGGCAGCCTGCCCCAGTGCATTCCGCCACGGCTTCGTCGCCGACACCATGCACGCGATCGTCGGCCTGCTGGCTGCCACGGGCATGCGGATCGGTGAGGCACTGCGCCTGGCCGTGCCCGACATCACCGCGGACACTGATTCTGGCGGCGGTCTGCTGCTGATCCGGGCCAGCAAGCACGGAGCCGACCGGCTCCTGCCACTACATGCCTCCACCGTCACCGCACTGGACGCCTACCGGGACCTGCCCGCGCGCCGGCGTGCCCGGCCCGCGCCAGACAGCCCGCTGTTCGTCACCAGGAACGGCACTGGCTACCACCGGTCCACGATCGAGCTGTATTTCCAGCGGCTCGCCCGCGCTGCCGGGCTGCAGCCCCGGGGGCGTGCCACACCCCGCCTGCATAGTCTCCGCCACTCGTTCACGACCGCGCATATCGCCGCTGCCTACCGTTCCGGGACCGACGCCCAGCGCACGCTCACGCTGCTCGCGACGTGGCTGGGACACACCGGCCCTGCCCATACGTACTGGTATATCTCAGCCACCCCCGAGCTGATGGCACTGGCCGCAGGCAGGCTCGCCACGCTGCCCGTCGACCTTCCATTCGGCGAGGGGACCCCGCGATGACACTTCTCGCTCCCGCTCTGCAGCAGTACTTCACTGACTACGCTCACGCCCAGCGCGATCTGAGCCCGAACACAATCGCTGCCTACCGCGACACCTGGCGGCTGCTGATCAAGCACGTGACCGCCACCACGAACGTGCCCGCCGGCAAACTCGAACTGGACATGCTCGACGCACACGCCGTGGCCGGCTTCCTCGACCACCTGCAGGCCCAGCGCGGGAACAGCGCCAGGACCCGTAACGCCCGGCTCACCGCGATCCGCGCCGTCCTCGCCTACGCCCTGCCCGATCACCCAGAGCACGCCGACACAATCACCCGCGTCCTGGCCATCCCGGCCCGGCGCAGCCCCGAACCCGTCCTGCAATACCTCACCCCCGAGGAGACCGACGCGCTGCTCGGCGCACCTGACAAGGGCACCTGGACCGGGCGGCGAGACCACGCCCTGCTCACCCTCGCCATCCAGACCGGGCTGCGCATCAGCGAACTGACCAGCCTCACCACCAGCGACATCCACCTCGGCACCGGGCCGCACGTCACCTGCCTCGGCAAAGGCAGACGGCGCCGGGCCACGCCACTGACACCAGCCACCGTGACCGTGCTGACCGGATACCTCACCGAACGCCTCACCCGCAAGGGATCAGCCCTGTTCCCCGGACCTGCCGGCCAGCACCTGTCCCGCGACGCCCTCGAGCACCGGCTTGCCAAATACCTGGCACTCGCCGCGCAAGCCTGCCCGTCGCTGGCAGCCAAGCACATAACGATGCACAGCCTCAGACACTCCGCGGCCATGAACCTGCTGGCCGCCGGGGTCGACGTTGCCGTGATCTCGCTCTGGCTCGGCCACCGGCACACCGCCAGCTCCGACGCCTACCTGCACGCCGACATGGCCATCAAGCAAGCCGCCATCGACCGCACCCGCCCTCCCGACACCACCCCGGGAACCTACCGGCCCGAGCCCGACATCCTCGCCTGGCTCAACAGTCTCTGACCTCGCCCCTGCTGGCTATGCCGACCTTCGGGACCGGCATAGCCAGCCCGGGCAGGCACAACGACTACGACATCGGCATAACCCGAACGTCGGCATAGCCCATGTTCGCCCGCAAGCGCGACGCGATCGAGGCGCACCTGACCATCGTGTTCACCGCCCTGGCCGTCGCCCGCGAGGCCCAGGACCGCACCGGCCCGGCCATCCGCAACGTCATCCGCCAGCTCCGCCCGCTGCGCTCGGCGACCATCGCGGTCAACGGCGCCGTCCAGGCCTTCCCGCCAGCCATCTACCCCGAACAGCAGAAGATCCTCGACGACCTCAAGAACGGGCGAGATCTCAGGCACTGAGGAAATCACCAAACTCAGGTTCCTGCACCCCGGCGAGCAGACAGCTCACCGGGAAGCTGCGAGCACCTCGCCGATGGCGTGCCGCGCGTAGCTCGCGAGCGCCGGGCCGGTGTCCCTGTAGTCCCGCAAATAGCCCAGGGCCTGGGACAGCACGCGCCCGCGGCCGCGGAGCCACGTCACGTCGTCCACGTCCAGCGCCGCACGGAACTCGTCGCGGACGTTCGCGGGCAGCAGGTACCACACGGGGAACAGGTCGCACGCCGGATCGCCGACACCGCACGTCTCGAAGTCGATCACCGCGGTCAGCCTGCCCTCCGCCGATACGAGCAAGTTGTTCGGCTTCAGGTCCGAGTGCACCCACACCTCGCGCCCGTCGTATGGCGCCGCGAGCGACTCCTCCCACGACGCCAGCGCTGCGCGAGTGCCGATCAGGCCATCTAGCTCGCCGATCGCCTTCCGCGTCGAGGAGTCCATCGAGACCATCGAAGCTCGCGTCCGGCGCTCGCCCGGATACGCCGGCGGCCGGTCTGGCAGGTCGATCCGCCGGAACGCACCGACGAACGCCGCGAGGTCCGTCGCCAGCCGGCGTGGGTCGGCGAGCGCGCCGGGGGAGGGGTTCGTACCGGTGAGCCAGCGGTGGACGGACCACTCGCCCGGGAACGCGCCGGTGGGTGAGCCGATCGCCTCGACAGAAGAGATGGCCACAGGCAGGAACGGCGCGAGTGCCGCGAGTTTCGCCTGCTCCCGCCGGACTTCGTCGGTGATCGTGGGCCGGAGCGGCAGCCGTACGGACAGGTCGGTACCGAGGCGGTAAACCGCGTTCACCAATCCGCTGGAGTCGACCGGCTCCAGCGGCAACATGGCCCACTGCGGGAACTGCGCGGCCACAAGCTCGCGGACGAGCGGTGTGTCGATGTCGACCTGGTCGGCGTGGACCTTGCGGGGACTCACGAGCCCATTCGATCGGGTCTGTCAAGTTGTATTTACAGTCCCTCTCAGGCACTAAGGAAATGACCAAACTCAGGTAAGACGATCAAATTCATCCTTATAGGGCTTTGTAACCTCGTCCGGGAGAGAAAGAGTAAGAGAAATCTCCAGTCGCACCGTTTCCCCTGCGGCAAGGGCCGCTGGCAACGCATCAACTTTAGCTACGAACTCATCAACGAAGCCGCGGTACTGCTCCACGGGCGGGTCAGCATATCGGGCGAGCAGCTCTAGCAAGTTTCGGAATTCGGACGGTGCGCTGACACCTCGTATTCGGGCCGCCCAGTCCATAAACTCTTCGTAGACGCTATTCCAACGCTTGGCAAGATGCGCAAGCCTTTCAGGATCGGCGGGTTGGCCGTCCGGGCCAAAAGCGCGCTCGCGCGCAACTCTGCTGTTAACCAGATCGGAAAGCTTGCCCATAAGACTCTGGGCATCGTTGGCTCTCAGGCTAATAAATGAGACGATATCCGATCTCTCAACTACCTCTCGGCTGGCCGGAGCGTAATGAATCTCATGATCCCGAGACTTACCCTCGACGTTGTTCCGCTCATGTAGCAATTGACCGACGAAGTAGAGATACTCCCAACCTCCGGGACGCATCAAGAGAACCTGCTGCCTCTCGACTTCCGTTCGCGGTACGCGCGAAATTAGAACAGCTACTACCGAACCCGTAAGCTTAGCAAGAGTTATTCTCACGATCCCGTCGGATCCCATCTGCCGCGCATCGAGGTAGCCGACAGTAGGACGCAGACCTTCAAGAGGAGTGCTGTCCAAGCGAACCGCAAGAATATACGCACTCCTTTGTTCAAGCGCGCGAGCTAGAGCACTGCGGCGCTCGTGGCTTGTCCACATCTTCTCCGCATAGAAGCGAGAGATAAACATCATTGTATAACTAGCCTTTGTGCGATAGATCTGATCAAGATACTCAACCAGATCTTCGCCCCACATCTCAGTCCGATAGTCGGTGTCATAGAAGACACTTATTCCCGCGCCCTTAAGCCGATCAACGATATCTTGAACGAACTCGCGGTCTTCTCCAGCGAAAGAGACTGCGACGTCAAACTCATACTTCCCGGGACCCATCGTCATCGACGAGCACCTTTCATAAGTCGCGTGAAATTATGCCACAACGTTTCTAACACTGTTCGCCCATGAAGAAAGGGTACTCGCCCGTCGCTGCTAACCTGCCCTCATTGCAGGGAGTCGTTTACGGTAGTCCTCTGGCCTGAGCGCCAGCCGACGAACGGCGCGCCGTGAACCGGCTCGACTATCCCTAGTCCGTAGAGCAGAGCTCTTGCCCTTCTTCGCGGCTGAGTATGTCTTCGGGAAGCCATACGAATGCTGTCACGCCCCTATCTTCGGCCCCTGGATACAGCTCTATCCTTATCTTGTGCTTGGCCGCATACTTGGCGGCTATGAATAGACCCATTTGGCGGGACACCGTGAGGCCTTCGACTGGGGGGTTAGTAAGCAGCCAGTTGGCGCGGGCCATTCGGTCAGCTCTCATTCCCACACCACGATCGGTAATCTCGAGCACCGCTTCACCGCCACTGAAAGGTCGTCCCGATACGATCACTTGGGAGTGTGACGGGGAGAAAAGGGTCCCGTTCTCGATAAGCTCGGCAACCAAGTGGATAACGTCGTTTACCGCTTCACCGCGGACCATGATTCCAGGCGCTACATTAAGTGTCACCCGATTGTAGTGCTCAATCTCAGAAGCCGCTGCTCTGAGCACGCCACTGAGAGCCACTGGCTCATTCCACGGCACAGGTAGATCGAAACCAGCGAGAAAGATCAGGTTTTCCGCAGTACGGCGCATACGTGTGGCGTAATGGTCTATCTTGTACAGCTCGCTGAGTCGTTCCGTGTCCTCTTCGCGTTTCTCGAGATTGTCGATCAGTGCCAGCTGGCGTTGGACAAGAACCTGGTTTCGCCGAGACATGCCCATCATCATAACCCTGAGGCCCTCAAGCTGCTCTTGCTGTCCTTCAAGCGCTCTCAATGAACTATAGGTATCTGCCGGGAGAAAGGCGGCGTTATGCGCGAATAGGAAGTCAGAGGCGGCGTCTATGTTGCGATCTTCTGGCAATGGGCGATGTTCAGAGGCCAGATTCTCGCACAGTTGTCTGAACAGAACTCGCAGCCGGAGCGTAGCAGGCTCGCCTGGAATACCGGTTTGGACAAGGTCAGCCAGATACTTAGTGAAATAAGTCTGAGGTTCTTTCTTGGCCCGTTTCTCATACCATGCGGTTGAGTATGAGCCGCATGCCGCCATGGTATAAGCGCCCGTTCCTGCAGTCTTGTCAAGCAGATCTGCATAAGTGCCGAGCGTGTTGGATGGCCTATTGGCCAAGCCCGCGAAGCAGCAATCCAAAACAATAATTTTAGTCGTTGCCGGACTGCCGAGCATAGCTCGCCGGACCGAATGGAACTGCAGGCTGGTAGACGCCCGCCGATGCGGCTCAGTGCGCGAGCCGACCAAGCCCAAACACAACTGGTCCTCTACGTCGACTAGGCCGTGTCCGACGAAGTAGAACAGCGCGACATCCCTAGCTTCCTCAAATGTCGTGATGAGTCGATCCGGGAGGTCTCCAGGTCCGGATTCATCACTGAAGACCGAGACCCGGTCCTGCGGCCAGCCGCACAAGTCACTTGTCAGCAAGCGGGTCATCCGCTGAAGGCTGTTAGCCGCAGCAGGAAGCGGCGCTAGATGCGCGTAGCTTGAGGTTCCTATAAGCACTGCTTTGGAGCGTCTGTAGTCATGCAAAGGCGTCCTGTTACTCATCAAGCAAACGCTCCAGAATCGGCATCACATCTTTGACGTTACTGGCGGTCACCGCGAACTTCTCGCCCTTGACAGTCACGGTAATTGAAAGACCGGATCGCCGAGATCTGAGAAATTCCGGAATCATTCTCAGCGCGGCGACGAGGCCGCTGCTTCCCGCCACAACGGTCAGCACATCCAAGGCGCCCATCTCCCCGGCACCCGCCGTGCCCGGGCTCCGAAGGACCTGCACTCCCGGGCTTGAGCTAAGCCAACTCTGTAGCGACCCAATCTGCGCGTAATCCGACACGGCGACCTCGACGTCGCTGCCGTCCTCAGTTCCCATGACCCACAACGATAGCGGGCAACAGCAGCTACACATCGAATGCGGGTCACGACAGACCAGTGATAGGCACCTTTTAAGTCACACACCTCACTGTGCTCCCGCCGTACCGCTCAAGCCCGGGAAGGGTTAAACCTGCGCGGTGCCCTGACGGCACGATGGACCCCCGAACCCTGCATGACCGGAGTTGCGCCCCGACCCCCGTGCGGTGCCTAACGGCCACCGTACAAACCCTGCGGACACCCTCTCGTCCCGCACAAGCGCACATCATCCACCGGGCCTGACGGACGCGCGGCCATGTGGCTCGTTGATGGGCTTTGAGGTGAACGCCTCCATCGTGTGCCGGATCGAGCGGGGAACCTGCGGCGGCCAGAGCGCGCGGTATGAACTGGTCGCCGCACGAGTGAGCCAATCACGAGTCAGAGGAAAGTCATGGTTGCAAGCAGCCGGAACCGCCGATACCGGACAAAACGCCCGACTTTCGGGTCACGTTATTTCGTTCGAATCGGTGTTCCGAGCTTTTAATTAGCTTGCTACCAAGTATTTCACGGATGATCTTGGTTTTCGACTTGACAGATTGCGCATTCGGCATACTGCCAGCCCGGCTGTGCCTCACGACGCGAGACGGAAGGGCGATCCGGCAACAGCCCCGCGGCTTGCCTTACCGGTCATCAGCTCCGCCGCTTCCTCTCGCCACAGTCCCTGGGAAGAACGCACGAAGGCGGCGATCGCCGACAGAGTCTCCGTGAGGTCGGGCAACTCGGCCCGCGCCGACATGAGATGAACCTCGTCCGCGCACAGGGCCGCGCTGCGCACCAGCGAGAGCACGCGCAGCACCATGCGCCCTCACTGTGCTGAGGCACCGACCGCCTGATGCGCTCACCATACGGCACGTGGGCGCTTCAGTGGGGCCGGCCTCGGAGCGAATGGGTCAATCAACTATGATAGTTTTACATATCATAGTTGAAGTTATAATTTCTTGGGAGTGGCTGACGTGGCGCCGAAGCCGGAGCGCTTGTTTGACCGGGATGTTGAGTGGGCGGAGCTATCGGAGTTCGCTTCCTCCGACGAGCAGGGGGCGACGCTCGGGCTCGTCTACGGGCGGCGGCGGCAGGGAAAGACGTTGCTGCTTGAGTTGTTGGCCCTGGAGACCGGTGGGTTCATGTTCGGGGCGACGCAGCAGAGCGAGGCGCAGAACCTGGCCGATCTCGGGGCGGCATATGCGGTGTACCGGGGACTCGGCCAGCCGGTCGCATTCCAGGGGTACCGGGAGGCTTTCGACGAGATCTTCCGGCTGGGGGAGCAGCGGCCCACCGCGGTGATCATCGACGAGTTCCCATACCTGGTCGTGGCCACTCCGGCGCTCCCCTCCTACCTGCAGCAGGCGCTGTCCCCGCTCGGCCACGCTCGGCAACGCACCAGGACCCGGCTGATCTTGTGCGGCAGCGCGCTGACGACCATGACCCAACTGCTCGGCAGCGGTGCCCCGCTTCGAGGGCGGGCGCGGATGGAACTGGTCGTGCGTCCGTTCCCCTTCCGCGAGTCCGCTGAGTTCTGGGACGTGGTGCACGATCCCGAGCTCGCGTTTCGTTTGAACGCACTGACCGGCAGCACGCCCGCCTACAAAGACATGTGCGGCGGGGCCGGCCCGCGGTCCTTGGATGAGCTCGACCGGTGGGTGCAGCGGCGGCTTCTCAACGCAGCGAGCGCGATGTTCCGCGAGGGTACGCTCCTGCTACGCGAGGAACCTTCCATCGCTGACCCGACGTCGTATGCATCGGTGCTCGCAGCGATCAGCGCCGGCGCCAGCCGCCGCTCCGAGATCGCCGCGGCTCTCGCGCGCCCGTCCAGCGCGCTGGCGCACCTTGTCACCGGGCTGGAGGACATCGGGCTAATCGAGCACCTGGACGATGCCCTTCGTGGTAAGCGAACCGTCTTCCGGATCACCGAGCCGGTGGTCCGGCTGCACCAGCTCATCACGGCGCGGTACGAGCCGGAACTGGTAGCGGGCCGCGCAGACCGGGTATGGCGGCGAAACGCGCCTGTGGTGGCCGAGAAGATCTACGGCCCCCATTTCGAGGACCTGGCGCGGCAGTGGTGCCTGCTGTACGCCGACGAGGCCACGCTCGGCGGGGCGCCCAGCGCGGTCCGCCCCACCGAAATCGCCTGCCGGGAGCACCAAGGCGGGCACCAGCTGGACATTGTCGTCACAGACGACCCAAGCCCGACCGGTCGGATCAGCGCGATCGGTGAAGCCAAGGCGACAAGCGCCCCCGTCGGCGCCGACCAGCTCCGGCGGCTTGAGCACCTGCGCGGCATGTTGGCAAGCCACCGCGTCGACCAGCCACCCAAGATCCTGCTCTTCAGCCGCACCGGCTTCACCACGGCCCTCACGGACCAAGCCGCCACCCGCCCCGATGTCGAACTAGTCGGAATCGACCGCATCTATCACGGTGCCTGAGGACGTGAGCTGCCGTTACCAACCTAGAGTCAGTTCGGCGCTCCGGGCTTAGTCGGGGCTCTGCCGCACATAGATGAGCGAGCGGAGTCGCTAGGTTCCCCGGCCCATCTGTTAGGTGCGAAATCCGCCAGAAGATCGTCTACCGCCGGCATGTACTCGATGCGCTCATCATCCTGATCATCGACGGGCGGCCCTACCTGAACGCCCTGTGGCAACCGTCCTTCCCTGGCGGCGGCCATCACCTCGTTGACCCGCGAGGACGCGTCGAAGTACCCGACACGCTGGAGCATCGCGGGCAGACCCACATGAGTGCGGACGCCGGTGAGCAGGATAAGGGGAACGCCCAGGGGAGTGGATTCCGCCGGTATGAGCACGGACGTCCTGGTCCGCTAGTTCGGTGTCCAACACTGCGGGAATCACGTCAACCGCGTCCTCGAAAACGCGCCTGATCCATCCGAGAAGAGTCTCGTTTCGGCCGATTCTCCAGATCTCACCAGGTCGGGGAGGTCCCTCGTCGCGCTTCGCTGTAAGGTTCCCAACTATGGCCGGACCCGGTGCCGAGGCTTGCAGGATTCGCGCTATTGCGTCTTCTCCCCGCTGCCCCGGCATGGCGGAATGCCGCAAATGCGCCGCACGGACACGACACGCTAGAGAGATGCTCACGGAAGGGCGAACTCAAAGTCGACTCGTCGAGTGCTGCGGCTAGATCGAGCGCGCTTGGATGATCGTAACTGCTCATCGGCCATCCTTTCCGCTTTGTCCGCTTTGGTGTCCTCAGCGATGTCAAACGTCGCACCGAGTGCCTTCGTCCGGCCCGCCAGTTGATGGCGCAGCAGCACCGCTTGCGATCTCCCTAGGGCAAGGACGCGAGACGAATCCTGGCCGACACGATTGGTGTTGGCGCTACCCGGTGCCGCGCATCCTTCAACTCGGCACAATGGTGTTCGTGGAGCCTGTGGACGTTGGTCACGAGCATGAGCAAGTGAGAGCATCGGCCATCATCGAGTTGCTCGACGGATCGTGGCTCGGCGTATTCGAGGCTGATGAGGCCACCGCCCAGGAACTCGAGACGTGGGCGTTGGTGCCTGAGGGTGCCCTCGATGAGACGTCCCGCGCTGGCGGCGTCTGGGCTCAGGCACTTGAAGCGGGTCCGCTGCTTTACGTGATGTTCACGGGGGTGGTTGGTAGCGCCGCATGGTCAGTCTTTCCGGCCGCTGCCCGGTTTCTTAGTCGACGGCGGCACGCCGACCTGGACGTGGCTGCGGTGACCGCCCGCGTACGGGCGACCGCCGAGGAGGCGCTTGGCGCGTCGGCGGCAGCCCAGATGATCATTCGTGATGTTCACCGGGATGGCGATGGTACCTGGCTGGCCACGTTCGATCTGGCTAGTGACGAGACAGGATCAGCCCACCTGACCGCGGACGGGACCGTCGTGCGCCTGACGCGCGCCTCGTCATCCACCTAGCGTCGCGAACGGGGCCCAGTCGGAAGCGGCGCGGCCGGCCTTGATGGCGGCCAGTTGCGCGTTTCGTAGCGACTCAGTCGGCGAATCGCCGTCGTGCAGGCGCCGCGCAACGCGGGTCATCAGGTCCGCGGTCGCAGCGTCGTACACCGACCACAGAGACGCCAGCACCGTAGGGACGCCGGCGGCATGGAGGGTGCTGGCCAGCGTCAGTCCCTCATCCACATGGGGCACCGTCGTCTTGCCCGTGCCGCACGCGGCGAGGACGACGAGTCGTGCGGACAGGGGCGTGGCGTCGAGCACCGTGTCAGCGAACAGCGGCTGATCGTGGGCCAGCACGAAGTGCTGCGCCAGTGGGTCCATGGCGTCGGTTACTGCGTGCGTGGCGACATGCACGACTGAGTGCTCTCGCAGTGCCCCCAAGAGAGCTTGCGCTGTTGCCCGCGTGCCATCGAACCGTAGGCGGTCCGGGGCGAAGGCGGCGGATTCGGTAAGCGCAGCCGGCAGTGCCGGAAGGCTTGTCGGCGCGGGCGCGGCAATCGACACGGCGTCGGTGATGTCGGGCGACTTGCGGGCGGCTTGGTGTGCCCACTCGGCGGCCGCCTGGCTGATCGTGACCCGGATCGGATGAGCCATCAGCCAGGGCCCGTCGGCTGTGTCGGCCGCGTGCAGTGGGAGCAGGGCGAGAGGGCCTCCCGGGCAGCAGGTCAACGGCTCACCGCGCTTGATTGCGTCATTGACCGGGCCGACGATGGATTCGCCCAGCTTGCGGGTGGCGCTGGCCAGTACCGGGGTCAGTGAGCGGCGGCCAAGCCTGGCGCTCGCGGAGATTCGTCGTGCGAGCCGTTGCGCTGTGTCGGCGGTCAGGTCGGGCAGGTCAACTGACAAGAGCCTGTTGCCCGGAGCCTGCACCAGCGCGGCCCCGCCCACCGGTGTCGCCCAGATCGCTATGAACGTCTCACTCAGCGGAGGCGAAGGCGCAAAGTAGCGGCGCAGTAGGGTCGCGCGCGTTTGTTCGAACGCGTCAAGGGCACCGCGCAAATCGCCACTGAGCAGCCGGGCGTGCGCCCACATCGCCCCGAGGCCGGTGAGTTCGCGGTGCCAGGACAATTCGGCGCGCCGGTCTTCACCGAGTTCGATTATCCGGTCACGCGCGGACATCGCGGCCGCGGCGGCGCGCTCAACCAGGCCAAGCCCGCTAGACTGTTCCGCGGCGACCAGCCGGAGCCCGTGATCGGACAGTAGCTGGGCTGCGACGATGGCTACGGCGGGGCGTTGGTCCAGACCGGCTTCGAGCGCCCCTAGCAGTAGTTTCTCCTCGCTGTCGTGGTCCCCCATGAGCCCGGCGGTCACCGCCCGGGAGAGCTGCTGAGCAGCGGTCGAGGCTGGCCCGGCCTCATCTTGCACGGCCTGAATCTGGTCAAGCAGGCGGTCGTCATGGGTTCGCCGCCACTGATCCCGCAAGATGTCCACGAGTTGCCCGCTGGCGATCTGCCTATCACCCACCCGACGCGCGGTGGCCCTGGCACGCTCGGTCACGGTCATCGCGGCGTCTAGCGTCTCCTGGCTGCCGGTCAGCCTCGTCTGCCGGTGCAGCGTGGCTCCTACATTGATCAGCCGTCCCGCGTACTCGGGGTCACTCTCGTCGCTCGCGGTTACGGCTGCCGACAAGTGCCCGGCCGCGGCGCTGAGGTCTGTCGCGTCGCCGAGTCGGTCGTACAATTCCGCGCGCGTGATGCCAGCGTTGTTGAGCAGCGCAGCCCTGTCGTGATGATCCCGCGGTAGCTCCGCGATTCCGCGTTCATGCAGGTTCACTGCCCGGACCAGGTCCGACATGCGGCCGGTCAGCAGGTACCGGTCGTGATACAAGTTCGCGAGGTTCGTCTGGAAGCCGACGATCTCGATACTGTGGCTGGCGGTGGAGCCAAGGCTTTTCTCGCCCAGTTCAATAGCCAGATGAAGATCCTCCGGGGCGCGGTCGCGGTGGTACCGGTCTGACAAGGCGAGCGCGAGCGACGCCTGCCTGCCGGGCAGGGCAGCACTTCCCTGTGGGGTCTCATCGCACGCTTGCCGGTGCAGGCGGACCGCCTGATCGATCAGGCCGGGCGCGTCGAGCGCCCTGCTGGCCGCGCGCGCGACGAGTCCGGCATTAGCGAGAGCTGTTGGCCGCAACGGATGCCCTGCGGGGAAACTGTCACCAAGGCGCAGGGCGAGCGGCAGGACCTCACGTACTCGCCCGACCGCACCGGTTCGCTCGTAACGCGCGACGACCACGTTGAGGAGATTGTTCAGTACCAGCGGTCGCCCTGGGTGCGACTCGGGGAGCTCACCGTACGCCGTCTCCAGGGCGACGACGGCGCGGTCGAGATCCGCGAGGTCGCCGGCTATCTCGTACCTGTCCAGCATGGCCGAGCCAAGGTTTGACAACCGCGCCGGGTGATCGGGGTGGTTGGCAGGGGAAGCGTCGACAGCCCGCTCCAGCAATTCGACCATCCGCCGTAGATCCGCGCGCGGGTGGCCGCGCTGCGCCGCGAGCTCATAGGCAGCGCGAAGCAGGTTCTCGACTTCCCCATGGCCGGCCGCATCCTTGTCCGGGTCGCCCATCAAGCGTTCACCAAGGTCGATCACGGCATCGAGGTCGCTGCCTCGGAGCCCATGCTCGACCCCCTGGATCCTCGCGTCCAGCAGCGCGACAGCCCTGCGGGCGCGCTGTTGAGCTGACGCTCCGGGGTCGTCGAGGCTCGCCTCCAGCAGAGCGAGCGCCCGCCCGTGGTCTTCGGCGGTGCCGTCAAGCTCGTACCGCTCCAGCAGTGCCGACGCAAGGTTCAGCGCCCGGGCACCCGTCGCCTCCAGCGTGTGCGCCTGCCCGATATCGACGATGGCGGCATCGAGGTCGCCGCGACGGAATCCGAGCTTGAACGCGATCAGCCATGCGGAGCCGCGCACAGCGTGCAGCCGCGCACGAGAGTCCGCTAGGAGCGCTTCCACGCCAAGGGCGGCCGCGCGAAGCTCTCCCACCAGGCCTGGATCGGCCGCCTTGAAGACCCGGGAGGTCAAGGCCTCGAGTTCGTCTGGAGTCACAGCGCGCACCGCCTGGCGCCTACCACGCCGCTCTCCAGGTCAGCACCTGGATGGCCGTCGTCACATTCGAGCTCTCGTTCACGATGGGGATCGTACGTGGTCGACCGCACTCTATGCGGCCAGCGCACATCCGGATCCGGGCGGAGCGCGGCCGGTACGTACGCGGCCACGCGTTTAACCTGTCGTTGCTCGCCTCCGCGCTCGCCGCTCAAGGTGAGCCCGACCAGGCTTGCCTCGTGGGACTAGAAGCCTTGAGCCTGACCACGCGCCTCACCTCCGCGCGCAGCGTCCGCTACGTCCGCGCAGGTCCGAGAACGCCTGCCCGCCGGAGCAGGGCATACTGCACCCCGATGATCGTCATCGCACCCAGGATCTCCCCACTCGCGATCATCGTCGGCGTTTCCTCAAGCTGGATCCACCGAATCTCGGCAGTCTGATCGGTGTCCGGTTCGCCTATTTGTTCGGCTCCACTGGCCAGGTACAGGTCCTGGGGGTAATCGGCGTTGCCGATGAGCGGTTGGCACGGCAGGACATGGTCCACGCGTTTCGGGCGCCAGCCTGTCTCTTCTTGCACTTCACGTGCCGCTGCCGCCGGGGGATCTTCGCCGTCATCGACGTAGCCGCCCGGCAATTCCCACACCCAGCGATCCACGATGAATCGGTGCCGACGCATGAACAGCACCTGCCCGCCGGCGTCGTCGAGCGCCGCCGTGACCGCGACGCGCCGCATCCGGAACACGTACTGTGTAAAACGCACGTGGTTTGGCAGCTCGACATCCGCCAAGCTCACCTGCACGTGCGGCGTATCATCGACCAGCCGTTCACCGTGGACCAGCCACTTGTGCGCGTGGCTCACGTAGCGACACTACCGTCGGTAACCCCGGCATCAGCGACGGCGCACTCTGAAGACCAAGGAATACGCCGATGGGGCGCACTCGCCGCGGCCAGCGGCGCGAGGCGGTCGTAACAGTCGATGAACAGCTCGCGCGCGTCGGCGCGGGGGCGCCCCTGCTGTACGCCGATGGCATCCACAACAGCCTCTACCGCGCCGTCGGCCGGACCTTCACCAGACCTGGTGACCGTCAGGTGAGCGGGCTCCCGTTCTCCAGCGCCGCTACCGTCCTAGCCGCCACTGCGTGCAGGCACGACGCGACCCGTCGCGCTAGCAGCGGCGTCACCAGACCGGCCACCTCGTCCCCATGGACGAACGCGAAGCCGGCGAGCTCTCCGTCCGCGAGCACGATCTCGTTGGTCTCCGCCTCAGACAGCACCCCGCCGTCGTACACCACGATCACGCCCTCGGGGCGTTCCGGACGCGACGGAACCCAGTCCACCGCGAGTATCCGTCCCGGTGGCCGGTCTAGCCCGAGCTCTTCGGCGACCTCCCGGCGGCAGGCCGCGTGCGGCGACTCCTCCGCTTCCACCGCCCCTCCAGGAAGGTCCCACGCATCCTTGTAGACCGGGTTCACTAGGAGAACCCGGCCCTCACTGTCGCGGAAGAACGCGGACGCCGCCATCCGCTTGCGCGCCAGCGACGCCACGTATTGGTCCGGTGGAAGCAGAGCGCGTCCAGTCACGCCCGAAACACTAGCCGCAATGCACAGGCGGCTCACCGTCAACGGCGGAAACCGCAATGCGGGAGGTTTGAGGTTGCAGTCGTTTCCGTTGACGTTTGATATCGGCTGAGGCAGAGCCACTCTTGAGAGGCGCGAGAGACGGCAATCTCGGCAGCGACAATAATCTACCGCATTTCCACATAGCCTCACTGCGGGAAGCCATTCAACCTGCAAGGATGGTGGAATGACCGTTTCCGCGATGATCCATTCCCGGCGCGTGGCCTTCTACCTGGTCGCGGCTTTGGTTCCGTTGGCCGGTCTCTTGTCCCTCGTCGGGCCGGCTCAGCCGGCCGCCGCGTACGGGACCGGGTGCGCTCATGCGGTGGTCAAGCCGGTCGGGCCGTTCCATATCGCTGGCGACCATAGGACGGTCGTGGACTCCAAGGGGCGGCCGTTCATCTCGTACGGGACCACGGTGCCCGGGTTGTCGAATCCGAAGCTGACCAGCTATCCGAAGACGGACCTGCCGAAGATCGACGCGACCGCGGACCAGTGGTGCGGCAACACGGTCCGGCTTCAGGTCAGCCAGTACGCCGTGACGGGGAACACGACACCGGACAACGGCGGGTGCCGTAACACCTACCTGAATAAGGCCCTGGACCCCGAGGTGCGCCGAGCCGAGAACGACGGGCTGGTCGTGGTGATCAACGACCAGACGGAATCCGACTCCATGGTTAATCCCGCATTCGCTAATTCTGAGAAAGACCCGACCAAGGCGACCTTCGCGTTCTGGAACTGTGTGACGGCCCATCGTGAGAGCTGGGGCAGCCACAAGACCTACGCGCAGGACCAGCAGGTGGTCTTCGATATCTTCAATGAGCCGCGGGTGGACGCGTGCCCGGCTAGCCAGGGCGGCCACGGACCAAACGGTCCCTACCTCATGAACCTGTGGCGCAATGGCACGGTCACGGCCGGAAATTTCACGGGCTGCGGACAGAACGGGCTCCGCTACCAGGGGATGGATGCGGTGGCGTACCACATCCGGGTCGATGACAAAGCGAAGAACCTGCTGTGGGTGGAAGGGCCAGGCAATGGGAACACGCTGGCCGGCCTGGCACAGAAGGAGTGCGGCTCGACTCCCACCGGGAACTGCCTGATCAGCCCCAGCCTGGGCCCGATCGTGTACTCGATCCACCATCCCTACGCCAACCCTGACGCCGGCAAGAGCCCTCCCGCTGACCCGGCGACGTGGTGGAAGGAATTCGGCTGGGTGGTAGACCATCCCGCCGCTATCGGCGTCGCTCCCGTCGTGGTCGGGGAGTGGACGAACTTCCCGTGGTACGACCACGTCAAAACCGAGCCATATTGCTGGCCGGATGCGCCGACATCCGTTCGGAACTTCCTGTCGTACCTGCACACGCTGAAAGTCGGCCTCAACGCGTATCAGCTAGCAGCGCCGCCCACGGGCTACCTGCTCAAGAAAGAGGGCGATTGGACCGATACCACTAATTACACCGACTCGAAGTGGAAAGCGAGCTACTGCACGACATCCGGGGCGCCATTGCTCGGTCCAGGGACTGACATCAGGCACTGGTTCCAGCAGCAGGACTAGAGAGACAGGAAGGGCGAGGAGGGAGTTCCGGGATGAGCGTGGCCGCGGAGATCGCCGGGCGGTTGGCCGATGGTGGCGTGGTGATCATCGATGGTGGGACCGGGACCCAGCTGCAGGCCGAGGGCGTGCCGATGGACGTTGAGGCGTGGAGCGGCCGCGCGAATCTGGAGCAGCCCGACGTGGTGCAGCGCGTGCACGAGGCCTACATCCGGGCCGGCGCCGAGGTGATCATCACGAACACGTTCGCGGCCAGCCGGGCCGCGCTGGAACCTGCGGGCCTGGGCAGCCGTGTGGCCGACGCCAACCGCAATGCCGTCGCCGCGGCGCTGCGGGCCCGCGAGGCCGCGGCGGGCGGGCGTGCGGTCGCGGTGGCCGGCTCCATGTCCGCGTTCTGCTCGGCCGCCGTACACGGCGGCAACGAGTCCGGCCTGGCCGCCGCGGACAGGTTCCCGAGCCTGGCCGACTTCCGTGAGCAGGCCGGGCTGCTGGCGGAGGCGGGGGTTGACCTGATCGCCCTGGAACTGATCGAGGCCCCGAGCTATGGCCGTGCCGCGCTGCAGGCCGCCGCCGAGACCGGGCTGCCGGTCTGGCTGGGCGTCTCCGCGATGCGACTGGACGACGGCACGCTCGGCGCCGATCCCGTATTTGGCGAGGGAGACAGTTTTGCCGAGTTCGTGAGCAAGCTGGCTGACCCGGCGGTGGCCGCCGTCACCGTGATGCACGCCAAGCCCGACGTCTCCCTGGAAGCGATCGGCATCGTCGCAGCCCGGTTCGCCGGGCCTATCGGGGTCTATGCAGAATCCGGCAGCTGGGCAGCGCCGAACTGGGTCTTCGACGGGCTGACCCCCGACCAGTACCTGCAGGAGGCCATCGCCTGGGCCGATCACGGTGCTCAGCTCATCGGCGGATGCTGCGGCATAGGTCCTGAGCACATCAAGGTCCTCTCCGACCAGCTGCCGCGCCAGGCCCACCCGCGCCGGGCCGGGTAACCGCCTGGCTCAGGCTCGCCTGCCTGGCCCTTGGTGAGATGTCTGCCGGTATCTGTCACCGGCGCCGTGTCCGGGCGGCGATGAGGCGTTCTGCGGCGGAAGGACGCAGCCCGTCGCTGCGCCCGGTGAAGTACCGGTCGTTCAGGGCCTGCGGCGTAAGGTGCTCGGCTACTTCCAGGCCGGCGCCCGCGATGAGTGCCTCCGCTTGAGCCGGGGACATCCTGGTCGCGTACGGCTCGCCGGAAGCGGCGACCAGCCTGGCCTCGATCTTCACCATCTCCCGGGCGGCGTCGTCAAGAAAGGCGTCAGAGGCGTCGTAGCTGAGAACGATTTCTGATCCGGGCCCGCAGCCGCTCACGCTCCGCAGGGTCGCGTCGATGGCCTCAGCCGTGAGGTATACCGTCACGCCGAGCCAGGAGAAAAACGCCGGCTCGGACCAGTCGAGCCCGGCCCGGTCAAGGCCGTCGCGCAGCGACCCGGCTTCGAAGTCGACCGCGACGAAGAGGTGCCCGTCCCGGACCGGCAGATCGAGCTCGGCGATCCTGGCCAGCTTCCGGGCTTGGCTGGCCGGCTGGTCGACCTCGATGAGCCGCAGCCAGCCGATGAGGTCGGCCCGGCGCCACGCGAAGGAGTCCAGCCCGGCGCCCAGGATCACGTACTGGCGGTAGCCGCCGGAGATGAGCCGGTCCTCGGCGTAGCGTGAGCGCGCCACGATGCTGGCCCGGTTCTGGCGAAGCGCGGCCGGGGGAAGCGCGGCTTCGCTGACAGCCTGGATCTCAGCCCACCGCGGCCCGGCCAGCAGGAGGGCGAACGGGTCATCGAGTACCCACGGGGGCTGGTCGTATGAGCGGTGGACACCGCGGGCCACCGCGACGCCAGTCGCCGTCGCGCTCGCCTTCGCTGGGTCCATGTCAGTCAAGGGTAAATGATGCACACTCCGCCCTTGCCTACCTTGGGAATCGCTTACATAATGCATGCGGACGGGAGTAGCGGTTATCGCCGCAAAAGGGGGAAATGTGATGAAGATGAGGCTCAGGAGATTGTTGTTGCTTCTGGCGGCGTGTCTGGCTGTTTCAGCTGGGCTCTCCGGTTTCGCCGGCCCGATTCTAGCCTCCACCCAGACAGTAGCCGCTTCCAGCCAATGTCCTAAGAGCCCTCCGGGTCCTAAGGGTCGTCCTCCCGGCGCGTCGTCGCGTACGCTGTCGGCACCCGGGCGGGTTAGCGCGCGGCCGCCGCAAACTGCTCAAGAGTTCGCCCGCGACGTTCTTAGTGAAGCGGTGATACCGCCGCACTCAGCGCACACCAAGATCGCCTCGTCGTCAATTCTGGCGAAACCCGCCGCCAGCCCCGGCATTAAAGGTCTCACCGACATTGACGGTGCTTACAAGGTGGCCGAGCCGGAATCCGTTGTTCAGGCTTACGAGAAGACCCACCTTCCGCGAGGTGCGCGCCTGGAGGGGACCGGAAGCAACTGCGTCCACGGGACGCATTCGATTGTTGAGCTCTTGTCAGTTCCGGTGGCGGGCAGCCATGAATACAGCGCGGCCCTGACGATCGGGCTAGCCTCGCTCGGAAAGAACTCAACATTGCTGAGGATCGATGCGCAGGTGTCTTGGGTGGCGAACAGGCCGGCCGCCGAGAAGGCGCAAAGCAGCTCCACCTTGCGGCTCACCATCTTCAGGTCTGACCAGTTCGGCGGCAACCTCACGGTGACTCTGAGCGGCGCTCACGAGCGTCAGGTGACCGGGCTACTAAACTCGTTGCCGCTCGCGGCGGCTGCTCAATGCGCGGAGACGGATCCGCTGTATCAACTTCAGTACGGCACCGCGACCTCGGGTTTCCAGGCTACCGGCTATGGTTGCGCCGGCACGGTACTCGTCGACATGAAGGGGAAGACAGCCGCTTCGCTGCGCGACACGGACCGCAGTGTGGTCCGCTTGCTGAACACCTTCCTGTCGGCGAACCAAAGGATCTCTGGGGACAACAGCGCGGGCGGCTGGGCGGGCTGGGTTAATGTCAACCCGCCCAAGCCGCCGGGCAGTTACCAGTCCGCTTTCGCGATGTGGACCGTGCCGAAGGTCAGCTGTGACTTCGGTGAGATGGCCGCGGCCTCCGAATGGGTGGGCATTGACGGATTTAACGAATCCACTGTCGAGCAGACCGGCACGGAAACCGACTGCGTACTCGGCCAAGGCACCTACGGGGCATGGTTCGAGCTATTCGGAACGAACGTCGACGATGGCTTCGCGGTGGATCTGCCCGGCAACGACCATATCCATCCCGGCGACCGCGTTTCCGCTCAGGTAGTGGCCGGCCAAGGGTCAGGAGGGAGCGGTTTCCCGGGGGCCGGGGAATATCTGTTCTACATGTTCAATTTCACCGAGGGCTGGTCCTGGCAGATCATCGAGCCATCTTCGGCGCTGAGTCCGGCCCCGCCGAACCAGACCCTAGAGTGGATAGTGGAGCAACCATCGTGCTTCTGGGTGTGCCAGGAGCTAGCCAAATATGGTCTAGTGAGCTTCACCGGGATGGAGCTTAGCCTGAATACCTTCGCCTATCCATTCGGATCGGCCTTCCCGCCATCGATGTTCCAAGGGTTCCCTGTGGACCTGGTAACCGGCGCCACCCTTAAGGAGACAGGGTCGAGCCTGGTAAAAGGCACCACAGAGAACGTCACGTTCGTGCACAGGTGACTGGGACTCGATCGCGCGAAACAACCATTCGTTCCGGATAAAAAAACTAGTCCTCGGCGGCGGACAGGGTCAGCTCCGTGCTGTGGTAGCAGGCGCGGCCAGCCAGTTCGGGGCTGTACTTGCAGATGATCTGGCGCACCCGCCGCACGGCCAGCGGCCCGAGGCGGTCGTAGCAGTCGATGAACAGCTCGCGGGCATCGGTGCGCGGCCACTCCTCCGGCAGCAGTTCACCGGGCAGGTCCGGGTCCATGGCGGGGAACGCGCGCCACTCGTTCATCACGCGGGTGCGGGCCACCAGGGCGTCCGTCGGCGATATCTCGCCTGCCAGCACCTGGTCTCGCAGCAAGCCGGCAAACCGGATGAACGACTCGTACCGTGAACAGAGCCCGTCCAGGTCCCAGGCGCGGGCCGAGATGTCGGCGAGCCCGCCGCCGGGGATCGCGGTCGCGCGGAACGCCGTGGCGGTGCCGATGCCCAGCTCGCGCAGCCGCGCCACGACGCCGTCGGCGTGGTCGCGCGGCGCCACCCACAGGCCGTCGTACAGTGGGGCGAAGCCGAGCCAGCGCAGCATCTTGCGCAGGTCGTCGCGGACGGCCCGGTGGTCTTCTGGAATGGAAAACGCGACAAGAGACCACTGACCGTCCCATGCCGCGGCCACCGAGCCGAACGAGAAGATGCGCCGCGCCCCGTCGTCGAGCACGTCGGCGGCGCGGGAGCTGAGCCGGACGAACGTTCGCCGGCCGCTCCGCGACGTGACCAGGAGCCCGTTGCGGGTCATCCGGGACAGCGCGGCTCGTGCGGCCGAGTCGCTGACGCCGAACTCGGCGAGCAGCGAGACGATCGCCGCCGATGGCAGCGGTTCCGTCCGCTGCCACCAGTAGTCGCCCAGCAGTGTGAGCAGCAGCCGGGGCGGGCGCTGCGCGACCGGGCCGGGAGCGGTCCACGGTTCGGAGGCGGCGCTGTCCTCCAGTTCGTCGAGGTACAAGCTACTCACGGTGTACCACGATAACTTTGGCGGTTCGGCGCCGATGAACCGGAAGCAGTTATCCCACAGGATGTCCCGCAGTTCCGCGTCCGTTAGGCCCATCGAGCGCAGCGTCGCCGCGATCGGCTGCTCGCGTCCCATCGCCGGGAAGTCGGAGCCAACCAGCAGCCGGTCCGTGCCGAACATGTCCGCCAGGTACCTGATCGCGCGCCGATCGAACACCAGCGAGTCGTAGTAGAATCGGCGCGCCAGCTCGATCGGGCTGTGCGGCGCGAACCACGGCGCCGCCTCCGGCCGCTCCGGCTCCGGTACCGGCGGCTCCTCGTTCCAGGTGCGGCCCCAGAACCACTGCGCGCGGGTCAGCACGAGCGGGAACCCGCCGGCCGCGTGGCTGAACGAGATCCGCAGGCCCGGGTACTTCTCCGCCACCCCTCCGGAAATAATCGCCGCCGCGCCGAGCGTGGCCTCCGCGCCTACGCCGAACGTCGCCGTGGCCGGCCCGGGCAGCCGCTCGGACGGCACCGGCATGCCGTGCACGAAGACGGCGCTGCCGAGCCGTTCTGCCTCGGCCCAGAAGCCGTCGAACTGGGGCTCGTGCAGCGACTTCCCGTTGACGTTGGAGCCGATCTCCACCCCGGCTAGGCCGGCCTTCTGGACTTCGGGAAGCTCGGCCGCGGCCATGTCGGGGTCCTGCATCGGGACCATGCCCAGGCCGTAGAACCGCGTCGGGAACGCGGCCACGAGGCCCGCGATGTACTCGTTGGTGACCCGGCACAGGTCGAGCCCAACCTCGCCGGACACCCGGTAGTTCAGGATCGCGGGGAACGGCGACAGCAGCTCGGCGTCGAGGCCGCTGGCCGCGGACGCCTCGAGGCGCTTTTCCGCGTCGAACCAGACCGCCTTCGCCGGGAACCGCATCGGCCCGTTGACGAGGAACTTGGCGCCATCGTCACCGGGCTCGGTCGACGGCCAGCTGGCAGGGTCGCAACCATGCGGCGTCGGCCCGAAAGAAGCAGGGAAGATGTGCGCGTGCGAGTCGATGACAGGCATGACTGAGCGACCCTCCTTTACAGACCCGGCATGATCGCGATGTGGATCCCGTCTTCGCCGGGTATCTCGCCGGCCAGCAGCTGGATGGCGTGCTCGACGTCGTCCAGGCCGAACTTGTGCGTCTGCATCTTGTGCAGCGGGAACCTATCAGACTCGATTAGCTTGATCGCGTTCTCGTATCCGGCCGCGTCCACAGAGAACGCGCCCTTCACGGTGAGCGCCTTGTTGACGAGATGGTCGGTGGAGATCTCGGCCTTGCGGCCGCCCTTGAGGCCGGCCAGCACGATCGTGCCGCCCCAGCGCACCGCGTCGATCGCGTCCGCTATCGGCTGTGTCGCGATGGGGGTGAGGTCGAGAACCACGTCCACGCCCTCCCCATCGGTCAGCTCGCGGACCCGCTCGACGGTGTTCTCCTCCTCCACGTTGATCGTGTAGTCGGCGCCGAACTCCTTCGCGAGCTCCAGCTTGGCCGCGTCCCGCGCCAGGCCGGTGGCGATGATCGTGCCCGCGCCGACGTACCGGGAGGCGAGGATGGCGGCCAGGCCGCGCTGGCCGGCGCCGAGCACGAGCACGGTCGAGCCGAGGTGCACGCCGCCGTACTCCAGCGCCCAGCGGACGCCGGCGCCGAGGGGGTTGTACATGACGGCGATCTCGGCGGGGATGTCGTTTCGTATCGGATGCACGACCGTGTTCGGGTTCAGGTCCATGTATTCGGCGTAGCCGCCGGTCAGCCGGCCCTGCCGCGCGGGCGGGTTGCCGCCGCCGTTGCTGCCAACCCGGTTCTTGCAGTTCATGTAGTTGCCGGCCAGGCACCGGGCGCAGGACCGGCAGGGGATGATGATCTCCACGGCGACCCGGTCGCCGATCTGCACGCCCCAGCGCGCGGCGGTCTCGTCGGTGATCTCCTCGATAATGCCGAGCGACTCGTGGCCGGGGATCATCGGCAGGTTGCGAGCGCCCATGGCTCCCCTGTACTGCTCGACGTCGCTGCCGCAGATGCCGCACGCCTCGACGCGCAGCAGCGCGCCCGTGTCGCCGCCGAGCGAGGGCCGGGCGTACTGCCGCATCTCCATCTGGCGCGGCCCGGTTTGCACTACGGCGCGAACCATGTCAGCCATCTACGTCACTACTCCTCGTCGATCGTTCTTGGGCCGCACAACAGAGTCGGCCCGCGCGATTTCAGTGCTGGTCATAACGGGCGCATGCGGCTCACGGCTGACGATATATGACACTTGGCGCGACGGGAAGCGCGTGATATGAAATCTAATGTCAGTACAGCCGGGGGGCGTTCTGACATAAGTGCGGACACAAGACCTGGGCCGCGGTGCTGCGCAAGCCTGGCACCATGGAGATCACCGAGGACGAAATTAATGAGGGCTATCAGGACCTTATGGATGGCAAGAACATCCGCGGCGCCATCGTCCACCAGCACTAGACCCGCGAGCCAAAGGGCGCGCCGCCGTCTGGACTGAGGAGGGATGAAGCGAAGCTTCATCGCGACGAGGGAAGACGGCGGGTGGAAAGCGCCCGGAGGCGAGCGGGGAGAAAGGGAAAACCATGCCGAACGCGATCCTTGACCCGACCGGAGCCACCAAAACCACCGGCAAGGCGGCCGCGCCGCGCGCCGCCCGCCCCTCGAGCCTCAAAGGCGCCCGGGTCGGCCTGCTCATCAACACCAAGCAGAACGCCGCCCCCTTCCTCCACGAGGTCGGCCGCCTGCTGGTCGAGAACTACGGCGTCGCCAGCCTGACGGAGCGGACGAAGAAGAACTTCGCCATGCCCGAGGCCGACGAAGTCATCAAGGAGATGGCCGCGGCGGCCGACGTGATCGTCACCGGCGTGGGCGACTGTGGTTCCTGCAGCGCGGCGGCCGCCGCCGACGGCGTCGTGTTCGAGGCCGCCGGGGTACCCACCGCGGTGATCGTGACCGAGTCGTTCCGCGCCACCACCGAGGCGATGGCCGAACTGCGCGGCGCGCCCGGCTTCCCGTACGCCACCACGGCGCACCCGGTCGCGGTCCTGACCGAGGACAAGGTTAAGGAGCGCGCCGCCGGCGTGCTTGCCGACGTGGTGGCCCTGCTGACTGAGAAAGACGCATGACCCAGGAGGCCCCCTTCAAGGCCCCGGACCCTGACGAGGCACAGCGCGCGATCGAGTACTGCTACGAGCAGGGCTGGTCCGATGGCCTTCCGCTGATACCCGCCTCCAAGCCGCTCGTGGACGCGTTCCTCGCCACCACCTCGCGTGAGCCCGACGAGATCATCGGCTCGCTCGAGCAGGTCGGCCGGGACTGCACGGTCTACCTGGCCGCGGTCAACGCGGCGATGGCCGGCTGCAAGCCCGAGTACTTCCCCGTGGTGCTCGCCGCGTTCGACGCCCTGATGCGCGAGCGCGCCGCGCGCGGCGGCGGCTTCCAGTCCACCAGCGGACCCGCCCCGCTGATCGTGGTCAACGGGCCGATCCGCCATGAGCTGGAGTTCAACACGACGGGCGGGGCGTTTGGCGACGGCTTCCGGCCGAACGCCACGATCGCGCGGGCGATAGGCCTGATCGTCAGGAACGCGTTCGGCATCCGGCAGCACGTGCTCGGGCAGGCCACTCAGGGCGTGCCGGGCCGCTGGTCGATCTGCGTCGCGGAGAACGAGGAAGAGTCCCCGTGGGAGCCCCTGGCGGCGAACGCCGGCCTGGCCGAAGGGGTCAGCGCGGTGTCGGCCACGCTCACCCGCACCTGTGAGTTCATCGACAACCGCGCCACCCCGGTCACCGAGGAAGTGCTGCGCGACTTCGCCGACACGATCGGCCGGCTCGGCCCGCAGATCTTCCCGCAGACCCCGGTCGCCCTGGTGCTGTGCCCCGAGCACGCGCAGCAGTTCGCGGGCGCCGGCTACTCCAAGGCCGACGTGCAGAGCTGGCTGATCGAGCACTCGGGACGCACCGCCGGCGAGATGCGGCGGGCGGGCAAGGGCCACGTGCTGAACTTCGGCCGGAGCGCGGACGCCGATCCCGTCCCCGACGACGATTTCCACCGCGTCCTGTCGCAGCCGACGCAGATCCCGGTCATCGTGGCCGGGGCGAAGAACGCCGGGATATCGATGGTCGTGCGCATCTTCGGCGAATGGTCCGGTGTCGCGACGCCGGTGGGAGAGAAGATCAAATGAATTATTCGGAACGGACCGTGGCTCTCGCGGCCAGCCTAGAAGCTGACGGTTACCGCATGGCCATCGACGAGGATGGTTCCCGGGTGGCGGTGATCATCACCGCGTCGCCGGAAGCATGCGAGGACTGCCTGGTGCCCAAGGACCTGATGCGCGGCATCCTCGCTACGACCCTGGGCGTCGAGGGCGACTCGATCGACATCACGTATCCCGCGGACGTCCGGTGACCACGCGGGTAGCCGTGGTTACAGGCTGCGGCAAGCGTGACGGGATGGGCCGCGCGATCGCGAACACGCTCGCCGCGTCCGGGGTCGCGGTCGTCGTCACCGACAAGCAGTCCGGCGGCGTCCCGAACATGCGCCAGGAGATCGTCGGTAATGACACCGGCGGCTGGGGTGGCGTCGACTCGCTGGTCGAGGAGATCACCGCGGCCGGCGGGTCGGCTCTGTCGCTGCTTGGCGACATCTCCGATGAGTCTGACGCGCGGCGGCTCGTGGATTCCGCCGCCGCGTGGCGCGGGCGGCTCGACATCCTCGTCAACGTCGCCGCGGCGCCGCAGGGCCTGGACCGCCAGGACATCGAGGAGGTGCCGATCGAGGTTTGGGACCGGGTCATCGCGATCAACCTGCGCGGCACGTACCTGATGTCGCGATTCGCCGTACCGCACATGCGGGCGCAGCGGTGGGCCCGGATCATCAACATCTCCTCGCAGGCCGGCCAGGTCGCCGCGGCGAAGTCCACCGCGTACTCCGCGTCCAAGGCCGCGGTGCTCGGGTTCACCCGGGCGCTGTCCGCCGACGTCGCGCCGTGGGGCGTCACGGTCAACGCGATCGCGCCCGGGATGGTTGCCACCAGCCGTTCTGTGCTGAGCGTCGACCCGGCCCTGGACGTCGAGGCGGAGGTCAAGCGTCGCGGCGCGATGCTGGCCGTCGGCAGGTCAGGGTACCCGGAGGACATCGCGGCCGCGGTCGCCTACCTGGCCTCCGATGCCTCCGGTTACATGACCGGCCAGACGCTGGTCCTCGACGGCGGCGGCGCCGCGCCCTTCGCGACCCGCCCGCCCGCCCAATAAGTCCCAGAACCCCATCAGACTCAGGAAAAAAACCACTTCGGCATAGTATCCAGCGCCTCGCATTCATCTCTTGTCATACGCAGCCATCGTCTTTTCGAAGGGAGCGGGACAAAATGGGTGAAAAGCGACAGGCGAGACCGAGCCGCAGGGCGGTTCTCGCTGGGATAGGCGTGGCGGGCGGGGCAGGGCTGCTGGGAGAGGCGATCGCCACCCCCGCGAGCGCCGGCGTGCGGCCGGGGATCAGCTCGGTGCGCGCCACACCCGCGATCAACCCCTCGGGATTCGGCTCGATCTCGTCCGCGCCGCAACAGAACGTCTCTTACCAGTTCCGCAGCTTCTGGGACTTCTCGAACGCCGACACCCTCGCCGCGGGACGCCAGTGGGGCGGCAGCGGCATGTACACCCCGGGATCGCTAGACCCGCTGGTCGCCACGTTCGACGCGCCGCCCGGCGCGGTCCTGCACGACGTGGAGTGGTACGTCTCGAATACCGCCGCGGCGACCTGGGGCGTCGACGTGTGGGCACCAGGCCATGGATTCGCGGCAATGGTCACCTCCGGCTCAATCCCCGCCGGCACGGGTGCCATCAAGGCCCACAAGTTTTCCATTCCCTCCTCGGGCAACGGCCCGTACCCCGCCGGGACGCGGATCGTGCCCTTCATACCCACCTCGACGGACGGGTCGGTGCAGATCAACGGAGTGCGTCTGGGCTTCATCCACGGCGGGCTGAACCAGGTCATGCGCGAGTCGCCGGTGCGCGCGTACGACTCCCGGTCGCACTCGCATCTGGGCGGCGGCACGTCGCGGACGGTCTCGCTGGCGAACTGGCTGCCGCCGGACGCCCAGGGCGCGGTCCTCGCGCTGAGCGTGCTGAACACGCACGGCTCCGGCGTCTTGCAGGTGTCTGCGGCCGGATCCTCGTCAGAAGCCTTCGCCGCGAGCTGGGCCCGTACCGGCGACAAGTCGACTAATACGCTGGTCTCCGATGTCTCCCTGTCGCGCGCCGTGTCGGTGACCTCCGTACACGGCAGCGGGCAGACGGACTTCGTCCTGGATCTGATTGGGTGGGTGGTGTGAGCTTTAGGACAACTCCTCCGTTCCGAGCGGACCACGTCGGGAGCCTGCTGCGGCCGCCGAGGCTGCGGCAGGCCCGCGACGACTACGTGGCGGGCGTGATCACGGCGCTCGACCTGCGTGAGATCGAGGACGAGTCGATCCGCCAGGCTGTGGCGCTACAACAGGAGGCCGGCCTGCGGTCGGTGACCGACGGCGAGTTCCGCCGCGCGTCCTGGCACATGGACTTCATCTACCAGATCGGCGGCATCGGCCAGGTGCCCGGGCACCTGGTCTCGCAGTTCCGCAACGCCGAGGGCACGATCGAGTTCACCCCGCCCGCGATCCGGGTCAACCGCCGGATCACGATGGACAAGACGATCTTCGGCGAGGACTTCGCGTTCCTTCAGTCGATCGCGGGGGCTCTGCCGCCCCAGGGGGACGACCCCCCGGAGCCCCCGAGACTGGTCGCCAAGCAGACGATCCCGGCGCCGTCGATGGTGCACTACCGCTCCGGCGTACGCGCGATCGTCGACGAGTCGATATACCCGGACGTCGAGGAGTTCTGGGACGACGTCGCGGCCGCGTACGCCGAGGAGGTGCGCCGCTTGGGTGTGCTTGGCTGTCGGTACCTGCAGATCGACGACATCAGCCTCGCCTACCTCAACGACCCCGAGCAGCGCGCCTACATCAGCGACCGCGGCGAGGACGCCGAGCACATGCACCTGCGGTATATCAGCCTGATCAACGCCGCGGTGGCCGGCCGGCCACCCGGGATGGCGGTCGCCACCCACTTGTGCCGCGGCAACTATCGCTCTTCGTGGGTCGCGTCCGGCGGCTATGATTTCGTGGCCGAGGCGCTGTTCAACGAGCTCGACGTGGACGGGTTCTTCCTCGAGTACGACGACGAGCGGTCCGGCGGCTTCGAGCCACTGCGCTTTGTCCCGAAGGGCAAGGTAGTGGTGCTCGGCCTGGTCACCACTAAGCGCCCGGAACTGGAATCCAAGGACCAGCTCAAGCGCCGCATCGACGAGGCCGCCAAGTACGTGCCCCTCGACCAGCTCTGCCTGTCCGGCCAGTGCGGCTTTTCGTCGACGGTGGAAGGCAACCTGCTAACTCTCGAAGACGAAATCGCGAAATTGCGCCTGATCGTGGAGACGGCGCAGGAGGTCTGGGGCGCTTGAATCTGGCTGTTTGGCGGTCGCGGATCGGTTAGTGGTGCCGTGGCGGGCGCCTACGTTACCGTAGGCCTCATGGAATCCGAATCCGCTGAATCTACCGAATCCGCTGAATCCGCGGGATCGACGCTAGACCTTAGCGCGGTATTTCGGCTTGCCGGAATCTCGGAAATGGGCGTGCTCTGGCAATGCATAAGCGCTATTACGAGGCTTGAGGTGCCGGAACGGCTCGCGGACGGCGGCATGAATGTCGCGGAGCTTGCCCGCGCGGTCGGCGCGGTCGAACAACCGCTGTTCCGTGTGCTGAGATTTCTCGCCGGTCATGAGATAGTAGCTTTTAAGGGTGGTGATGTTGTCCTTACTAAAGTCGGGCGCCTGCTGGTCAGAGACGAGCCCTGGTCGATGTGGGCCGTGTTCGCCGCTACCGGCCAGCAGGACGTGGCGCATGTCCTCCCAGAAACCTTGCGAACCGGCCGCCCCGCGGTGGAAATCGTCTTCGGCGCCACGCTCTGGGAACACCTGGCGACGCGTCCCACGGCGCGGGAGGCGTTCGATGATCTCATGCACCGGCAGGCCCACGGCCTGGTCAGCACCTGCATTCCATCGCTTGAGTGGCCGGCCGAGGGGACGGTGGCAGATATCGGCGGGGGGCGGGGAATACTGCTGGCCGCGGCACTGAACACCGCGCCGGGCCTGCGGGGGATCCTGGTGGACAGGCCGGAGGTATTTGAGGACGCCAAAGAATTTCTCTCGCAGCAGCAGGTGATGGGCAGGTGCGAGCTCTACCCAGGTGACCTGTTCGATCCAGCTCCGCGCGCGGATATCTATTTGCTCTCGTTCATCCTGCACGACTGGGCCGATGATAACGCGCGGCGCATACTTCATTCGATTTACCGTAACGCTCCGCGCAACGCGACACTGCGCATCTTTGAGCGAATCGTCCCGGATGATGACAGTGCGCACGTGAGCAAAATGTTTGACATGGGGATGCTGCTGCTCGGCGACGGCCGGGAACGCACACTAGGCGAGCTCAGGGACTTGCTTGCGGAATGTGGATGGAAAATAGAATCCACGATTCCGGCCTATGCTGATATCAGCCTGATCCAGGCGGCGCACATCTCCGGCGACGGCGCCGGGAAGTAATTGTGCCGCCGCCTGCGCGGTCGAGTCGGTTGCTACCCGCCCTGTACGAGGGCAGGGCGAGCCTGACGACCGATGATCGGGTTCTAGCACACGATGAGCTGGCCGGCGCGGTCGGCGCGGTCGCGGCAGCTGTCGCCGGGGCGCATACGGTCGCGGTGGCCACTGACGATCCGATGTCCACCCTGGTGGCCGTGGCGGGAGTGATAGCGGCTGGTGCGGCCGCCATTCCCATCAGCGCCCGCTCGACCGTTCCCGAGCGGGAGCACATCGTCCGTGACTGCGGTCCCGATCTAGTCATCGAGCAGGTCGCCCTTGACGCCAGCGCGCCACTGCCTGCCGATAGGTCCGCGGACACAGACCCGGCGCTCATCCTGTACACCTCGGGATCGACTGGACAGCCCAAGGGCGTGGTGCTCTCGCGGCGGGCAATCGCCTTCGATCTCGATGCGCTGGCCAAGGTCTGGGCATGGTCCGCGGACGACGTTCTCGTCCACGCACTACCGCTCTCCCACGTGCACGGCCTAGTGTTCGGCGGTCTCGGCCCGCTCCGGATCGGGTCGCCGCTCACGTATGTGGCACCGACCCTGCGGCCCGTCGAGGGGGCGACGGTTTACTTCGCCGTGCCAGCGATCTGGAACTCCCTGCCAGACGCTCAGGTTCGCGCGCTCAACCGGGCGCGGCTGTTGGTTTCCGGCGCCGCGCCGCTGCCGAAGGCCACATTCGAACGCGTCGAGGAACTGTCGGGGCACCGGATAGTCGATCGATACGCTATGACGGAAACCTTGGTCAACACCGCGCCGGCCCTGTCCGATCGCGAGCGCCGGCCCGGATCTCTTGGGCGGCCTCTGCCCGGCGTCGACATCGAACTGCGTGATGCCGGAACGGGCGATGGGGCTGGGGAGATCCATGTGCGCGGGCCCAACCTGTTCTCCGGGTACCTCGGGCATCCAGGCGCGCTCGATCACGACGGCTGGTTCGCCACCGGTGATCTCGGGCGGTGGAATGATGACGGCTCGCTACGGCTCACTGGCCGGTGCTCCACGGACATCATCAAGACAGCCGGATACCGGGTCGGCGCGGGTGAGGTGGAAGACGCACTGCTCAGCCATCCGGCGGTTCGCGAGGCGGCCGTTATCGGACTGCCGGACAAGACCCTCGGCGAACGGGTCGCCGCGTGGGTGGTGCTCTCGGAGAGCCTCCACGAGGACGTGCTTGTCGAGCACCTGGCCGCTCGGCTGAGCGCATTCAAAAGACCGCGGGAGATTCACGTCATCGACGCCTTGCCGCGCAACCACCTCGGAAAAATCCAGAAGAGCAGGCTTCGCTGAGCGAGGACCCGTGCGCCGACCTTCAGTATTTCATCCGAGGGTCTCGGTACTGCTTGAATTCAAAAAGGTTACCTGTCGGATCTATGAGCACGATCGTGCGATGCTCAGAAGTTGAAAGTGATTCTGTCGTCGTAATGCCGCGCAACCAGGCAGCCAAGAAGCTCTGAGTAGAAATGCTCAGCCTCCGCGAGGTCGCGGGCGGGAATGGCCAGGTGAAATACGTCATCCGTAGGGCGCATTAGGTATCGCCAGTAGAGCGGCCATCTTGGCTGGGGTGGGTCCACGGTCGAACAGTTCCTCGAGGGTAAGCTGTTCACCGAATACATCATCGATCGCGGCCAGCAGGATCATGCCCGACAGCGAATCGCCGCCCGATGCCAGGAAGTCGTCATCCACGCCGACCTCCATACGCAGCACAAAGCGCCACAATCCGAGGACCGCTGCCTCCAAGGCGCTGCGCGGGGGCTGACCAGGCCCTTCAGTCGCGCTCATCACGATCCCCCGGTGAGCGCGGTGCGAAGCGACGTCGTGATAGAGCGCGCGGACTGGGGAGTGATTATCGCCGACTCATATTCGACGGAGCATTGCAGAGAATTTCTCCCCGGGCCGAAGTAGAATCCTAGAAGAACTCCGTGGTATGGAATATGTGTAGGTGTAACTCGCTCGGCGAGATAGAATCGCGATATCTTATAATTGTTGTGGATGTCGACCTTGGCGGAATTGGCATTAATAGGAAGATTGGTCCCGGTCGGCAGGTAATCTACAAATGCCTCGCACATGGAGTAGCCTTTCGAGCGCCGCTCGTTCAGCCAGGCGATCTGATCTGAGAAGACAGAGAAGGAGATGTAATTGCTGACGGCTCCGAAGATATCATCGAAGAGTTTTTCAATGGCCTTATTCTCGAGACCGCCGTCGCGTGCTTGCTGCCTGAGCACGGTCATTGCCGCAAAATTTCCGATGGTTCGTTCGAAGGGCGGTCTGCGCGTGTCGGTCACCATCGATAGTAGGATGTCATCTTGCGCGGTCTCTTCTCGTAGCGCGTGGAAGATCGCGGCGGTAACGAGCGTGAAGTGGCTTACCCCCAGCTGCCTGGCACGGCTCCTCAATACCTGCAGTTCGTCGTCGTCCAGGCTGAATCGTATCGAGGCTGTCGACTGCACGGCCGGGTCTGGCTGCCGTTGCGGGAGGTGCAGGACCGGCTCCGCGTCGCGGAGGTAGTTGAGCCAATATTGCGCATTTCGCTCGAGGGCTCCGTCCTGCAGCATCTTTTCGTGCTGGATGGCCCAGGTGCGGAAACTGCGCCCGGCGGTGTCCCAGTCCGCGTTCCCGGCATGCGCGGGGCCGTGGAGGTATAGCTGCACATACTCGACCGTGAGAGCTTGCAGCGCGATGCGGTCGACGACGAGGTGATGCCCTAGGAGCATGAGAAATGCCTTATCGGGCGCGCAGCGCGCCAGGATGACCCTGAACGGGTTCTCTTCGAACAGGTTGAACGGCTGATCGGCTCGCGCGGACAGGATGGCGTTAGCCTGCGGGCCGGGGTCGCCATGGATGTCGATGACCTCGAAGCAGAAAATGCTGCCGCTGTGCCGCTGGAATACGTCGTCGCCGCTTTCGCAAAGCAGTGTGCACAGGACGGGGTGCCGCGTGGCGAGCTCCTCCGCGGCGCGCTTGAAGCGCGCGGTGTCGATAGCGCCTTCGATCCGCAGGCACGAGTCCAGCTGCAGTGATGGCCTGTGACCTAGTTGATTAACCGTCGTGTAGATGAATCTCTGAGGGGGGGTGAGAGGGACTGATTCCATCGGCGCCGTTTCCGTTTCGCTACTCTCAGGTTCTGATCACGGACTTCGCGCGCATGAGGAAGTCGGTGAAATAGCTGTCGTGCGGCATGCCAGGCCCCGGCCGCACCGTGGGATGGTCGCCGATGTAGACGTTGCCGATCGTGGGTTCCTCGATGAGCCGCTCGATCAGTGATTGATCGTGGGTGTAGGCGTTGAGCACAAGCGTGTTCCGCAGTGGCCGCACCCCGTCGCCGGGCGACCACGGGGCCACCCAGAGGCAGGGAAACGGCAATTCGATCCCGGTTTGCGGGGCGTCCGGGCTGGTCACCTGGAACACCGCCGGCCGCAGTACCGCGCTGCCGTCACCGAGGTCGTCGGCGATGCCGTCGCCGCCGAGCCACGCCCTGGCGTCGCCGGACCGGTCGAGGAGGTATTTCTCGATCGCCGATGCCGCCGCGGCGGGTTGCACGGGCAGCACGGCCTTCTCGTCCTCCGGCGGCAGGCTTGGCAGCTCCGCGAGCCGCTCCGCTATGGCTGCCGCGACGGGAGCGGGATCTCCTTCCACGTAGACGGCGGTGGCATTGAGACACGCGGTGCCACCCTCCCCGGAGATTGACCTCACCACGGCATCCAGGCAAGCGGGCCAGTCGGCGTCCTGGGTGAGAAGGAGCTTCGAGCGACCCGGCCCCTGTGGCAGCGTGCTGGCACGGTTGGCGTACTTGCGGATGACGTCGTCACCGCCGTATACGACCGACAGGTCGGAGCTGTCGATGAGGCGGTCCGCGACTTCATGGCCGCACGGCAGCAGTTGAACGTCTCTGAACCCGGACTCCAGCAGGGCAGAAACGAGCCGGTGCGGGGTGATGGGTTCCCGCTGCGACGGCCTGACCGCGACCTTGAAACCAAGCGCCACGGCCTGGAGCCACAGCACATGCACGGCGGGATGATTGCCGGCGGCCAGAACGGCGAGCACGTCTGCGCGCCGTGTCCAGACCGCGCTTCCTCTCCGGGTCCGCGGATCCCGCCAGTCGGCCACGGCGCCGGCGGGCATGCCCGACAGCGCTGCGTTGTAGGCCGCATGCGCGCCCGCGGCGATCGCCTGGCTCGCCGTCCTGACCGTCGCGATGGGGAGTCCGGAAAGGCGGCTCACCGCGAGGTGATAGTCCCCCGGCGTTAGGCCGCCGATCGTGCCAGTGGCGAATCTGTCGCCAGCCCGGGCAAGCGCCGCCACCCGGTCGTCGACGACAAGCGGCTTCGCGTCACCGAGCGCGGCCAGGGCCCGATCCACGAACAACGGAGGGACCAGGCTCATCTCGCCGAGCGGTCGGCCCGATACGTCGGTCAGCGGAAGGCGATTGCGAGTGCGGTACGCGCCATCCGGGCCCAGTGCGTCGAGCTGGATCATGCGTCAGTACGCCCTTCGGTTACCTCGCTGCCATCCAATGCACCCTGACCCGGGAACGCGCATTGTCCGCGTCACGGAGGATAGCTCCTCACGCGCTTTATTGGCCATCGGGGGACTCAATATTATGATGATAATAATGGGAGAGCGTCAAATATCCCAGTTAGCGACGGAAAGCCGATCATCAATCATTTACCACAGGCTCAGTTGCGCGTTCAAGTGCTGCGTTGCCACGGTTGCACACGATCGCAGCGCGTAACCCCGTCAACCTCCAGAGAAGGAAGTGACACCGTATAACTAAAGTTACTGAAGGTGGGAATGGCGCGTCGCGCTGAGTATTGCTTGGCGACGCGCAAACGCGGTGTTAGATTTTTCCGAATAAAACGGTTTTCAACGCTTGAAGGTGCGGGCCCTCTCCGGAGGATCAAGGGAAAGCGACGCAACCCCACGTTTACCCCGACCAGGATGAGTTACGGCCCATGGCGCATCCCGCAATTTCGCGAACTACGGTTCAGTCCCGGCCTCGGGATGGAACCGTTTCTTGCATCCCCGGGAATCTCTGGTGATGGCAGTCATTAAAGCTGCAGGCGGCGCTGGAGGACGCGGCGGCCCGGCATGAGAGTCTGCGCACGGTGCTGGCGGTGACCCAGGCGGCGGGGCGGGAGTTTGACTTGGCCGGGGGCCTGCCGCGGCGGCCGGAGCTGCTGTTGCTGGAGCCGTGCGAGCACGTACTTGTGTCGGGAGAGCCGGGTGCCCCGGGCAGCGTCGCAGCAGCGCAGCCGGGGTTCTGCCGGCGTCGGTTTTCCCCCTCGTGGCCCTGAAGGAGAGGTAGGCGAAGTGAAGCGGTCGCGGATAGAAGAGGTGTGGCCGCTGTCGCCGTTGCAGGAGGGCCTGCTGTTCCACGCCTGGTATGACGAGCAGGGCCCGGATGTGTACCTCGTGCAGTACGTGCTGGCGCTGGAGGGGCGGCTGGAGGCGGGGGTGCTGCGGGCGGCGGGGCAGGTGCTGCTGGACCGGCATGCCAGTTTGCGGGCGGGGTTCTTGCAGTTGGCCGGGTCGGGCGGGCCGGTGCAGGTGGTGGTGGCCGGGGTGGTGCTGCCGTGGCGGGAGGCGGACCTGTCCGGGCTGGGCGAGACCGCGGCGGAGGCGGCGGCGCAGGCGCTGGCGGCGG
>Ga0210390_10000268_pt1 | contig 57875 bp, 48 predicted proteins | sample IncBWH11OmetaG_FD_161050 | JGI IMG/M metagenome (GOLD analysis project Ga0210390, IMG submission 161050) | Forest soil microbial communities from Barre Woods Harvard Forest LTER site, Petersham, Massachusetts, United States - Inc-BW-H-11-O ... | reverse complement strand
AGAAGACACGCCGGTTATCAGTTTGCGGTCGCCCGTTGCGCAGGTAGTCGGCCAGGGCCTCGCCGGCCGCGCCGGACAGCGGGAACGCGGTCGAGTGGGCGGCCTTGCGCTCTGGGATGGCCAGGCGAACACGAACCCGCCGGACTCGTCTTCGTCGTCATCACCTCGGGCTGCCGTGGGCCTGGTGCCTTCGGTCAGGTTGATCCCGGCCAGCTTGTGGCGGCCGATCTTCTCGGCCTTGACGGCGGCGTCCATGGTGCCGGTGATGATCATCCGCGCCTGCCTGCGCGCCCCGGTGCTCTTGTGCGCCATCGTGGTATTCAACAGCTCGGTGACCTCATCGGCGGCCTGCTGGGTGGCCATCTGGGCCAGCGTGCGATGCGCGAACCGGTCCTTGATGCTGGCCCGGTAGTTGCTAGCGTAGGTGGCGCGCGAGTCCGCGTTCGCCTCCAGCGCGCCCGACATGATGAACGCCTCGGCGGCCGGGCCGAACAGTTCGTTACCGGCCTTGGGGTCCACGTAGGTCTTGCCCTGGGCGCGCTTGCCCCGGGTCAGCTCCAACTGAAAGTCGTGGGCCTTCTTCAGCCCGGTCCCCCACTGCACGCGCTTGCGGGCGTCCATCTCATCCCGGAAGCTCTTGTCCCGCTGCACGCCGTTGACGGTGTAGCGGACGGTCCACGCGTGCCGGCACCGGTCAATCTCCGGGGCCTGGCACGTGTGCTGACAGGTACCGCTAGCGCACTGCTTGTTGGTCTGCGGGCGGTGGTACGTGCGGTCGCACTTCTTAAGGACGGTGGCCTGAAGCTTGCCGTTGTTGCCGGTTCCGGCCCGTCGCGACATGTGCGGACTCCTGACTTTCGCCTGACCCTGGACTACCCTTTATGCCCGCTGAACTGGGCATATATCCATTGTCCGACATACCGCGCAATTGGCATACTGCCAGCCCGACTGCCAGCCCGACTGCGAGCCCCCACGAGGCGTCGCCGATGAAATCGGCGGCCACGAACTGTCACTTATGACGACAGAGCAAGCGCGTGAGGAGACGTATGATGACCAGCAAGCCGTTCACGACCTGCCTCTGGTTCGACAACCAGGGCGAAGAGGCAGCGCACCACTACACGAGCATCTTCAAGAACTCTCGCCTCGGCAGGATCCAGCGCTACACCGCCGCGGGCCCGGGGCCGGAGGGCTCGGTCATGACCGTGGAATTCGAGCTCAACGGCCAGCGGTTCCTCGTGCTCAACGGCGGCCCGCAGTACTCCTTCACCCCCGCCGTCTCGATCGTGGTCGAGTGCGCGGACCAAGCCGAGATCGACTACTACTGGGAGCGGCTCACCGACGGAGGGATGGAGGTCGCCTGCGGCTGGCTCCAGGATAAGTACGGCCTTAGCTGGCAGATCGTGCCCACCGTCTTCCTCGAGATGATCGCCGACCCGGACCAGGAGAAGGTGCGGCGCGTCACGGAGGCGATGTACACGATGAAGAAGTTCGACGTCGCCCGGATCGAGCGCGTATACGCGGGCACCGACTAGCGATCCACTATCGTAAAAGTCCATGAGATGGCGGGACGTTGGCGTCCGCAGCCCGCGCTTGTGCACCGTCGCCGTGGTGGTGCCGCTGGCCGCCGGTTTCCTGCTGACCAGTTGCTCCGGCGGCGCCGCCAGCACGTCGGCCCGGCCGGTCAGCGCGAACCTGAGCAGCACGCCCGTGCGGTCGCGGGTGAGCGCCACGCCATCGGTGACGGCCACGACGCCCAGTCCAAAGCCAAAGCCAAAGCCAAAGCCCCGGCCGGCCCCGCCGACCGCGTTGCCCGTCGCTCCAGGCGCGGGGCGCCTCACGCAGACGCAGGCGCTCCCCAGCACCAAAACGGTCGCGTTCCACAACGCCATGTACGACCTGTGGCTGGCGGTGACCACCGGCAAGCCGAAGTTCGCGCTCCCGGCGTTCTTCCCCGAGGCCGCCTACGAGAAGCTCAAGGCGATCGCTTACCCGGAGTCCGACTGGGAGAACCGGCTCTGGTACGACTTCACCCTCGACGTGGCGGCCGCGCACGACCTGGTCGGCAAGAACGCGAAGCTGGTCCAGGTGATCGTCCCGACCGAGTACGCCGCCTGGGTGTATCCGGGCGGCTGTTACAACTCGATCGGCTATTGGCACGTCCCCGGCGCCAGAGTCCTGTACCGGGAAGACGGTCAGCTGCGCTCGTTCGGGATAGCTTCTTTGATTTCCTGGCGCGGGGACTGGTACGTGGTCCACTTCGGCGCTGTGCTGCGCAGCGGCGGTTATGGCGAGGTCGATGACCCGACGGTCGGCGCGGGCTACCCCGGCCCGCCCGGCGGCTGCTGACCAGGACAAATCGCGCTGAACGAGCCCGGCTAGTTCTCGGCTAACGTCGCGCCGCGCACCGAACCGGTCAGGTTGCCGCTGCTCGCGCGCACCTCACAGACCACCGTCCTGGTCCCGGCCGTCCAGGCCACCTGGTCGGGGTACACGTAGGACTGGGTGAGGCTGACGGCGAGCTGCGGGTTCAGGTAGCCGTTCAGCCGGCTGCCGCAGCCCGAGCTCGCCGCGGTGGCGATCGCCGTCGTCCCGGGCCAGGGTGAAGCCGGCAGCGCGAACGTGGCGAACACTTCGGCCTCGTGCGGGGTGGAGCAGGGCAGTATGGAGACGAGCTGCGCGCTCGGGCTGTTGACGCAGTCCCCTTTGTGCAGCGTGAAGACGGCGGCTTCCCTGTACTTGATCGTGACCGGCTTGTGGAAGCCGTGAGTGACCACGCCGACAGTGCCGATCGCGACGGCGATGATGACCCACGCGGCGGACAGGAACAGGCCCGCCATCGCCATGCCGTGCCCGCCACGCCCGGTCCTGCGGATGCCGACCAGCGCCGCCACGCCGCTGGCGACAGCGATCGGCACGAGCGCGACCAGGCCGGTGACCAGCGCGAGGACGGCCAGCTTGCTCACTGGCTCCGACCCGGGCTCCGCGAAGCCGGGCTCCGCGAAGCCGGGCTCCGCGAAGCCGGGCTCCGCGAAGCCGGGCTCCGCGAAGTCGGGCTCCCTGAGGTCAGGTTCAGCGAAGCCGCGCCCGGACCCCGTGAAATCGGGCTCGGGCTCGGGCTCGGGCTCGGGCTCGGGAGCCCCGTCCTCCGCCGCAGCGGTATCGACTACCCCTTCCGCGGCGGGGGCTGCCTCGGCCGGAGCCACAGAAGTCCCTTCTGCCGTGGGTGCCTCCCCTGCGGGCGCCGCCGACGGCCGGGCGCCTTCCGTGGCGTTCGAGGACATCAAGCTCCTGCTCTGCACTGCCGGGCGCCGGTGCGTTGCGCCCCCTTGATCGTTTACGTTCCCCTTCTTCCTCAACGCCATGCGCCCCCGCTTTGTCACGATTCGCCAGGAAAATTTACAACTCGCCCAGGCCGGTAACCTGGGAAGCGTGCGTCTGACGATGTTCTGGGAACTGATGCGAGCGCAGTTCGGTGATGTCTATGCCGAGAGCGTCGCGAAAGACTACGTCCTGTCGAACCTTGGCGGACGCACCGTCAACAAGGCGCTTGCCGATGGCGAGGACCCGAAGGTCGTCTGGCGCGCGGTCAGCGAAACCTTCAACGTTCCCGAGTCGCTACGCTGACCCACCGACCCCGCCCGCCGGAACGGACCCACCGCGGCAGGCGGCGCAATCACTGCCTTCCCGCCGTTTCAGCATTCTCCGGCATTACGGTACTGACATGCCCTCTATCCAGAACGAACCGTGGCGCCTCTTCAGCACCCACCGTCCTCCCACCAGCTTCACGCACCTAGACAGTGCTGCCTGCGGACGAAGCTCGATCGAGACGCTGCGCGCCGTCGCGGCGCACGCGGAACGGGAAGCGGTTACCGGGGCCTACGTCGCCGCTTCCGAGGCCGCCCCGGTGATCGAGTCCGGACGGGCTTCGCTCGCCGGGCTGTTCGGGGTAGAGCCGGGCGGGATCGCGTTCACCGAGAGCGGCACCGCGTCGCTAGCGGCGCTGCTGCGCAGCTGGCCGCTGTCGGCGGGGCAGACGGTCGCCGTCGTGCCGAGCGAGTGGGGACCCAACCTGGACGCGTTCACCGACCGCGGCCTGCGCGTCGAGTTCCTGGCCGTGCAGGCGAGCGGGGTCGTCGACCTGGACGCGCTGCGCCGGTTCGTGGCGGTGACGCCCCCGGCGTTCGTGCACCTGACGCTCGTCGCGTCCCACCGGCCGCTGGTGCAGCCCGCCGTGGAAGCCGCGGCAATCTGTCACGAGGTCGGTGTCCCGCTGTGGGTGGACGCGGCGCAGGCGCTCGGGCACGTCGCCGTGTCCTGCGGCGCGGACGCCGCGTACTCGACGAGCCGGAAGTGGCTGACCGGCCCGCGGGGCGTCGGCGTCATCGCCGTGACCGAGCCGTGGTGGCGGCGACTGCGCCCGCACGCCTCACAGCTTGACCGCGAAGCGCTGGGCGACGGCTCGCCCGTGCGGTTGCTCGACTCGGCCGACGCGCACATCGCCGGCCGGGTCGGGCTGTGCAGTGCGGTGGCCGAGTTCGTCGGGGCCGGTCCCGCCGCGGTGTTCGAGCGGCTGGCCCTAGTCGGCAAGGAGACCAGGGCCGCTCTCGCCGACGTGCCCGGCTGGGAGGTCGTGGCGGAGGCGGACGCTCCTTCGGCGATCACGGCGCTGCGGCCGGTGGCGGGGCAGAAGGTGGACGAGGTGCGGTCGATGCTGCTCGAGCAGCACCAGATCGTCACGACCGCCGCCCGGCCCGCCCGCGCACCCCGCGAGATGACAGGCCCTTACCTACGGGTCAGCCCGCACGTCGACTGCACGCCAGAAACCATCGCTCAGTTGGCCGCGGCCCTCCCGCCGTCCTAAGGCAGGTGCCAGCGGACGCGATGACGGCCCGCCGCGAGCCCAGCCTCACGAATCACTCCAGCCTCCTCCGTCGTCTTCGCACACTTTATGACCATTTTCTGGCCCTTTATGTGTGGATTGTTCGTGCGAAAAGTGCGTAAAGTCAGCAGCCGACCGATCTGCGGTTCCTAGGCAGGACCTCGGTAATTGATAACGGAAACATCCGTATCGCCACTATCTGGCATTGAACGGGGTTTGATGGCACGATTGCGCCATGCCGACCGCGGATGGCCGGTAAACGTCTTTCGCGCCGGGCCGGACGCGGTCGCGAGGCTCTGATCTATGGGGAGAGATCAATGACTACTACCGACACCGAACCCGACCCAGACCACACCGAGACCGAGACGCACACGTGGTCCGTCAACATCCCTGATCATCCGGCGCGCCAGGACTCGCCGGAATATGTCGCCGCGCGGAAGCAGATGAATGACCTCGCCGCCCAGGCGACCGGGCTCATCTACGGTCCCGCGCCGTTCGAGGACCACCACGGCAGTGCCCTATGGCTCCAAGACAGCCAGGGCTGGTTCCTGGTCCGTAACCTCGCCGGGATCGAGTGGAGCGCACAGTTTTGCGCCGACCCGGCAAAGGTTGACCTTTTGCGGCAGAACGCCAAGCGGCTCTATGACCTCGTCGCGCCCGCGATCAAGCAGCAGCTCGACCCGAATGGCGTGCTTGACACCCCAATCACGGACGCGGCGTCGGTAGCGACGTGGACCGACTCGATCTTCAACGCCGGACTCCCGCTGCAGGCGAGCTTCCACATCGGCGTGCTTCAGGCGGCGAATGGCCAGCCGCCGAGCCCGGCGGCTACGGACCTGGCACAAGATCCATCAGCGACTGGCCAGGCGCAGAATCCCGCCGCCGTCGGCCAGGAGCCGGCCGGAGTGCATCACTACCCCACGCCGGTCGTCGATATCCAGCTGTTCAAGTACGACGACTTCCAGCTGTGGGTCACTGACGACCAGGGCAATCCGGCCGCCGTCGCGCCCGTCGCCGCGCGGGGCAGCGGCGACGCTCGGGTCCACGTCCTGTACGCGACGCCAGGGTCGAAGCTCGCCCAGCAGAAGGAGCAGGCGGAAAGCGCCGCCACCCCGCTGATCCTCGGCCCCGACCACCCGCTGGCGAAGCAGGCGTTCCAGCAACAAGAGCAGCAGCACTAGCCGACGCGCTGCCAGTCCGGCCGGGCCGTCCGGGCAAGTCCAGGCAGTCCGGCCAGGGCGGTCCGGCCGGGGCGGCGCGGCTAGGCGGCGCGGCTAGGCGGCGAGTCCGGCGCTCACGACCAGATCACCGAGCGCGTCGCGTGCCTTTTCCACGTCGTCGACGCAGATCACGGCCAAGAACAACTCGTCTGAGACACGGACGGGCAAGAGCAGGTCGGTATTGACCCCGGCGTCGGCCAGCTTGCGGAATGCCACCGCGCCGCTGCCCGGCTGGTTGTCCATCCGGACGGTCAGCGCCGGGCGCATTTCGTACTCGAACCCGATATCCAGCAGTGCCGCCTGGGCGCCGGCCTCGTCGTCGGCGACAAAAGCGACGGTGCCCTCATCCCCGCGGGCCGTCGCCGACAGGACCAGGTTGATCTGCCCGGCCGCCATCGCCTCACACAGGCGCGCGAGCTCCCCGGGCTGGTTTTCCATATCTACGGTGAACACGCTCATACGCTGCCCCTCTCACCGGAGCACCCCCCTTAGGTCAGAGCCTATCTCGCCTGCATTTCGCCACCTTGTCAGGCTGGCGCGTGGGACAGCAGGAACGCGCCCAGGGCGTCGTTGAACTCGCGCTCGGCTTCCAGGTTGGGGAGGTGGCCCACGTCGTCGATCGTCACCACCTCGGGATGCTTGAGGAAAGCGACGATCTCGGCGATCACCGCGTCGTTCGACCACGGATCGGCCGACCCGCCGACGACCAGCGCCGGTACGTCGAGCTCCGCGAGCAGGGGCCGGTAGTCCGGCCGCTCCGCCCGGCCGCGCAGCGCCGCCGCCGCGCCGGCGGGCGGGGCGGCGGCCATCATCGCGTCGACGCGCACACGCACGGCCGGAGGGCACGCCGGGCCGTAGACCCCGGTGTGCATGTACTCCACGAGCACGCCCATCCCGTCCCGCTCCACCGCGTCGGCCCGCTAGCGGCGGGTCACCCGTTCGTCCGCGGTCGGGGGCTGCATAGTGGTGGCGACCAGTCCGATCGCCCAGTAGCGGTCGGGCTGTGCGGCCGCCATCTCCATCGTCACGAGGCCGCCCATGCTCAGCCCGACGACGGCCGCGGTCTCGATCCCCAGGTCGTCAAGCAGCTCCTCGATGTCGGCGGCGAACCCCCGCATCGTGACGGAGCCTGGCGTCACCGGGCTCTCGCCGAAGCCGCGCAGATCGGGTACGAGCACGCGGAACCGGTCACTCAGGGCGGCTAGCTGCGGTTTCCGCATCGTGCGATCGAACGGGTGCCCGTGAATGAGAACCACGCGGTGGCCGGTGCCGGCATCGTCATAGGCGAGTCGCATCCGACGAGCCTAACGTCGCGATCGCCGCAGAAGGAGCCCCTCGACAACAAAGCTCGAACAGGCCGGCGTGTTGTGTTCATGATCGAATAATCGTTCCCCTATAGTGGTGCTGCCGGGCCGCCTCGCGCATGTCCGGAACGTGTTTTCCCTGTTCCGTGCGGTGCGGCCCGGAAATGTCAGGGGTGGCGCGTAGCGTGTGAACCCGGCAACCTCTTCAACCGGCAGGGAGTCCTCATGGCAGCAGGCGGCAAGTCAGCCCCAGAGCGGGCTGGCGACAGGGACAAGGCTCTGGAGGCCGCGCTCGTCCAGATCGAGCGGCAGTTCGGCAAGGGCTCGGTCATGCGCCTCGGCGAGCAGGCCCGCGTACCGGTCGAGGTGATTCCCACGGGGTCGATCGCCCTCGACGTGGCCCTCGGCCTCGGCGGCCTGCCGCGCGGCCGGATCGTTGAGATATACGGCCCGGAGAGCAGCGGTAAGACAACGGTGGCGCTGCACGCCGTCGCCAGCGCGCAGAAGGCGGGCGGCATCGCGGCGTTCATCGACGCGGAGCACGCGCTTGATCCCGACTACGCACAGAACCTTGGCGTGGACACCGACGCGCTGCTCGTGTCGCAGCCGGACACCGGCGAGCAGGCGCTGGAGATCGCGGACATGCTTATCAGGTCCGGTGCCATTGACATCGTGGTCATCGACTCGGTGGCCGCGCTCGTGCCAAAGGCCGAGATCGAGGGCGAGATGGGCGACAGCCACGTCGGGCTCCAGGCGCGGCTGATGTCGCAGGCTCTCCGTAAGATCACCGGCGCCCTTAGCCAGACCAAGACCACCGCCATCTTCATCAACCAGCTGCGGGAGAAGGTTGGCGTCCTCTTCGGGTCGCCCGAGACGACGACGGGCGGTAAGGCACTCAAGTTCTATGCCTCGGTACGCCTCGATGTGCGCAGGATCGAGACTCTCAAGGACGGGACGGAATCCGTCGGCAACAGGACCCGCGTCAAGGTCGTGAAGAACAAGTGCCTCGCCGAGGGGACTAGGGTGTTCGACCCGGTTACGGGACTCACGCACCGGATTGAGGAGATCGTCGGTGGGCGGCTCCCAGTCCACGTCGTGGCCGCTAGCAAGAACGGCGAGCTTGAAGTCGGGGAGGTCCAGTCGTGGTTCGACCAAGGCGATCAGGAGGTCGTCGGCCTACGGCTGCGAGACGGCGCCGAGCTGTGGGTGACGCCGGACCACAAGATCCTGACCGAGCATGGCTGGCGCCTGGCTGGAGAACTCGCCACGGGTGACCGGGTCGCCCGACCTCGTACGTTCCTCGGCTTCGGCTCGGCCGAGCCTGTGCCGCCGGAGCATGCCAGGCTTCTCGGCTACCTCATCGGCGATGGATACGTGGGCGGGAAGACGCCCATCCACTTCATCAACATGGCGCAGTCTCTGCATGAGGATGCGGCAAGGATCGCCGGAACCCTTGGGTGTGTCGCGAAGCCAACAGGAAATGCGGGTGAGATGGCCTTCTCTCACCGACCTGACGAGAAGAACGGCGTCATCGAACTGTGCCGGTGGGCCGGCATCTTCGGGCACCTGGCATCAACCAAGAAGGTGCCTGTCCAATTCTTCGCGCCGGACGTTTCCGCCGAGGTGATCGGCAACTTCATCTTCGGCTACTTCGAAACGGACGGCCACGTCTCCCGCGAGCAGACGGGCGGCATCCGGATCGGTTTCACGACGGTGTCGGAGCAGCTTGCCCAGCAGGTGCACTGGCTGCTGCTCCGCTGGGGCATCGGCAGCAGCGTGCAGCGGCGCGACCCTCATGCGCAGCGCGGCGGGCTGATCAAGGGCCGCCGGATATCGGGCAAGCTCCCGACCTGGGAAGTGCGGGTGTCCGGCGTCGAGAACGTCGCGGCGTTCGCCGAGGCTATCCCGATGTGGGGGCCGCGCGGGCAGGTCGTGCTCCGCGAGCTTGCCGCCCTCGATGGCCGGCACCGGGGCTCGCAGCGGAATTACCTGTCGGAGGATCTCGCCAAGCCGGTCCTCGCTTACCTCGGAGAGCGCGGAATTAGCCCGCTGCTGGCGGCGCAGTTGATCGGCGAGAGCGCGGGTGATCCGAGGGGTGGCATGCCGGTCGTCTTGGGCGGCAGGCCGCGGATGCGGCGTGATCGACTGCGGTTGCTTGCCGACGCTCTCGAAGACAAGTTCCTGTACGAAATCCTGGGCGACAACCTCTGGTTCTCCCGGATCAAGGAGGTTCTGCCCGCCCGTCGTGCGCGCACCTTCGACCTTGAGGTAGCCGAACTGCACAATCTGGTCACAGAAGACATAGTAGTACATAACTGCGCGCCGCCATTCCGCAACGCTGAATTCGACATTCTGTACGGAATCGGGATAAGCCGGGAAGGCGGGCTCATCGACCTCGGCGTGGAACAGGGGATCGTGCGCAAGGCGGGTGCCTGGTACACATACGAGGGCGACCAACTCGGGCAGGGCAAGGAGAACGCGCGGAACTTCTTGCACGACAACCCGGATATGGCCGAAGAGATCGAGAAGAAGATCAAGGAGAAGCTCGGCATCGGCCCGCGCCTGGACGCGGACGCCACCGAGCCGACCAAGGGTGCCGCACCCACTGGCGCACCCACTGGCGGACCCGCTGGCGGACCCACGCTGACGTCGGTGCCGACCGGCCAGGGGACGAAGGGAACAAGGCCGACGGCCGGCAGTTAATGGCAGCCGGATGACGGGGCGCGCGAGATGACAAGGCCCGGGCGGGGATCGACATGCAAGACGGCGCTCTCGAGGACGGCCCGGAGGCGCGGGCCCGGCTGGTCTGCCTGCGACTGCTGACGCACGCGCCCCAGACCAGGGCCCAGCTCGCGGCCGCGCTGAGCAAGCGGGGCGTTCCCGCCGAGATAGCCGATAACGTCCTTAAAAGGTTCACTGATGTCGGCCTGATCGACGACGCCGCGTTCGCCAGGGCGTGGGTCGAGTCACGGCACTACAGCCGCGGGCTCGCCGGCCGGGCGCTGACCGCCGAGCTCAAGCAGCGAGGGGTGGCCGACGATGAGATCCGGGAGGCCGTCGCCGAGCTCGGTCCGGACGCGGAAGTAGCCACCGCGAGAGAACTAGTGGCGCGGAAGCTGGCGGCGACCAAGGGTCAGCCGACGCAGGCGCGGGTGCGCCGGCTGACAGGAATGCTCGCGCGCAAGGGCTACCCGCCGGGGCTCGCGTTCCGCGTGATTCGCGAGGCGATCGGGACGGAGGGTGCAGATGCGGACCTTGGGGAAGAACCACCCTTCGATGAGGCCTACATCGATACGGAGTGAAGTCAGCTCATTCCGCTGAGTAAACTTTCGTGCCCACATTGGTATCACGCTTGCTCAAACCGTTATCAACGCTTAACCTCACGGCAGTGAGGCGTTATACAGCGCTGGACGGGTTACCGGCCCGGACAACCCGAAGAGATGGCCAGTCGCCGCAGTCGGAATTCCGGCGGAGCGACGAGCGAAAGGGGTGACCGTGAGCGGCGGAGTGGCCTTCATGGTGATCGGACTGGTCGCCTTGGCTCTCGCATTCAGCGCGTTCGTTATCGTGCTGCGCCGCTCCGCGCCCAAAGGGCGGAGAACCGCCGACCCAGCGACCTCGCGCAGCACCGCGACCAGCCACGACAGCGCCGGGCAACTCGCCGCCGACTCACTCACCGGGGACGAGCAGCAAGCGCAGGCGGCCCACGCGCAAACACAGCAGGTCCAGGCGCTCGCCCTGGAAAGCGAGCGGCGCAGCCAGCTCGAGAAGGCGGAGCGCGAGGCCGAACAGCTGAGGATCCGCGCGCAAGCCGACGCGGATCAGCTCAGGACCCGCGCGCTCGGCGACGCCGAACTGGTCAGGGACCGCGCCGTCGCCGACGCGGAGCAGGCCAGGGCACGCGCCCAAACCGATGCGGAAGGCATCGTCAAGCGCGCCACCGACGCGGCCGAGCAGGCCGCGCAGGGTCGACGTGAGGTCGAGGAAGAGATCCGCGCGGTCAAGGACGAGATGCGCGAGCTCCGCGGCGACCTCGAACGCCGCGAAACCCGGATCGGCGAGCGTGAGCAGCGCCTCGACGCCGAGATCCGCCGCGTCGAAGAGCGCAGGCAATCGCTCGACCGCCGCAAGCAAGAGCTCGACGAGCGGTCCACCGAGCTCAAGGACGCCGCGGAAAAGGCCCAGGCCGAGCTGGAGCGCGTCGGCGGGCTGACCGCCGACCAGGCCAAGACCGAGCTGGTCGTGGCCATGGAGAATCAGGCCAAGCGCGAAGCGGCCGTAACGATGCGGGCGATAGAGAACGAGGCGCGTGCGGAGGCCGACAAGCGAGCCCGCAAGATCGTCACGCTCGCCATCCAGCGGGTCGCGGTGGAGCAGACCAGCGAGTCGGTCGTCTCGGTCATGCACCTGCCCGGCGACGAGATGAAGGGCCGCATCATCGGCCGGGAGGGCCGCAACATCAGGGCCTTCGAGTCGATCACGGGCGTCAACCTCATCATCGACGACACTCCCGAGGCGGTCCTGCTCTCCTGCTTCGACCCGGTACGACGTGAGATCGCGCGGCTCACGCTCGAACGCCTCGTCCAGGACGGCCGGATCCACCCGCAGCGGATCGAGGAGGCCTACGACCGGGGCAAGACGGAGATCGAACTGCTCTGCCAGCGATCCGGCGAGGACGCCATGACCGAGCTTGGCATCACCGACATGCACCCCGAGCTCATCAACCTGCTTGGCCGCCTCCGCTACCGCACCTCCTACGGTCAGAACGTCCTCCAGCACCTGATCGAGTCCGCGCACATCGCCGGAATGATGGCCAGCGAGCTGCGGATGGATTCGGTGCTGCTCAAGCGGTGCACCGTGCTGCACGACATCGGCAAGGCGCTCACCCACGAGGTCGAAGGCAGCCACGCGATGATCGGCGCCGAGATCGCGCGCAAGTACGGTGAGCCGGACGACGTGGTGCACGCCATCGAGGCGCACCACAACGAGGTCGAGGTGCGGACGGTCGAGGCGGTGCTCACCCAGGCCGCCGATGCGATCAGCGGCGGCCGGCCCGGTGCCCGGCGCGAGTCGCTGGAGATGTACGTCAAGCGGCTCGAGCGGCTGGAGCAGATCGCGTCCGAGCGCGAAGGCGTGGAGAAGGTCTTCGCCATGCAGGCGGGCCGCGAGATCCGGGTCATGGTCAAGCCAGACAAGATCGACGACATCCAGGCGCAGGTGATCGCCCGCGACATCGCCAAGCAGGTGGAAGAGGAGCTCACCTACCCTGGCCAGATCCGCGTCACCGTGGTCCGCGAGTCCCGCGCCACCGAGTTCGCCCGCTAGGGTCCCCGCGAGCCGGGTCCCCGCGAACGGGGACTAGGACAGCCGGACCGGCGCCACCCCCGGCGTCGTGAAGCCCATGATCTGGCCGTAGAAGGCCAGTTCCGACTCCAGGGCGATGATGTTCGTCTCCGCCTTGCGGAACACGTGCGACTCGCCCTCGAACACGATGTACGCGTGCGGGATCTCGTGCTCGGCCAGGTCGGCGGCGATCGCCTCGGACTGCGCGGCGGGCACGACCGGGTCGTCGAGCCCTTGCAGCAGCAGCACCGGGCAGGTCTGCGCCGACACGTGCCCGATCGGCGACCTCGCCTCGTACAGCGCCCCGGCCTCGGGCAGCGGCCCGATCAGGCCGTCCAGGTACCTGGACTCGAAGTCGTGCGTGGTCTCGGCGAACGGCCGCAGGTCGGACACCCCGTAGTAGGACACCGCCGCCGCGAACACCGGCGCGCGCGCGGGCGAGCCGTCGGACGACACCAGGGCGCTGGTGACCGCGGCCAGGGCGGTCCAGCCTCCGGCCGAGCCGCCCCTGATGGCCAGCCGCCGCCGGTCGGCCTCGCCGGCCTCGGCCAGCGCCAGCACCGCGGTCATCGCGTCGGCCACGTCGACCACGCCCCACTGCCCGCGCAGCCGCTCCCGGTACGCCCGGCCGTACCCGCTCGACCCGCCGTAGTTCACGTCGATTACCCCGATGCCGCGGCTGGTGAAGTAGGCCTTCTCCAGATTGAGCACGGGCAGCGACTGCCCGGTCGGGCCGCCGTGCACGTGTACGACGAACGGGGGATGCTCCCCGTCGGGCGCCTCGAAGTCCGGGTTGGACGGCGGGTAGACGACGGCGTGAACCACGGCTCCGTTCGGATCAGTGGAAAGCTGTACCTGGCGCGCGTCCGGCAGGTAGGCGAGGTCGGGCGTGGCAACGGCCTGCCTGCGCAATACCTCCGTGGCACCGCCGAACCAGGTCCTGACCACGCTCCACGGCGCGCGCGGGCTGCCTGCGATGGCCGCCACCGCCCCGCCGGAGGTGGCCAGTTCGCCCTTGACGGCATCAAACCCCAGGTGAGCGTCGGTCAGGGTGCCCGACTCCGGGTCGAGCACCGCGAGCTGCTGCTGGCCGCGGCCATGGAGCACAGCGAGCCGGCCGTCGGCGAGCTTGACGAACGGGCGAAGGCCCAGCTCCCACAGCGGCCCGGCGAACTCCTCCGTGCGCGGGCACAGCGGGCGCGGTCGCGCGCCAGCCTCCGCGGCCACGAGATAGAGGTTCCACCAGCCGGAGGAGTCCGAGGCGACATACAGGCTGTCGTCATCACGCCACAACGGGGCGAGCACCGACTCATCCGGGCCGCCCATGACCAGCGCGGAGTCGGCCACCCGCACGCTTTCACCCAGCTCACCCACCCCGCTCCGCACGACGACGACGCGCAGTTCCGTGCCGTCCCACGGCATCCGTGGGTGGTTCCAGTTGATCCACGCCAGCCTGGTCCCGTCCGGCGACGGGGTAGGGAAGGCGAAGAAGTCCGCCCCGGTTACGAGGACGCGGATCGCGGAGGGCGCGGCGTGGGCCGACCCGTCCAGCGGCACGGCGACGATCGCGCGGCTCACGCCCTCGTCGGTCACCGTCTCCCGCACGCACCAGATCTCCCGGCGGTCGGGGGAGAGCACCATGTCCGCGAACCGGAAGCCGCCCGCGAGCGGGGTGAGCGGTCGCGGCGCGTCGCCAAGCGCGCTCGCCGCGTACAGCCGCTGATCGGCGAAGTTGGCGAAGACGAGGTCGAACCCGCCGAACGCCGACGCGGCGGGCACCGGGAGGTAGGCCATCCCGCCGTACTCGTGCACCCGGGTCCGGGCGTACCACGGCGCGGGCAGCAGCTCACGCGCGCCCGAGCCTTCCCCGCCGGAGGTCATGACCGTTACCCGGCCGCCTTCGGTCGGCCGGCTCTCCTGCCACCAGACCTCGTCGCCCGCGAATGCCGGAAAGGACAGCAGCATCTTCCCCTGCGCCACGTCGGCGGCGGTGATGGGCGACTGCCATGTTCCGTACGTTGCGGTCTTCGTCATGGACCTCATCGATATCACGTGCGGCGCGCGCCGGGTGCGTCCGCCCCTATCCTGGTCAGGTGGGAGAAGGAAGGACCTACGAGATTCGCACCTACGGGTGCCAGATGAACGCGCACGACTCCGAACGCGTCGCCGGGCTGCTCGAAGAGGCCGGCTACCGCAAGGCGCCGGACGGCGAGACGCCTGACCTCATCGTGTTCAACACCTGTGCGGTGCGGGAGAACGCGGCCGACAGGCTCTACGGCAACCTCGGCCACCTGCTCCCGACCAAGAAGGCGCACAAGAACATGCAGATCGCGGTCGGCGGTTGCCTGGCGCAGATGGAGCGCGATCAGATAACCAGGCGCGCCCCGTGGGTGGATGTCGTGTACGGCACGCACAACATCGGCGCCCTCCCCAAGCTGCTCGAACGTGCCCGCATAAAGGAAGAGGCGCAGGTCGAGTTCGAGGAGACGCTAGCCACCTTCCCGTCCCTGCTGCCGGCCCGCCGCCAGTCGCCGTACTCGGCGTGGGTGTCCATCTCCGTGGGCTGCAACAACACCTGCACCTTCTGCATCGTGCCGTCACTGCGGGGGCGGGAGAAGGACCGCCGCCCCGGCGACATCCTCGACGAGATCAAGGCGCTGACCAACGACGGCGCCCTCGAGGTCACCCTGCTCGGCCAGAACGTGAATTCGTACGGAGCGGAGTTCGGCGACAGGACGGCGTTCAGCAAGCTGCTGAGAAAATGCGGCGAGATCGACGGGCTTGAGCGGGTCCGGTTCACCTCCCCGCATCCGAGGGACTTCACCGACGACGTGATCGAGGCGATGGCGGACACCCCGAACGTCATGCCCAGCCTGCACATGCCGCTGCAGTCCGGCTCCGACACGATCCTGCGGGCCATGCGCCGCGCCTACCGCCGGGATCGCTACCTCGCGATCCTGGACAACGTGCGACGGCACATCCCGCACGCGGCGATAACCACCGACATCATCGTCGGCTTCCCCGGCGAGACAGCGCGAGATTTCGAGGACACCCTCGACGTGGTGCGCCAGGCGCGGTTCGCCAGCGCGTTCACGTTCCGCTACTCCATCCGCCCGGGCACCCCCGCCGCGACGATGGACGACCAGGTGCCCGCCGAGGTCGTTCAGGAACGCTACGACAGGCTCGTCGCGCTGCTCGAGGAGATCTGCACAGAAGAGAACGCCAAGCTCGACGGCGCGACCGTCGAAGTGCTCGTCGCCGAGGGGGAGGGCCGCAAAGACGCCGCGACGCACCGCATGTCCGGCCGCGCCAAGGACAACCGTCTGGTGCACTTTTATCCTGGGGGGACGCCCCCCCTGGATACCCCCGTACCCCCCCGGCCAGGCGATATCGTCACCACTGTCGTGACCGGCACCGCGCCGCACTACCTGCTCGCCGATGGCGAGCCGCTGTCCGTCCGGCGCACGAGGGCAGCCGATGCGTGGGAGCTGCGGTGTAGCCCTGGGGGGGCGACCCCACTGGATCCCCCCGCTAATGGGGGGACTGCCCGCCCCCCCGTACCCCCCGGGCAAGTCCTGCTCGGCATGCCGGTCGTCCGCCGCTGACCCGCCGTCTCATGCTGGTCGCCGTCGTCGGCGCCACCGCCACCGGCAAGTCCGACCTGGCGGTCGCCTTGGCCCGCGCGCTCGACGGCGAGGTGATCAACGCCGACTCGATGCAGCTGTACCGCGGCATGGACATCGGCACCGCCAAGCTGTCCGTCGAGGAACGCCAGGGCATCCCGCACCACCTGCTAGACATCTGGGATGTCACGAAGACCGCTACCGTCGCCGAGTACCAGGGGAACGCCGAGCAGGTCATCGACGACATCGAGGCTCGCGGCAAGGTCCCCGTGCTGGTCGGCGGATCCGGCCTGTACATCAGGGCAGCCCTCGGCGACCTGAACTTCCCCGGCACGGACGAACAGATCAGGCAGCGCCTGGAAGCCGAACTCGCCGCGCACGGCCCTGCCCCGCTCTACGAACGACTGACCAGGCAAGACCCGCAGGCCGCGGCCGCGATCCTGGCGTCGAACGGCCGCCGGATCGTCCGCGCGCTCGAGGTGATCGAACTGTCCGGCCGCCCCTTCAGCGCCACCCTCCCCGACTACGCGCACAGCCGCCCCGCACGCCTGACCGTGCAGGTCGGCCTCCGCCTGCCGCGCCCGGAGCTCGACCGCCGCATCGACGCCCGCGTCGACCGCATGTGGGCCAGCGGGTTCGAGGCCGAGGTCCGCGGGCTGGCGGCGGTCGGCCTGCGCGACGGCAAGACCGCGAGCCGCGCGCTCGGCTACCAGCAGATGCTGCGCCACATCGACGGTGAGCTGACCCTCGAGCAGGCACGGGAGGAGACCGCGCGCGCCACGCGACGTTTCGCCAGGCGCCAGGAGGCATGGTTCCGCCGCGACCCGCGAGTCACCTGGCTCCCCGAGGAGGGGGAAGGGGAAGAGCTATCCGCCCGCGTCCGCGCTGTCTTGAATATTTTTCCTGAACGAACCGCTAGTCCCCCCGCCACCTAAGCTCCCCCCGAGCCCGGGCCCACACTGGGACGGCTTGAGCCCCGACTACGGACGGTAATCTGTCGCATCGCAGGCGTTCGCACTAGCACGCCTTGCGCAGGGTCGATTACTCTCGGCCGGCTAGTCCGTCCGGGTGGTTCGTCGCTCTGTGTAACTCCCGTCAGTGACCGTCCGTGTAGCGCGCGAAAGCCCTGCCCGCCGAGATTCCCGTGTCCTGAGTAGACATCTGAGCTGGATAACACTCAGTAGTCTGTCTGAGCTATATGTCCGTGAACGTGATGATTGAGTGGTTTATCGCTGGAACTCTATGGGTCGAGCAATTTGTCAGGCCCAGCGAGAGGTTGCACCAGTGAATCCGTAGCCGGGCGCGGAACGACGTTAGGGATTTCTTGAGCCCAGGCAACAGGCGGAACGGCGCTAGCAAGTACGGTCACGGCGGCGCACCAGCAGGTCGGTATTCCGGTCGGCACACGGGGCATCAGACCAGCCAGCACACGGAGCCCCAGGCCGCCCAGCACCCAGGGCATCAGGCCGGCCAGCACACCGGCCGGCATGTCTCCGCTCAGCGCAAGCCGGTCCGGCGGATCCCGAAGGCCGTTCCTGCCGTCGCGATCGCCGCGACGCTCGCCGCCGGGGCCGCCACCTACCTGCTCACCGGTCCCAGCCAGCCCAACCAGGGCAAGCTCACGGCGGCACTGTCATCCCCCATGGTCATCGACGCCTTCACGCGCTCAGGTATCGCCAAGACGGACACCTCCGCGAGCATCCTGATGCCGCCGGACCACGCGGTTACGGCCGCGCACTCATCCACGCACAGCGCGCCCGCGAGTCGGCCCGCCGCGCGGCCGGTCAAGCCCGCGACGGCCAGCCCGACCGCTAGCCGGTCGGCCGCGCCGCGAACCAGCCAGTCGCCGACCGCTGCCGCTACCCCCTCGGCCACCCCGAGCGCGAGTTCCACCCCGACCGCCTCGACGGTCTCCTGTTCGGACAACAGCTACCTGCTTCCTGATAACGTGACGGCGATCGTCAGCTTCCTGCTCGCCAACGGCTACAGCGACAATGCCGCGGCGGGCATCGCCGGGAACATCTACCAGGAGTCCAAGGGCGACCCCGAGTCTGAGGGCATGGGCGGCGGCGGGCTGATCGGCTTCACGCCGCTGCCCAGCGGCTACGTCACCGGTAACCCGACAGCGGACCTGGATACCCAGCTCAACGCGATCCTGTCGTACAACCAGATCTGGGCGTCCGACATCCCTGAGCTGAACTCCGCCGCCACCCCGGCGGACGCCGCCTACATCTACGTCACCTACTTCGAGCGGGCGGGCATCCCGGCGGCCGACACCCGCGAGGCCTCCGCCGAAGCCGTCGCGTCCGCCTGCAACATCTAGCGGTAATCTCGGTCGGTGTGACTACTCCACAGCACCGCGCCGACGTGTTCCTCGACCAAGACGCCGACCCGCGCCATGGCGGCCCGCGGCTGGGTGACGAGCGGGCCACGCTGACCGAGTACCTGCGCTCCCAGCGGCTGACGCTGCAGCTCAAGTGTGAAGGGCTGGACGCCGCTCAGCTGGCCCGCCGTGCCGTCGACCCCTCGACCTTGTCGCTGCTCGGCCTGGTCCGGCATATGGCGGAGGTGGAGCGCCGGTGGTTCCGCCACCGGTTCGCTGGCCAGGACGTGCCAAATCGCTACCAGACCGAGGCCGACCCCGACGGCGACTTCAACGGCGCGGTCCCCGACCCGGCTGTCGTCGAGGAAGCGTGGGCGGACTGGCGCGAGGAGGTCGCCTTCGCCGAGCAGTTCACCCGCGACCACGACCTCGGCTTCGTCGGCCACGACTACGCAGGCGCCCCCATCTCACTCCGCGAACTGCTCGTCCACATGGTCGAGGAGTACGCCCGCCACAACGGCCACGCAGACCTCCTCCGCGAGCGCCTAGACGGCCGCATCGGCGAATAACCCCCGCCCCAGCCCCCGCACCCGCCCAGCCCCTCCCGCCCAGATGAATGGCCCATGCAGCTGCCTATAGCCAGCTCAATCGGCCACTCATCTGCCTGAGGGTGTGGCGCGGCAGCGTCAGTGGGGCAGGTGGTACGCGCGGTCGGCGTTCTGGGTGCCGATCAGGGCCGTGATCCGCTCCGCATCGTCGTAGCTGATGTCATCGTCGTCCACCCTGGCCCGCAGGAACCGCGATAGCCCCACCCGGAACAACAGCGTTCCGAGGTAGTAAAGCTCTGGCAGGCCGTAGGCGTCGGTGGAGAACAGGAACTTGCGCAACGGGACCAGTTCGAGCGCCTCCGCGAGCACATCCGGCGCCCGGCTGCCGACATTGTGCGTGGCCAGTCCGAGGTCCGCGTACACGTTCGGAACGACCTGCGCCAGGTAGCCGGCCTCGCGGTGATACGGGTAGTTATGCAGCAACATGACCGGTACCCCGGTCGGCTCCAGCGCTCGCAGCAGGCCGGTGAGCAGCAGCGGATTGCATTGGTGCAGGTCAACGTCCCGGTCGCCGTACCCGACGTGGAACTGCACCGGCAGCCCCAGGTCGGCTCCGCACCAGACGAAGAACCGGTGCAGCACCTCGTCCGCCAGCCGCCCAGGCCGGCCCGCAGCCCTCCCGCCTTCCGCTGCCCCTGCGCCTGTCGTGCCGAGCCAGCGCCCTGCCGCAGCGACTACCTCCGCATCCGACGGCCGGCGCCCGTCTAGCGCGAGACCAACCCGGTACGCCGCGATCGACTTGACCCCCACGACCGGGACGCCGGGCGCGGGTGCCTGGACCCGGCTCGACAGGGCCGAGCGGAACGCGGCGGGGAAAGCCCCGGCACTCACCCCGGCGCCGCCGAGCGACTCCGCCACCTGCTCCAGCCGAACGATCTCGAACGCCCGCCCCCCGGACACCTCCGCCATCTCGGCGGGGGAGAGCAGCGCGTCGGGCGCGAACCCGGTATCCACCATCAGCGCGCCGAGCCCGGACCCGCCAAGGAATCGCCGGTTCACCTCAGCCGCCCCCAACGTGGCACGCCGTTCCTGGTATTCGACAAGCGATGCGTGCGCGGGCAGGTCGAGCAACGGCGGGCACCAGCGCCTGAACGCGAGCCCCGCCAGCGAGTCGAACGCGGTCCCGCCCGCGCAAGCGCCGCCATCGCCCTCGCTCAGCAGCGCTTCCAGGTCTCCGCCCGCGCGCAGTACGCCGTGGCAGTGATGGTCGGTCAATCTCTGTTCGGCCACGAAGGGGAGGAGTGTTCTCTCGAAAGTCATGTCCGTTTAAACCCCTCGGCAGCGAGTAGTAACCGAAATTGGACACTTACTGGGGCAATGAACCAATTGTTCCGTTTGCGCGTTACAGCTTCGTAGAGTCCATTGACGGGCCGCAACCGGAATGATGACGAGGGGTGATCGAGGTGACCGCAGCATATCCGGTACCTCCAACTGCTCCCGGCCGGGTGCGCCGCGTGCGAGTCTTCCCAGGCGAGCCCGGTCAGGTGCGAGAGGTACGGGCCTTCGTGGCGCGCGCCCTGGCCGGATGCCCGGCCCGTGAGACGCTGCTGACGTGTGTTTCTGAACTTGCCGCCAACGCGATAGCACACACCGCCTCAGGAGCAGGCGGGGTGTTCACGGTCGAGGTCGTCCGGCCCGCGCCGGGCGTGGCCCGTGTCGCTGTTTCCGACGCCGGCGGTCCGCGCGAGCCGGTCATCCGCTACCCGGATGAGTCAGCTGACCTGGACTCTCTCGCCGAAGGCGGTCGCGGCCTGGCGCTTGTCGCCGCCTGCGGTAGCAGCTGGGGCTACCGCGACGCGGACGAGGGTGCGGGCCGTGTCGTCTGGGCGGAGGCAACCTGGCCGGTCCTCGTGCAAGCAGCCGTGTAGCCGGCGCTGGCGACTATCTCACATTTGAGATATCGTTTGGCATATGGAAGAGGGTGAGGTGCCCGACCTCCCGCTGCTTCCCGGGTTCAGCGAAATGGCGCTGCGCCGCATGGCGGCCGAGCGCGCCAGCCTCGTCCACGACCTAGTGGCGCAGCGCCGGGCGGTCGGCCTCTCGCAGACGACGGTGGCGGCGCGAATGGGCACTTCTCAGTCAGCGGTCGCGCGACTGGAGTCTGGCGCGACCGACGTCCGCGCCTCCACACTCGAACGGTACGCGGCCGCCATTGGCGGCGAGATCACCTGGAAGTTGCATGGTTAATAGCCGGTTCCCCGCACCGCATGGTCAGCTTGGTTTCGGCGCCACGCCCCGTGGCGGACACGGCGGGCCCGGACGGCCCGGCGGGCCGGGCCGTCCGGACGAGTTTCCCCAGCCGGGCCGCCCAGACCCGAGTTTCCCGTCGCCGGGCACGCCCTGGCCGGGCACGCCCGCACCCGGTGGCCCGGGCGGACCTGGGCCGGTGCCGCCGACCCGGGTCTGGCTGGATCCGCACACACCGTGGCAGGACACGCTCTACGAGCGACTGCTGCAACAGCGGATCGTGCTCGCCGCGGGCGTTCTCGACGACGATGCCGCGACCAGGCTGTCCGCGCAACTGCTGACGCTGGACGCCGAAGGCGACGGCCCGATCCGCCTGGAACTCCAGAACCTCCGGGCCGACCTGCCCGCCGCGCTTACCGTGATGGGAGTCCTCGACGTGGTGCGGGCCCCGCTGCACGCCTTCGCGAGCGGCGAGATAAGCGGCGCCGCGCTCGGCGTGCTGGCCTCGTGCCCGCGCCGTGTCGCCTATCCGAACGCGTCGTTCACGCTGGCCGAGCCCAGGCTCCAGTTTGGTGGGACGGCGACGGCGGTGGCCGCGAGGGAGCAGCAGGTGCGGCGGATGGTCGACTCGCTGTTCTACAGGATCGCCGACGCGACAGGCCGCCCCGCCGATGAGATCCGCGAGGATGCCCGCCGCAGCCGCACGCTCACCACAGCAGAAGCCATCGGCTACGGGCTGATCACCGAACGCGTCAGCAAGCCCGCTGACCCGGCCGGCCCGGCCACGTAGGCGACCTGGCTAACCCGACCGCGCGCAGGGCGCCTTTGCCGTCCCGCGATGCCTGCGGCAAGCCGCCCTCACGGGAGCTCGTACGTCTCGAATTGGTCGGCCATCCTGGCGCGGTTCGGGTGTAGGCTACTCCGGTCGATAGCGGCGGCCGAATAGTGTTGCGCGCGATGCTATTGCTTCTTACGTGGCTCCACGGCTGAAAATTGCCTCGCAAATGTCATTCAGTCGCGAATGGCGCTGGATAGCAAATGGCCGTGCTCTATGAGGAGCAGCAAGATTCTAAGTGCTGAATGAATCACGTGAGGCGCGCTGTGACTCTGCCGCACCGGATTCCCTTGCCGCGTTGTCACTCCTGGTGGCCATCTAAAAACGTTTTGTGATTTTTTTCCGCTCTAGGTCTGGGTATTCCGGGTTTGCTTGGTTACCATCGAAACTAAGAAACTAAGGGGAACGGCGGAGACGGAGTTCCGGATAGACACACCGACGCTTTCAATCCGCTACGGATAGTTATATAGCAAGGACTCGGAGTAATAAATGACCGACGCCACCTCCCCAGCGAACGGCCACATCAGGGACACTGAGTCCGCGCTAGCAGCTAACCCCGATCTTCAAGGAACGTCCGGACATGGCGATCCAGCAGGGGCGCAGGCCCCTGCGGCGCCGGACTCCGGCGGCGGCGCCCGGCCGGCCTGGTCAGGCGTGGCAAGTCCGGCGGGCTGGTTCCCGTCGGCCTCCGGGGAAGCGGCCCCCCCGAAGGCGCCCGACGAGGAACCAGCCCGCGCGGATGATGTCCGTGGCCCGCTCGGCCTGCCCGGCCCCGAATTCTGGGTAATGTGCCACCCGGGCCCGATTCCGGCAGAGGTCACGCCAAATGTCGCTCGCGCATATAGCAATTCGGAGCGACGCTCGGTATGGCAGGCGTCCAGCGACGTATGGCAAACCGCGGGAATCGCCTGGGAGCAATCCGCCGTAGATCCTGACCCAGAGTCGGCCTGGTTTGAGCAACTGGAGCCCGAGCCCCCCGCTTCCGAGCCGGGAAGGCCCGCACCCTCGCCGCTTAGTCCGCCGCTTAGTCCGCCGCTTAGTCCGCCGCCTAGTTCGCCGCCAGCGCAGCCGGCCCCGGTATCGCCGTCTTTCGGGCCGGCGCAGCCGTTCCCGCCTCCGCCCACCCCCGGCCCAGTACCGCCCGCCGCGGTACCGCCGTCCTTCGCGTCGGCGCTGGTTTTCCCGGCGCCGCCGGCCTCGGCGTCAGGACGGCCTTTTATGCCGCTGAGCGCGCCGACCTTCGCTGACTACCAGCAGGCGGCACCAGCCGACTTCGGGAGGCCGACCCGGCCCAAGCCGGTTCCAGGGCTCGTGCGGCCGCGGCCGCCGGAGCCTGACGAGTTGTTCCGGGCCTGGCAGGGATCGGTCCGCCAGGCCGGGGGCGGGTCGGCCCGCAGGGCGCGTCGGCGTCGCCTGGCGTGGCGAGCGCTCCGGGCCGGGGTGCCGGCCGCGGTCATCATCGCCGTAGGCGCCAGCGCGGTCATAATGCTGACGGGAAAGCCCGGCGACATGCCAGGCAGCCATGCGAAACGAACCGACCCGCCGCCCCCGAGCGCCCACGACGGGGCGCTTATCCGCGGCGCGTCGACCGCTGTGACGGCCACCGCCTTCCCCGGATACGCCGGTCAGCGGGGCACGGTGACGGTCACTTCGATGGCGTCGGCCGACGGCACGCGGCTGGCCGTCGGCAGCGCCGACGGGCATCCGGCGATCTGGCGGCACGCGGCGAGCGGAGACTGGACTCTGGTGTCCGCGGCCTCGCCAGCCGTCTACCGGCGGCCTGGCCACGAGCAGTTGACCAGCATCGCACACGGCCCCGCTGGCTGGATCGCGGTAGGCGGCGTCGTGTCGGGCCGAGGCCAGCAGTCGGTCGTCGTGACCTCCGTCGACGGCCTGACATGGCGGTCGCTCGACTCGCGCGGACCGGGCCCGGACGGCTACGTCACGGCGGTGACGGCGGGCCATGGCGGCTACGTTGTCGTCGGCAAGCAGGTCAGCGGGCACAGGATGTTCGCCGCCATGTGGTGGTCGGCCGATCTGCGCAACTGGACCAAGGGCGACAACGGCCGACTGAACGGTGGCATCAAGCCGAGCGGCGTGTACGCCGTCGCCGCTGTCCCGGCCGGGTTTGTCGCGGTGGGCACGCATGGCGACGGCCACGCGATCTGGACCTCACCCGACGGGCGACATTGGACAGTGCACGACATGCGGGTACCGCCAGGTGCCACGTCGGCGGTGCTCAGTCAGGTCATACCGAACGGTGGCCGTGTCGTCGCGGCGGGGTACGCAGTTACCCGGGCCGGCGACATTCCGATCGTCGTGGTGTCCGCGGATGGCGGCAAGCACTGGCGTCAGACCGTGCTCGCCGCCCCCGGCGGTCTGGGCGCGGTGACCGCGCTGACCGCGGCGGGCGCTGGTTTCGTCGCGGCGGGCCAGGCCGGCCCGAAGGGCGCCGAGCGGGCCGTCACCTGGAGCTCACCAAACGGACTCACCTGGTCGCCGCCGACCCCGGTCGGCAATGGCGCGCACGAGATAACCACCCTGACCGCGGCCGACCACGAGGTAACCGGCACGGCGCAGGCAGGTGGCACCCCGTCCATCGTGACCATCCACACCCCGTGACCCCGCAGGTCACGCAAGAAACGGCCCCTCCGCCACGGCATGATCCCGGCAGTCACATCATCCTCTGGTTTTGACTTCGCACACCTTCTGACCATTTCGCCGGTGTATATATCCTGATATATCCGTTATGTTCTGGTCATGGAGTGTGCGAAGTCAGGCCCGGCGCGCTCTCATCCACCTGGCGCCACCCGCGTCGCGACGCGGCCCGCGACGCAAGTAGTCCCAGGCGCCACATCGGCCGATTCTGAAACAGCCCGCATTGCGGTCAAGGCTTTAGCGCTGAGAGCGGCACCCCGCGGATCGACGCGTCCAGCACCTCGGCGGTATGCGCCGTGGCCATGGACCGTCCACGGCTGGCGAGTTCCGCGCTGATCTGCAGGGTGCAGCCCGGATTCGCGGAGATGACCAGGCTGGCGCCGGAATCGAGCACCGAATCCGCCTTACGCGCTCCGAGTTCGCGTGCGGCCTCAGGTTGCAGCAGGTTGTACACGCCCGCCGAACCGCAGCAGGTCCCCGCGTCACGCAGTTCCACCAGCGTGAGCCCGGGGATCTCACGCAGCAGTTCGCGCGGTTGCCTGGTAATCCGCTGCGCGTGCCCGAGATGGCAGGCGTCGTGGTAGGCCGCGGTCACCGGCAGCGGGTGCCTGGGCGCGACCGTGCCAAGTTCGGCCAGGAATTCGGCCAGGTCACGGACCAGCGCGGACAGTGCGGCGGCCCGCGACGCCCACGACGCGCCCTCCGCCTGGCCGGCTTCGGTGGGGGAGGCGTCGGCCACGTCGGTGGGGGTGGCGTCGGCCATGTCGGTGGGGGTGGCGTCGGCCGTGTCGGTGGGGGAGGCGTCGGCCGTGTCGGTGGGGGAGGCGTCGGCCACGTGGCTGAACAGCCGCCCGTACTCCTTCATCGCTGACCCGCACCCCGCCGAGTTGACAACGATCGCGTCCACCCCGGCCGCCTCGAACGTGGCGATCGTCCGCTTGGCGAACCTGATGGCCTCCTCCGCGCGACCGGAGTGCAGCGACAACGCGCCGCAGCACCCCTGCCCGCGCGGAATGATCACGTCGCACCCCTCGGCCGCCAGCACCCGCGCGGTGGCGGCGTTGACCCCCGGGAAGAACACCGACTGCACGCAGCCGGTTAGCATGCCGACCACCGCGCGCCTGGTCCCGCGTGCGGGGACACGCTCAGGGAAGCGACCGGCCGGGAAAGCCAGGGAAGCGGGCGCGAGCCGCAGGGCGGCCTCGGCGGCGGGGGAGACCCGCGCGGGCAGTCCGCCGCGGGTCAGCGCCCGGTCCAGGCCGGCCCGCTGGGCGACGCGCAGCGGAGCGGTCAGTGCGCGCAGCCGGCGAGGGTACGGGAACACCGCGAAGATCGCCGCCCGCGTAGCGCGATCACGGAACGACCGGCGAACAGCCCCGCCCGCCGCGCCCGCCGCGCCCGCCCCGCCCCCCGCGCCAGCCGCGCCAGGCGGGAACGGCGAGACAGGCTCAGCCTCGGGCTCCTCGGTCCACACCCGGGCCGCCTCGATGATCTGGTCGTACTGCACCCCGGACGGACACGCGGTCATGCACGCCATGCAGCCGAGGCACCGGTCGAAGTGCTCGGCGGCCGCCGGAGTCAGCGAGGCGCCGTCGAGGATCTGGCCGACCAGGTGGATCCGCCCGCGCGGCGAGTCCATCTCCTCGCCCCACAGTTGGTAAGTCGGGCACACCGGCAGGCAGAACCCGCAGTGCACGCAGTCCTTGACCGCCGCGCGAACGTCGTCGTCGCTCATCGAGATACCTAGATCCCTTCGGGGAACCGGCCGGGCGCCATCCGGTGGCCGGGGTCGAACTGGTCCTTGACGGCGCGCATCAGACCCAGGGACGGCACCCGGCCGAACAGGCCCCCAGGCAAAGGGAGCTCCGCGCGGACCGCCGCGGGCGCGGCGACCACCACGACGCTGCCCCGCGGGCCGCCAAGCGACAAGCGCAGCGAAGACACGAACCCGGCGACGTCACCAGCGTCCGGGGGCAACCCCACGTAAAGCACGCCGGCCCCCGCGGAACCGTAAACCGCCGGCGTGACATGGTTGCCCGCGGCCGCCGCCGAGACCGCGTCCAGCACGGTAGCCAGCGCCGACACCCAGAACGACACCCGGATCAACGTGCCACCGTCCGCCTCGATCCCCCACGGCCACCACGCCGGCGGCTCGCCGGAGACAGACCCGCCGAGCAGCTCCGCCAACGCCCCGGCCCGCGCGGCCACCCCGTCGCGAGACCCTTCGAGGAGAACGCTCACGCTGACCGGCCCGGCAGGGACCGGCCGGTAAAGCTCCACCGCGGACGCGACCAGCGGCGAGTTCGCGGCCGCCGCCACCGAGGAAGCCACAAGACCAGAGTCCGCCGGGAACGTGGTGCTCACGAACGCGCGTGCCCCGGGCAGCGGGTGCAGCCGGAACGTCGCCTGGGTAATCAGCCCGAGCGTCCCCGCCGAGCCCGCGAACAGCTTGCCCAGGTCGTACCCGGCGACGTTCTTGACCACCTTCCCGCCGGACTTGGCCACCGTCCCGTCGGCCCGCACGACCGTGATCCCGATCAGCAAGTCCCGAGGCGACCCGTAGCGCAGCCGCCGCGGCCCGCACAGCCCGGATGCCACCACGCCGCCAACCGTCGCGGTCCCCGGCACGTCCAACGCGATCTCCTGGCCGGAAGCGGCAAGCATCCCCAGCACATGGTTCATCCGGGCGCCCGCCTGAACCGACGCCACTAGGTCCCCGGCGGCGTGTTCCACAACGGCGTCCATCCGCAGCATGTCCACGACGAGATCGCACCGGCTCGGCGGAACCCCCCAGCCGAGCCTGCTTCCCGATCCGCGCGGCACCACCGCCAGGTCATGCGACGCCGCCGCGCGCAGCAACGCGGCGGCCTCGCCCACGTCGCCAGGCGACGCGACGAACGCGGGCACGACGCCGTCGATCGCGTCGTCGGCTTCGCCTTCGCGAAGCACGGAGCACGCTGCCGCGAGAGAGTCTGCGGACACCGTTCTGGATGATGTCATTAAAAAATCTCCGCCTGGCCCGAGGCTACCGCCGGGTGGGGAGCCCGCCGGTGACCAGGTACCTCACCGCACAGCCGCGGGGTCGGGAAGATCTTGCCCGGGTTGCACAGGCTGGCCGGGTCGAACGCGCAGCGCACGAGCTGCATGGTGTCGAGGTCGTCGGCCGTGAACATCTTCGGCATATACCTGGACTTGTCCAGACCCACGCCATGCTCACCGGTGATCGACCCGCCATAGGCGATGCACGTGTCGAGGATCGCCCCGGACAGCACCTCCGCCGCTTCCGTTTCAGACGCGGACGCGTCGTCGTACAGCACCAGCGGGTGCAGGTTCCCGTCCCCGGCGTGGAACACGTTCGCCACCCGGATGCCGGCTTCCTGCGACAGCTCCCAGATCCGGGCGAGCACTTCCCCGAGCGCCGTCCGCGGCACTACCCCGTCCTGCACGATGTACGCGGGCGACAGCCGTCCGACCGCGGCGAACGCCGACTTGCGCCCGGCCCAGATCCGGGCGCGCTCCGCCGGATCGTCGGCCGCGCGGATCTCATACGCCCCCGCCGCCGCGCACAGCGAACGGACCGTGGCGAGCTCCGCCTCCACTTCGGCGGCGGGCCCATCGAGCTCGACCAGGAGCACCGCGGCGGCGCCCTGTGGGTACGCGCAGTGCACGGCCGCCTCCGCTGCCTCGATGGACAGCGCGTCCATCATCTCGATCGCGGCGGGGACGATACCGGCGCCGATGATGTCGGAAACGGCGCGCCCGCCCGCCTCCATCGAGTGGTACGCGGCGAGCACCAGGTGGACCGCCTGCGGCGCCGGCGTCAGCTTGACGACGATCTTGGTCACGATCCCGAGCGTGCCCTCCGACCCGGTGAACGCGCCGAGCAGGTCGTACCCGTTGACCACCCCGGTGCCGTCGCCCAGCCAGGTCAGCTCCCCGGCCGGCGTGACGATCTCCAGCCCCAGCACATGGTTCACGGTGAACCCGTGCTTGAGGCAGTGCGCCCCGCCGGAGTTCTCCGCCACATTTCCGCCGACTGAGCAAACCACCTGACTGGAAGGATCAGGAGCATAGAACATTCCGAACGGCCGAGCGGCCTCCGTCACAGCCAGATTGGTTACTCCCGGCTCGACGACCGCGCGCCGGGCGACCGCGTCGATCTCGAGGATCTTCCGCATCCGGGTCATGACGATGAGCACGCCCTCTGAATGCGGGACCGCGCCGCCGGACAGGCCGGTGCCGCTGCCGCGCGCCACGAACGGGACCTCGTGGGCGGCGCACTCGCTGACGACGGCCGCGACTTGTTCGGCCGAGCCGGGGAGCACGACCAGCGCGGGGGTCACCCGGTGTGAGGTCAGCCCGTCGCACTCGTAGGTGCGCAGCTCAAGGGGGTCGGTGACGACGTTCGAGGCGCCGCAGATCCTGGTCATCGCCGCGGTCAGCGCGACGGGGGCCCCCGTCGCCGCCGTTGCCATCACCGTGGTGTCGGCCATCGACCGCCCCCCTTCTACGGCATCCGCTCGTACGCGGGAATCGTGAGGAAATCGGCGAAGGCGTCGGCGAGCGCCACCTCGGTGAACAGCGCGACCGCCTGCCCGTAACGGTCGGCGTCGAATGTCTCTCCGGCGAGTTCGCGGATCTTCACTAGTTCTTCATCGATCATCCGCTCCACCACGTCTTTTGTCACGAGCGGACCGTCGTCGAGGGTGACGTCGTTGTGCACCCACTGCCAGATCTGTGAGCGGGAGATCTCCGAGGTGGCCGCGTCCTCCATCAGGTTGAAGATCGCCACCGCGCCGTTGCCGCCGAGCCAGGCGGCCAGGTACTGCAGGGCGACGCTGATGTTGTTCCGCAGCCCGGCCTCGGTGATGCCGCCAGGGGTCTTGTTGATGGCGAGCAGGTCCTCGGCGCTGACGGCGACGTCCGGCCGTTGCTTGCCGATCTGGTTCGGCTGGTCGCCCAGGACGCCGTCGAAGACCTCTTTGCAGATCGGCACCAGGTCCGGGTGCGCCACCCAGGAGCCGTCGAATCCGTCGCCGGCCTCGCGGGTCTTGTCGTCGCGGACCTTGGCCAGCGCGATCTCGTTGACCTCCGGGTCACGGCGGGACGGGATGAACGCGGCCATGCCGCCCATCGCGTGCGCCCCGCGGGCGTGGCAGGTCTTCACGAGCAGTTCGGTGTAGGCGCGCATAAACGGGGCGGTCATGGTCACCGCGTTCCGCTCCGGCAGCACGAAGTCCTTGCCCCTGGTGCGGAACTTCTTGATGATGGAAAACAGGTAGTCCCAGCGTCCCGCGTTCAGCCCGCTGCTGTGCTCGCGCAGCTCATACAGGATCTCGTCCATCTCGAACGCCGCCGGAATCGTCTCGATCAGCACGGTGGCGCGGATCGTGCCGCGCGGGATGCCGAGCGCGTCCTGGGCGATGTTGAACGCGTCGTTCCACAGCCGCGCCTCGAGGTGGGACTCCATCTTCGGCAGGTAGAAGTACGGGCCCTTGCCCTTGTCGAGCTGCTTTCGGCTAGAGGCCACCATGTACAGCGCGAAGTCGATGAGGCTGCCGGAGGCCCGCCGCCCGTCGATCAGGACGTGCTTCTCTTCCAGGTGCCAGCCGCGCGGCCGGACCACGATCGTGGCCAGTTCGGCGTCCGGGCCCAGCGCGTAGCTCTTGCCCTCTTCTGAGGTGAAGTCGATCTTCCGGTCCAGCGCGTCCTTGAGGTTGAGCTGCCCGCCGATCATGTTCTCCCACAGCGGGGTGTTGGCGTCCTCGAAGTCGGCCAGCCAGACGTTCGCCCCGCTGTTGAGCGCGTTGATCGTCATCTTCTTGTCGGTCGGCCCGGTGATCTCCACCCGGCGGTCCGCTAGCCCCGGCGCCAGCGGCGCCACCCGCCAGGACGCGTCCTCGCGGACGTGCGCGGTCGACGGAAGGAACCCCAGCGTCGCCCCGCCGCTGAGCTCCGCTTGCCGACGGCGCCGTGCTACCAGGAGTTCGGCCCGCCGGTCGCCTAGCTCGTCATGCAGCGCTACCAGCAACTCCAGCGCCTCAGGGGTCAGGATCTCGTCGTAACGTTCTCCGGCGGGTCCGGTGATCTCCACGCGCTCCGGCATCGTTGGCTCCTCCCAGCAGTGGTTTGTACATCCTAGGCACCTGCCCTGCCGCCGCACGAGGCCGGTATTCCTCGTCGGCGCCCCGCGTTGGCACACTTCGCGTGACCAGCGGGCCCGCTGTCAAACCGTCAACCAGTAGGTATCCTGACTGGCACGCGGGCAGCCGGGGGGGTGCCTGAGGGGGCGGCATGGTTTCAATCGCGGGCCAGGACCGGCGGGTTACCGCCGGCCAGCCAGGGCCGGTACGAGAGCTCGTCATGAGCATGCCGGTGGCCGTGGCCTTCGTCCGCGGGCCTGATCTGGTCTACGAATTCGCCAACGACGAGTACCGGCGGGTGGTCGGCGTCCGCGCGCTGGCCGGCCGGCCGATGCGCGAAGTATTGCCCGAACTGTCCGCCGAACATCTCCAGGCCGTCCGCCAGGTAACCGTGACCGGGCAGCAGCACCGGCGGCGTGAGCCGGAGAGCTGGATCCGCGGGCACGGCCGTGATCGCGAGCAGGTGTTCGTGGTATTCGCCTACCAGTCCGTGCGGGACGCCACCGGAAACGTGACGGGCGTGCTGCAGTACGCCACCGATGTCACCGAGTTCGGCCGAGCTGAGCCCGCGCCGCACGAAGGCAACCGCCTGCTCGGGCGGCTGCGGGACGCCAACCTCCTTGGCGTGATGGTGGTTGACGAGGCTCGTGTCATCGACGCCAACGACGCCTACCTCGACATCGTCGGCTACAGCCGTGAGGAATTCGACTCCAACGGGATCGACTGGCGTGCGATCACACCTCCGGAGTGGGCTGACAGCGACGAGGACGCCGTCAGGCAGTTGCGAAGCAACGGCGTCTACCAGCCGTACGAGAAGGAATACGTGCACCGCGACGGGCATCGGGTGCCCATCCTGGTCGGAGGCGCGGCGATTGACTTGCGCCCGCTCCGCTGGGCCGCCTTCGCGGTCGACCTCACGGCGCGCCAACGAGGTGAAGACGAGCGAGCTGGATTGCTGGCTCGCGAGCATGCGGCGCGTGTGGAAGCGGACGTCGCCCAGGAGCGGCTCGAGTTCCTGCTGCGGGCCGGGGACCTGGTCGCGGCGACCAGGGACAGGGATGACCTGCTCGAGAAGGTGACTCAGCTGGTGGTGCCCGCGCTTGCCGACTATTGCGTGGCCTTCGCGCCGGTCGCGGGCGGGAAGCTGGGCGCCGCGAAGCTGACGCACCGTGACCCGGCCAAGGGAGAGGCGCTCAAGCTGCTGCGGGAACGCCCGATCCCGGCCATGGGACCGCTGATCGTCCAGAAGGCCTACGCGACAGGAACCACGCAGCTGGCGAGCGAATTCACTGCCCGCACGCCCCGCTGGAGCGACGCCGAGCCGGGCCTGATGAACCTGGCCGGCAAAGTCAATCCGACCAGCGCGCTGGCGGTGCCGCTCGTGGTCGCGGAGCAGCCACTGGGGGTCCTTCTGCTTGGCCGCGGAGAGCCTCGCCCGCTGTTCGCCGAGACCGACGTGGCGATCGTGGAGGAACTCGCGCGCCGTCTCGCGGCCGGACTGGCCAACGTGGAGACCTTCGCCCGCGAGCACACGGTCGCGGAAACCCTGCAGCGTGCCCTGCTGCCGGCCGATCTGCCCAAGTTTGACGCGCTCGACCTCGCCGTGCACTACCTGCCTGCCAGCGACGGGGTACACGTCGGCGGTGACTGGTACGACGCCTTTCCGCTGAGCCGCGGCCGCGTCGGCCTGGTCATCGGCGACGTGGCCGGCCACAGCATCGAATCCGCGTCCATCATGGGCCAGATTCGGAGCCTGCTACACGGGTACGCCATCGACGACGCCGCCCCGGCGGACGTGCTGCGGCGCACCAACGCGGCCGTTTCCCAGATGCTTCCCGAGGCCGTCGCCACCGTCTGCTACGCGGTGTTCGACACGGCCACTGGCGGCCTCGAGTACGCCAGCGCCGGCCATCCGCCCGTCGCGGTTACGACCGGCCGCGGGCACGCCGAATTCCTCGATGGCCCACCAGGCACCATGCTCGGCGTAAGCGCCGACGTCCCCTTCGCGGCCCGCCATCGCCTGCTCCCGCCCGGCGCCGGGCTCCTTTTCTACACCGACGGGCTAGTCGAACACCGCCACCTCGACATCGCCGACGGCCTCGCCGCGCTGCGGACAGCACTGGAGCAGTCCTGCGCCCAGACGGCCGAGCAACTCTGCGAGTTCGTGCAAGCGACCCTGATCGGTTCAGCCCCGCGCGCGGACGACGTGTGCATCCTGGCGGCCCGCCTCCCGGACTTACCCCGCCCGGGTGCGCCTCGGCCTTCACCCGCCCCGTTCACCCGCCCCGTTCACCCGCCCCGTTCACCCGCCCCGTTCACTCCTCCGATTTATTTGCGATTTCCGGCGTCCTGGCACCTGAAATCGCAAATAAATCCGCGGCGTATGCTCCTCGCGCGGTCGCGCTGGCCTTTGTCCCCGGTTTCTGCTGCCCTGACAACGGAAACCGGGGACAAATCATCTGCGGTCCCGCGTTCCGCGCCGCCGGCCGTGGGCGAGGCGAAGCGCGGCGGCGAAACGCGGTAACAAGGCAGCTCGCGACCGGTTGCGCGCCGTCGGCGCGCACCGCGCTGCCGCGCGGGTTTCGTCGGCCACGCTGAATCGGCGCCGCGTCCCGTGCTAGGCTAGTCATTCTGCATGGCATAAAAAAGGCCAGTACGATAACCGGCACTCGGGAGTATATCAAAAAAAATGGTATTCCGCCAAACGGACGCCGGGCCCGCAGACGCTGAATCCAGCTCCGAAACCGATAATGCCGACCACGCCAATAATTCCAGCCGCGTTCAGCACCGCGGCAGCGCGGAAAACCCGGAGAACGTGGAAAGCGCGGAAACCGACGACGGCCCCCGCTCATCCACGCTGCTGGACGAGCAGGCGTATGTGAGGATGCTGTACGGCCTGCTCGACCAGGCGCGCGAGCGCAACGAGGCCGCCCTGGACGACGTCCGCGCCGCGGGCGGCCCCGGGGGCACCCACCAGGCGCGCCTGGAACGAGACGTGTCGGCCGCCGAATACGAAAAGCGCCTCACCCAGCTCAACAGCATCGAGCGCGGCCTCTGCTTCGGGCGCACCGATGACGAAGACCGCGACACGCTGTACATCGGCCGGATCGGCCTGCGCGACGACGACTACGAGCTGAAGCTGATCGACTGGCGCGCCCCGGCGGCGCGGCCGTTCTACGCCGCCACTCCAGGCAGCCCGCAGGGCCTGGTCCGCAGGCGCCACATCTATACCCGCCAGCGCCAGGTGACCGGCATCGACGACGAGGTCTTCGACCTCGACCGGCTGACCGAGACCGACCGGCAGGGCCTGTCCGGCGAGGCCGCGCTGATCGCCGCGGTCAGCAGTGCGCGCACCGGACGCATGTCGGACGTGGTGGCCACCATCCAACGGGAGCAGGACCGGGTCATCCGTTCCGCGCTGCAGGGCGTCCTCGTCGTTCAGGGCGGCCCCGGCACCGGCAAGACGGTCGCCGCGCTGCACCGCGCGGCGTACCTGCTCTACACCCACCGCCGGACGCTGGAACGCCGCGGCGTCCTGGTCATCGGCCCGAACGCCACCTTCCTCCGCTACATCAGCCAGGTGCTCCCGTCCCTCGGCGAGACCGATGTCGTGCTCAGAACCCTCGGCGAACTGTTCCCCGGCGTGCGCGCCACCGACACCAGCGACCCGGCGGCGGTCGTCAAGGGCGACGAGCGGATGGTCGAGGTCCTCCGCAAGGCGGTGCGGAACCGCCAGCGCGTCCCGAAGGACGACCTCGCCGTCGACGCCGACGGCGTGCCGGTCCCGCTGTCCCGCGACTCTGTGCTGCGCGCCAGGGACCGCGCCCGCGCGCTACGCAAACCGCACAACGTCGCCCGCAAGCTGTTCGTCACGGAACTGCTCACCGACCTCGCCCGTAACGAGGCCCGCGTCCTGGACCGCCCGATCGAGGACGAGGACCTGCCCGATGCCCGCGCCCGGCTGTGGGACGAGCCGGGAGTCCGCGCCGCGGTCGACGCGCTCTGGCCGCCGCTGACGCCGCAGCGGCTGCTCGCCGACCTGCTTTCCGAGGAAGGTGCCCTCCGCTCGGCCGCCTCCTTCCTTTCTCATCCTGAACGAACCGTGCTCCTACGCCGGGAGCGCCCCTCCGCCTGGACGGTGGCGGACGTCCCGTTGCTTGACGAGGCCGCCGAACTGCTCGGCACCGACAACTCGGCGCAACTGGCGGCGAGCCGGGCCGAGCGGCGTACGCAGCGCCTGGAGGAGAAGTACGCCAGGGAGGTGCTGCAGATGTCCTATCTGCCCGGCACCGACGTGAGCCTCGCCGATCTCGGCATGGTGGACGCGGAGACGCTGGCGGCCTGGAACCGGGACTCCGCCCCCGCCTTGTCCACGGCCGACCGCGCGGCGGCCGACCGCTCCTGGGCCTACGGCCACGTGATCATCGACGAGGCGCAGGAACTATCCGCCATGGCATGGCGAATGGTGCTGCGCCGCAACCCGACCCGCTCGCTGACCGTGGTCGGCGACGTCGCGCAGACCGGCTCGCCGGCCGGCGCGCGGTCCTGGAAGCGGATGCTCGATCCGCTGGTGCGCGGGCGCTGGCGCGAGGAACGGCTGACCGTCAACTACCGCACCCCCGCGGAGATCATGGCCGTCGCCGCCGACCTGCTCGCCTCGGTCGCTCCTGACGAGCGCCCCCCGGAATCGGTCCGCAAGGAAGGCGTCTGCCCCCGCGCGATCCGCGTCCCGTCGGCCGCCGACGGCACCCACCCAACCCCGTTGGCAACTTATGCCGCGCGGATCGTCCGCGAGGACCTAGCCGAGCTCGGTGGGCTCGATGGCGGACGCCTGGCGGTCATCGCTCCGGACGCTCGGGCCGCGGAACTGGCGGCGGGCGTCCCGGAGGCGATCAGCGGCGACCGGCCGGAGTCTCTCGACTCGCCGGCCGCCCTGCTCACGGTGTCGCAGGCGAAGGGTCTGGAGTTCGACCGGGTGGTGCTCGCCGACCCGGCCGGCATCATCGCTCAGTCCCCGAACGGCGGCCACGACCTCTACGTCGCGATCACCCGCGCCACCCACCGCCTGACGGTCCTCCACGAGGGCGACCTGCCCGCGCCGCTGCGCGGCCTGAAGGAGTTCCCGGCGGCTGCCGCCGTCGATTCCTAATCGTTATCAACGGGCCTTGGTGATGTCCCGGCTCCCGGCGTGTCTTATTACGTGGCTGCCGCACAGGATGATTTCACTGAGTTCTACAAGGCCAACTACAGCCGCGTAGTGACGCTGGTGGGTGCCATGGTGGGCGACAGGCACCAGGCCGAGGACATCGCCCAGGAGGCGTTCGCCCGGGCGCTTGCCCGCTGGCCGAGAATCGCCCGCTACGACCTCCCCGAGGCATGGGTACGGCGGGTTTCGCTCCGCCTGACCATCGACGCCAGCAGGCGGATGCGGCGGGCGGCACTCATGGCCCCGCTCCTGGCGGGGAGGCCGCGTGAGGACAAGTCCGATCCGCTGGCGGCGACCGCCATGACGCAAGCGCTCATGCGGCTGCCGCTCGCCCAGCGCCAGGTGGTTGTCCTGTACTACCTCGCGGATCTGCCTGTGCACGAGATCGCTCGCGATTGCGGGATCTCGGACGGGGCGGTCAGGGCCCGGCTGGCCGTGGCCAAGCGACGGCTGGAGCGTGAGCTCAGCGAGGACGACAAAGACGACAAAGAGGTGCCCGATGCTCGATGACGATCTGCGCGCGCAGCTGGCTGACTGGGTCGCCCCGCTCGCGGACTTGCCCCGGCCGGACATCAGCACGCTGCGGCGCCGCACCTGGCGCCGCCGGATGCGCGGGGGTGCCGCAACCGTGGCGGCGGCCGCGGCCGTCGCCGCCGCCGTCAGCATCGCCACGCTGCCCGGATCGGGGCGGCACCTGGTGGCGCGGGGCGGGACGCCCGCGGCGGCGCCAGGCACGTGGTACCCGGGACGGTGGTTCGCCGCCGGGAAGCCGCCCGCCGCCGACGCGAGCGTGGCGGCCGCGCCGTACGTCGTCAGGGTCGCCAACGGCGCCGAGGTCGTGACGGATGTGTTCACCGGCGCGGCGGCCGGAACCGAAGGCCGGCCTCCCGGCGGGCGGTTCGCCGCGGTTGCGGCGGCGGGCGATGACCGCACCTTCGTGCTGGCGGCCCAGACCGGTATGTCCGTCAGCTTCTACGAGCAGCGGTTGGGGCCGCATGGACGACCGGGATCACCCGCCCTTGTCTTTACCCTCCCGGCCAGTTCCGTGCCCGCGTTCGCCGTTTCGCCCGACGCGAGCCTGCTCGGCTACGCCACTCCCGGCGGTATCGGGGTCGTGTCGCTGACAACGGGAGCGCGCCGGTCCTGGACCGCCGCGGCCGGGGAAGTAGTCGGCCTGTCCTGGGCGGGCGACAAGGCGCTGGCGTTCGCCTGGGCCGGCACCGCCGCCGGTGAGATCAGATCGGTGACGGTGCGGCTGCTTGCCATCTCGCCGCCCGGGTCACGCCTGATGGCGGCTAGGCAGCTCGTCCCGGTGTGCGCCAACTCCAACGGCCAGCTGTGCCTTGAGCAGCACCCCCTTGGCGCGGCCGGCGGACCGAAGGTGTTCGTCACCGACCAGTTCAACGGCAATGGCACCCTCGTGGCCGACGTGGAGGAGTTCACCGGTGACACTGGGCGCATCGTCTTCGGCGACAAATCATTGCCGAATTCGCCTGCCGCCGCCTCGGCCTGCTCGGCGCTGTGGACGGACCCGGCCGGCGAGCAGCTCGCGGTGTACTGCGCGGGCTCGACCACGATCGTTGGCGGCCGTGCGGCCGACCTGCACGTACCCATCAACTCTTCGGACGTGCAAAACCAGACGTTCGCCTGGTAACGCCCGTCCTCAGGCTTTCCGCGGGTGATCAAAACACGCGCCGGAGCCTCCAAAAAACAAAACCGACCGATCGGTCTTATTTATGGTAGCGTGGGCTCGTGGCCGACGGGAGGATCGTACGGGGCGAGCGGACGCGGACAGCCGTGCTCGACGCGGCGGTGGCGATGGCGTCCGTGGACGGGCTCGAGGCGATGTCGCTGAGCCGGCTGGCCGACGCGACCGCGGTCAGCAAGTCGGGGCTGTTCGCGCACTGGCCAGACAAGGAGAGCCTGCAGCTCGCCGTCGTCGGGCATGCCGTCCGGCAGTGGACAGAACACATCGGGGCGCCGGCCCTCGCCGCTCCGCGCGGTGTCCGGCGGCTATGGGCGCTGCACGAATACCGCCTCGCCTTCTACGCCGCCGCAGTGCTGCCCGGTGGCTGTTTCTTCGTGGCCACCCAGGCCGAATTCGACGACCGCCCCGGACCGGTGCGAGACGCGATCGCCGGCGCGATCGCCGACTGGCATGACCTGATCAAGACCGTGGCCGCGCAGGCGGTCGAGCTCGGTGAGCTGAGAGAAGACACCGACGTCGGCCAGCTGGCCTTCGAGATCGAGGCCCTCGGGGCGGCGGTCGTGATATCGCTGCGGCTGTTCCACGCGAAGCAGGCCGGCGCGCAGGCCCGCAAGGCGGTGCTTGACCGGCTCCGCGCTTTGAGTCCAGCACCCGAGCTGCTGCCCAGGGAGTAACCGATGGATGGCGTGATCGAGCCGGTCGACGTCCACTTCGACGACTTGGACGCGATGGGAGTCGTGCACAACGGCCGTTACGTGCTGCTCCTCGAGCGCGCGCTCACCGCGTACTGGACCCGGGCCGGCCGGGCGTTCGACCCGGCCGGCCCGCGGTTCAGGGAAGCGTTCTTCGTTGTCAGGGAGTTCGCCATCACCTACCACGTGCCGATCACCCGCGTCGCCCCCGTGCACGTGCAGCTATGGCTCGATCATCTGGGCAACACCAGCGCGGTGTACGGTTTCAGGGTGCTGTCGCAGGACGAGACCGTGACCCACGCCGAGGGGCGGCGCGTGCAGGTCAGGATCGACCCGGCCACTCTCCGCCCGGCCGTCATCGGACCCGAGTTGCGCTCCGCCTGCCGTCCGTTGCAGCGGGAAGCCGTTTCCCAGGGATTCGATGCCCGAGTCGGCTGACCCGCACGGGCAGGAGTTGCTGCGCGCCCTCGGCGAGCGGCGGCGCACGGGCAGCCGCCCCGGCCGCAGGACAGACGGCCTGCGCATAGCGCTCGCGATCGAGGGCGGCGCCATGCGCGGCACGGTCTCGGCCGGCATGGCGCTCGCGCTGCACGAGCTCGGCCTGACCTCCGCGTTCGACGCGGTTTACGGCGCGTCCGCCGGAGCGATCACCGGTGCGTGGCTGCTGAGCTCGCGCCCCGAGGGCCTGCGCGGGTGGACCGAGCCGTCCTATGCCAGCACGCTGATCCGCTGGTCGGCGCTGCTGCGCGGACGGCCCGTGGTGGACGTCCGCACCCTCATCGAGGTGGTCTACCAGACGGAGTTCCCGATGGACTTCGGCTCGGTGCTGGCGAGCGAGGTCGAGTACCATCCGCTAGCCACCGACGCCATCACTGGCGAATCGATCGACCTGCGGCCGCTGATCACCGATCCCGCCGAACTGCGGCTGGCCCTGCGGGCCAGCGCCTCACTCCCGTTCCTGGCGGGCCCGCCGGTGCGGCTGCGCGGCAGGCGCTTCTACGACGCCGGGATAGCGGAGTCGGTCCCGTTCCGCACGCCGCTCGCCCAGGGCGCGACCCACATCCTGGTCCTACGCTCCCGCGGCCTCCCCCGGCCCGCGCCCAATCCCGCCCGGCCCAGTCCCGCCGAGCCCAGTTCGGCCCGACCTCACTCACCCGCCGCCGCATTCGCCGCAGCCGACGGCGGCCCGACCGGCGCCGGCCTGGACACCGCGAGCCCAGACAACGCACCGGACCGTGAATACGCGCCCGGCCAGCCCGCGAACGGCATTCCCGTGCCGCGCCCGCCCCGCTCGGTGCGCCTGCTCGCCCGCACCACACTGCGCAATGAGTCTTCCGAACTGCGGGCGGCGCTGCTCTCCCGCGGCGCCCGCACCGCGGTGGATGTGGCGCACATAGCCGAGCTAGAGGCCGTCGGCCGGGCGCTGTCCGTACGCCCGCCCGTCGACGCCCCGCCGGTAACCCGCCTCACCACAGACGGCGCCCTGCTGGCCGCCGCCTTCGAAGCCGGCCGCGCCGCGGCCCACGAACTGCTCGCCTGACGGCCTGACCACTCGCTTCAGCACCACTCGCTTCAGCACCACTCGCTTCCAGCTGGATGGCGCATTCATCTGGCGTAGCCGCTTGCTGCGGCGGGGGCTGGGCACATTCGGGGGCGGGCGGTTGTTATTCAGGTGACGGGTCTCCCCGATGGTGGCACCATCGGGGAGACGGCAGAAGCTTGGAGGACGATGACGACAGCCTTCAGCGAGCGGACCGAGACGTCCGCCGCTACGGGGGAGTTTGACCTAGAGGACCGGCACGCGCTGCGCCGTGTGGCGGGGCTCTCCACCGAACTCACCGATGTAACCGAAGTCGAGTACCGTGCCCTGCGCCTGGAGCGGGTCGTCTTGATCGGGGTCTGGTCCGATGGCACCCTGACCACTGCGGAGAACTCACTGAGAGAACTCAGCCGGCTGGCCGAGACCGCGGGGTCCGTGGTGCTCGACGCGCTGATCCAGCGCCGCGGCCGGGTCGATCCCGCCACTTACGTAGGCTCGGGCAAGGCCGCCGAGCTGGCCGGGATCGTGGCGGCCTCCGCGGCCGACACGGTGATCTGCGACGGCGAGCTCAGCCCGAGCCAGCTGCGCCGGCTGGAGAGCGTGGTCAAGGTCAAGGTGATCGACCGGACGGCGCTGATCCTGGACATCTTCGCCCAGCACGCCAAGAGCCGTGAGGGCAAGGCGCAGGTCGAGCTCGCGCAGCTGCAGTACATGCTGCCCAGGCTGCGCGGTTGGGGCGAGTCGCTGTCCAGGCAGGCGGGCGGCCGGGTGGCCGGCGGCGGCGGCATCGGTACGCGCGGTCCTGGTGAGACCAAGATCGAGACCGACCGGCGGCGGATCCGGACCCGGATCTCCAAGCTGCGCGGCGAGATCGCTGACATGTCCACCGGGCGTCAGGTCCAGCGGGGCAGGCGGCGGCAGAACGCGGTGCCTTCCGTGGTGATCGCCGGGTACACCAACGCCGGCAAGTCGAGCCTGCTCAACAGGCTCACCGGAGCCGGAGTGCTGGTGGAGGACGCGCTGTTCGCGACCCTCGACCCGACGGTGCGCCGGGCGGAGACACCGGCTGGGCGCGCGTTCACGCTCACGGACACGGTCGGGTTCGTGCGGCACCTGCCGCACCAGCTGGTCGACTCGTTCCGATCCACCCTCGAGGAGGCCGCGGAGGCGGACCTCATCTTGCACGTGGTGGACGGTTCCGACGCGGACCCGCAGGCGCAGCTTGCCGCGGTGCGCGGCGTTCTGGCCGAGGTCGGCGCGTCGCAGGTGCCCGAGCTCGTGGTGATCAACAAGATCGACGACGCGGACCCGGTTGACCTCAAGGCCCTGGAGCTCAAGGAGCGCGGCTCGGTGCTCGTCTCCGCGAAGACCGGGGAAGGCCTTGACAAGCTGCGCGACGCGCTCGAGCAGGCGCTGCCCGACCGGGACCTCCCGGTCCGGGTCACGGTTCCGTACAGCCGCGGCGACCTGGTAGCCCGCGTGCACTCCGCCGGCGAGGTGACCCATGCCGAGCACGGCCCCGACGGCACGCTGCTGGAGGCGCGCGTGCCACCGGATCTGGCCGCGGAACTCAAGCAGTACGCGGTCGTCCGGTTATCCGCACACGCGTTCGCCGCAGCTTACTGACCAGTAACTCTGGGTTCGCGCAGCTTTTGCCCGAAGGGCTTGTCTCCAACCGGCTCGGTGCAATACCGTAACGGAACCGATATGTAGGACGCGTCGCGCAACACGTTCCCAACCGCGCGAGCGACCTGTGCATATCACCAGATAAGTACGGTCAACGCCGACGTCTATAAACAGCATGGCAGGTGGCCGAACATGATGGCTGGAGCCGACCCGAGGGGTCCCCGGCACGCGAGGACGCGCCAGTGACCGCCCGTTTGCTGACCAACATCGGTCGACTGTGGACCGGGTCAGAGGTCCTGAGCAACGCGGCCATCCTGACGTCCGACGAGCGCATCGCGTGGGTCGGTCCGTCCGCGGAACTTCCGCGCAGCGTCCCCGGCGTCGTCGACGATATCGTCGACGTCGACCTGGTCGAGAACCTTGGCGGGGGGCTAGTAACCCCCGGCCTGATCGACGCGCACACGCACCCGGTCTACGCGGGCAACCGGTACGCCGAACTCGCCATGCGGTCGAGCGGACTGTCCGACGCGGAGATCACGGCCGCTGGCGGCGGCATCTCCTCCACGGTCACGGTGACCAGGGGAACGGACCCGTGGACCTTGTGCAACAACGTCCGCGAACGGCTCGCCAGCTGGCTGGAGTCGGGCACCACGACGATCGAGGCGAAGACCGGCTATCACCTGACTAGGGATGGTGAGCTGGCCGACGTGCGGATGCTGCGAGCGCTGGAAAACGAGCCAGGCATGCCGCGCGTGCACGTGACGTTCTTCGCGGCGAACACGGCGCCGCCTGAGTTCTTCGGCCGCCGCGGGGACTACGTCGACGCGGTGAGCGCGTGGTGTGCCGACGCGGCCGCGGTCGGGGCCGACAGCGTTGACGTGAACTGCGAAGACGGCCGGTTCAACGAGGAAGAGGCGCGTTGGATCCTCAACGCGGGTCGCCGGTCGGGGCTGCTGCCCCGGGTGCACGCCTGCGGCGGCACGCACACCGGCGCGGCGCGGGTCGCCGCGGAGATGGGTTGTGCCTCAGCTGACCTGCTGCACGCGGCTACGGACGACGACGTGGCGGCGCTGAGCAGGGCCGGGGTCGCGGCGGTGATCTGCCCTGGCTCGGCCTTGCAGCACGCGGCCAGGCCGCCGGTGCGGTCGCTGCTCGACAAGGGCGTCGCCGTGGCGCTCGGCTCGGACCATACGCCAGGCGGCGTGGGCATCACCTCGATGCCGCTGGTGATCGCGCTCGCCGTGTCCTACCTCGGGATGAGCGTCACAGAGGCGCTGCGGGCGGCCACGCTGGGCGGCGCGCACGCGCTGCGGGCGCCGGACCGGGGCGCGATGGTCCGTGGCAGGCTCGCCGACATCGTGCTCTGGGACGCCGACCACGAGGGCGCCTTCGCGTGGAATTACGGCCTGCGGCCGCGCCGGGTCTGGCGCGGCGGCGAGCCCGTCATGGCCTGACGCCAACGACATGGCATGCTTGCGAGCATGGAATCGCACGTCACCCTGATCGTTGGCGAGGAGGAATTCCTTGTCGACCGGACGGTGCGGGAACTGGTCGCGGCCGCCCGTGCCGCCTTCGCGCAGCCCGGGGACGACGGGGGAGACGTGCACGAGGTGGACGCGAGCGCGCTCACCCCGGGCGAGCTGACCTCGCTAACGTCGCCGTCGCTGTTCGGCGGGGGGTGCGTCGTGGTGGTCCGTGGCGCGCAGAACGCGTCCAAGGAGGTCGCCGCGGAACTCACGAAGTACGCCGCGGCGCCTGCTCCTGACGTCGCGCTCATCCTCACCCACGTCGGCGGTGCCAAGGGGAAGTCCCTCACCACGGACCTGCCCAAGGCGGGGGCACGGCTGGTCGAGCGGCCAAAGCTGACCCGACCCTCCGAGCGGGCGGACTTCGTGAAGGGGGAGTTCCGGCGGTCCGGCCGGACCGCAGATGAGGGCGCGGTCCGCGCGCTGCTCGACGCGGTCGGCTCGGACTTGCGGGAGCTGGCGTCGGCGGCGGATCAGCTCGCTTCTGACACCGAGGGGCGGATCAGCGCAGCCGTCGTGTCGCGGTATTACCGGGGGCGCGCCGAGGCCACCGGGTTCAGCGTGGCCGATCACGCGGTGGAGGGGCGGCTCGCCGAGGCGCTGGAACAGCTCCGCTGGGCGCTTGCGACCGGTGTCTCGCCGGTTCTCATCAACAGCGCGCTCGCGCAGGGGGTGCGGCTGCTCGGCCGGGTAGGGGCCGCTTCCCGGGGGACGAATGCGGCCGCGCTCGCCGCCGAGCTTGGCGCGCCGCCGTGGAAGATAGACCGGGTCCGGCAGCAGCTACGCGGCTGGCACCCGGACGGTGTGGCGCACGCCCTGCAGGCGGTCGCCGAGTCAGACGCTCAGGTCAAGGGCGAGGGCACCAGCCCCGGCTACGCCCTCGAACGCGCCGTCCAGCGGATAGTCGCCGCGAGGTCCGGCCGCTGACGCCCAGCCGCCGCGCCTAGTGCCGCGCCGCCAACGGCTCACGCCCCGGGCGCCCACGGCTGACGCGCAGCCGCCACGCCGCTACGGCCAGCGGCACGCCGCCACGGCTGACACGCAGCCGCCACGGCGCCGCGAAGTCGTCCTGCTGGCCGACCGGACCGACCACACCCGACGGCTCCGGCGACCGCGACCGGGCTCAGGCCTCCTGCAGCTCGGCGAGGCGCTTGGCGATCGCCGACTTGCGGTTCGCGGCCTGGTTCTTGTGGATGACGCCCTTGCTCACGGCCTTGTCGAGGTGGCGGGTGGCCACCCGGAGCGCGTTGCTTGCTTCCTCAACGTTGCCGGCGTCGGCGGCCTCGCGGAACTTCCGCACGTGGGTGCGAAGCGCCGACTTGACGGCCTTGTTGCGCTGGTGCGCCTTCTCGTTCTGCTTGTTGCGCTTGATCTGCGACTTGATGTTCGCCACGCGTGTAAGTCCTTCGTTGGTTTAAGTCTCGTTGGCCCGCCCGGGAACGGCCTGCCCGCGCAGGCGACAGAATGAGGGCGCGAAGACGAAGAATAGCCGAGCCAGGCCCGCTTCCTCAAACCAGCACCGGGCAACCGGCGCCGAGCGCCCCGCGCGGCTCGCGTCCCCCACGGTACAGCAGCTCGCGCACATACCCCCGGGAGGATCGCGAAGATACCCCAGAAGTACCCCGCGGGAGCCCCGCGGCAGCCGCGATTCCCCTAGAAGCCCCTGCACCAGCGGAACCCCGCACCAGCCGCCGCCGCCAGACGCCGCAGACGCCGGCACCGCCAGACACCGCCAGACACACCCAGACGTCGGCACCCGCCACCGCCACCCACCGCCACCCGCCGCCACACGCGCCACACAGCGCAGCCGAAGCCTCAGCCGCCAGCACAGCCGGGCTCCGGCGGCACCCGGCCAACCGCGGCGACCGTCGGCCGTGCGACGATGGAACACCAGGGCAGCAGGTGAGCCACGATAACCTGATCCGGGATAGACCGGGAACTCCCGGATGCCTCGGAACGCCCCGCGACACGCAGACCAGCTCAACAGGCAGCGACAGCGACGCCGGCGTCCCGCACTCTCACGTCATGGAAGCATGGTGGCAATGAGCGACCCGGCTCGGACAGCGCGGGTACCCACGCCGGTACCAGCGCGGGTACCGGTGCCTGCCCGCACGGACCAGGCCGCGATCCGCAATTTCTGCATCATCGCGCACATCGATCACGGCAAGTCCACGCTGGCCGACCGCATGCTGCAGCTGACCGGTGTCGTCGAGGGGCGGCAGATGCGCGCGCAGTACCTCGACCGGATGGACATCGAACGCGAGCGCGGCATCACGATCAAGAGCCAGGCCGTCCGCCTCCCCTGGGAAATGGACAGCAAGCACTACGTGCTGAACCTGATCGACACGCCCGGGCACGTGGACTTCAGCTATGAGGTCTCCCGGTCCCTGGCGGCCTGCGAGGGCGCCGTCCTCCTGGTCGACGCGGCGCAGGGCATCGAAGCTCAGACGCTCGCGAACCTGTACATGGCGCTGGAGGCCGACCTCAGGATCATCCCGGTGCTCAACAAGATCGACCTGCCAGCCGCGCAGCCAGACCGGTACGCCCAGGAGATCGCGTCCATCATCGGCACGGACCCGGATGAGGTGCTCCGCGTTTCCGCGAAGACCGGTGAGGGCGTGAAAGAACTGCTCGACGTCGTCGTCGACGAGGTTCCGCCGCCGAACGGGGATCCCGACGCCCCCGCCCGCGCCCTCATCTTCGACTCGGTATACGACACCTACCGGGGCGTCGTCACCTACGTGCGCGTCGTGGACGGTCGGCTGAACAAGAGGGAACGCATCCTCATGATGTCCACCGGCGCCGTGCACGACACGCTGGAGCTCGGGGTCATCTCACCGGAGCCGATCCCGTCCGAGGGGCTCGGCGCCGGCGAGGTCGGCTACATCATTTCTGGCGTGAAGGACGTCCGCCAAGCCCGGGTCGGCGACACGGTGACCAACTCGGCCAAGCCCGCGAAGGAGCCGCTCGCCGGGTACGACCACCCCAAGCCGATGGTGTTCTCCGGGCTCTACCCGCTCGACGGCGACGAGTACCCGGACCTGCGAGACGCGCTCGACAAGCTGAGGCTCAACGACGCCGCGCTGGTCTACGAGCCTGAGACGTCAACGGCGCTCGGCTTCGGGTTCCGGTGCGGGTTCCTCGGCCTGCTGCACATGGAGATCGTCCGCGAGCGGCTCGAGCGCGAGTTCGACCTGAGCCTGATCTCCACCGCGCCGAACGTCATCTACCGCGTCGTCATGGAAAGTGGCCGCGAGATCCGGGTGACGAACCCCAGCGACTTCCCCGGCGGCATCGACGGCTTCTCGGCCCCGGGCGGGAACCCCAAGGCCAGCACCGGCGGCAAGATCAGCGCCGTGTTCGAGCCCGTCGTCAGGGCCACCGTCATCTCCCCGGCCGAGTACATCGGCACGATCATGGAGCTGTGCCAGGGCCGTCGCGGCATGCTGATCGGCATGGACTACCTGTCCACCGACCGCGTTGAGATCCGCTACACGATGCCGCTGGCCGAGATCATCTTCGACTTCTTCGACCAGCTGAAGAGCCGGACCAGGGGCTACGCGAGCCTGGACTACGAGCCGGACGGCGAGCAGCAGGCAAACCTGGTCAAGGTGGACATCCTCCTGCAGGGCCAGCCCGTGGACGCGTTCAGCCAGATCGTGCACACCGACAACGCCCGCGAGTACGGCCTGGCGATGACCGCCAAGCTCAAGGAGCTCATCCCCAGGCAGCAGTACGAGGTGCCGATCCAGGCGGCGGTCGGCAGCCGCATCATCGCGCGCGAGAATATCCGCGCGCTGCGCAAGGACGTGCTGGCCAAGTGCTACGGCGGTGACATCACCCGCAAGCGGAAGCTGCTCGAGAGGCAGAAAGAAGGCAAGAAGCGGATGAAGACGATCGGCCGCGTGGAGGTTCCGCAGGAGGCCTTCGTCGCCGCGCTGTCCACCACCCAGGGGGCGGACAGCCGCTCCAAGTAAGGCAAAGGCCCGGCGGCAGGCCTACTTCACGTGTGCGACCAGCAAGGCGATGAGCAGCACCCACAAGGCGAGCCCCAGGTAGCCGAAGACCAGCCCGGCGACCGCGAGGCCGTCGCCGCGCTGGTCCCTGGCGCGGATCTGGTCCCGCGCGATGTGCCCCATGACCAGGCCGGGAACGAGCATCAGCGGCATGATGAAGCCGATCAGCGAGCAGACAACGGACCCGACGGCCAGCCCGTTGGTTGGCGGCGCAGGAACCGCCGGCGCGTAGTAGCCGGGCCCTTGCGGCCCGAACGGCCCGGCCGGCAGGTCGGCGACGATGGCGGCTAGCTCGCCGTAGTACTTGGCCGACATCGTGCGGGCGGTGCGGGACTCGAATTCCTCCCTGGTCAGCCGTCCCTCGCCGTAGGCGGCCTTCACCACGTCGAGGGTGCGCTCCCGGTCCGTCGCCGCGGCGCGCATCCCGGGCTGCCCGAACGCGGGCCCCGGCCCCGGCCCGCCAAGACCGCCGTACCCGCCGCCGTATGCGCCCGCGTACGACGGCTGCCCGTACGACGGCTGCCCGTACGACGGCTGCCCGTACGCGGGTGGGTAGCCAGGCGAGTACGAGGGCGGCCCATAGGACGGCAACGGCGCGCCGTAACCGTCCCGATCAGCGGGCAGCCGAGCGGTGTTCGCGGGGACCGCAGGCATCCCCGGCATCCCCGGCAGAGTCGGTCCCGCGCCAGCCGCAGAAGCCACCGTGTCATCGCCATCCCCGCCAGCCGCCTGCGGGACTTCGCGACCGCCAGTGTCGTCACCGTCCGTGGGCTCAACTGCCGGATCCCGTGTCACGGTTCCCTCCCGCCGCGTTGTCGCGCCGCAAAGCGCCCGCGATGTGCGTGTAAAGCTTATGACGTTCCGTACCCGTCACCGGACGTTCACCTACCCCGACAGCCGCCTGAGCAGTCTCAAGGGCCGCGTAGCCTCGGCAGCGTGCCAGGAACGCTGCCCGACGGCGAACCCGTCCCCGCCGACGGAAGCCTGCCCCAGGCGGCCATGGATGAGTATGGTCGGCAGCCGTTCGGCGTGTACGTGCACGTCCCGTTCTGCCGGACGCGCTGCGGCTACTGCGATTTCAACACCTACACCGCCACCGAACTAGGCGGCGGTGCCTCCCAGGCCGCCTACCCCGCGCTCGTCGCGACCGAGATCAAGCAGGCGAGCATCCTGCTCAGCAGAGCGGCCAACGGCACCAGGGTCAGCACCGTGTTCTTCGGCGGCGGCACCCCCACGCTGCTCGCGCCCCGTCGCCTCGGGGACATGCTAAAAGCGCTCGACGACACGTTCGGGCTGGCGGAGGACGCCGAGGTCACGGTCGAGGCGAATCCGGAGACCGTCGACGCCGGCACCCTCGAAGAGCTGCGCAAACAAGGCATAAACCGCCTTTCGTTCGGGATGCAAAGCTCTGTACCGCATGTGCTGAAGACCCTTGACCGAGTGCACGAACCCGGCCGTCCGCAGCAGTGCGCCCGCTGGGCCAGGGAAGCGGGCTTCGAGCACGTCAGCCTCGACCTGATCTACGGCACGCCGGGGGAGAGCGACGACGACTGGCGGCGCTCGCTCGACGACGCGCTGGCCGCCGGGCCCGATCACATCTCCGCCTACGCGCTGATCGTGGAGGACGGCACCCGGCTCGCCGCCCGGGTGCGCCGCGGCGAGATCGAGCCGCCCGACGACGACGCGCTGGCCGACCGGTACCTGATCGCCGACGAGGTGCTCACCCAAGCGGGGTTCGCGTGGTACGAGATCTCCAACTGGGCGACTAGCGACCAGGCCAGGTGCAGGCACAACATGCTGTACTGGACCGGCGGCGACTGGTGGGGGTTCGGACCGGGCGCGCACAGCCACATCGGCGGCACCCGATGGTGGAACGTGCGGCACCCGTCGGCCTACGCCGCGCGGCTGGCGGCCGGCCAGTCCCCGGCGCAGGCGCGCGAAGTGCTGACCGCTGCGGAGCGGCGGATGGAAGAGATCATGCTCCGGGTCAGGCTGGCCGAGGGAGCGCCGCTCTCGGTCCTCACGCGAGACGCTCTTTTGTCATCTGAACGAACCGTGGCTGCAGCCCTGCTCGATCCATCCGCCTACGCGGCCGGCCGCCTGGTGCTGACCCGGCACGGCAGGCTGCTCGCGGACGCGGTGATCCGCGACCTGACTTAGTGCACCAGCGGCGAACAGATCCAGTTGGGGATCTGGTGGAAGTCGCCGCCGGCGGCGGCGGAGGCGCCGCGCACTAGCTGGCTGACCGTGATCAGCCAGCCGATCACGGCGATGGGCACCATGATCCACAGCGCTGCCTTGGGGCTGTCCAGGGCCAGCAGCACCCCGGCGATCGCGCCGCATACCAGGTACACCAGGAAGGTCAGGGTCACGTTCAGCGCCTGCGCGGCATGCCAGCGGACGAACGGTGACGCGCGCCGCCTGGACAGGTAGACGAAAAGCGGCAGGACCGGCCCGGTAAGGATCGCCCCGAAGTAGCCGAACGCGCCGTACACCTCCTCGGTCCGCGACGGTACGTAGCCGCCCCACCTGCGGTGCCGGAGAACGTGGCGCCGACGGTCGTCGCCCATCACGGCCATTCGTCCCCCGCCACGGTAACGAAGTCGATGAGCTCTTCTACCCGGCCAAGCAACGCGGGGTCAAGGTCGGTGTAGCTGCTCACCGAGCCGAGGATGCGGCGCCACGCGGCGGCGATGTCGGCGTGGGTGCGGCACGGCCAGCCGAGCGCGCGCAGCACGCCTTCCTTCCACGGCTGCCCGGGCGGCACGTCCGGCCAGGCGGTTATCCCGAGCCTGGCGGGCTTGACCGCGGCCCAGATGTCGATGAACGGGTGCCCGACCACGAGCACGTACGGTGAGCGCACCGCGGCGGCGATCCGGCTCTCCTTGGAGCCGTCGACGAGGTGGTCGACGAGCACGCCGAGCCTTCGGCCCGGTCCGGGCTGGAACGAGGCGGCGATCGCGGGCAGGTCGTCGACGCCCTCGAGGTACTCCACGACGACGCCGACGTCGCGCAGGTCATCGCCCCAGATGCGCTCGACGAGCTCGGCGTCGTGCTTGCCCTCGACGTAGACGCGGCTAGCTTTGGCGACCTTGGCCCGCTGGCCGGGGGCGGCGATCGACCCGGAGGCGGTCTTGTTCGGCCCGGACCGGGCCGGCGCCTTCGGCGCCGGCCGCACCAGCCGCACCCGCCGCCCCTCGAACAGGAACGTCCCCGGCAGCGGGAAGGCCCGCCGCTTCCCGTGCCTGTCTTCCAGCGTGACGGCATCCTTCTCGAAGGCGACGACCGCCCCGCAGAACCGACCCTCGAAGTCCTCGACGACCAGCCCAGGCTCCGCCTCAACGTCCGGCACAGCTCCCTGTCCTGGCCTCTTGCGGCGGTTTGCCGGAGCCAGGACATCTTCCCTGTACTGCCTGCTCCGCACCCGCACCTCCCCGCTCTGCCAGCCCCGCTCGCCTCCGGGCGCTTTTCGTCCGGCGCCTTCCCTCGTCGCTCACGAGCTGTTCTCCCTCCCGCCCGAGCCCTCCCGCCCTCCTCAGTCCAGGCACCGGCGCGCCCTTTGGCTCGCGGGAGGTAAGAACCCGTTGAGAGGGAAGCGTAGTTCAACCGGCGCTCTTCTTGCCCCCCGAGAAGTCTCGTGGCGCAATAGAATTGGCACTCAAGGATGTTGAGTGCTAGGTCGGCAGGTTACTACCAACGGGAAGCGAGGTGAACACGTGCTTGACGAGCGCAAGCTGGCGGTGTTGCGCGCCATAGTCGAGGACTACGTGTCCACCACGGAGCCCGTTGGATCGAAGTCCCTGGTGGACAGGCATGGCCTGGACGTGTCTCCCGCCACGATCAGGAACGACATGGCGGTGCTCGAAGAGCAGGGCTTCATCGCCCAGCCGCACACCAGCGCGGGGCGCATCCCCACCGACAAGGGCTACCGGCTGTTCGTCGACCGGCTGTCGAACATCAAGCCGATGTCCGCGGCTGAGCGCCGGGCGGTCGAGACGTTCCTGGTCGGAGCGTACAGCCTGGACGACGTGGTGACGCGCACCGTGCGACTGCTGGCGCAGTTGACCAGGCAGGTGGCGGTGGTGCAGTATCCGTCGCTGTCCCGGTCGGCGGTCCGGCACATCGAACTGGTCTCACTGGCGCCGCAGCGCGTGCTGCTGGTGCTGATCACCGACACCGGGCGGGTGGAGCAGGTCAATGTCGACCTGCCCGATGTCGCCGAGCCCGAGTCGATCGCGCACCTGCGCGCCGTGCTCAACGCGTGCCTGGACGGGCATAAGCTTACCGACGCCGCCCAGACGGTGGTCGGCCTGGCGGACCGCATCCCCGTCCCCGAGCGACCGAACGCCGGCGCCGTCTTCTCCGCCCTCTTGGACAGCCTGGCCGAGCGCCATGAGGAGCGGGTGGTGATCGGCGGCACGGCCAACCTAGCCGCCCCAGATTTTGGCAAGGGAATGCGTGACGTGCTTGAAGCACTGGAGGAACAAGTGGTGCTGATGCGGCTCCTCGGAGAGGCCGCGAGTCCATCCGCCCTGACCGTTCGGATCGGGGCGGAGACCGGACTGCAAGGTACCTCGGTGGTGTCGGCGGCCTACGGCGCGCGCGGGCAGGCGGTGGCCAAGCTCGGCGTGCTAGGGCCGACCCGGATGGACTACCCAGGCACGATGGGCGCCGTGCGCGCCGTCGCGCGCTATGTCGGCCGTATCCTCGGGGAGGCGTAGTGGCCAAGGACTACTACGGGCTGCTCGGGGTGCGCCGCGAAGCAGGCCAGGACGAGATCAAGCGCGCGTACCGCAGGCTGGCGCGCGAACTGCACCCGGACGTCAACCCGGACCCGGAGACGCAGGACAAGTTCAAGGAGATCACGCAGGCCTACGAGGTGCTCTCCGACCCGGAAAAGCGCCAGATGTACGACCTCGGCGGGGACCCGTTCGCGACCGCCGGGGCCGGCGCGGCCGGGTTCGGCGGGTTCGGCGCGGCCGGGTTCCCGTTCAGCGACTTCGTGGACGCGGTGTTCGGCGCGGCCGGCGGGGCCACCACTCGCGGCCCGCGCAGCCGCGCCCGGCGCGGCCGTAACGCGACGATCAGGATCGAGCTCGACCTTTCCGAGTGCGCGTTCGGCGCGACCAGGGAGCTCACGGTGGACACCGCCGTGGTCTGCCCCACCTGCTCCGGCGAGGGCACCGCACCAGGTACCCACCCGGTGACCTGTGAGGTCTGCGCCGGCCGAGGCGAGATCAGCCAGGTGCGCCGGTCCTTCCTCGGTCAGGTGATGACCACCCAGCCGTGCCCGGCCTGCGGCGGCTACGGCACGCTGCTGCCGCGGCCCTGCCCGGAGTGCGACGGCGACGGCCGGGTGCGCACCAGGCGCACGATGAAGGTGCGGATCCCCGCGGGCGTGGAGGACGGGACGCACATCCAGCTTGCTGGCGAGGGCGAGACCGGCCCCGGCGGCGGCCCGCCTGGCGACCTGTTCCTCGAGGTCGTCCAGCGGCCGCACGCGATATTCGAACGCCAGGGTGACGACCTGCACTGCACGCTGACGATCCCGATGGCGGCGGCGGCGCTCGGCGCCACCGTGTCGGTGGAGTCGCTGGACGGCCCGAGCGATGTGGACATCCGACCGGGCAGCCAGTCCGGGCAGGTCATCCCCCTGTACGGCCTGGGCGTGAAGCACTTGAACGGCAACGGCCGCGGTGACCTGGTCATCCACGTGACCGTAGAGACCCCGACCCGACTCGACGCGGAACAGGAAAAGCTGCTGCGCGAGCTGGCCAAGCTCCGCGGCGAGGAGGCCCCGGCCGGCAAGTTCCAGCCAGGCCAGCAGGGCTTCTTCTCCCGCCTCCGCGACGCCTTCAACGGCCGCTAACCCGGTCCCGGGCGCGGCCACCACCTACCAGCGACCGGTTCGGGCCAGCAGGACGGCTGCCGCGGCGGCGCCGGCCGTCGACGTGCGCAGGACCGTCGGGCCCAGGCGGGCCTCCACCCCGCCGGCCTCGCTGAGCGCGGCGCGCTCAACCGGGCTGATGCCGCCTTCTGGGCCCACGACGAGGACGATCGAGCCCGCCTCGGGCAGAGCCGAAGTCGAAAGCGGCGTCGCCGCATCCGCCTCGAGCACCAGAGCGCGTGCCGCCTCCGAAGCGAGCTTCGCGACGTCAGCCAGGGCCGCAGGGCCGGTTATCGCTGGGATCCAGGCTCGCCTGGACTGTTTGGCCGCCTCGCGGGCCGTGACGCGCCACTTACCGAGGGCCCGGTCGCCGCGGTCGCCGTGCCAGCGGGTAACTGAGCGCTCGGCGGACCACGCGACGATGGCATCGACGCCGACCTCGGTCATCAGTTCGACGGCCAGCTCGGCGCGGTCTCCCTTGGGCAGTGCCTGCACCACGGTGATCCTCGGGTCGGGCGGCGGGACCACGTGGACCGATCCCACCGTGAGCATGACCGCCTCGTTCGAGACGGAGACCACCGTGCACTCCGCGAGTGTTCCCGCGCCGTCACTAACGTCCGCGCGCTCACCCGCCCGCAGCCGCCGGACCGCGGCTGCGTGGTGTGCCTCGGAGCCTGACAGTGTGACCACGTCCGCCGAGAGTTCTCCCGGTGACACGAGGAACACGGGCGGGCCGGCGCCGCGGGCAGCTGACTGCATGCCAGCCAGGCTAGCCGCCCGCCGCGGGCCGTCTGTGGCGAGCGGATATGTCCGCGGGCCGTCAGGGCCCCGCACCCCGTCACCGCGTGATCCCACCCGTGATCCCACCAGTCACATCATCCTCTGGTTTTGTCTTTGCATACCGTATGACCATTTCGCCGGGTATATATATCCTGATATATCCGGTATGTTCTGGTCACACAGTGAGCAAAGTCGGGCGCGGCGCGCCCTCATCCGGCTGACGCCACCCGCGTCGGGACGCGACATGCCACCCGCGTCGGGACGCGACATGCCACCCGCGTCGCGACGCGACATGCGACGCAAGTCCCAGGCGCGACGTCAGCCGAAGATGATCTTGATCACCGACAAACTCGCCGCGGGCCGTCTCGGATAATGCCGCGTTGTCAGACGGCGACGACGTGGGAGTTGTCGCCTCGCTTCCCTGCGTAATGTCACCGGTTCCTGAATCGGTCGGTGTCGGCGTGGGACTGGTCGGTGCCGTGCCGCTCGGAGTCGATGACGGCGACGTTGCGGGAGTCGATGACGGTGACGTCGAGGAGGAGGACGGTGACGAAGACGGGGAGGTAGCCGACGTTGACGGCGACGGCGACTGCGACGACGCTGTGGGGCTAGGGCTCGCCTTCGCGGACGTGGACGGGCATGCCGTCGGTGAGGTCGTCGCGAACGGCGGGAGTATCGTCGGTATCGAGGTTGGCCCTCCTAGGCTCCCCGGCCCCGGTGCCGTCGTTGACGTGGGGTTGGAACTGCCCCCTGTCGACGTATATTGAGTCGCCGCCGCGCTCGGCGACGCGGTGGGCCCGCACGTGGGCGCGCCGGTCACGTTGGGCGAGGCTCCGTTCTTCTTGCTCACCGGGGTGGCGCGATTCGCGCTCCCTGGCAAGGTTCCGTTGCCGGCCGCGCTGCCGCCACCGTTGCCGCCGGACCCGCCCGACGAGTGACCGCCGGTCAGCGTGGTGTTGCTGAACTGCACGATGGCCTGCCGGAACGGCGGTATAGCCAGCGCGACACTGGCGATGAAGACCACGCCCGCCAGCACCGCCGCCGGCCGCATCCACGCGATGCCGTTGATCCGGCGTGGCCGCGACCCGGGCGCCGCGTGGGCCGGCACGTGCCCCGTGCCCTGCGGAAGCAGCCTCAGCCGCGGCCAGGGCACAACGCTGAGCACCGGAAACGAGTCAGCCCACGCCCAGTGGCCGTGCCAGACAAAGTGCCTGGCCCGGTCCACTGCGCCGACTGCCACGCTGACCAGCCATGGCTGTGGCTGGTGGTGTTTGGTCCGGGCACGGATTCGCTCGAGGCCGTCAACACCGGGCTCGACCTGGCTGAGCGCGACATGCAGCGAACGCCGCAGCGCGTCTTCCAGGCCGTCCTCGGGTGCGGTCATGCTCTCACCCAGCCCGCCCGCCGTCTCATAGGGTCTCCTGCTCCAAGATCGACTTGAGTGCTGCCATCGCACGTGCGGTATGGCTCTTCACAGCACCTCTACTGATGCCCATCGTCGCCGCGATGTCTGCTTCGGACAGGTCAGCGTAGTACCGCAGCACGATTGCTTCCCGCTGCCGGTCCGGCAGCATGCGCAGCGCCGCCACGACAGCCGAGCGCTCGATGAGCGCCAGAGCTCCGTGTTCCGCGCTTGGCTCGTCAGGGGCGGGCTTCGGCGCGTTCTTGTCCACGACCGTTCGATGCCGCAGCACCGAGCGTGACTTGTTGACGACTGCCTGTCGCAGATATGACAGCGCCTTTTCGGAATCACGCAGTCGCCGCCAAGCCGTGTGCATTGCCTCGAACGCGTCCTGCACGACCTCTTCGGCGGTCGGCACGTCGTGTACGAGTAGCACGGCAAGCCGAACTAGCGACTTGTACTCACCGTGATAAATCTCGGTAACAACCCGGTCAGCATCCCAGACGGAAGGTGCTGCACGTACCTCGGGAATCAGTGCGCTCGCTGCGAGCGTTTCCGTCACGTTGATAGGACGCGCATCTGCCTCCGGAGGTTCACCGTGTGCGGCCGGTAGTGATCCGACTTCGTTCGGGAATGTATCGTTCGGTGTCGCGAGCGCGTCCTGAATGGTCGAACCGTTGTCCCCATCCCGGACATTCGGCACCTGCGACCCTTGGAGGACATCGACAGAAGTCGTGTCCAGAACTTGGCCAGCGGCCAAGGCAGCAGCACTTTGGGCAGGGCCGTCGAAGACAGCCCCCGCGGATTCCCCCCCGTCTACGACGGTGTTCACTGGTTCACCGCCCACGCCCGTACCGCTTCTGCATCATCGGGCGGAACCTCTTACCAGGTTCCGCGACGTTCTTCCACTGCCGATCCCACATTCGGTAACTCCACCCCAGAAACCGCCGAAGGATTGCGGAAAGACAAGAATATCGATCGTGGTAGGCCGAGGATACCCCCCCGTTGGAATCAACCCGGTAACACAAGCCCCGTCGGGTGACGCTGGATCGATATACGTAACGCCGACGTGAATTAATTATCGGGAGATAGCGGACACGGACCCGGCCACCGATCGTCACACTAGCCCCCTCCCGCCGCGGCCGGACGGCGGGGTGCCGCACAGCCCGTGCGAGGTGCTGCAGCAGAAGGCCGCACCGGGCCACTATGATCGTGATGTGCCTGACTGCTTGTTTTGCGCGATCGCGACGGGAGACATCCCGGCCACGATCGTGCTTGACGGAAAGCGGACTCTCGCCTTCCGCGATATCAGCCCCCAGGCGCCGACTCATGTCCTGGTGATCCCCCGGGATCACTACCCGGACGTGGCGGCGCTGGCCGAAGCGGGCGGTGGTCTGCTCGACGAGCTCGTCGGACAGGCGCATCAGGTCGCCGTCGCCGAGGGAATCGACGGCAGCGGCTACCGGGTCGTGTTCAACACCGGGCGGGAGGGCGGCCAGACCGTGGCGCACGCGCACGCGCACGTGCTCGGCGGCCGGTCGATGACATGGCCGCCCGGCTAGCCGAACAAACCCACCGAACCGGACCGACCGGGCAAACCGGCCGCAGTACGCGGTCGCCGTTCGACGCCGGGTGCTCCCCCGGCGACCTTCGAGAGAAGTGAATTGACAGACACTCGCAGCGACCTTCCAGGTTCCCAGATACGCATCGTCATTCCCAATGACCATTCAATGGTCGGCTTGCTCGGAACCGGGGATGAGCTCCTGCACGTCATCGAGCGCGAGTTCAACGCCGATATTCACGTCCGCGGCAACGAGATCACCGTGTCCGGACCGCCGGCCGAGGCCGCGCTGGTCGCCAAGCTGTTCGACGAGCTTCTCGAACTGCAGCGCTCGGGCACCGAGATGTCGCCCGACGCCGTGGAACGAGCGGCGGCGATGCTCCGCGCCGAGCACGGCGTGCGGCCAGCGGACGTCCTGACGCAGGGCATCCTGTCCTCCCGCGGCCGGACCATCCGGCCGAAGACGCTGAACCAGAAGCATTACGCGGACGCGATCGACAAGCACACGATCGTGTTCGCGATCGGGCCGGCCGGAACGGGCAAGACGTACCTCGCGATGGCCAAGGCGGTCAAGGCGCTGCAGGCCAAGGAGGTCAACCGGATCATCCTGACCCGGCCGGCGGTCGAGGCCGGAGAGCGGCTCGGCTTCCTGCCCGGCACGCTGTACGAGAAGATCGACCCTTACCTGCGGCCGCTGTACGACGCGCTGCACGACATGGTCGACCCCGACTCGATCCCCAAGCTCACCACCGCGGGCACCATCGAGATCGCCCCTCTGGCGTACATGAGGGGAAGAACGATCAATGAT
>Ga0210390_10000265_pt1 | contig 58063 bp, 100 predicted proteins | sample IncBWH11OmetaG_FD_161050 | JGI IMG/M metagenome (GOLD analysis project Ga0210390, IMG submission 161050) | Forest soil microbial communities from Barre Woods Harvard Forest LTER site, Petersham, Massachusetts, United States - Inc-BW-H-11-O ... | reverse complement strand
TTATTGTGCGGTTTTTACAATTATGAATTAAAAATGACTTATGCATGAAGTCTATTGATGTGGATATTAAAGAAGGAGAAGTTGACTATGATATTGTTTCTTTCATAAAATCAATCATCAATCCTAAATACTTGAAGTTCATCAAAACAAATGGCGGGTTTCATTGTCTTGTTTCACTTAAAACAGAAGTTTGTGGTTTTATGGGAGGGAGTGAATACGAATTCTATGAAGCAGATTCAGCAAAGCAAGCCGATTTTTCAGAACACAAAAACTGGTATCAGCAATTACAGAATCACCCTTTCAAATCAGAGTTGAATATTATGTCCAATGATTTGATCCCGATAGTCGGATGCAACCAAGGGAAATTTGTGCCGTTCATGTTTCAATAATTATGATTGCTAATTGACAACTGAATTAATGTCCGGCATAAAAATTTTCCATAACATACATTATTATGAACAAAAAAGCCATTTTTGTACATAATAATTAGCATTACGACCAAGGAATAGAACCGGGGTGTGTAATAATAAACCATCTAAACATGCTTTGTAAAGCATAAAACATCGTTTTTTGTTCAAAATAGTGGCAGTTGGGACACGTAAGGTGCATTATAATGCATATCTGAGTAGATGAATTTGGAATATTGCCATCATATCCGTTTATTGTAAAACAAACAACTTTACTTTTAGAAATAAAAACGCTATAACTTACGTTATTGTGTAATAAATGACTACATTTGTATTATATAATGTAAGTTATGGAATCAAAGAAGAAGATTTTATTGCTCCCTTCAGAATCAAGGATGCTACAAACTTTAGGAGAAAACATTAAGTTGGCTAGACTCAGGCGTAGGCTTACTGCTGATCAGGTTGCAGAACGATCAAGGATAGGCAGGATGACTCTGTTTTACATAGAGAAAGGAAGCCCAAGTGTATCAATTGGATTTTATTTCAAAGTTCTTTGTGTGTTAGGATTGAGTAATGATATTTTGAAAATAGCCTCTGATGATGAATTAGGTAGAAATTTACAGGATGCCGGATTATTGGTAAAAAAAAGAGTTAAAAGCCGTAAGCTATGAGCAATTACAAAACAATACATGTATATGCAGATTGGTTAAAAACACCTGTTGCTGCCCATATAGGCACATTGCATATTGATCACTTGAGAGGAAAAGAGGTTGTATCTTTTGAATACTGTAAGAATTGGCTTCTTCTGGAATATCCGCATATCTTAGACCCACATTTACGGTTCGGTAGTGGATTTATTTACCCGCCAGCGAACAAGGAAAACTTTGGATTGTTTATGGATTCATGTCCTGATAGGTGGGGTCGTCAATTAATGGATAAACGAGAGTCTGTGTTATCCCGTATTGAAAAAAGGACAGAAAGGCATTTGTTTGAGTCTGATTATTTGCTTGGAGTATTTGATGGAGGTAGGATGGGCGCAATAAGATTTAAAACAGAAGCTAATGGAGATTTTTTGAACAACGATATGGGAATGGCATCACCACATTGGACAAGTCTGGAATCATTAGAATTAGCCTGTAATCATATAGAAGCCGAAGAAGGAGATGATCCTGAATCTTTAAAATGGATTAATATACTTGTCAATCCCGGATCTTCATTAGGAGGAGCTAGACCCAAAGCAAGTGTTTTGGATTCTAAGCAACATTTATGGATTGCGAAATTTCCAAGTATCCATGATCGTATTGATAAAGGGGCATGGGAAGCGGTAGTAAATGAATTAGCGGAGATGGCGGGTATAAATGTTGCAGAATGCTTCACCCAAAAACTGACTGGCAGACATCATACTTATTTAACAAAACGTTTTGACAGGACGGATGAAGGGCAACGAATACATTTTTAATCTGCAATGACAATGTTGGGATGTGATGAAAAAAGCAAAGAGTCAGAGTCCGGGTATATGGATATACTTTCTTTTATACAATATAATGGTGCAGATATTGAATATAACGCAGAAGAGTTATGGAGGCGTATTCTTTTTAATGTTTGTGTGCATAATACAGACGACCATCTTAGAAATCATGGATTTCTTTTAACTCCTAAAGGATGGATTTTATCTCCCGCTTATGACATAAATCCCACTGCATACGGAAAATCATTGAGTATAAACATTTCAGAACACGACAATTCTGTTAGTGTTGATTTGGTAATGAGTGTTGCCGATCATTTCATAAAACAAAAGCCAAGGCAGAAGCAGGTATACGATCAGGTTATAAATGCAGTTTCCCAATGGAAGAATATTGCTATTAAACACGGAATCAATAGGGATGAGATAAACAAGATGAAAACAGCCTTTGATATACCAGAATAGTGGTTTATCCAAAAGTAAACAAATTTGTTTATTTGTATTATCAAATATTGATATAAATACACCTCAAAATATGCGATGTGTAGAAAATTATCGTTATTTTGTTTGGAAATATGAAAAATGGGTGTACTTTTGGTTCAAGATAACATACCGGAGTCGTCCGGGAACATAAAAAACAGTCAGTATGAATACGTACCCAACCACGATCAAGCAACTCAATAAATTCATTCAGGCAAAGTATCCCGGATTGGAAGTGGTCAAGCACCATGATACATTGGGGTCTTTTTACTGGCATTCTGACAACGAAGAGTTGTCTGTTCACATTGCAGGATTATATAGCTCAACAGTTGAAGGTGTGGTAAAAATAACTCAGCAGTCTTTTGACAGGTGGATGGATGAGGCTGATGAAATCATGCATGGATTTCGTTACCCTGAAACCGGAGAGGTAGAAAAGGTAATCGGAACCATGACAAGGGAAGAGCTGGAGCTTGCGTATTATCATCAAGTAAGGCTCCGGGCAAGTGAAGCATACAATGAGATGCTGATCATAGTAAAGGACGACAAAGTAAGCTGTAAAAGAGCCGTTAAGAACGGAGAAAGAGTTAACCATAAAGACTGAGTAGTATGAAAAAGGTAGTTTGTATAGCCGAATTGGATGCAGGACAATTAAACGCTGCAAAATATTTTCATGCTGACATACCTGTTGTAGGTGAAATATACACCGTCATAAAGGTTATCGAAGGAGGCTTTTTTAAAGCATATGTCATAAAAGAATTGAACTCTGGAGCATGCGATGGTTATGTTACAGATTTATTTCGGGATATTGATGAGGCGTTTGGAGAGTCAGTCCTTGAAAAAATAACACAGGGTATACAGGAAGAAGAGTTGGTAATTACACTCTAAGATAAAACCGTTATGAAGATCACTATCGAATTAACCGAAGCAGAAGTAAATGGTATCAAGGCATACCTGAAGTCGGTAGACAATAACGAAAAACCCATCAAGGAGGATATTAAGGGTGAAGTACAAGGAATTGTATCTAGCTATCTTCAATCTCCTCATTGTGCAATTTCTGATTACATTAAGAAACATTCAAAATAACCCCCGATCCCCAACCACCATGAAACCTACTACAAAATTTAAGAAAGCAACTCTTGCTGTTAAGATAAAGTTGTTCTTTATCAAGCACAATCCTTTATTATCTGAGGATCAAAAATACTATAAAGGAATAGCCATTATTGCCAAAATGGTTAATGCCGGGTCATCGAATATTGATTGGAATGATGGCAAAATTAAATTCTATCCATACGAACGGTCATTAGGTGGAGAATCCAGAGTAGCTAATATCTGTTTCACGACAAAGGAACAAGCAGAATACGCATCTAAACTGATGCGTGAAGTTATTTAATCCTAACATAAATAAACCATTATGGGAACCAAAGAATTTTATCAGCAATTCACCTCTGAGCAGATTAAAGCAATGGAGGATAGAAACAGAGAGATGCATATGTTGCATGGACTTTACTTAGCTCATGAGTTAGCAAAAAAGGAATTAGGTTTGGTGAATGCATTTACTATCAAACTTCGGGCATTGATTGCTGAAAAAGAAATAGAATCTGCTAAGGCACAACAATTGGTTGACGATTCAGGAGTTATAGATATTATAATGAAAAAGGATTAAACTAATAGCTATGAAAATCATTCCATTAGTAATAAGATACACCGGAAATTTCACTATAAGCGGATTTTACCATTGTGTGTCATTTTACCATGACTACACTCCAGAAAAAGGTTTGATAGGAGAAATGATAGATGGATGTCAAGCAAAAGACAAGAGACGTTTTGAAAGAAATAAGTAAGCGTTTGACAAAGCCACAAAGGGAATCCTTATTACTTGCAATGGAACTCCGGTCGAGTACAATTATTGATGCTGCCGGGAATAACTACAAATATTAATCATATAATACCAAATCATCATGAAAGACGAAAGCAATATTATTGTAGACAAAAAAGTAACCGATGCCATAAAGCAATATCAATGCTCTGGATGCGTTTGTGGACACGACACAACTTGTTTTGAGAAAAACGCCATTGGAGGTATTGGCTGTGGAAAACATTTTTCCGGGACGATGATATTAGGAATAGGAAAAGTTTTCTTAGGACTTCCTACTGGATTTAACAGGTTGGGAGTTGATGATAAATTAATCCCAAATGTTTATAATACATTCGAGGAAAGCGAATGGAAGTATGATATGTGGAATATTCCAACATGGAAATATTTAAACGAAAATGGGCATACTATTGTCAGGGGACATGTGCCAAGACGGAATCAAACCTTTATCCATATCTTTCTTGAAAACTGTATAGATAAAATACAGTGCCTTGAAATTACTGAGAGGGATATAGAATTTATGGACTAAATAAAAACAAACTCCAACCACCATGAAAAAGACACAACCATTTGACAGGTATAAACCACTAAGCAAGTTTTCAGAAAAAGAGATTGATGCTGATCCTATTCTTTCTACTTTGAGAGAACAGATGGAAAAAGAAAACGAGCTTGTTTCTCAACTGAATTGGGAGATACAGCAAAGAGAAGAAGAAATAAAAAACATTACAGTCATCCGCAATGCTTTGTTATTTGGAAATGAACTAACTCCTGAGCAAAGTAGTTTTATTCAGTCTAACCTGAGTCAAGGAACGTCAATGTATTACCGGGAAGAATTTTTGGGAATTATTGATTATCCTGAGCATCATATGCGAGATGAGGACAAAAAGGCTACTCCTTTCGAAAAAGAGTCTATCAAATTAGGGTTTGAAGAAGAACACCTCATTGAGCAAAGGAGGTCATATGCTGATGGACTATGTAATACTCCAAGACTTGTGGATGACTATCCTGCCGTATACCAAATGGCATGGAATGTTATGTATAAAGGAAAGATTACTAAGGCTCAGGAAAAGGAACTGATAAAGATGCAATGCTTTGATATCAAGGAGTCAAATTATGTCCCTGAGAATATATTTTCTGTCCTGCGCTGGATTATTTCTGGCAAAGCAATTGCAACTCATTACTATACAACAGGGCATGAACCCAAAGGCATAGTAAGTACCGGAACATGGATTATTGATATGCCAATCTTTACTGGATATGCAGAAAGAAAGGTTGCCGTAAAAACATTAAAACCTCACAATCCGCACATACTAAATCAAGAAAAGTAAATATCAAGAGAATCTATTACAGAGGTAAAACAAATGCCTTGCATATATAAACTCACAAGTAAAAGCATAACACATGAAAACATCAACATACACCATAAGAAGGATCCGGCATTCTTTCTCAACAAGGATTATCACAGATAATAGTGGTATCATAACAGAATTCCATATTCTTGACGAGAACATAATCAAATACAAGACAGACTCTCATTCTGGATTCGAAAACAGGTCATATGAATGTACTATACCTGAGTTTGAGTATATGACAAAAATAAACATCGCTGACCTGATGCAAGAGTTTGGTATTGCTACCTTATAACAAAACAACATGGCAAAAATTGAAAACATAGTAGTTGTTTTTGGTGGAGAAAGAATAGAATTTCAAATTTGGTATAGTGCCAAAAATAAATTCTTTATCAAAGGAGGGTTGCCAACAAAGGTGGCTAATGTGCTAGGTAATAAAATTTCTACGGAATACTATGATTCACCCATGAGTCTTAGTGTTGCAATGAATCTTTTTGCAAAAGATTATGATGATGCCATTCATACAGCAAAGAAAGTTATCGTTTACAACATTTGTTTCGGAGCTTCTGTTATTGAGGATATAAATGCAACCGGAACTAAATATAGTGGTAGTCTCAAAAACAGAACACAGGGAACAGGTTTTAACTTTAATTATCACATATGCATTCAGCATACCATTGAAAATAAGGTTGTCATCAAAGAATTAGTTAAGAAATATTTCACTGAAGGAGAGTTAGTCGAATCAAACCATGTTTACCATGTTGATTACGATGAGTCAGTAATTGATTGGACTCCTGAGCGTGAACAATTTTTTAGTGATCTAAAAGAAACTACTAATGAGCTATGTGAAAAAATAAGAAGTTTTTTCGGTGATGACGACACCAAAAGACTTCAAGCAATAGATTCAGGAGTTAAATTGTTGGGAGGCAAATAAATTACAAATAACCATAACATGATAGACGAAGAAAAGTTGTCCAAACAAGGCCGTGTCCCAATAAAAATCAGGTTCGTGTCTTTGTTCTATCCGGTAGTTGACTACATAAAGAAATACGGAGAAGATGGGAGAGGTACACTCAATGAATCCAAAGGAGAGATATTCAAATTTAGTTTTCATGATGGACACCAGAAAATAAATATAGGCAAACAGGTTGTGGGACTTTCTGATGATTCAAAAGGGGAGTACAATGGAATATGGAAACATTTAGGAGGGTATTGGTTTAAGTTAATTTCTAAGGTAAGATAACAAAACAATCACATGGTAAATAAGCCAAGAGAAAAAACAGAACAGGAAGTACGGAACGAGTTCCTTGATTACATTCGATCATTAGTTGACTATTGTGAACAGCAATCTGATAGGAATTTAAGAGAGAAACTTGAGCTTCTTGCTTTTTCAATTCTTGTAGGGATTGATGGCAATGCAGGAGGATTACCAGCATTTATTCTTGCTCCATATGGTCATAAAGAAGATAAGGAATACCATATTAGCAACGGAAATAATTTCTATGCAGAAAATCACAACTCAGATATCAAATGTGATATAGCCGGAAGTATGCATGATGAATTTTACAATCCAGTGAAATGAGCGAAAAAATAAACATAAAGGAAAAGCCTTATGGCTGCAAGGCATGGACACCTAAAGACAGCGACAAGGTAATGTGCAACACAATGCCTTGCTGTGGCTTTTGCGTAGGGAAAGGGATGCAGGAGGCTATAAGGAAGGACGGTTCCTTCCCATCAAATAAACGGCACTAAACAGCCTTTATTGCCGAAAATTGGCATCATCCCGGTATCCAACCCAATAATTAATATTGTTATATCAAATAATAGTATAAAAACACACTAAATTGGCATTGTGTAGAAAAATATCGTCATTTTGTTTGGTGGAATGAAAAAAGGCTGTACATTTGGGTATTAGAAAACACCACCGGGTATCCGGGAACTATAAAAAAAACAATCATGAATCCTTCTGACTTACAAAATTGGCATACCGTAATATGTAGTTTCGCTACTATTAAAGAAAGGCTTGGAGCTATTAAGATTCCTGATTATGACCCTTCTCGTTTATCTGAATACCGGAATGCCGCTTTTGCTGTGTTTTTTAGGTTGCCAACTCCGAATGTCTTTTGTTCTTTTGATGCAATAAAAAATACATACGCTCTTTTAAAGGACAATAACAGTATTCTTGAGGCATGCGAACATTACCTCAATGGAAAGTTCGATCTCATATCTGATATGGGAGTAAATGGTTTTTATTCAGACCTATCGCGTCCTGACCAACGCAGATTTCAACAGTATGTAATTAATGTTAATCTGTTTGTTTACACAGATATCGAGTGCTTAAACAAGATCAAAGCAGTTATTGGTAATCTTAATTCATGAATCACATGGCAAAGAAACTGAAATTATGGAATGGGCGTGGACACGGATACGTGTATGGTAAATATAGTTTATCTGTTGCAGCATACAGCCAAAAGCAAGCTGCTGAATTAATAAATCAGGCTTGTAATGTAAAATATGTAAATACATCTGAAATAAGAGACTTTTATTCTTCTTGTTGGGGTAATTCTATGCAAGGGATAGAACCTACTGAGCCATGCGTTATGCCGAACTAAGATATAGTGGCAACCCTGTAAAAATACTCTAAACTAAACCGGGATCCCGGTAAACTATAAAACAAAATCAAATGGATTTCGAAGCATCGTTCATATCTCAAACAGCACAAGATTATAATATTGATTATGATATCGTGCTGAGAATTGCAAGATCAGCTACAACTCTTACCATGTTTTACGAAAGACTAGAAGATGAGATTGCATCCAGAGGATCAATAAAAGCATAAATTAAAAATCACTTTATAAACCAACCACAATGACTACTCAAGAAACACCAGTAACCAAAACAGCAACCCATATTTTCGAACAAATCATGTATCGCAATCAGGTAATTAAACTTACCTTTCAGCGTAAAATAGATGAGATGTTGACCGTAGTTGCCAACACTACCGAAAAAACACTTCAGCTCGAACAGAAAATTCCGGTCATTATAGGAGCTCTTACTGAGCAAGGTCTTGGAATTGATAGTTTTTCATATTCAAAGACCGGAAGAGATGAATTTTGGGACAAAGAAGACAAAATACGTTGCTCATTGATTGTTGTTCCGGTTTCTGGAAAATTCAAGTTCATCAAAGATCAAGGATTTACAGCTAAAGGTGCGGGGAAAAATGACAAGCAATTAGAAGCGAAGGCGGATAAACTGATCGCATTTATGGAAGAGAAAACAGGACTTCGATTCAGTGTAAACAAATTCTGTTTGCAATATACAGCGGAGGATTCAAAAAGGGGTATTATTATGGATTTCACAATCTAACATCCCATATCATGAGTTGGAAGCCATCTAGGGGATCAGGTATTGTCTATGACAGGCATTATAACAATGCCAATAAATACAGACGGCTAACCTATGAACACTTTGAAAAACTTACATTTCCTGATCTAAAAAAAGCATCCCGGTATTTGTATAGTTGGTATACGGCAGAAGTTGGATTGAAAAAGTTCTTTGGGACAAAGAAAGCGATAACAATTGAAATGCTAATTTGTCGTGTTCATTTAGATTGCTTATTAAGGAACAGAGATATTATATACAAGCCCCCTGTTGAAGCTACTCCCTGAATCGCAAATTAGTTAGTATTTATATTAAAAAGCAATATAATGATGTGTAAATCGAATATTTTGTAGAAAAATATCGGCATTTTGTTTGGTGGATTGAAAAAAGAGCATACATTTGGTTATAATTAAAAACCGGGACACCGGGAACCTAAAAACAGCCACATGGAAAATACAGCCCTTTCAAGAATCGTTCGGGAGCAAGGATTAGAAATTCTTCCCGACAATGCACAATGGAAGAACCGTTTCAAGATCGAATCTGAGTCAAGCAATCGTCTTTATGTGATTGCTCAGAATAAGAGCAAGGGTCATTGGGGCTGTTCTTGCATGGGATGGATCCGTAACCGGAAATGCAAGCATCTTACAGCATTACAACCTATCCTTGATTCAGTAAGCAAGCCAGCCAAGAAACAAAAGCAAATAGCCTGAATTATGGGATCCTTTGATAAGTTAAAATATGACACCTACGACCCTAAGAAAAAAGGGTACGGTAATTCGGCTAAGTGGAAGGGTGATTTTGCTACACGCTTTGCACAGGTAGAAGCATCCGATTACGATTTCCCTACTCTGGCAAAATGTACTACTGAAGGGCAGTTAAAAAAAGAATACAGAAAGCTCCTTAAAAAGTACCATACGGACATTGCCGGGGACACCGAAGAAAACACCAAGATCGCTCAGGCAATCATTGAAGAGTACGAAAAACTTAACAAAAAATTTCAATCATGAAACTAGAATCATTGGTATCATCATACGAGAATGATATTTATAAAGCAGAAATTAAGTCAGCCATAAAGGTTGTAAAACGGATTTGTGAGCTATATCCTGAAATATTGAAGGTGCAACCATATATAACCGAAATACATACCGGGATGGGAGCATGGACATTTAATGGATATGGTGTTGCTACATCAACTGATGAAGAATGCAAGGGAGAGGAAGTGAAAATTGACGATACCGAATTAGGCGAGTTTGTTGTTAATGGCACATCAGATTATATTGATATGCCTATAAATAAATCATTAATTGAAATAGCCCACTTGTTGAACTTTTTAATAGGAGAGGATGGACTTAATTGTTCTACATGGCAGGATGGATTTAATGAGAAAGGGATTATTTTTCGCCATTCTGAGACATCAAACCAAAGTAATCCGTTTTCTATTCCGAATAAAAAATATTTCACGGACGATGATTATTATAAGAAATTAGTAAAGGCTGGAGTCCCCGTCATTTTTATCGAAGAAAAGAAAAAGTGATTATGGATTATCCCGGACAAATAGTAATACAATCATCTTATATTACTATATCAGATCAGCTTGAATAACTTAACACCATAAAAAAACAAATCCTGCCATGCCATTTACACAAAGCAACATTATCTTGGGAATAGGACAATCTTTCATTATGCAGGCAATATTATTTGCGAATGAGGATAAGGTTATTTCAGAATTAAAATCAAAAGGATATGATGTTGTAAAAACCAAAAACGACAACAATTTTTATCAAATAGACATCAAGTGTGCTGATATTAAAGATGCATACCAAGCAAGACAACTTATTTACAAATACATGTAATATTTTTAAAAACCAAAATAATTAACATGGACAACACATTAAGATGCAAGCCAATGCTCCTTCCTCAAAGAAGGGAGGATGCTAAAGAGGGAATGATCCTGACAGAGAAAGGTGTTCTTGGGATATGCACATGCCCAAAGTACTCATCAAGTACTATCATCCCGAATTATCTTTGCTTTGTATCTGACAGAGATATTCGACCCGGAGATTTGTGTTTTAATTCATATGACAAACGCGTATGGATATATCAACCCATTCCATGCCCTATGCCTTATTGGGGTAATTTAAATACGCTAAAAAAGATAGAGGCTATTTCATATCCAGAGAATAAGCTCCCTTTGATCAACATGGATTTTATTAACAAATTTGTGAGTGAAAGAGGAGATATTGAGTCTGTTTTGATCGAATTAGATGTATGTAAAAAGCATGCATCACTTTTGACAAATGTTACGGCTCCTTGCACCTGCACAATGACCTATCCTAATATAAAAACAAAGGATTTATACTGCATTATTATCCCGGAATAACAATCAAAAACCAACCACATGAAAAACAAACTTGAATGTAAAGTAATTATGATTATGCATGAAGAAGCTAAAACCAAAGAAGAAGCTCTGAATTATGGGTGGTTTGATCTTCATTTTGTTTCCGAAATAAAAGACGGCAAAATGCCCGATGGAAGATTGTTGAAGGTAGGAGATTTTATTACCGGAAAATGTAATAACATTGCCTCATTTAAAACAGAGGTTATGGAAGTTTCTGATATCATGCCAATGTCAAAATCAGTTTATTGCAAAGGCATATGGACTGATGGAAGTGAAATGAAGATTGAAGCCTCATCTGACCATGAATTAGGGCTTCCTTTGATAGATCAAGACTTCATTGAAGCCTATGTAAAATCCAAAGGAGAGATTAAGGATGTCAATATTGAATTAGCCTTCAATCACGAACATCCTATTGGTAATGTAGTATATTCAGTTAATATGCGACCTGACAAAACCTGTATTATTATTCGGGACTAACAATAAAACGCTAATATTATGGGATTCTTTGAGTGTAAAACATTTACTCTCCATACTCAGGAGCAAAAGTATACCACACTGTTAAAGTCTGATAGAGGTACTTTATATTTCCCTGCTGCCGGAGGGGAATATAGAAGAATGATTAAGTCCGGGTATACGCCACATCATTTGTATTTATTATCCTTCAATAAAATTTACGAAGGAGACTACATCAAATGGCATTGCCTTATTGTAAATAGGGAATGGGTTTCTAAAGTAACAAAAGAAGACATTGATTATTATGGCAACATGAATAATCAAGGAATGAAAGTTGAAGCCACATCAGACCTTTCTTTGAGGATAGCTGAGATAGGAACCGAATTTCTTAATCGGTATGCTAAGAGCCAAGGATTGATTTTGAAAGTGTATCTGGAAACAACAACATATACCTGCTCGTCATGCAATCAACCCGGAGGCATTGAAAGCCCGGATTGTTGTGGAAAATATTACGAAGGAATGAAGGTTGATGAAAACGGACAGTGCATTATACATACCTCTGATCCAGTAAAACCGGAAAACATACAAGTTCCCGCTCAGGTCATTAAAGACTGCATGAAATACATCGAACACCAACAGGTATATGATAAGCTGTCTCCATTCGGAGATTTCTACTACAAAATGAAAAAATCATTGAAGCAAATAACCTTTAACCCAACCAACATGGAAAATTTTAATAAAAGCAAAGACGAGTATAAATTGAGATGCAAAGTTGTGACGCTTCCCACTAATGATATAGGGAAAGCTCCATTTTTTGTAATTCCCAAAGGAGAAATGTTTGATGTTAAATTCGCTACAGCTTTTGTGGGTGATAAATATAAGCATATCTATTTTGTGTCTGACCGTGAAATAAAGCCCGGAGATTGGTGTCTGTTTTTTGATAGTTTAGGAACTATTTTTACTGACAAACCACAACAGTATGACCCATCCAAAGGTCATGTGTTGAATAATGGATTAAGGAAAATTGAAGCATCAACAGACCTTTCTATTAACGATAGCATAAAACCATCCAACAGAGAATATGTTAAGGCTCTTGATTCCTTAATGCTTACTATTCCTCAATCATTTGTCGAACAGTTTGTTCAAGAGCAAGGAGCTATCGTATGGGTTGACCTTGAACTGACTTCTTGGTTAGTAGGAGATAACGCAAAAGAAGCAAAAATGGATTATAGACTTGCCACTCATTCTGATGGGACATGCATTGTGTGTTCTGAAGATGAAAAAATATACACACAGGAGGAGATGTATAAAGCCTTATGCGCATATGAGAAATACCTGAACGGGTTTTATCCTATCCAGACAAACACAAACATCCTTCTTCCGGAAGCGTGGTTTGAACAAAAATATAACAAGAAAACAGAAAATTATGGAAAATAAATTGAGATGCAGAGTAGTTATGCTTGCCACCGACAAAGCAATAGCAGGTGGTATTATTAAACATTTTTCCACTGATGAATTGTTTGTTTGTCATAAGGACAATGTTCACAACATAAACCATCCTGCCGAAGCAGTATGGATACCACAACACCTATATTTAGTTTCTGACGAAGAAATAAAAAAAGGTGATTGGTACATTGAATACGACACTAATAAGATACTCCAGAGTGTTGATCCTGATAAAGAAGGGAAAGATTTTATTCATTCAAAAATAGAAGCATCGACGGATCCTACATTAACCATAAAAATGATAGGAGGGAAAAGATATGACTCAACTAAAGATAGTGAGTATTATGGATTTAAATCTGGAATAGGATTATTATCTCATATGCAAGATTGTTCGATCCCTTTCATATCCAAATCCTTCATTGAAAAATATGTTGCCAGAGAAGGTAAGATTGAATATGTTAACGTGGAAGTTGAAGTAGCTAAATACAAAACTCTTCATGGAGAAGATTATTTTATAAAGATTAATCCGGATAACACATGTATTATCTTTTCTGACGAAGAAAAATTATATACCAAATTGGATATGGAGAAGGCATATGAAGCAGGAGATAAGTATTATTCTTTCGACGTATGGTTTAATCATAACTATAAAAGATAAAGAACATGGAAAATAAACTGAAATGCAAAGTAATAATTCTGCCATCCAATGAGATAGGTAATGGAGCCATATTTGTAGACTCTGTTGATCAGGGATGCTTGGTTATTAATCCTAAGAACACAAAAGTGAACCGTAAGGATTGTGAATACAAGCATCTATACCTTGTATCTGACAGGGAGATCAAAGAAGGAGATTGGTTCATTAATGCCAATACAGAACAAGTTGACCAATATAATACGCATAGCTTTATTGAAGGAAGTATGACAGTTGATGATAAAAAGATCGAAGCGTCAACCGATTCATCTTTTAATGATGACATTAAAGTGCTTAATAGAGAGTATGTTAAAGCCTTAAATTCACTATTGCCTGTTATTCCGGATTCATTTGTCGAAAAATACGTGAATCACCAAGGAAATATCGAAGAGGTTTACATTGATATGGAAAATTATTTCATTGATGATAAACTTCCAAGTCTAGGGACAACAGAATACTTTAAAGCTAAAACAAATCCAGATAAAACTTGTATTATTTGTCCCGATGAAAAACAAACCTTCACCAGAGAAGAAGTAGAAGCTATTATTGCAAGAATGTCATTTACGGGAATCAAAGAATACGAAGAAATAACAAAAGGATGCTGTACTATGGAACTTCAGGCAAAGAGGTATCTTGAGTACTACGAAGAGAAGAAAGCCTATTACGGAGGAAATTATTAATAAGCATACCAACTCAGACGCGATCCCGGTATTATGGAGCCATCCAGTGCCGGGATTCTTTATTTATTACAATTATTAGTGTTGTGTCAAATAAATAACTATCTTTGTAAGATGAATAAACGATGGAAATCGAGTAGGACTGCTAAATTTAACATTGCATATCATTTAATTTGGTGTCCGAAGTATAGGAGAAAAGTTTTGATAAACGGGATTGATGTTAGATTAAAGGAGTTGCTTTTAGAGAAAGCGGAAGATTTAGGAATTACGATTGAGTTAATAGAAGTTATGCCGGATCATGTTCGTTTGTTTGTTAAGACCAACCCTACGGATAACCCGCAACAAATAGTCTTACAATTTAAGGGATACGCCTCAAGAAATTTGAAGGAGGAGTTTCCTAAATTAAAAAGCCAACTTCCTTGTTTATGGACACGCTCATATTTTTGCGAATCAGTTGGTAGTCTTTCAGAAGAGTCTATTAAAAAATACATTGAAGATCAGAAGAACCAATAATGCTAACATACAAACGAAAATTGATACTAAATAATGAGCAGAAGAAAAGAATTTCTTCATGGATTGATACGTGTCGTTTTGTTTATAACATGGCATTGGAAATAAAAATAGATGCATGGCGTATAGCGCAAAAGAATATTGGTTCATATGAATTGATGAATCAGCTACCAACTATAAAAGACATTAGTTGGATTAATGATGTTCCTGCACAATGCTTACAGGGCGTAATAGAAAGAGGTGATCATGCATATAAAATGTTTTTTAAGGGGAACGGGTATCCTAAATATAAGAGTAAGAGATTTTATAATTCTATTCTCTTTAAAGGAGTTTTAAAGAGGAGGCAGAATGAAATAAAACTTCTTAAAATAGGATGGTTAAAAATGTTTAAGGATGCTCGGATTTTAGGGAAAATAAAGACGGCAGTGATTAAGCGCGAGATTGATGGATATTTTGTTTACATAGTATGCGATGAAATGCGAACCATACAAAACACCGACGAGAGCCAAGTCGGTGCGATTGATATGGGTGTAGTAAATTTATTTGTTGATCACAATGGAAACTATTGTAAAAATCCTAGACAATTCAAAAAATATGAAACCAAACTTCGGGTTGAGAACAGAAGTTTATCTAGGAAAAAGAAAGGTAGTAATCGTTGGAAGAAACAAGCAAAAGTGGTTGCAATGTTGCATCATAAGATTAGTAATGTGAGGAAAGATTTTCTGCACAAAGAATCAACAAAACTAGCGAAACAGTATCACACTATTTATGTTGAAGATTTGAACATAGAAAATATGTCAAAAAGGTGCAAGCCAAAGCAGGGTGAGGATGGAAAATTTCTTCCTAATAGACAAGCAAGAAAGTCTGTATTAAACAATGCTATTTTGGATGCCGGATGGGGATATTTTCGAACTATGTTGTCATACAAAACTAATGTGGTAAGAGTAGATCAAAAATACACGAGCCAGACGTGCAATGAATGCGGAAAGAAACATGCAATGAGTCGTGTTAGTCAGAATAAATTTGTTTGTGTGTATTGCAAACATGAGGCAAACGCTGATGAAAATGCAGCAAAAAATATTTTGAGCAGGGGCATTGCTCTCAATCGCAAACGTGAACCATTAGGTTGAGCGTTGGTTGAAGAACTACGAGTTAGTAAGTAGTATGTCAGGAGGCGAATACAAATGCTAGATTGCCAAAAGTGATAAATAACGATCCCGATATTAGGATATGCCTAATATCGGGATCGTTATTTGTGTTAAAATTTAGTATAAGTAATGATCAAATTATGAATATTGTAGAAAAATATCGTTAATTTGTTTGTAGGATTGGAAAATTACGTATCTTTGAGTATTGAAAGTAGTAAAAACCTTTAAATTACGAAGCCATGTCAAACGTAACCTTTGTAACCCGCAAGACTACCAGAGAGGAAGCCATCCGTTTTATCCGTGAAAACGGCATCAAGGTAGTAGATGGTCGGAAGCACAAGTTTTATCAATTCGTTGATTTTTCAACATGGACTCACGAAGAGTTGTTTTCAGTATATGCCAAGGTTGCTAAAAAATATATCTCCCGGATAAACCAAAATTAGTACACACGCATACCCCAACCACCAACCACATGAAAAAATTACTCACATTCATCCTTATCCTGATCAGCGTATCGGTATTTTCAAAGAACGTCAATGTTGACTCTTTGGAGTTGGCATCCAAATCCACCAAACAGGATACAAGCGTTTGTAATGCACTCCATACTCTTTCTGGTCACTATATGACTTCTGACTACAGAAAGGCTATTCAGTATGCCAAAACAGAGCTTGTATTGGCTCAGAAGTTGGGCGATCAAAAACGTATGGCACGATCCTTTGCATTTATCGGAACCGGATTATACATGCAGGGTGATTATGACAAAGCCCTGACCAATTACATCAACAGCATTAAAATATATGAACTTGCCGGAGATAAAGCTAATCAGGCTGACATGGCTAATTCAATTGGTAATATCTATCAATCAATGAGTCAATTTAAAAAGGCATTGGAATACTACCAGTTATCGGCTAAACTAGCTCAGGAGTCCGGCAATGAAAAATTCACCAGCAGAGCTTATATTGGAATCGCGGTTGCTTATGACCAAATGAAGGATAAGTCCAATGCAGAGCAATATTATCTGAAATCCCTTGAAATATTTGAAAGATTGGGAATGAAATCTGAGTTGACTGCCGGATATGCCAATGCAGGTGTGTTTTATTTTAACAACAATGAAATACAAAAGGCTATTATTTATGACAATAAAGCATTACAATTGGGATTGGAGCTTAAAGACAATGGCACTGTTGGAGTTATATATAATAACACCGGAGATGTCTATGCATTTAAAAAAGACTATTTAAATGCTATTGATTATTATAATAAAGCTCTTGTAATAGCAAAGCAGCTTCAATACAAGCAATTGATGCAAGCATGTTATCAGAGTCTATCTCAAGTATACGAAAAACTGAATAATGCATCGTTAGCACTTCAATACCATAAACTATTGATGGATATTAAAGACTCACTTTTCACCGAACAAAACAGTAAACAAATTGCCGACATTAATACTAAATACGAAACCGAAAAAAAGGACAAGCAAATCCTTCAGAAAGAAAATCAAATTAGTAAACAGGAGGCACAGGCAAACCAACATCAGGCGCAAATGAATATTTTGTTTGCTGGATTAATCATCTTACTTCTGGTTATTTTCTTTGTTATCAGGGGGCTTCGCAGAAAGCAGAAGACAAATAGGGAACTTGGAATTAAGAACCAGAAAATAGAAACCGCATACAAGGTTATCGAAGAAAAGAAAAAAGAGATCACCGACAGCATCAACTATGCACTCAGGATACAACAGGCAATCTTGCCATCTGTCTCTGAGATAAAAAAATCACTTGACGCTTTTGTTTTATTCCAACCCAAAGATATTGTATCTGGTGATTTTTATTACTTCGAAAATAGAAATGCCGGAAGAAGTATTATCGCAGCAGCCGATTGTACCGGACATGGAGTTCCGGGAGCTATGATGAGTATGGTTGGTATGGAGAAGCTAAAAGAATCAATTGCTAATAACTCAACACCCGGCAATATATTATCAGGATTGAATGTGCACATTAAGGATTCTCTGCACCAATCCGAGAACTCTACCAAGGATGGTATGGACATGGCATTATGTGTTATAGATCATAATACAAAGAAGATTTTGTATTCAGGAGCTAACCGATCTATGCTTGTTATTCGAAAGGGTTCTAAGGAGATAGAAGAGATTAAATCTGATAAGACCGCAATAGGTGGATATACAGATGAATCATTTGAATTTCACACCCATGAAATATCGGCTAATGAAGGAGATTGTTTCTATATTTTCTCCGATGGTTATGCTGACCAGTTTGGTGGTTTTAAGAATAAAAAGTTTTCTACTGCTAAATTAAAGGATATCCTGACTATAATCCATGAACAATCAATGGATGAACAACAGGAGTACCTTAAACTGAAGCATGATATTTGGAGAGGAGAAGAAGATCAGACCGACGATGTGCTTGTTATAGGTTTCCGAATGTAACATTAGGAATATTTTCAAAGAAAAGCTCTGATTATTCAGGGCTTTTTTTGTTTTACAACACTAGAAATAGTGTTGTTTTTGTATTAAAATAAATCTTATTATACTTAAAACCAATAATCTAAATTCAATAAATAACCATTATGTATGTTTGAATTGCAATTTTTTGCTCTCGTTTGCTTGATGTAATTTTGTATGTAGAAAGAAAAATATTCTAAACAAGACAAAAAACGATCTAAGATGGCAATGTATGTTATAATTAATACTTCCGGAACAACTAATCTTGTTTTCGATGCAAATCAATACGAGACAAATTTGAACGCTGTTCTTTTAGAGGCTGACCTTGTAGCAGCAGGTGGTAATGCTACCGTTGCTCTCCCTGCTATCAGCACAATGTTGGTATCCGGTGGGCCTCAGTCAACCATGCGTATCAATGGAAGTATTAAAACCACTTCTGGTGTTCGTTCATTGACCCTTGAAGCCGCAATGGGAGATACCATTTGTGGCGATGCTTCATTTACAATCACAGGGCAGTATACTTGCTTCTCTCTGACTGTTGCTGGAACAAACACTTGGTTGGCTTCTATCTGTACTCCGGGAACACAATCCTAATCCGTAACAATTACGGATTTATTTTTTTAAAATGAACTTTTAAAACAAGATATAAAATGGCAATGATTCAAACGGTTGTAGCTGCTACAACTCCAACATTAGCGATTACTCCCGGCCCTGATCAGACTAGCTTTGGTCAAAACGAGAATGTATTCGTTTTCGACCTTACTGGAGGTCATACTACTATTGTAACTCTGCCAGCTATCTCTACAATCATTTATCAACAACAAGACTTGCTTAATGGAGGTTCTGTTGGATTGAGTGGTGGACAGCAACAACAGCAATTAGGTGGATTGGGTGGTGGTATTGAATATGTTATCAAAGGAACCATCATCGGAGCTAACTTCCCCGGAACTGTTATTTTTGAACCAGCACGTAGCGGAGAAACCTTCATTGATAATATCTGTGGAGATCATAATGTAACAATTGACCAGATCGGAACTTCTTTCGAATTGGCAATTGCAGGAACAAACACTTGGATTATGAAGGTAGCTACAAAATCAACACAGTCTTAATATTCTGTTTCATGTAGTTGTGGCAAAGAGGCTCCGTTAAAACCGGAGCTTTTTTGTTTTTAAATTGTTGATAAATATTGGATGGTAGTAATTTTTAAAGAAAAATATTCCTTTATATTTATCGCATGTCAAAAATTGCATTCATTGCAAGTATCCCTGATAGAGTTGAAATGTTGAAAGAGACAGTTCGTTCTTTGTTACCACAAGTCGATGAGATTTATTTGAGTTTGAATAACTATTCTGCTACTGAAGGAATGTGTATAAAAGCAATGGATGTTGATCGTATACACATAGAATTTTTGGATAACAAGCTAGGGGATTCGAGTAAATTTTATTTCACCCGTAAATTGAAAGATGTATACGCTTTTATTTGTGATGATGATATGGCATATCCGCAAAATTACGTATCATACATGATCAGTAAGATCGAAGAATACAAAAGGAAGGCTGTCGTATCATTGCATGGCAGAACGCTTAATTTGCCGATCACGGCTTATTATAGCGGAGCAAATAAACAGTATATTTTCACCAAAGAAGTAAAGCAAGATGTTCCGGTGCATGTTATAGGTACTGGATGCATGGCATATCATTCGGATACGATTCAGGTGAGTATTGATAATTTTCCTTCAAAGAATATGGCTGATGTGCATTTTTCTGTTGCTGCCCATAAAAAGGGGATTCCGTTGATTGTTGTTAAACACCGGGAAAATTGGATCCCATATATGGCTCCGGAGAATACGATTTACAAGGAAATGTGTAATAATGATTCAGAACAAGTTAGTCGTCTAAAGAAAATTGAATATCTTTTGAAATGAAAAAGCTATTATATAACGGATGTATTAGGCAAGCAGGGCATTTCTTGTTTGAGGACGAAGATGGATTATCTATAAGTCGTAGGCCTCATCTTTTAAAGATAGACGCTAATACCGACATTCTGGAGTATTTAGATGGTACATTCACGCCTAAAAAATATATAAGTGGATATAATGATTGTGTTGTGCCTCCTTTTAGAATAGTTTCTTGGTGGGATACTTCATTAGATCATAGAACAGGAAGTAACAGTACTTTGGTGGGGTACGGATATGAATCAGCAGAACAGATGATTGATGATGCTTATAAACAATACCCTACAGTGATGAATCGTCAACCAAGGCCAATAAAAGCGGTAGTATGAATATAGAAGTTGGTGATAAATTCAAGGTGGTTAACCCTACATTTAATTCACTAAATCCTAATGGAGGAGAGGTAGTATATACAGTAACAAGAGTAAATGGTAACAGAATTTCTTGGGATTGTACAGGGCGTAAATACTGGTATAAAAATGTCAATAAGGGATTCATTGAAGAACATGTAAATGATCTAAAAGATTTGATAAAGATATGAATATACAGAAAACATACGTTATTAATCTAAAGCATCGCACCGATAGATGGGAGCATGTTCAGGGAGAATTTAAGAAGATGGAAATTGATCCGGCAACAGTAGTTCGGTTTGATGCCATAAAAAACAATCAGGGATTCATAGGATGCCTGCTTTCTCATCTTGCAGTCATTGAAGAGTGTAAGGACTTAGATAGGTTTATGATCCTTGAAGATGATGTTTTGTTTCAACCGAATGCAGCAACATTAACTAAGTTGGCATTGGAGCAATTAAAAAGAGTTGAATGGGATATGCTTTATCTTGGATGTAATCCACAAAAATCTATTCATCGGTTCTCACAAAATACGTACCGAATAAAAAACTCTTGGTGCGCCCATGCAATTATTTTTAATGGCAAGAGAGTAACGGATTTTATCCTAAAAAACAAAGAGTTGGCACATGAGCATCAACGCATTGATGTGTTTTATGAAAAAGTAATTCAGGAAAGATTTACATGTCTTGGAGTATATCCCATTGCAGCAACACAGATGGATAATCACTCTGACATTACGCACAAGACGAATTATTACCGGGAATTAATCATTCAAAATTTCAACAAGCAAGTAATGTAATGGATAGACAAGAAAAGATTTCTTTATGTATTACCAATTACAATAGGCATGAAATGCTACTGGAGTCATTTGCAAAAGTGATTGATGATAATCGTATTTCAGAGATTGTTATTGTTGACGATCATTCAGACGAAGATATTTACAACAAAGTAAAGGAGTCTGTAAAAAATATGGACAAAGTACGGTTGTTGAGAAATAAAGAGAATGTTGGTATGTCCCGCAATAAATACTTATCAGTATACCATGCAAAGAATCAATTTTGTATTATTTTTGACTCCGATAATACTATTGACTCAAAATACATTGATCAGCTTTATCAATACCCTTGGCATCCGTATATGATTCTTTGCCCTGATTTCGCAAAGCCTAATTTTGATTACAGAAAGTTTGGAAGATACTCATTTGATTTATATAATGTAAAACAGTATTTGGATGACAAAGAATTTAGTTGTTTGATTAACACATGCAACTATTTTGTGAATCGTCAATCATACATGAATACTTATTTGTATGATCCTAATATCAAAGCGTCTGATACAATATATTTTAACTACCGATGGCTTAAAGCAGGGCATAAATTATTTGTTGTTCCGGGAATGGAGTATGATCACAGAGTGCATAAAGGAAGTGGATTTCTTGAGGATGCAAAATATAATATGCGTATGGCGGAAGAAATCAAACAACTCATAAAACTTTTATGATAAGCACAAAACTATACGGGAGGTTGGGAAATCAGTTGTTTCAGATTGCAGCAGCAATTGGGACAGCTAAAAAGAATCATACCATATATAAGATTCCAAGGCGGAGTGTAAATATGGCTGTTTGGAATACATATATAAATCATCTTCCTGAATTTTTACCGGAAGATAATGTTGATAGGGAGCATAAAGAGAACGGACATTTCCCTTATCAGGAGATACCATACAAAAAAGGTGAGAGCTTGATGCTCGATGGATATTTTCAGACTGAAAAATATTTTGAGCAGCACAGATCAGAAGTATTACGGGCATTTGGATTTGAATACGAGATGCTTCATGGAGCTGTTTCCATACATGTGAGACGTGGAGATTATTTGAAGTATCCCACAAAGCATCCTTTATGTACCATGCAGTATTACAAAAAGGCTGTGCAGTATTTTTACGACAAAGGTCACGTATTATTTATTGTATATTCGGATGATTTGGATTGGTGTAGGGAAAATTTTACAGAGAAAGAATTTGGGCAGGAAATAAAATTCCTTTTTTCTACGAGTAAAGATGAGATGAAAGACTTGGAATCAATGTCTTGCTGTGAACATAATATCATAGCCAATAGCTCTTTTAGTTGGTGGGCAGCATGGTTAAACAGGAATAAGGATAAGGTAGTTATTGCTCCTGAAGTTTGGTTTTGCCCTGATAATTCACATTTGGATACAAGAGATTTAGTGCCTGAGAGTTGGGTGAGAATGTAAGCATTAATAAAAGGATCATGAGAAACCATGCAGAAGTTGTAATGAAAGTCTTGACAGAGTTTGGGACTGCCGAAAATTACAGAGTAAGACTGACTAAAATCGGATGCGTTGAAGGTCACGAACCTAAGATTCCTATAGGTCAAATTATAGAAGGAGAATTAACCAGTAAAGTAGAAGTTGGATTGTCTTTTAATATTAAGAATGCAGTAATGTCTGACGGTAGTAAATGGATGTATTGGTACACTAGCATTATTCAAAAGGTACTTACAGACAATACCTTTGAAACAAAAAATTCAATTTACAAGTGGGAGAAAATTTGAAATGGAGAAAGTGTTTACTATTAAATCAATGTCGAGTGAATCACAAGAAATTAGAGTTAATATAGCTTCTATTTCAAAAGTCGATGCGGTTAAAGAATTTAACAGAAAATACAATTTGAATATATTCGAGATATTGGAATGTTTTAAAACTGCGGATCCTTTTGCATTTGCATTCGGATGTGATAAACTAACGAAATTCGAAATACAATCATGAAAAACATAATCAACAAAATAATTTCATTCTTCAAAAACATGATGGCAAAAGCAGATTCATTGGAAGCACTTGCTGTACTATACGGTACAGATAAAGTAGAACATGGATACATGAAATATTATGATAAGTATCTTCCTAAATCTGAATCAATGAAGGCTTTGATGGAGATAGGCTGCTATAAGGGAGCATCAGTAAAAATGTGGAAAGAGTTTTTTCATGAAGCGGAGATACATACTATTGATCTATTTGAAGGTAAAGCATTGGATGGTGCTGAAAAAATAACTCAAGGGGCTGTTAATGCATTAGGCATCATTGCTCATAAGGGAAGTCAGGCAGATATTGACTTTTTGTATACCATAAAAAAAATGTTTAATGTTATCATTGATGATGGTAGTCATAATTCAGACCATCAGCTTATTTCATTTAAACATATGTTCATAAATAACCTTTGCTCTGGAGGTGTTTATGTAATTGAAGATTTGCATTGTTGCAAAGAACCATATTATTGGAGTAAGGATATTACTCAGTTTGATGATACTATGCTTGGTGTCATTTTGAAATACAAAGATAAAGGAGAATTAACAAGTAAGTTTTTTAATCAGACCGAGAATAGGGATTTTAAAAATTTGATTGCAGATGTTAAATTGTTTGATGACAAAATCGCTTTCATCACACGTAAATGATCAACAAAGAAAGCCTGCCAATAAGGACATTGAAATTCGCACAGATGCAAGTTATCGCTCTTGCAGAGTATTTGTCTGACAAAAGAAAATGGTATACCGGATCCTGCCCTAGTACGTATAAGGAACAAGATTGGGACAAGATACAGACCCATTATAAAATTGTTGAAATTGAGCAAATAGCAAATCTTAGGTACTATGAATTCCTTGTGAATTACATTGAAAGCGATTATTATGACAATACCGGAACAGGATGGCAATTATACCAAAAGACCATTGGGAATGAGCTTATACAAGTAGATCAGAAAATAAAAGAACTAGAGGGAAGTGCATCGGGTATTCTTGACGGTTCTTTAAAGACAATAACGCTTGAATCAGAGAGTGGGAATTTAATGAAGGAGTTGGAAGTCGGGTATGTGTTTTCAAGCGCAATGGAAGATGTATTTAAATTTGAAAATTACAGAGATGCATTATTGTTGATGAAGGAAGAGATGAAGGCTTTTATTGAGAAGAGAGAATTTAGTTCGAAAGGTAATGCTAGGTCAATACGAAATTGGAATTAACAATATTACGTAAAGCACGTAACGTAAAAAATGTAAAATATTAAGACATGCTATTAGACTTCGAATCACTTCTCAAAGTAAACCACTTATCCATTAAAGGGATCATTCATGCCGGAGCGCATTATGGGCAGGAATATGATGTATATGAAAAATGTGGAGTAGAAAAAGTAATCTTCATCGAGCCATGCAAGGATGCATTGGATATCCTTAAACCTAAATTTTCGGGCAACAAAAAAGTTTCTATTTTCGATTGTGCCGTAGGATCAAGTGATACTATCGCTGATATGAATGTGGAGCGCAGAAACAAAGGAATGAGTAATTCTCTTTTGAAGCCTAAGCATCATTTATCGCAATATCCGGAAATTATTTTTAATGAAACAGAACAGGTAAAAGTATACAAGATCGACACCCTTGCTTTTAATCGTGAAGAATACAACCTTCTTTACATGGATATTCAAGGATATGAATTAGAGGCATTGAAGGGAGCTATTGAAACACTAAAACACATTGATGCCATCTATACCGAAGTCAATAGACATGAGCTATATGAAGGATGTGCAATGATTGAACAGTTAGACGAGTATCTGGTAGATTTTGATCGTGTATTTATAGATTGGGGTGGAAGGACATGGGGGGATGCTTTCTATGTACGAAAAAAAAAGTCAAGAGACAAGATAGTTGATGTGCCATCCCGTTTCAAGCTGAATATGAAATTTAATTACCCGCTTGATAACGACAAAATATTTGAGGAATGGTTCTCTGAAAATGTCAATGAAAATGATCTGCATGATCGTTATTATCTACCCGTTTTTTGGACTAGCTACTATGTAAATAATCATTACGGAAAACACCAAGAGTCTATTGATGAATTGCAGAATTTTATTGATTCTCTTGATAAGAGTAAAAAGTATTTTACCATAGTCCAATACGATGATGGGATTCTGAATGATATTTCCGAATTGGATATAAAGGTGTTTGGTATGTCCGGGAAGAATATAGATTACGTACTTCCTCTTATTTGCAAACCGCACGACATAGAATTTAATCAAGAGAAAACGATAAAAGCTAATTTCATTGGAAAGATAACTAATCCTGTGCGTAGTGTAATTATGGAATCACTTAAAGGCGATTCTAATTTTTACGTTTTGGATGTACCACACAAGATGTATAATTTCTGTAAAATAATTGACAAATCTATTTTTACATTATGCCCAAGAGGATATGGTCAAACCTCATTCCGAATTATGGAATCATTGCAATACGGATCTATTCCAGTATACATATCTGATGAATTCCTTTTGCCACATGAGGATAAAGTAAAATTCACAGACTACGGAGTTTTGGTTCCTAGTAAATATGCTGATTCAATAAAAGAAATACTGAATGATATCACTCCGGAGCAGATTAAGAGTAAGCAAGATAAAATAAAAGAGGTGTTTGAGAAATACTACACCTATTCTGGAAACATGAAACTGATTGTTGAAAATCTAAAACATGAAAGAAGTAAGAAGATTTGAAGTTGCGTTTGCGGTGGCGAATCGGAAATCTCAAACGATTAAGATTATGTGTGATTCAGGTATTTATATTCCAGACAGCATACTAAATAAGGACTTATATGATTTTATATACGCTCATATTTATTGCAACAAAACATTCAATCAAGCCTTCATAGCAATGTCTGACGCTAATCCATATACTCAAAACTGTGTACATTGTAATGAGCCAAGGAAAGATGTGGCATAGAAAAAAATCAACATAAATGACATCATAATGGAAAATATTCGCAAAACCATTGGAAATCATATTATATTGGAAAATATTCCTTTAAAGGTAAAAAAAACATAATTATTTTATTAATTTTGTCGAACGTATTGAAATATTCATTTACTTTGTAGTCTAAATAGAAAACATATTCAATGAGATCAGCAAAAAATATGACGAAAAACTGGACAGGCAATTGTGCTATGACCCGTATTGTCATTATAGTGAAGGCGGATGAGGGGAATAACGGGGCTGATGAACGAATTTGTGTTTCATAAAAAGAAACTAAACTCAATCAGAAGCCCTAACCTAAAAAGTTGGGGCTTTTTGTTTGATAATAATTTCGGTGAGCGGTAAGGCAGGTAGGAAAATCCTGAATATAAGCTCTTGATTACTGGACAGGAGAACGGAATAAGCCTGTTTGGAAATTGGTGTGAATCCAAAACCGAATAACATTGCCGGAATAGCTCATATGGCTTAGAGCATCTGATTTGTAATCAGAGGGTCGGGGGTTCAAATCCCTCTTTCGGCTCATAAAAAATAGATTATGACTACTGAATACAATAAAAAAGAATTTGTAAAGACGATTAATACGGATATTCTATTTAAGCACTGTTGCCTTCATGATAGACCGTATGTGTATCTAAGGGCATTAAGAATAGCAGGAAGAAGGAATGCTCAATTAAAGGCTAATATATCGTTCATTGAAACAAATTCAAAGATTGATAGTAATTGTTGTAATTGTAAGAATAAATTGACAGAAGAAAGCATTTCCTATTATGCTACCTACTGGACTCCTAATTTATGGAAATCCGTTTGTAAAGGATGCCGAGAAGAAACAATAAAGTCAGAACAGATTGCTTGTCAAATTATAGATGCAAATTGTAATGAATGTAAGTTTTTTAAGCGAGGTGAATCAAAAGGCAAACTAACCGAGGATCATTTATTTTTGAAAGTTAAATTTGGTATTGCGCATGAAGAAAAAAGAGAATGGCAAGAAGGGGATAAACTGATCCAGAAAAACCTTCCTATTTTAAGAGAAGCAGTAATAGGAGACGAAGTAAAATTTAATGGGTTTTGTGAAAAGAAAAATATCCAAACACAGGCAACATCAAATATTTGTTCGGGATATGATTGTTTTGAACACAGGAAATTATAAATATTGCGAGGTAGTGTAACTGGCTAGCACGTAGGACTCATACTCCTGAGATTCGGATTCAACTTCCGACTTCGCACCCAATTAGTTCTTTGAAAGATTGAGTAAACAAAGTTACCGGAAGTGCCTGTTGAAAAATAGGCGACAAGTAAAAATGTGCATTCATAATAGATGTTTTGTTTAGTACTGACCCACAGCTATATCAGATAGCAGTTTTTTTTCGATGGAAAAACATGTGATGCAGAAATATATTATGAATAAGATTTGAGGTGTCGTTCCATGTAACTGTGGAATAAAATCACAACCGGGATATTCCTAATTCGGATCATAGGAAGAAAATGAGATGTCCGATCTCATTCTTTGTTTACTTGACATTACTGGCTCATAATTCAGTGGTAGAATGCCATCCTGATAAGATGGATGCCGGAAGTCCGATTCTTCCTGAGCCAACTAAAGTAATGATTCCTTAGCTCAGTCAGGTCAGAGCGGCTTCCTGTTAAGAAGCGGGTCGTTGGTTCAACTCCAACAGGAATCTCAGTAAAATAAATTGGTTTGTTAGGGGAGTCAGGCCGTCCCCGTCTCCCTGTCACGGAGAAGATCACCAGTCCAAATCTGGTACAAACCGCAATCATACGCATCCGTAGGTCAATGGTAGACTATCAGATTCCAAACCTGATGATATTCGTTCAAGTCGAGTCGGGTGTGCTAATAGTAAAAATTAATGAAATGAAAAATAAAGACAACATGAAAATAGACACAGACGAACCTTTTGAGCAAAAACATGCTCTGTTCGTCTAAAGGAAGGATGCAAAATTTTCAATTTTGAGAAATGGGATCGTTACCCATACAGAGTACAAGCGAGTTTAGTATAGTGGTATTACGCCTGCCTTCCAAGCAGGGTACTTCGGTTCGATTCCGAGAACTCGCTCCAGAAACAAATGACAGGGTGTCCGATTGGCTAGGTAGTGATCTGCAACATCATTTAGGCGTGTTCGAACCACGCCCCTGTCTCAATAAATTCGGGCCTTTATCTCAGATGGTAGAGAAACGTACTCATAATACGGAGGTGGCAGGATCGTTACCTGCAAGGCCCACGAATAAAAAAAATAATTGGGGATGAAGCACAAATGGAAGTGCGTCTGATTTGCATTCAGAAGGTTGCCAGTTCGACGCTGGTCATCTCCACTGTAATATTTTATATAAAACAAACAGGGGATTAGCTCAATCGGGAGAGCGTTTGACTTACATTCAAAAGGTAAGGTGATCGAAACACCTATCCCCTACCAAACTAAAAATGATTAACATGGAAAGCGATAAGAAAACTACGGACGATAAAATTAGACTCCGTAACTCAGTTGGTAGAGTACAACACTTTTAATGTTGGAGTCGTGGGGTCGTAGCCCACCGGAGTCACAGAAAATTAAATAACATGACGATGAAAATATTTGGAGCATGCCAATTTTGTGGTAAAGGATACTACACGAGAGATTGGAAAAGGAATGTATTGAGACATTTAATTCATTGTCCAAAAAATCCAGATTCAATAAGATATAAATGTAATATTTGCTCCAAAGAGTTTTATAAAAGACATGAATTAATAGGACACTCTGGTCATTGCCCTATAAAAATTAAGGTAACTATATACTTATTAAACCTAAATAAAATGAAAACAGGAGTTGAACTTATTGCCGAAGAAAGGCAACGCCAAATTGAAAAATACGGGTCAACAGATGCTCACGATATTGACCATGATGATGAACAGTTAGCACAGGCAGCTATGACTTATGCAATGCCCGAATACTTACAAGGGCACTGTATACATTCTGGAGGCGCAAAGAGGTTTCTATATTTGGATGAGGGAATGCACAAAAGAACTAAGTTTCCATTATATCCTGAAGGGTGGCAAATGACAAGCCAACCGTATAATCGAATCCATGATTTGATGAGGGCTGGTGCTTTTATAGCTGCCGAAATTGACAGACTGAACAAAAAAGGTTGAATAAGTATATAGTTACCAAATATTTAAAAATGCATTAGAGTCGGGTGGCATAAAAGGATGGGTATATCGTTATCGAAATGGAATTTATGAATATGATTTTGCATTTCCAGTATTAAAAATTGATGTTGAAGTAGATGGAGCAACACATTTAACAGAAAAAGTAAAAAAAATAGATGAGAGGAGAGATAAATTTAGTATTGACAATGGATGGACTGTTATAAGATTTACTGCAAAAAATGTAAAAGCAAATGTTAGTTTATGCATTGATGAATTAAATGCCATAATATCAAAATTAACAAATAAATAAGTTTTCAACATTTGTTGAATCAAAAAATATTTAATATATATTTGCATCATTATGAAAACAGTGCTTAAAAATATATTCTCTAAAAAAACAGTCTCTCAAAAAGGGTCAGTAGATTGCCATGTTTGCTCCGAGCCATTCACTCCAATTATCGAGCAAGTTAATTTGGTTATCTTTGAATGCAATCCATGCAAACAAAATAAGATACACCACGAACGAAGGCATGAACGAAGACGGAACTCTAATCTGTCTAACCAACGTCTATTGACTGAGGTTAATGTTTGGACATTCTAATCCAAGCAATAAAACAATTCCTATACGATCCCGTAGCTCAACTGCATAGAGCATGAATTTTCTAAATTCACGGTTATTGGTTGGAACCCAATCGGGATCACGATAACATATAGCCTTGTGGTGTAACTGCATAACATAAATCACTACGGATGATTTGATTCGGGTTGAAATCCTGACTAGGCTGCAAAAATAAATTTGCATAATTGAAAACAATGAATTACATTTGTATCATGAAAAATTTGCTGCATAGTCTATCCTTATCGTATCTTCACGGGTCGGGGCTAGAGCTATGCAAGTTTTGTAAGTAAAAACACACAATCAGCATATAACAAGCCCCGATCTGAAAAGACCGGGGCTTGTTTTTTATATGGCGGTCATAGATCAGTCTGGTAGAGCATTGGTTTGTGGATCCAAGGGTCATGGGGTCGTAGCCCATTGATCGCCCAATAGTAAATGAATATGGACGGATGCGTGAATGGTATACGAGCAGTTTGCTAAACTGTCGCTCCTGTAAAAAGGTGTTATAGGTTCAACTCCTATTTCGTCCACAAGTATTTTGGCATAATAACATAGTCTTTGTTATTATGCATTTTGAATGTTAACGTTCTTTAGCCCAAGGGGATGAATTCTGTCTCCTTGGGCAGAGAAAAAGGATATGGATAAATAAGCCGAAAGAATCAGCGTAGCGGCAGCAGTCTTGAAAACTGAAGGTCGGAGTAATCCGATGTGTAGGTTGGAATCCTACTTTATCCGCCATATTGAGGTTGATGCCAAACGAGTCAGGCGCAGTTCTGTAAAAACTGTAATCCGCATGGATAGGTGGTGCAAGTCCATCCAACCTCACAATTGTAAATGCCGATATGATGGAACAGAAGACATGTACGCATTAGGAGCGTATGCCGAAAGGCGTGGGGGCGCAACTCCCCCTATCGGTACTATGCGGGTATGATGTAATAGAAGCCATGAGGTTCTTAAAAAGCCTTGATCAGGATGATCGTGTAAGTGCAAGTCTTACTACCCGTACAATATTGATTATTAGAAAGTTAAATATTTTAAAACTCCTAGCGACAGGAGTTTTTTTTATTTTGGTTATGCGCAACAATTAACAATTACCTGTTGAAAACATAAATCTTGAAATAATATAACTGGTTTAAGATTAGTTATTTTAGCGGAAATTAATCCTACCAACTATGGCTTCACAGAAAGAGCTAGTACACAAATACATTTTAAAATACCCTACAAAATCAAAGAGAGAATTAGCTAGGATGCTATATGAAAAATATCCAACGATATTTAATAGTATGGAAGCAGCAAGAAGTAGGGTTAGGCATTATACACTGTCTAATGGAACGAGAGCTAGGGATCAAGTAATGAAATCCAATTCATTTGTTAATAAGCCTGTATATAATGATGCAAGGATGATTGATGCGGAAGAAAAGTTAAAAGATCTTCTTAAAACAAGAAAGACTCCTTCTACAATAGAAGATATTTCGGACTACCTTGATATTAGTCCATCCAAGGCAAAAATTGTAATTGGAGAACTTGAAAAGAAGGGTTATAATATCCATACAACCCAAATCGGGGTGTCCCTTCATAAAGATATGCCTGTTAAAACAACAGAAATTCAATTGGATGTTAAAAAGCATTCAAAAAATAGATATAGATTCGGGACACTAGGGGATATGCACCTTTGTTCTAAATACGAAAGAAGGGATGTATTAGATGCAATGTATGATATCTTTAAAGAAAAAGGCATTACAACTGTTTATAATACTGGAAATTGGATTGATGGAGAAGCGAGATTCAACAAAACAGATATTCATACTCATGGTATGGATAATCAGCTTCAATATATGATAGATGTATATCCTAATATTCCGGGTATTACTACATATTATGTTGCCGGGGACGACCATGAAGGATGGTATACACAACGAGAAGGAATAAATATTGGTAAATATTTGGAGATTAAAGCTACTAAACAAGGCAGGACAGACCTTGTGTTTTTGGGATACATGGAAGCTGATGTTATTTTGAAAGCTAAAAATGGACAAACTAAACTCCGTGTACTTCATCCCGGAGGAGGATCTTCTTATGCCGTAAGTTATACATCACAAAAAATAGTTGAATCATATACAGGAGGGGATAAGCCGGACATTATATTAATGGGACATTACCATAAAGCAGAATATAGCTATGTGCGTGGAGTTCACGTTTTACAAACAGCCAGTTGTGTTGATCAGTCACCATTTATGCGTAAGAAGCGTCTAGCATCACATTTGGGAGGATGGATTATTGAATTTTCAACAGATGATAATGGAGCGGTAACAGAATTTAGCCAGACGTTTTATCCATTCTATGATAAGCCATATTACAAGGATAACTGGAGCTATAAACACTAAGTTAGTTATTGATCTTTCACCATTAAAAAAAACGATATGGAAGAAACTCGCAAAGTTAAATATAGAATCATGAAAAGAGATATCCCTAAACCTGAAGGTTGGCCGGAATTGGAATTAACAATATTTGACGAGAACGAGATGATGGGAATAGTAAGGGAAGAAACAATAACCATTAATTGTGAATTGATTGAGATTATGTCTTTCAAATCTTCTCAAATGAAAGGGTCTGATATTGTTTTTGTAGAGCTAACAAATGGAAAGGAGTACAAAATTAAAATGAAATATAGTAAGTTTAAAACAGCTATAAGACCTTGGATACAATATGCTAATTGGGTTAGAGATATCAGCATTATGGATTTAAGAGAAGATGAATTAGAAAAAGCAGAACAAGGTGATGGCGGTTCTGAGCCAGACAAAAAATAATTTATAATTTAATTTGGTAGTTTGAAAAAACAGTTGCATCTTTGTAAACATGAAAACAATGTCATATACATTTCAGCCGCAGTTTCAACAATTTCCACAAGGATACTTGTGGTCGGGACTGTCATGTGTATAAGCTAAGATAAAAGCAAATTACTAAAGCCCTGACCAGAAATGGTTGGGGCTTTTGATTTTATTAGTATTCGAGAACGTGTTGTAAGCTGGTAGCATCCCTGATTTGGGGTCAGGAGGAGTGGTTCAAATCCAACGTTTTCGACGGTATATGTGGGAGTAGCTGAGTTTGGTTCAAGCGTCAGACTGAAAATCTGAAGTAGTCGGGTTCGATCCCCGAATCTCACACTTTGTTATAATGCCCTGTCGTCTAATTGGGAGGACTCCAGAATTTGGGTCTGGATATTTTGGTTCGAATCCAAATGGGGCAACGATAAATATGGAGTTAATAAAAATGACATAATAATTATATTATGACGGTGTATTTTTACTATATTTGTCATTCAAGTAAACAAACAAAATAACAAACCGTTAAAATTAATTAAAATGAAGACAGGTAAAGTAAAGTTTTTCAATGACGTAAAAGGTTTTGGATTCATCATTCCTGATGGAGAAACAAAAGAAGTGTTTATGCATGCAACAGGACTTGTAAGCAAAGACTACAAACCAAGACAGGATGATAAGGTGTCCTTTGAAGAAAAAGAGGGGCAGAAAGGAATTAACGCTATTAATGTTACTCCGCTTAATTAACATCTGAAGAACACACAAGATAGCCCCGGATTATTTCGGGGTTTTCTTTTACTATCAATATGGATTTTAAAGACATCTCAGGAATATCTTTTGAAACACTGACTGCTGATCGCATTAATGAGTCCGCTGATGTAATAATTCGCACGTATCATAACGAAGGAATTTGGTTGAAATATACCAAAGCTGAAGTCACAGAAGAATTGATGTGTGCTTTTTCAAACTTAGTCTACAAGCCAGTATTTCATATCGCGCTGCATAATGGCAAAATTATTGGAATCGGAAGTTATCTCTGGTCGCATTGTTCTGGAAATATATTTGAGTTATCGTTCGGAACAATACACCCGGAATACCAAAGGAGAGGTATTGGTCAATATTTAACTTACATTAGGATAAAAGAGATATTGGAATTATCGGATCCGGAAATAACCATGTTTGTCGTTGTTGCAAGAAGACCTGAGCTATTTAAAAAATTCAATTTCACTACTGTTTGTAAAATGAAAAACGAGCAGGAAGAAGCCGAGTATATGATTTGTAAAGCAAAAGACCTTAATCTTGATATTTACCGCTAATGTGCAGCATTATAGACATAACAACAAAGTACTCCAGCTTCCAGCTTATAGTATCGGAAAATAAGATTACGGAGGCTCCTAGCTATGCTCAATGGACTATAGGAAAGAAACCTGTTGATGTGATAGTTTATTACATGGACAAAAAAGCTCAGGTTCGCATGGATAAGTCAATCATGTTTGATCCGGATGGGCAATACAGCTAATGTTACTTTTTTACAAATAATGGTAACAGAATCATACTGAAAATGATGTTAGTAGGATCATTATAATAACATGATTGTCATGAATATAACTCAAGAGTTCGATGCCGCAAATTTTCCACATGAAAAATACAGACAATCCATGTCTAAATACAGAGAATTAAAAGACACGATGCTGATCTATTATGAGTGGTGGGCAGGAAATTGCAATATGGGATTTTGGACTGGAGAAATGAATGGAGAGATAGTAGATTACAATACAAGAGATCACTTGATAGAGACAGCTAAAGAAATGAAAAAACCTTGGGTTGTCCTACGGTGTCACAGAGCAGGCAAGTCAGGAAATGTTTCGATGATCCTGTTTGGCAAATAAAAAACCCCCGGATTGCTCCGAGGGTGAATGAAGATCGAAAGTGTGCATGGCGAAACACACGGTCTTTCTAATCAACAAACAATCTTAATCAGGTTTACGCATTTCATTTAATATATCCTTCTTCGATTGGTTTTTTACTTTCCTAATGGAAATTTCATATCCAAGCTCAAACAAAATGTTTTTCAAGTTCTGATAAGAAGGATTTCCTTTCCCGGACTCAATTACTGAAATGTGATTTTTGCTAATACCTACCTTATCTGCAAGATCCTGCATTGTAAGGCGCATTCCGGGTCTTGTCCTCAATTCCTTTATTACTGCACCTATTGGCATTATTGGGTCTATCTTCATGCCGTAAAATTAATAATAATGAATCAACTTGCAAAGAAAAAAGATAGAACTAAACCCTGTATTTATTAACAAATTGGTGGATATCCAATTTTAACAACGATTATTAATGTTGTTTGTTGTATGTGCAACTTGTTGATAATCAATAACGTGTGTTGTTAATAAAAAATACTACTTTTTTGTTTGATTTGTCAAACATATTAGTAATTTTGAATCGTTGAAGGCTATATGCCGAGCCTAGATACGGTGTAACAATAAAAACAAATAGTATGTATCTCCCACATCAGACAATAAAAGCAAATGAAAAGGCTTTGCAGACAGCAAAGAAATCACTCTGCGTCCTTCCTGAATTAAAACATCTTAATATAGAAGTTCCGTTTCAAAACAACTACGGAGATTATATCCGTACTGTGGTTGCCATTGAATTACTAAGTGAAAGTAATTTAGTGAAGGAACTGTTTTTCGATAAGATCGAAACTACCCTTATGTACCAGCCCAACTAATAGGCTAACTGCTTTTAAATCCAATCACAATGACTGAATTAACCAAATCAAATATAGGTTTGCAGACTCTTGAGCAGGAGCTTGAAAAAAATGATCTTGATATAAAGGTCGGTGATTTTATTATATGCGACAGGGGAGAAATTTATGAGGTTGGAAAGGTACAGTTGGTCATTAAGGAGAGATGGGCAAGTAATGATTCCGATGACCGGAAAAAAGTGAAATACGAAGAGGTTGATATTGAATATGGGAATTGGTACGAAGAAAAAGGAAAGAGAAAATGGGGGCATTATGGCACATCAAATATTGATGAATTTAAACGTAGATACGTTAAACTTCAAGTTTCTCCGGAAGAATTAAAGAGGCAAGCTATCGAATCTCTTACTCAGGAAGAAAAGACGGATGAATATGACAGTTTGAATAATGAAACAGCGTTGATGCATATAGGATCAAAAGAGCATTTAAACGTTATGATTTCTGACATCAACAGAAAGAAGGAGTTGATGGAAGCAAAATCCCGGATGCTTCATGGTATCATGGAAGAGAAAGTGTCAGCCCTGAGAAAAATTACAGACGAATTTAGAAACAAAGTTAAAAAGATCGAAGGGGTAATATACACCATCGAATTATACCTTGGAATCAATGAGCAGGTAGTTTTATTGCAGGATGGATTAAGGGCATCAGCTACCGATCCTATTTGTTTTCGTCAGGAGGTTATGTACATGGACGAAGAAGTAGGGGATCCAGAAGATGATGGCATTGACTTTCAGAATATAGGTGATTTTGATGCATGGCTACTGAAAGGGAAAAACTATACAAAGGTCATTCCGGAGACAAAGGGTGTTGTTATATTGCGTGTAAGAAGGGATAAAAAACATTACAGCGACAATCCATATGTCAACAGTATTCTTAATCAGGATAATATGAAGACGTATATCCTGATACGTAATGGAGATCGCATATGCAGGATATGGGCTGATATCGAAATACATCCAAGGTTATTTCCATTACACAATGAATTTGCTGAGTTACTTCAAAAGCAGAAGAAAGAATATAAACATGATAAAGAAGAAGCGGAAGAACATATCATGAATTACAGGAGGCAGATGATAATGCTTCAGGGAATGATTGACAGGACTGAATTATTTCATCCGCTCCCTGAACAAGAAATTAAACTTTCTGATCCGGCATGTCATGATGCAGGACTTGTAAGATATATCTATGATGCCGAAATAAAATTACCGGATGGAAGATTGACATTTAGGGAATGGCAGAAAAAAATAAATTATACCATAACAGAAGGATGTAGGATTATTCATTCTGGACGAAACAGTGATTCACGCAGAGATAGCCAAGATAGGTTTATTGTATATTATAATGAGCATAGTGTTCCTGATTTGCCTGATTCTGGAATATATCAAGTATATAAACACACAAGGGCAGAAACAAAAAAAGGAACGATTCCCCATTATTACGCTGACGAATTAGAGGCAAAAGGGCTTCTGATTAAAAGAGGTAAGATGGTAGATTACTTCGGTAAAGGGTATCATACATACGAAACAAATATTCAGCCTGAAAATCCAGACACCGAAATCAAAACACACTTTACAGGTAACAGCGAGTATCTTGATGCTTACGAATGCGAATATAAAATAGAGAATCTGATTATCAAATACAATCCCGGAGGAACAGTATACAAAAATTGGGGAATGGAGTCGAATGATCGCAAAAACAATGTGTCGTTTATCATTCACAAGAGAGACTCATTCCTTTTGAATATTGACGAAGTGTCACTTGAGGATGTGGAATTTTATCTCAACAGCAGGGTTAACAGAAGGGATTACCTTTCAATGATGCCATGCCTTTATACTGTAAAGCAAATCCGGTTAAAAGAGCAGGAGTTTGAAAAAGACTTTGTTAGTATGATGGTAGGTCAATTGATAGGTTCTGCTTCAAAAAAGGGGATGACTCAGGATAAACTTGAAAGCATTATTCTTGAAAACATTCAATGGTGGAAATTAAAAAACAAATGGAAGAGGGGCATTGATAAGGATGATGCAAAAGCACTCAGGATGATTAAAAGTCGGACAGAAAAACAAATTCAGTCATTTAAGAAATAACCCACATGAGCAATAAAAATTTAGGCATATACACAGCATTAGCTCTTGCTTCTATAGATAGGCATCATCCATTACATACAATGCCTGTGATTCCGTATAGTCCAGATAAAGCAGGCTCAAAACCAACACTCCACGAATGCCTTGATTCTTTCAGGAAACAATTGAGTGAATCAAATGATAAGATGCAATTGATTCACGGCACAAAGGCTATTTTCTTTTCTTTTCATGATTTAATGCCAAACGGAGAATGTATTATTGTGATAGGCAAAAACCAAAAGACGGCAAGGAAAATTCTTTGTAAGATACTAGCCCAAAATGGACTCAGGATACAGGAAGTTAAGCCGGAGGTTAAAAACAAACCTGTGGAGCCTGAAAAATCCGTTCATGGTGAATTAAAAGGCATGTATGGAGGTTTGTGTAACAGAACATCATGCCAGAGTCCTAGCAATGTTATCTATTACAACTACGCAACCAGAAAATTCTATTGTCCCCAATGCGCTCTTTTGATAAATATGAATAATCGAGCTGATGCACTAGAAATATACGGACATGATCTATGTATTCCTATGAATAAAGAAGAAGCAGCTAAAGCATATACATATTAATATTTAGAATATGGGACACACGGTAGTAAAAATAACAAAAGGTGATGATGGAGAAAGAAGGGATGATCCTGTTTGGTGTTACGTATTCAATGATGTTACTGGACTCCAAACATTGTGTTGTGCTGAGTATTTTACTTTTGGAGAAAGTCGTTGTGAATACAAAACCAAGTCTGTTGATAAAGGAGGCATAACCTGTAAGAGATGCCTTGAAATAATAAAGCATATTAAATCAATTAAATTATAACATGAGCAACAAGAAATATACTCTTACAGAGGATCAAAAAAAGGGGCTAATGAAATTGTGGTTTATATATGGGAATAGGGGTAAAAAACATTCTCATGGCAATCATAGGTTTATTCAGTGCATCTTAGAACATGGAGAAGATGAAAGAGAATTTTACAGGAATATGGATTTGTCTCGCATGGTAAAAGCTGGCGTTGATCCAAACACACAAAAGATCACTCAGGAGTGTATTGACAAAGTTGACGAAGTACTTAAAGCTAACATTTAAAATCAACCACATGAAGACAGTAAAAAAGACAATAAGGGAAATTGTGCAATTCAGTGCTGGAGAACACATTGAAAAATGTATTAATCAGCTCATTGACAAATGGAATTACATTTCAGAGAAGAAAGTGTATGGCAACGCTACCTTTATAACAGAAGGTACTTTCAATGAAATTCAGTTGATTTACACCGGAAAAGAAACAGCCGAAGGTATATTGAAAGCGTTCCATGATCAGGCTGATCAAAACATCAGGGAATACGAATCTAGTCCTGAATACAAAAAGCAAGAAATAGATCGTAAGAACAAAATCAAGAGGATGCAGGAGAAGATAGATAATCTAATGTCATATCATCTTCCTGATTGGAAGGATTATGACAAGGTTTTGGATTTCATCTTGGAATATTTCGAGCTAAGTGAGCATTCAGGTGTTGTAAACTACGATGAAATGATTATTCGTTATCTTGAAACAAACGGATATGAATCCGGATGTAATACAGGTAAAGACTATAAAGCCGGAGACAAAGAAAATACAGCCAGATATATTATCGGGCAATTTATGGACAGCATAAAAACACACGGAATGTGTCCACCCGTTATCACCTCATTCTATGAAAAATACAAAAAAGATTTCCCGGATAAAGTCCTTGCCGTTAAATAGGGTTATGATAAACAATTAAACCAACAAAAAAACAATTATGAGAAACCTTAAACTAATTATTACCATTGTGGCATCAGGGATTATCGCGGTACTTATTATCATTTGGATGTCTTTGTCAGTTAGTACAAAGAATGCCGAAGTGGAGCTTAAAACGCAGGTATATGCCCAACAAAAAAAATGTTCTACATATTTTGATAAGATGTGGAAGATTCTGAAAGAGAAAGCCGGAGTGACAGATCAATATAAGGATGCTTTTAAGGATATATATCCTAAGCTGATTGCCGGACGTTATTCAGGCAATGGTGATGGATCCCTTATGAAATGGGTAACAGAAAGCAATCCTACTTTTGATGCTTCTATGTATAAAGATTTGATGCAATCCATAGAGATTGAGCGTACAGGATTTAATAACGAACAGGAAAGATTGATTGACCTAAAGAGGGAACATGATGTCATGCTTCAAAAAATTCCATCAAAATGGTTTCTGAGCGACACGATTAAGCCGATCAATATAGTGCTTGTTACATCTTCAAAAACCGACGATGCTTACAAAACCGGGAAGGAAAATGACGTTGAGTTATTTGATAAAAAGAAATAACAATAACGATGATTCACTGGATAGCCATATTCATACCAATAGTAGCAACGCTGCTGCTATTGGTATTTTTTAGAAAACAGGTTGTGTTATGGGAAATAGGCTTATTGCTCATCCCTTCAGCACTTCTTATTTTAGTCCTGAATTTCATGATGGTTCAGTCTCTTGAATCAGCTACGGAATATTGGGGTGGATATACAACAAAAGTTATTTACTATCAACCTTGGGACGAAGAAGTATCATGCAGGCATCCTATATACTGCACTAGGACTTATAGTTGCGGAGATTCAAAAAGTCCACGTACTTGCACCGAATCATATATATGCGGATATGAGCATCCTTATGATGTGGATTATCATGCGGAACATTGGACTAAAGCTGATAATTATGGGTCAGAATATGAAATAGAAAGTCCTGAGTTTTACGAATTACAAAGAAGATTCGCAACAAAGCCTTATCTGGTTGATTTGCATAGGCATTATCATTCAATAAATGGGAATTCTTTTTATACAGATTGGAATAAAATCCCGGCAACCTCTGATGTTTTAACATACCAACATACCTATAAAAATAAAGTCAGAGCATCACATTCTGTTTTTAAGTTTGACGACATTGATCAAAAACAAAAAAAGCAATGGGGATTGTATGATTATCCAAAAATGTCCGGCATGAGTCAGCAATGCGTATTAGGTATGCCTATTGATCCTATTACGAAGCGAAAATTGCAATACATAAACGGAATGTATGGAGTGATAAGCCAATTTCGGATGTATATAATGATTTTCAAAAATCAGTCTGTAGAGGCAGCATTCAAACAAAGGTCATATTGGGAAGGTGGAAATAAAAATGAATTTGTCGTATGTATAGGAACAGATAAATCGGGAAAGTATCAATGGTGTAAAGCATTCTCTTGGATGGACAAGCCAGACCTTGAAGTGAGGGTGCAAAGTTTCTTTAATGATAGCAGCAAGATAGATTTAAATAGGTTTGCTGATTGGATGCCAAAGCAGATTGAGCAACACTGGAAAAGAAAGCAGTTTAAGGATTTCGAATACTTAAATGTAGAAATTACTTCGGGTCAATTGTTCTGGTTGATCACAATAGTAATTGTTTACAATATCGGGATTTCGATATGGATAGTTAAAAATAAATTTTCAAATTAATCAAACCACACCATGACTAACAAAGAGGAAGCACGTAAACGACTATCAATTATTGAAGAAGAGGCAAAATCTATAAGGATGCTATTGGATCAGCCTGACAAGCCGCAAAATGTAATGGAGGTCATAAAAACCTTTGATCAGGCTTGTAATTCAAAACATGTAACGAAGGAAGACCTTTGGTTTATGCCACTAAAAGACCAAATGCCAAAATCTTCTTATGCGATGGAACAGATAAGAATTATTTCTAAAGCGTTGAACGAAGGAGTAATTTTGACATTAAACGATACTCGTTGGTATCCTTGGTTCAGAGTTTCGTCGGGCTTCGTGTTCGACGATACGAGCTGCGATGCTTCGAGTGCGTATACGGCTTCCGCTTCCGCCCTTTGCTTTAAAAGCAGCAAACTGGCAGAGTATGCAGGCAAGCAGTTTATTGAAATATATAAGGAAGCGATGAGTTAGGTGAACATTTCCGACACATTTTTGTGGAGGAAAAACCCGTTTTGGATTTCCGGTTGATGGCATCCCAACTTTTCCATTTTTGGGGAAAGTTGGGATTGACCAAAAAATAAAAATGTCATATTATCAAACAATACCGAATGAATAAATACGACTGAATGATATCAGACCTTGATGTAAAAGGAGAAACGCAGGCAAAGGCTTTTGGTCAGTCAATGATGCCAATTATCATTAGTGGTAGTTTGTTGATTTTTAAGAAACAGGAAAGTTATGCGATTGGCGATATTGTCTTCTGCAAAGTAAAGGGTAGGATTATTGATGCCCATAAGATTACAAAAATGGATTCTCAGGGACAATATATGATAGCCAACAATAAAGGCTTTGAAAACGGATGGACAAAAACGATCTACGGAAAGGTAATTAAAGCGGAGTTTGGTCAAACAATAAAAATATTCTAATGTCGCAATCAGCACAAATAATACTCATTGACCATAATGGTAATAAAACACCAAAGGATGAATTAGTGGAGCAGATAAAACGTATCCGTGAATGGGATAACGGACACAACTATCCTATAGAAGTATTTGTACGGGATAAATGCATAATGGATTACATAGCTCGTGTTGATATGGCAATCCAAATGAATTTAGGAGAGTATATAGGAGAAAAGTTTTCTGATAATAGTGGATTATGGGTTAAGTACACTGCACAACCAGAATACGCTGATGCGCATATAATTAAACCGCATACCCATAAAGAGCATGGAGTACAAAAGAAAGTGAGAAAAGGGCATTCGAATTATACAGCACCTAAAAAACGTAAAAAATGAGCTTAGACGTAAATTTGAAAGGAGAACAAGAGGAAGTAGACTGTACATGTCATTGTGGACACAAACACAAAAATGTCGAACCTACTTATTATTATTCCGATAACATAACTCACAATTTAGGAGGTATGGCAGAAGAAGCAGGAATATATAAGCATCTTTGGAGGCCGGAGGAGATAGGAATAACAACAGCAAAGGAATTAATTGATCCGTTAACACAAGGGTTGAAACTCCTAAAGGCAAATTCCAAGCATTTCGAAACATTTAACGCTTCAAATGGATGGGGATTATACGAACATTTTGTTCCTTTCGTTGAAAAATATCTTAAAGCCTGCATCGAATATCCTAATGCCAAGATAGAGGTGTCTAGGTAATAATTATTAACAATTGAAAATAATAAGGAATAATACACGAAATTCGCCTTTCTATGACAACCAACGACACATTAACCGGGGCATGCAGTATGATAAAATTCAATAAGAGCATCCAATCCAAGTTTGCCGAAATGTGCAAAACTGGTAAGCTATTTAGGATTGCATTAACAGGACATCAGGTATGGGATACATACCTTAATTCTTTTAGCAAAAAAGACAATCCTATATTCCGGGATCCAAATAGCAGTGAATACAATTGTAATCACTGTAAAAACTTCATTCGTAGGTATGGAAATATTGTTGCTATTGATGAAGAATATCGAATAGTAACAATGTTTGATGTAGATTGTGATGACGAATACAAAAATACTGCTAAGGCACTCAAGAAGGCAATATTGAAATCTGAAATAGTTGGAGTGTTTTTTGAAACCGCCAATGAGCTTGAATCATTGAAATACGGGGAATTTAGAAAATCAAACAACTTATTTCAGTTAGGTGTAGCAGTTAACCATAAACGCTACACCCAAGAAGAGGCTGATAAATTTGGTGTTGTTAAAGCTAACGAAGTTCATACATTTAACCACTTCCATCTTTTTCTATCTAAGGAATTTGTGGATATGAGTGGAAACTCAGTAGAGTCCATAATGGGAAACTACAGGGATTCAAAAGAGGTGTTCAAAAGAGCAATGGAAGAAATTTCCCTTGACACCTTGATATTGGTAAGGGATTTAATTAAGCAAGGATCACTCCTTAACGGTGATGCTCATCTTATTAAGGTGGAGCAGATGATACCATTAAAAGAGGATTATGATAGCCTGAGTGCAAAACAAAAAGATAACTGGTGTTGGGTTGCCAGTTACAGACTTGCTTATGCCAGATTTAAAAATGAGCTTATCGGAGTATTATGCTCTGAATTATCACAAGGGGAAGAGCTAAATAAAGCATGCCAATCTTGGAATAAGAGGGTTGATCCTGCCAACTACATGAAGGCTACTGCTCCTATTACAAAAAAACAGATAGAAGAAGCTAAACTTTTTGTGGAGGAAAATGGTTATACTGAATCTTTTGATCGGAGATGTGCTACGCTCGATGATATTAAGGTGTCTGAAATAAAACACATCAATTCAGGTAAGGGAGAGGTGAAATCTGTATCAATATTCGATGGAGTAAAAGCTACTGCAACCAGACACAAAAGAAGCGAATTTGATGGAGTAGAAGAGGTTGGCATTGAAAAGTTTATGACCGACATATTACCTACCTGTACTTCGGTTGAGGTGTTTCTGAAAAATTCCCATGCCGGGAATCTTATGACGATGACTACCGCAAACAATAAAGACAGTAAGCGTATATTCAAATGGCCCAATAACTACTCATGGACGTTTAACGGGAATTTGGCAGGAAAATCAGAGATTAAGGAAGCCGTTAAGTCTTCTGGAGGTAAAATTGATGGGGTATTGAGATTTTCAATCACATGGAATGAAAACGGAAAAGACATTCTCGATTTTGATGCTCATGCACAAGAGCCAAATGGAGATCATATTTACTATGGTTCTTTTAAAGGACACCAAACATACATGTCTGGAATGTTGGATGTTGATATGATAAGACCCCGTGATTTGGGTGTTGAAAATATTGTATGGAGCAATAGAAATAAAATGAAGGATGGCATTTACAAATTCTGGATTAAGAATTTTGATAATGGCAAGAATACTGGTTTTAAGGCAGAAATAGAATTCGATGGTGAAATTTACACATACGAATACTCTGCTCCTGTTACGGGTGATATAATGGTTGCTGAAGTAACTCTTAAAAAAGGAGTATTCTCTATTAGTCATGTTATTCCGGAATCGTCTGTTTCATCAAAAGAAATTTACGGTCTTGAAAGCAATCAATTCCATAAAGTGAATATGATTTGTCTTAGCCCTAATCATTGGGATGGTAATGCTGTTGGTAATAAGCATTATTTCTTCCTGTTGGATGGATGTAAATCACCTGTTAGTATCAGGAGCTTCCATAATGAAAACCTGATACCTGATCTAATTAAACACAGAAAGGTAATGGAGGTGCTTGGAGCAACAAATCAAATAGATTCAACAGACAAACAGCTATCAGGATTAGGTTTTAATGCTACCGTCCATGATGAATTGATTGCTAAGTTGTATGGCACACACAAGAGAATCATCAATATCAAATTCTAATCCAAATATAAACTAAAACCAAAATAACATGAGTAACTTTAAAGAAGCAAGCAGACAAAAACTAAGATTTACTACATCTAAAGGTCTTCTGACAGTAGAGCAATTATGGGATTTGTCCCTTACAGAGCTGGATGCTTTGGCAGTAGCTTTGGAAACAGAGCATGAAAAATCAGGCAAGAAATCATTCCTGATTAAAAAGTCTGTCAAGGATAAGACAGCCAAACTCAGATTTGATGTTGTTTTTGAAGTCCTTACTGCTCTGGCAGAAGAAGCTGAAACTGTGAAGACAGCCAAGGAAATTAAAGAACACAACGAGAAGATATACCAACTGATTGCTGAGAAGCAAGAGGAAGGTCTGAAAGGCAAATCAGAAAAGGAACTGAAAGCTATGCTTAAATAATAACCGACACCGGACGGATTTTCGGTAGCAAAAATCAATAAATTAACCTAAAACAAACGATTATGAGTAAGAAAGTAGAAGTATTAATGACCACCAATTACGACATTTTTAAGTTTCATGAAAAAAATCGTGGAATTGGAGAAGGTCGTATTCAAAATCTGGCAAAGTCTATCAAGGAACTTGATATGACAGACTGTAAACCTGTTGTTGTCAATGAGAAAATGGAAATCATTGATGGGCAGGGACGTTTTGCGACATGCAAAGAGCTGAATCTCCCAATCTATTACATCAAGAAAAACCTAAATGGAGAATCAGGAAAAGCAATGATTCTTTTGAATGCCAATCAAGCCAATTGGCCTATTGATGAATATGTTGCATACTACGTAAAATGCGGAGTGCAGCCATATAAAGATGTGATTGCATGCAAAGAAAAATACGGAGTGTCTACATCAGTTGCGATCAGTTTTGTTTCGAATCAAGATCATGGAGCATCTGATACCGTAAAGCAAGGAAAGATGAAGAATGGTAAAATTCCATATTCCATTTATGGAGAGGTATTGATGGATTTTAAGAAAATCTTCAAAGATTACAATCACATCTTCTTCATCCGGGCATTGATTTATTGCATAAACAATAAGATGTACACCCACAAAACAGACTTCCCTCGTTTTGAGAAAAACAGGCATAACCTTATTGGATGTGCAAACATGACTCAATATCTTCACATGTTCGAAGATATCATGAATCGCTTCCGCAGAGGCACAAGGGTTGATGTTGTTTCTTCCTATGAAAAAAAACGGATCAAGCAACTTGCTATTGAAAAGCAATAATCACTTCAGTAGTGGAAAGATTAATATATATCAAGCAGATTGCATGGAATTGCTCCATGCAACTGCTGATAAATATTATGATCTTGCCATAATTGATCCGCCTTATGGGATATCCGTAGATGCTATTATGGCAAAGGATAGTAATACACAAAGAGGTAAATCAGAAGCAAAGAGAGGTGAGTATGAAGAAGCCGGATGGGACAAAGAATCTCCATCACAAGAGTATTTTAATGAATTGATCCGGGTAAGCAAAAATCAAATCATATTCGGGGCAAACCATTTCATCAGTAAAATACCGTTTGATAGCTCATGTTGGATAGTATGGGATAAAGTAAATGGGAATAACGGGTATGCAGACTGTGAATTAGCATGGACTTCATTTAAGACAGCTACACGTAAAGTAAAGTTGAGATGGCATGGCATGTTACAACATGACATGAAAAACAAGGAAGAGCGTATTCATCCAACACAAAAACCAGTTAGATTGTATCAGTGGATACTTGAGACATATGCAGAGCCGGGATTTAAAATACTTGACACACACATAGGATCTTTTAGTCTTCCAATAGCGGCTCATTATTTTGGATGTGAGCTTGACGGAACAGAAATAAACCCTTCTTACTTTAGTGATGGAGTAGAGCGGTTTAAACTAAAAACAATTCAGATTAAGGCTGATCTGTAATGGCAAAAAGAAATCATACATGCAATTGTTGTGGCAAGCCATTGACGGATGAAATATCAATCGCATTAGGTCTAGGGCCAGTGTGCAGAGTAAAACGAAAAGATTTAGCTATGGCAGACAAGACGGGTAATCTATTTGCTAATCGAGCAGAATATACTTTTGAAGTTGACGAAAAGTCAAAAGTGATCGCTATACAGGATTCAGGAGGAGCGAAATCTGTTACCAATGATATTGAAAACATTCTGAAAGACATCACATATCATCCTCAGTATAAAGACAATCCGGATTTAATGAAGGGGTACAAAATAATGTACATGGATTCAATGGGCATATGGGATTGCGTGAAGTTTGAAATCAGTAACGGGTCAATATCTAAGGTTAGGTTTTTCCCATTAACAGAAAAAGATTTCAATAAGGCAAAAGCAAAATTAATCAGCTTATGAAAACAATATTTTTGTTTATGGCATCAATGATTATCATAGGATGCCGATCAGAACAAAAAGCATCAACCCCGACCAAAATAAAGATACAGCAACACGAAAATTATAATTGATATGCAAAAGTACGGCAAGGAGTTTATGAAGGTAAAGGACAAAGCATACAAGCTCCATGCATTAGCTGAAAGAGGAGATGGGGCTGAAGCGGAAAATGCTAAAACAAGACTAGCCGAATTACTTGTTAAGCATGAATTAGATTTCAAAGATGTATTTGGAAATGAAAGTCCAAGAGTATTTCATGTACACAATAAAAATGAAGGAGGGGTACTATTAAAAAAAATCATAGCATCTGTTTCTCCGTTTGCTAAAATTCACGTATCGGATGTAAAGGGTGGAGTAGCGACTATAACGGCAACGCTATCTGATGAAGAAGAGTTAGAAGTAAAAGAAAAGATGCGATATTTTTGGGAAGCATGGAATCAAGACAAAGCTCTTTTCTTTAGTGCCTTTTTAAACAAACACGGGAACTATTTTGTGCCTTCCATTATAAATGATGAAGGAGAAAAAGTGCCAATGGAAGAAGAAATAGAGGAACCAAAAGAGGGGCAGAAAGAATCACCAAAATTAAGTCCGTCAGAATTGTCGGATGTTCATAAGTTGATGCAGGTATTGAAATTCAGATATTATACCAAGACTAAAAATATGATAGATTATGAAGGACGAAATGATGTTACCATTTGAGATTATTGCAAAATGGAATGGACTAAGAAAATTATTTCCTAATGACAAAGAGGATATGTTATGGGTGTCGCATTCAAAACAGAAATTCCTTCTTACTCCATTGGGATTTGTTGATGCTATACAGAATAATTACAGGCTACTCCATGAAGATATGGAGCGAAAGATAAAACAGGGTGAGGAAGCCTTGAAATTCTCAGAGCAGCAATTGATGGAATGTAAGGAAAATTTCAGTACGATAGACCCCAATCAGAATGTTGGTAAAAAGTCAAGGTCGGTTATAAAATCCATCCTTGGACACCCCGGCATGACTGACAAAGACAAGGTTGATAAGATCACTCAGTATCTTGAGGAGAAGTGTTAATAACAATTAATAGTTATAGTTTGGAACTATCATTAATATGTCTATTTTTGCTCTAAATCATCAGTAATGCGTAAGCTCTTAATCCTTATTCCTGCCATTATTATTGTCTCTTGTAGTGATCCGGAAGGCAAAGTGAAATCCGTTGAAAAAGACGGATCCGTAGAAATAAAAATCAAACCAGAATACCTGAATGATTCATATGACATCATAAAGATGTATAGAACATATTGGATTAAAGGGAATGAGTACAAAACCCTCCTGAGTGCAGATACCATTCCTTCTCTTGGCATGACAAAGGATACGGTTCAAACAGATCGAGATGAGGATACTATTGTCAATTTGAAAAAACATTATCAAATTTTTGTAACTGTACAATAATGAAATCGTTTTTTAGTAACCTATTATTAGGAATTAGCCTCATTAAATTTTTGCCTGACGAACGATCCGTAGAAGAGATATTGGAAGATTATAAAAACCAAAATCAGAAAGCTAGTTTTATGGTTTTGGGATTCTTGTTAATTCTGATGGGGAGGAGCGGAGTAGATCAGTTGTTATAGACGATTATGGAATATCATCAACGAATTTCAATATAGGGGCTGATCAAAAGAAAGCGTTATACGCATCAGGGCAGATGGCTACAATGACATATCTAAATAAATTATCAGCATGAAAAAGAAACAAGAATATTCAAAGAAGGAATATTTAAAGGCGAAATGGGTTGTAGACGAATATACCTGTGATGTCAATAAATCGCTAATTAAAAGTATGACATGTTGCTCTTGTAAAAAGAAAGTGCTACATCCTATAAACAATAATGGGCATACCAAGGGATCGGAAATGGAATTTTCTAGTTATTCCGGAGGAACTGTAGAACGTATAAATTTTTCGTATGGAAGCAAAAGAGATGGAGAAAGTTATTTTATTGCCATTTGCGATGATTGCATAGACAGACTTGAATTGGAAGGAATTGTTTTTAATACAGATGAAATTGTTGCAGCAGAAGATGCTCGCTTTGAAAAATAATCATATTTAATGGCAAAAAATAAATCAATCAACAAAAAATCAGACTATGAATTATGAACAAGCAACAGGTAGAAGTATAGAAGAAGCATTTCAGGAATACCACAAGAACAATCCGGAAGTATTTAGCCTTTTCTGTGAACAAGTACGTAAAGCTGTAGGAATGGGTAAGAAAAAAATATCCAGCAAGGCAGTAATAAATTGGATCCGGTGGGAAAAATATCTTATCACAAACGATGTAGACCTTTTTAATATAGAAGGTAAAGAACGGAGCTTCATGATTAATGATGCATTTCACAGTAGGTATAGCCGACTATATGTCCAGCTTTATCCACAGCATGAAAAACTGTTTGAATTTAGAAGGCTTAGGACACAAGGCATAAAAGAAGCTGCATAGATGATAAAATAAGTTATTGATGTCAAGCAAAAGAATATTGAGATTGACGCTGATTGCTACGGTTATTACTATCGTAGCAATTTGCTTTTTAAACATATTTGTAATGACATTTGTAATTTCAATAATTATTTTAGTAATCATAATTATGTTGTGTTTTGTCTTATGGGGATGTTTTAAATTCAATGAGTATAAAAAAAAGATCAAAAAATAAATAGCGAAATTTATTAACATGTACATTGCATGTCAAAAATATTTATGATATTGCAGTCCCAAATAAATTCTATGCAGGCATTAGTCCTTTTTATTTCGGTAATAATTTTGACAATAGCAAGCATCTATATTCAAATAAAGTCCGAAAACAAATGGCATATATTCAGCCGACAAGAAAATCCATTATTAGCATTTGTTCTGTTTCATGTACTATATTGGTCAATAGCTTTTGATCTATGGATACACCTTTTTAAAATATTGGTTAATTTGTAATGGCGGATAAGATGAATATTGAGCGGGTAATAAAATTTTGCGAAAACGAGATCGTGAGAGAACAGGTTATGAATAAGTCTGGATCAAAAACTAGAATTGATACATACAAAAAAATAATTGAGCATATCAATAATGCGGATAAAGCCGAGTTATCGGAGGTGGAAGAGATAAAAAAGATTTTCGAAAACCACTATGCGAAACATATCCAACAGGTAAAAAACATAACCACCTTTATTAGATACTCTTGGAATAAGAGAAGAGAAACAATAATCCAAAATGAGCTTATTCCAATTATTAAGAGAGAGATAGGAAATAATTTAGAGTCTTATGGAGACATGACGGCAATACAATTCTTTGAGTCATTTATGCAGAATATGCCTATGTGGTGGAAGGAAAATTGTTTTGATATTGAATTGATAACAAGGAAATTTGACATTATCTATCAGAAGATACTTACTATTTCAAAAAATGGCATGGGTAATAAATCCCAAAAGGTTACGGTATCAGATGTTCTTGGAGATTTAAAGTTTAGTCGAGATGTTAATTTTAATGGCAATGGCTATGACCATGAATAAACAACTTGCTTTAATGGATAAGAGGTCGGAGCAATTCGTTCCTACTCTCATGCAAGCAATACAGCTTAATACTGACATTGAAGCACAAAAAGATAAGCAACATGATCTTTTACTCAAGGCGTATAGTGAGATTGATATCAAGAAATCAGAAGTTCAAATATTGAAACAAGCTCGATCATATACTAGAACGAAAGAGGAAAAAATTAAAGGGGAAGACGGCAGAATACAGATTGTAAACAAAATTGTTGATAGTCGGAATATTAACTTTCTAATAAAAAAACTTGGCAGGCCAGAAGTGACAGGTATTATACGTATCCTGCTTGTAAATCTGAACGACAAATTTAATTTTAACAAAGAGAAACTACTTAGTAAATATCAGATAAAAGAGCTTGCGGAAGATATTATTGATCTACATGGAGAGCGATTATACCTTGATGAATTGCTGTATATTTTTAAATCTTCAAAACAGAAAAAATTATATAGTAGCTTAAACATGAAGGATGTTCTTGATTGGATTGATGAATACAGGTTAAATACGCTAAATACATTTCACAAGCAGCACCTCAATAATAAAAATTCAGATGCTACAATTACAGTTGCGTCTGATCTGGCAAAAAAATTCACTATCCCTATTTCAGATACCGACTCGTCAAAAAAGACAGGAACACAAAAAATGGTTGAGCGATACAGGATACGGGATCAAAATAATGCCGGGATTGATACGACAAAAGTTAAAGTGATTGGTTACAAAAAAGACAAAAAGAAGAAGGAATGAAATACTTTGAGCTTAGTGATGATCCAGAAACACTAAAGAAAAAGTATAAAGTTCTTGCAAAGAAATATCATCCTGACTTGTATGGAGAAGAAGGCAACAAGATTATGCAGGAGATACACGAAGAGTTGGAATACTGTTCTAACAAAGGAGGAAAATCAGGTACGGGTCACGGCATAACGGTTTTTGATTTACTTAACGAAGTGATGGATGAATTAAAAGGATCCAGACCAGATTACAGGCGTATATACAATAATTTCGGATCAATAGTATCAACTTTAATTAACGATTACAACAAACTAAAAAAAAGTAAGTATGAATAGGAAGCCAAAGTCTCCAGAAAATGAATCACCTAAACCAAAACAAGACAATCTTGATACATGGGTGATTAACAAACCAAGTGTAAGTAATAATATTCGGTGTAGTAAATGTAAAGGGGATTCTGGCTATACTAATTCTGATTTTCTTCTTGCGAACGTCAATAGAAATTTGAATTGTAAGAACTGTGGAAAGCCATGCATTAAAGTACTATGTGCTAGAAAAGAATATACTACCGTTATTGATGTTAAATCAACATTTGATAATGAGCAAAGAATTGATTCCGGAATAAAACTGGAGGATATCGAATGAAGAAATGTTTTATAGCAGGAAGTTGTGATCATATTAATTATAAAGACTATTATGATTGCGCAATTACACACATTGAAAATATAGGACACGAACCAGTAAGTCCTATACCAAAAGAGCCAAGCATAATTAAAAATAATTGGAGGTGGTATTTTAAAGAAGATTTAATGAAAATGCTAACATGTGATATGGTATATGCTAGGCACAATTACAAAGAAAGCCATATAGCGAAGAGAATAGTTGAATTGGCAATTGAATTGGGTAAGGATGTTATATACGAAACAGAAAAATCTAAATGACAGAAGATAATTGCCCTCCAAATTGCATCCGTACATATACTGGTAAGTTTGTAAACGTTCTTGATATTGATATAGACACAATATGTATTGAGGATATAGCACATTCTTTAGCATACCAATGTAGATTTGGGGGACATTGTAAGCCTTTTTATTCTGTTGCTGATCATAGCGTGAATTGTTCTTATCTGCTTCCGGAATTAGAAGTACTTTTTCATGATGGAGGAGAAGGATATGCTGTTGATGTGCCAACACCACTAAAAAAGGTTATACCAAATTATTATCCAATTGAAGATGGGTTGATGGTTAAGATAGCAAAGAAATTCAATTTCTCATATCCAATGTCACCCGAAGTTAAAGCAGTTGATCAGCAAATGTTTGAGTGGGAATATAAACAGTTAATGATACGGGATACCAAAACGCACATCTACATATCTCCAACTCCAGATGATGCAGAAAAAAGATTTATTGCAAGATTTCATGAATTAAACAATAAACGAAAAATGACACAACAACCAGACAATTCAAAAAGCCTACTTGATGGAACATCATGGTGGGGATTATACAGAAATAATCTTCTTGTTCCCGGAATAATGTTTGCTCTTGTGATAATCATTACAAGCATATGCGCCCCTATGGAATGGTATGGACTATCATATCATGAGCCGATGTACTATATCGTATGTGGTTTTTGTGTATTAATGTCAGTCATACTTCTTTGGGCTAATAATAGGAACTACAACAAACTGAAGAATGGAATATCTAGCTAAATTATTTCCGGAATGGGCTGTGATGATTATAGCTCTACTCTCTTGGATGTTATTTTCATTCATTGAAGGGTATAGGGAAGCTGTGTTCTTTTATAAGAGCATGCTAATTGATAAGCCTTTGGTAACGCCAAATGATTTCCTTTGTAGGTTAAATATACATACGGTTTTCACGATAACACGAATATGCGTATGGATACCTTTCTTTTTCTTTACTCCTTGGCTATTTGTAATAGGTCTTGCATTCTTATTCCCTTATATACACGATGGGTCATTATATCTATATAGGAATGTGTACGATAGCAATGTATATAAAGCAAGATTCTTTTCGGAACCATCAAAGACGAGTAATGCCAAAGTTGACTTTTCACTTAATGTGAGGACAGGAATGTTTGTCATAGGTGTTTGGGCGATCATTTTTTCATTCATACATCAATTATAAAAAGATTAATGGAAAAAAGTATTATTCAAAATTGGATTGACGCACTCAGGAGTGGTAAATACAAGAAGGTGAAAGGATATTTGCATAAGGATGATAAATTCAGTGCTTGGGGAGTATTACATGACCTATATGTAAAAAGTGTAGGTTCTGAATATAAATGGGAATATAATAACACTCAGCAGTGTTGGTGTATATGGCATTATTATTATGACTGTCCTTGCTCTATTGTTCTTGAATGGTCTGGACTATGGAAAAGATACGACCTTCCGAGTAACGAATGGTTTGGTGAGATATCCGAGATGAATGAACAGGGATGCACATTCAATCAAATAGCTGATTATATAGAAATGAACATAAACTAAACATAAACATGAAACGATTAACGATTTTAGGTAATCTTACAAAAGATGCCATAGTAAGAGAATTTCCAGAAAAAAGTCAATGTGTTATTAATTTTAGTGTAGCAGTTGATGATGGTTATAAAGACAGAACCGGAGAATGGATAAAAAGGACATCATACTTTGATTGTTCTATGTGGCGTAAAGAGGATAAGATGTCAAAGCACCTTAAAAAAGGACAGACGGTATTTGTTGAAGGGTCGCCAGAATCAGAATGCTATCAGGATAGGGAAGGAAAATGGGTATCCAAAGTAAAATGCAGGGTTCAGGACGTTAGACTTTGTGGACGACCTTCTTCTTCAAATACCAATGACGCACCTGCCCATACTACTAATGATATCCCAGCAGAACAGTCTTGGGGAGGTAATGATACTTCAACTGATCTCCCTTTTTGATCATGGATACGCAAACAAAAGGTTTTACAGAAGCGATAATTTCAAGACAAGATCGGGTTATTGTTGTCAATAAAATTATGAATGAAATAGCCAATAGAGGAAGGAGATTCTTCTATATGGATGGTAATTTCGCTGAGATAATTGACAAAGGGCGAATCTATTATAAATCGGAGTGGGGTAAGGTGGAAATGGTTTGTCTTAGCATTCCTGATTATAGAAAGCCAAAAGGATTTTTTCACGGACATACCCTTTTATGTTTAGTTAGAGAATTCCGGGACTATATAAAAACCGGAGAAGGCAAAAAGCAATATAGCGGTTTGTATTCTCCATATTGGGGATACCACGAAGAAGATATGGAAGCCATAAGAGCTACCGCTAAAGAACTAGGCTACCTAAACTCCTAATAATTATTAACAATTGATATTTTGTTTCTAAAACAAACTATCTTGTGTCGTATTTAAAACTCTGAGTAATGGCTAGTATTCGTGAAATGAATAAGGTTATAGCTGAGTGGCTATATGGTAAAGGAAAGGCATCTGAGAGTGGGTTTTGGAATACAGGAAAGAGCTTAATGATTATGAATTTTGATTCCAATAGCAGTATCCTTATGGATGCCATGTCTAAGATTATGAATGAGAATTATTGGTATGCAGTGCATCCTATAACACAAGGCGAGTGGGAGGATAGTGGTAAGAATAGGAAATTCGTGAAAAATAGATATTATTTTTGTGCATTTACTTCAGACAATAGAGGAAGATTAGGGTATGGTAAAAAAATAACCAAGGTGTTTTTTAAGAAGACTCCGAATTTAGCAATGCAATATTCAATATACAGATTTATTAAGAACGGATTGGACTACTAACAAAGCCATTACATAACAAAACCATGAATGAACAAACACAATATGTTGAATATCTCATAGAGATTAAGAATGACCATAATGTGCCACGTATAGCTAGGTTGTTTAATCACAATAAAAACATGCGGTCTGTTAATTTCGGAAATGACATAGGGATTACTATTGTGAGTTTTGAAAATGAAGAGTTGTCGTATATGGACATTCTTCATCGCTCTCAATTACCAATTAAAGTAAAAGATATTATGGCATACTCTGATTACTCACAAGGATTGAGCATGAGGCATAAAACAGGTTTTTGGAAAAGATTGTTTAAAAAACAGATAGTACTGGAATTACATATGACAGATGCTAATGGCAAGTCTTTCAAATATAGATATCCGGCAGAACAAAATCTATCAGAGCAATTTGTAATGTTAACTTTGAATGCAATGAACGGAATTGATATTGTCATGCCACCAAAAGAAAGAATTATTTTAAGGATATTTGGATATCAATCAGTTGGTGAATTACAAGATAACTATGTTTCAATTTATGATGCTTTAAACGAAAAAAAATAACATGTCGTATATAGTATGTGATGTTGAGTCGGATGGCCCTATACCAGAACTATTTTCAATGGTTTGTTTTGGAGCTGTGATTGTTGAGCCAACCTTATCTAAAACATTTTATGGTGAAGTAGCTCCTATTTCAAACGAATGGAATTCAGAAGCTCTTGCTATAAGTGGAATTTCAAGAGAGAAGCATGAAAAATTCGAACATCCAATGTTTGTTATGGAGGCTTTTGATAGTTGGATAAAAACAAACTCAATAGGACAGCCAGTATTCATAAGTGACAATCCTGTTTATGATTGGCAATGGATTAACTATTACATGCATAAATATCTAAAGCGAAACATCTTTGGATATTCAGCAAGAAGGATTGGAGATTTATACTGTGGCATGAAAATGAATGCTAAAGAACCTTGGAAGCATTTACGTAAAACAAACCACGATCATAATCCGGTTAATGACGCAAAAGGGAATGCTGAGGCTTTGTTAGCTATGCAAGCAATGGGATTAAAAATTGATTTACGATGAAACAAAAAGATAATTGGAAGCTGATCGGGCATTCCCATCAAATAGCAGATACAGGAGATTATTCTGGACATTGGGAAATAACCAATGGTGAAATATCAATCATTACACAGAACGATGAAGAAGAGGAGGTGTTAAAACCTATTGTTGATGCATTAAATAATTCTGGATGTAATTTCTATATAGAAAAAGACCTACAATACGAAGTGGACATTTTGAAGAAGGACAATGCTAGATTGCATAAAGAAGTGGAAGCTAAGAAATCAGCATATGGATTAAAGCCAATAAGCAAAAATGTTTTTGTTTCTTGGATGGATAAGCAAAGTGAATCTAGCATAAGAAGAAACCGTTGGGTTAACGGATATAAAGGAGATGGCTCTGAAAATTTTTGGCAATGGGAGGTTCCGGGGGTAGATGGAATTATGCCTACTATCAATTTATAAAAAGAAGGAGTGGTTATATATACATACGATCAAACGTTTGGAGATAGTGGTATTAAGGTTGAGTACACATATGAAGAAGCGATATTAAGAATACTTACCGATCAAATGCCATAATCATGTATATAGGAATAGGAGAAGGAATAGCCATAGCCGCGCCATTTTTACATGAGCTTAATAAAGGCAAAGGTAAAAATAGAGATGAGATGCCTATTCTTAATACAGAACTTCCAGTAGATCAATGGTGGGACTCTCTTGATTATCAAGGGAAAGTTTCGGTTGGGATGGTTGCATTACATTTTTACATGATGACTCCAAACAGTAAGTTTATATGTAACGAGACAAAATTTAAGGATTTGCCAAAGCGACAACAAAAGAGGATTGAAAATTGTTTGAAAGAAAAGGATTATCCATATAG
>Ga0210390_10000263_pt1 | contig 58068 bp, 63 predicted proteins | sample IncBWH11OmetaG_FD_161050 | JGI IMG/M metagenome (GOLD analysis project Ga0210390, IMG submission 161050) | Forest soil microbial communities from Barre Woods Harvard Forest LTER site, Petersham, Massachusetts, United States - Inc-BW-H-11-O ... | reverse complement strand
GTGTCACTCTTGAATATTTCGACAGCGATGGCCGATTCGAAGGAAGCTGCGGGATGCCGTGCGCAAGAAAGTATGACACTTTTATGACACTGCACCGTTTTAGGGCATGCCTGAAGTTTGAACGGAGCGAGTCAAATTGATGAAACTGAATGGGTAAGAGTGGTGGGCCTGGGGAGAGTCGAACTCCCGACAAACGGTTTAGGAAAACAGTGCCCTGTTTTGATTGGTTCTGAAAATTTCTGATTATATCTATCTTTTCAACCTCTTGCGAAATCTGCGTCTTGATTAGTTCTGATCAGTTTGTACCCGTTCTGAGCATGGAACTATGACACTTTTATGACACTCGCCGTCCCCGACATTCCCATTCTCGTTGCGGCGAAGTCTGAATACGCGAAGCTGCAGTGAGGCTCGTGAGATGGTTCGTTTTAGATAGGTGAACTTTGGCAGATATTTGCATTCAACTTGAGGTCGAGCACCGACACTTAGATGCCCCGGTCGCTGGAGCCGAGTGTGCAGAGGATATGAACTTGACACGAGGACTCGAAAGTGACAATTTTGCCCAACGGCAAAGCTCACGTTCGGATATCTCAATCATTTGCTCGGAGGTGTGTTCATGAAAGTCTTCAATTCGATTCGGTTTTCACAGGTTTTCCTCGTGTTGCTCATTCTGATGTTTTTCAGTGTCCCGCGAACCCTCCAGTCCCAGCAATCCTGGCATGCCACTGTCGGCGGTCAGAGCGACGATATGGCAAAGCAAGCTCTCGCGTTTCTTCCGAATGAAATTTGGATTCACGCCGGTGATAGCATCACCTGGACATTCGCGAGCGACGAAATTCACACTTTGACTTTTCTCACGCCTGGACAGGTATACCCGTCCTTCCAGGGACCCGGGGCCGGATGCCCTGGATTTGCATCCAGTGGCGCCTCCTTCAACGGCGGCACGTGCGTGACCACCCCACCGATGGTGAAAGGACAAACCTTTACTATCACGTTTCCAAAAGCCGGTAACTACAAGTTCGACTGCCTGGTGCACAATACGATGACCGGAGCCATTCACGTTCTGAGTGCGTCAGAGGCTCTCCCGCATAACCAGGACTTCTATAACAACCAGGCCGCCGCGGAGCTAAAGTCCCTGCTCTCCGACACCGACCAAAAAATGCGGATGGACATGGACGGTGGTCATGACGAAGACGACGGATTTTCGGTTCAAGTCATTCCGCACAAGAAGCTTGTGACCGCCGGCGTCGGAGAGACTACATCGACCCCCGGCGGCTATCAGCAACTGGCCATAGTGCGTTTCCTGAAGGGCACGATTGAGATTCACGCGGGTGATACCGTCGAGTGGAGCAATCATGACCCGGATGAGCCGCATACAATCACGTTCGGTACCGAGCCTCCGCCTAATGAGCAGTTTCCGCCTTCCTCGAACGTAACCGTGGATTCGGACGGTGCGCTGCACGCCGTCATCACTGCGCCTGGCGAAAACGTGCATTCGGGGTTCATTGAACAGGCGTTGGAGGATGAGTTCGGAGTGCCTTCGAATACGCTGGCAGCCAATCCCACGCGCTTTCGCGTCACCTTCACGCAGGCCGGGACGTACAATTACAAGTGCGTTTTGCATGACAATCTGGGAATGGTGGGAAAAGTGACCGTTCTGCCATAACAGAGTGGCGGAAGACCAATCCGGTTCGTGCCGGCGAATCACAGTGTGATTACGTTCGCTGGCTACTACTGGGCTTCAATCGGCGTCGGGCGCCAGCAGTTCGCACAGCTCGACGCCATGCATTGATTGCCAAGTCCCGGTGAGTCGCGAACTCGGAAACTTGAATCCATATGGACGCCTTTATCAACGTTACAGAGGACCATGCCCAAGTTCATGCTTTTGTGAAAACGCGCCTCCGGTGAGGCACTAGCGAACTTATATGTTTTGTCCGGAGTGCAAATCCGAATACCGCCCAGGTTTTACCCATTGTTCCGACTGTAACGTGGATTTGGTCGCGGAACGTCCCAAGCCGCAATCTGACGTCAATTTGAGCAAACTCTCCAAAGGCCTGTTGGTGAAGGATTTTGCCGGGATTAGTCAGTGCGCAGGGGGTTTCGGCGTTTCCATCCGCGTAAAGCGCAGTGGCTTGTCGAAATCTTGTGCAAAAATAAGCAAATAAGGATCGTTCCACTCAAAACGCTCGACTTTCTGCAGTGCATCCACGTATTTTCCTTCTTGATTCATTACCGCTTCCGGGCAAGCCATTCGAGACGAAGCCAAAGGACCGAGTTTGATGGCGTGTCCGCTGATCTCGGCTGAACCAAAGAAATGATTGCATGAGCCGTTACCCGCTACCTTCCCGGCTTCCGAGAAAGCGAGCGTCGCTTGAACGCCATCAATCACTCCACCGCCGCCAAGGTCCTCCAGTAGCCATTCGCTACCGACGAGGTTGAAGGTATCGGTGCTCGCGGGTCCCGGCTGGGTTTTGGCCGTTGTTTCTTTTATTGAGGAAACGATGAGCACGGCTCGCTCGCCCGTCTCCACTCCTTGCCGGTGGGAGATGGTCCCTGTCGCCGTGACACGCTTGCTGTTCAGCTTTTCCAATTTCGCGGTTTTGGGATAATCAACCTCGATAGAACTGACCTGCTTGCCTTCGATCGTAATTTCGAAATCCAACTGAATAGCCCAGCCCGTTGATTCCCCTCCGATGGCCATCGCGCGGTTGAGCGTGCCCGTGACGGTTATTTTCTGCGCTTGTTCCTGCGCCTGCGAACAAACGCAAAAGAACGCCAGAATCACAGCCGAACTTGAGCGCGCGACGAGCATCGGTCCTCCTCGTTTCGCAGATCTGCCTCATTCTACCTCACTAGTTAAATCCAATTATCCGCCCTTCTCATGGAAGGACTTAGTGTGCGAATTGAAGGCCCGCACCAGATGACGCTGGTATTACTGGACCTGTTAATTGTGACAATTCCCCGACACGCTAAACCCTTGCTATCAATGCTGGATGGTTCGTTGACGATTCGACCCGCAGGGGAAGTAGCCAAGTCAGCTCAACCGGGTCAAAAGTAACCGCTCACGCGGCGTACGCGCATTGGCTTCATGCAACGGGCTTGGTTTCGACAGGCCGGCGTGCCGCGTGAATGCAAGACCCCGGGCCTGCTCCTGGGTCAGATGGGCTGGGATCGCATGCCTGCGCTCATCGCACCAGCGGCTGGAAGGCTACAGACCCCACCTTCCAGCCGCTGTCGAACCACCGTTCATCATTCGCCTGACTTGGCAAATTCCAGGAGCGGACTTATGAGAAGAATAAGATCACTTGCGTGCCTGCTAGCGACACTATTCCTCGTTGTGCCTGAGATCGGGTTGTCCCAGAACGTGAACCAGAGCCGCACTCTCATCATCAATGGCCAGTCCACACAGGTACCTGTGATCCAAGTGAATGGCCGCTCCTACGTTGACTTGGAATCGTTGGCCAGCGCGGTAAATGGTTCACTCAGCTCTGCTGGGAGCCAAATCGCATTTAGCGTGCCTCTCGGCTCCGCAACCACCGCACTTCCAACTACGGCTGCGAAGCCAGCGCCCTCGGCCGCTCCAGCGTCGAATCCGGGATTTTCAAAAGGGTTCTTGAATGCGGGCATAGAAACAGCGGCGACGCTTCGGGAATGGCACACAGCTCTTACGAGCGCGATTCAAAACGGATACCCGGTCACGACTGGTGCTCTTGCGCCGTATCGCGTTCAAGCGACTACCAATCTCCGTTTGACCTCAATCGCGGTTGCGACTGACTCGGATCGCAGCGCCTATCAGTTATTGAGCAATGAATTTCAGAACATGGTGAAATTGACCGACAAATACGCCGCCGCGCGCGCCAACATGAATTACATTTCCCCGGACGCTCTCCAGAATGACGATTTGAACCAGCGCTTCGTGGCTTGCGGTCACTCACTCGGGGCAATGGCCGCGAGTGGCCAGTTTGTAGACGAGGGTTCCTGCGATTGAAGCCGCCGGAGGCGACGACCGTTGAGACCGGGACTGTCGCAGACGATGAAGACGACGAAGGAGCAAAATGCCAGATCAAGAAAAAACTGCGGTAGGAAGCCAACAAGAACTCATAATCGGGCAAGAACTGAAACTGGCCGACAAGCTTGCTGTGCAAAGGACAGTTCTAGCAGCAGACCGAACGATGCTAGCCGGGGTGCGCACATCGATGTCATTCATCGGCTTTGGGTTCACGATATTCACTATTCTAAGGTACTTGCAGGAGCATGCCTCCGTGAAGCTCATGCGGACTCAGACGCCGAGAAATTTCGGACTCCTCATGCTGGCGGCAGGAACGATCCCGTTATTTTTTATGATCGTTCAGTATTCCAGGATATTGAAGCGGATGGGAAAGACAGAGGGAGTGTTCGGTAACCCTAATTTTCAGATGGCTGGGGTGATTCTCTTGCTTGGGATCATTCTCCTAGTCAGTCTCGTAGCGAATATTTTTCTGCTTTGAAAACAACGGTAGCTTATCTTTCAATACCTGATAAGGTACTGTACAACCGGTTTTGCCCCGATTTCACTTGATTTCCGGTAAGAGCGTGCCCGTGCAAACGTGACAAGCACTGGCCATGCACTTCTCGCGAGATCCTGTTTCGTTGCCATATGGAGTTCTCCTGTTTTACGCTAGGTATAGCTGAGCAGCTTTGAAAGTCTCTGCGAGAAACGATGCACGAAAAGCCTTCTGGAAGTTACACGAAGGCGATATGACAGTTTTTTCGTCGCCACCAGTGTCAGAAGGCATTTCTTATTACTAACAGTGAGGCCACACGTCGCATCGCAGGGACCTGTATCCAGAATACGGATTCAAGCTCGGTGTATGTGAACTGACCAACTTTCTTGTACCAGTGGCAGAAGCCATGCGTCCAGATCATGCGGAAGTCTCATGGGCTGAGGGGCGACTACACATTCATCGAATGATCATTCCCACTAAAACCACCAGCGCTGTGACGATTCGCCCAGAAGCGACCGCGGATCTCCGTCTAGACGCCTTTCGCTTTCGCTCTCTCCGGCAGGTCGGCTTTGCTGGCCTCGTCCAATTCCGCTGCAATTTGTTCTTTCTTCTCGTTGACCAATTCCTTCCCGCGCTCAATCAAGTCGTCAGCGCGCTCCCTTAGTTCCCGCGTCTTCTTCCGAGCGTGCTTGCTCCCTTCCTTTACCTTCTTCGATAGGTAATCGCGAGTTCCTTCACCCGATTTCGGCGCGAAGACGATACCAATCAGCGATCCGATAGCCAATCCTGCGAGGAAATAGCCCACTGCGGTCGAATCGATCTTTTCAGTCATGGCTGACCTCCAATTTCAGAAGTTACGGACGATTTCTGGTTTGAATGGATTCGTTCTGAGCGGACTGATCTCCAAACCCGGATTGTACCGGAACCGCTGGCGAGTCGTCGTTTGTTTCCTTACGTGGAAGAGCTGTTTTGTCTGATGACACACCAAGAAATCGCTGGCTTTGTGGATGTCGCCTGAAGTCTTGAGCAGAGTACCCGAAACACCGAGTACGCATCGATTTGCAGATTGTTTGGCGAATTAGGAATGAACAACGCACTAGGTATTCGCTGCGTGTCTGCCCTAACGTAGACGAAACTTGACCGTAATCGACGTTCTGACTGGAACGGGTTTATCGTCGAGGTAACCGGGCTCATATTTCCAGTTGCGTAGCGAATCGAGCGCGGCTTGTTGCAGCAGCAGCGCACCCGAAACCACCTTCATGCTTGTTAGTTTCCCAGTTGTGTCGATCACCGCATCGATGGTAACTTGACCTTCAATACCATTTTGTTTAGCGATAACCGGATAGATTGGCACAGATCTAGAAATGAGCTGCGGCTCTTTCATCCGGGTGCCCGGAACCGGGGAGGCCGCAAGAACCCCTTGGATTGCAGTTGCGCCCATATTCGAATCGACTCCAGTCAGATCGGGTGGCACGTTTCGACCAATCGCTGCGGCCGAGCGACGTGCAACCAAGGGTGGGGCGAGAAGCGTTGCGTTCGGAATTTTCCGTTCCAAGCCTGGCATTCTTACCGCCGGCTGAGAAATGCGGGCGTAATGAGCCACCTCCCGACCATGGGTACCTGGAAAGCTATCTGTCTCCGCGATGATGGGCAGCTGGGGCACGACCGAACTGGAATTGCTTTCGGGTTGCAAGCTCTGCGTGGTATTCGCTATTGACGAAACCGTGGACGCTACGGGCGTAGGCTTTGTCTGAGTGGTTGCGGCAGACTGCGCCGTGCCATGATGTGGAAGAAAAATTGCGGCTGCGCCCATCATGAAGAGACTGGTCACAATGACACACACGAAAACCATCCTGCGTCTCGGGGAGTGCGTCCGGTCCGTCGCAGCTCGAGTGATTACTTGTCCCAGCAATAAGCCCCACAACCCCCGATTCCAAGAACGCGCAGACGGCTCCCTTGCGCACTCGTCCCGCTGATGCTCCTGTGTCGATGGCACGGCGAGCTTGCTTGAATTCGCGATAACAAGAGAAACAAGAGGATTCGGCTCAGAAACGTTCCGCTTCGTCGCATCAAATCGCGATTCAGAGGCGGTTGCAGCCATGGCCGCGCGCTCCACTGGCTTCTCAACGAAAGGAGTCTGGATTGCACGACTTTCGATTGACTCAACTTTGTTCCGGACAATCGGGGGAGGAGCCGGCGAAGCAGTGGCAGCGTTTGCAAAAACAGAGATCGCTTCCTTCGGGAAACTGCTGCTCAAAGAATCCTCAGTAGGCGTCGACGCTACTGCAGGTGGTTTGAGAGAAGTAGCAGATGGGGTCAGAATCCGAGCCTGGGTCGATGGTGGCCTCGGGGCGTCAGGGCCGGGCTTCAGTAGTTTCTCCTGTGCTGCCGACGGGATTCGTGCCGTTAAATTCAACGTACCGTGCGGAGTGTAACTCCCCCAAAAACCGTTCACAGACTGAAAGAACTCGATTTCGGCATAACCTCTCACGTTCGGATAATTTCTGACGTTGACGACGCGACAAGGTACGACCTGATGGGATTTGCGATTCGTAACCATCATCATTTGGCCTGGAGCAACAGCGGCCGATAATCGGATCACTGCGCCGTGTGGAAAGACGATGACGGTGCATGTTTCCTCTGCAAATACATCAATCCGTGCCGGCTGGCCCGAAATGGATACAACGGGTCGGGATCCCCAGACCTCAACAGGAACTTCAAGTACGCCGATTGGGACCTCGGCAGACACCGCGCGAGTCTGCGATGCAAAGGTTTCCGCTGATTGGACGATTGATCGTGTTGCTGAATCTTGTGTGGATCGATCCAGCGCATTCACCGGCTGTTTGCTTGTTGCCGACATGGCCGTTACTCGCAGAAGACGTTCCCCAGATTGGAGCGCCTCGACAAAATACGATTTAGAGATCTTGTTCCCGACCAAAAAGATCGACCTATAGTACTTTCGTACCAATGCTGTTGCAGTCTTGGAAACCGTGTGGTGCGGCACGACGATTGGGGAGAGGACTAAGCCCCCAGGGAGCGACATAGGTGCCACTCAATTTTCCCTACCGACCACGGAAGGGTGCCACGAGCAGTCAGCCTCTCCGTACTGCGACAGCTCGACGACAAGCCGGGTCATAAATTGACCCGAGTACGCGAATTCCCTTCGCTAGATTGACAGGCTCCACGCCGAAAACGGCCATCACGAGGGAACGCCTTTTGGATAACCAAAATGCATCGAAAAGGGCTTAAGAAAGGAGACTCATAAGGCATGGTTCTGTGCGAATGGCGAGCAAACCATCAGGAACACGAGCAAGGGTCGATTTGTGGTGTCTTGACAGTAGACTGCATATTCACCTGTATTGCGGTCGGAGGACACCGCTGGATGATCGGCTCGAAGGGGGAATAGGTGTCTTAAAGCTGGTCGTGAGCAGCAATTTGCGATATCCCTTTGGGGTTCGAACGCTGCTCCGTGCGATTCTGATCCGAAATCGCCTTGCCACTTTCTGCACTTACGTGACTAAGTGCGTCGATTCAGATTTCTTCGGACGAAAATGCTCAACTTCTCCAGCGATCTCATCGCGCCCTCACCACAATTCCGCAATTGAAATATATCAATGTCCGGCAACTCGACACGTGCCGGTTGGATGCCTCGGAATGGAGTAAAGATCTCGTGGGCTCGCACTTCGATTTATTGACTAATAAGAGAAAGTACCATTGCTGTTTTGTATGCCCCACGTCATTTTGGAGTGGCAGCGCCGGAGCCTACTCCGACGAAGCAGAAAAGGAAAGGATGAAAACAGTCGTAACCATCATGGCCCACGATCCGCATCAACGAGAGCGAACCTCCGGCTTCAGCGACAATGCCAAATTGTGACATCGTAATTCTGGGTGCCGGTCCCTACGGGCTTGCGGCGGCCGCCCACTTGAAGGAAGTGAAAGGCCTCGAGGTCCGGGTATTCGGCGAACCTATGTCGTTCTGGGACCGCAGCATGCCGACGGGCATGTATCTACGCTCCAATTGGACTGCCACAGAAATCGCGGACCCCCACGGTGCGTTCACGCTCGAGGCATACCAAATGGTGAGTGGCAATCACCTTTCGCAGCCTGTGCCGCTCGATCGCTTTGTCCAGTACGGGCGATGGTATCAACAACAGGCGGTGCCGGATCTCGATCAGCGGAAGATTGCTCGAGTCGACCGAGTTCCCAACGGATTTGGAGTTACCCTTGCGGACGGTGAGGCATTCGTTTCGCGCCGCGTGGTCGTCGCTGCCGGCATCAGCACGTTCGCCTGGCGGCCGCCGGAGTTCGAGGGGTTCCCGTCTTCACTGGCATCTCACACTTCAGAACACCATGATCTCGGAAAATTTGCTGGCAAGAAGGTGCTCGTGGTCGGGGGTGGACAAAGCGCGCTGGAGTCCGCTGCACTGCTGCATGAACTTGGTGCTGAACCCAAGGTGGTTGCGCGGACGAATAGGATACATTGGCTCCAAGGATCGCTCTCAAGAACCCTCCACCATGGCTTGGGCGAATTCATCAAGTCGATTCTCTATGCTCCTACCGACGTGGGGCCTGCCGGCATTAGCCAGCTCATGGCCCGCCCCGACTTGCTCAGGCACTTGCCACGAGCGCTGCAAGATAGACTCAGGAAGCGCTCCGTTCGCCCGGCTGGAGCGCGCTGGTTGGTTAACCGACTGCACGGCGTGTCCATTTGCCTGGGACGTTTGGTAGTTGGTGTTGACGCAGTCGGCCGACAGGTGCGAGTTCACTTGAGCGATGGAAGCGAGTCCACCGTAGATCACGTTTTACTTGGAACCGGATACCGAGTGGACGTTTCCAAATACGGCTTTCTTTCCCCGGGGCTCGTTCAGTCCATACGGCAGTTCAAAGGCTATCCTTGCCTCCGACAAGGACTTGAAACCTCCGTGCCGGGTTTACACATCCTTGGTGCTCCAGCCGCATGGAGCTTTGGTCCACTGATGCAGTTTGTTTCTGGGGCGCGGTACGCCGCGCAGTCCTTGACCCGTCACGTTACCGCAAATACGTTCACCGTGAAAAAACAAGGAGTATGAATGAAAGTTGTCCCTTCGCGGAGTTTCGAACAAATAAGAAAACTGAGGCGGAGAGTGAACGATGTTCCAGGGGCAGTTGTTATGGGTGGAGATTACCAAGGCCTGGGAATTGTGCGCAGTCTGGGACGGCAGGGCATTCCGATCTGCATCCTTGATGACGAGCACTCCATATCGCGATATTCGCGCTACGCGACCTACGGAGTTCGAGTTCCGGACCTGCGCAATGAAAACAAGGTGGTCGAAACCCTGCTGAATTTGGCCCAACGATTGGACTTGAAAGGATGGGTCCTGTTTCCTACTCGCGACGAGCTCGTCACGGCACTCTCTCGTCAAAGGTCCGCGCTGTCCGAATTTTTCCGCGTCCCTACTCCGCGCTGGGACACCATTAAATGGGTGTGGAACAAGAGAAATACGTATTGGCTTGCTCGGGAATTAAACATTCCAATTCCTGAAACCTGGTTTCCCGACACCCCAGCGGATGTCGACGAGATTACTACGCCTTTTCCGTTAGCTCTGAAGCCCGGCGTCAAGGAGAACTTTTTGTACGCCACGAAAGCCAAGGCCTGGCGCGCCAACACGCCAACCGAGCTTCGGGAATTATTCGTGCGTGCCAGTGAAGTGACGGGACCGGGCCACATCCTGGTTCAAAGTCTGATTCCTGGGGACGGCAGGAATCAGTTTGCATACTGCGCATTCTTCAAGGATGGCAAAGCGGTGGGAAGCATCGTTAGCCAGCGGTTACGCCAACACCCGCGCGAATTTGGTCGCGCGAGCACTTATGTCGAGACCATCGACCTACCGGTTTTGGAATCGTTGTCGGAACGCTTCCTTCGAGCGATCGACTATTACGGGCTGGTTGAAGTTGAATTTAAGCTGGACCCAAGGGACGGACAATATAAACTGCTCGATGTGAACGCCCGCACCTGGGGCTACCACACGCTGGGGCCATCGGCTGGCGTCGATTTTCCCTACATGTTGTACCTCGACCAGCTCGGAAAGGCTCCAGAGCCGTCTCGGGGAAAGCCGGGCTTGTCGTGGATCCGTTTGCTAACAGATGTTCCCACAGGCATTCTGGAGGTGATTGGTGGGCACTTGAGACTTCGAGACTATCTCGACTCTTTGCGCAATTTTCACACCGAGGCCGTGTTTAGTAGAGAAGACCCACTACCCAGTGTTGTTGAGTGCCTTCTGTTTCCTTATCTTCTTCTGAAAAGAGGATATTAGGCCGCGGACGCATTTCTTCATTCCCAAGCTCCTATCCATAGGGTCACAACCACACGCTCTCGGAGCATCTAACTCCCTGCGCGCCTCTTCGCTAGGAACAGACAATCGCCGCCAGCACCAACCCAACGATGAAGGGAGTTAGCGTGGCGACTCGGTGTTCAGGGGCAACATTCACAGCATCCACGAGCATCCCCGGTACGACGAGCGAAGCAAGAGGAGTCAGAAAGTAAGCGCAGTAAGTCTAGGGCGATCGCGCGTGGAAAAAAGTTAAGTCCGCGGTAATGGGATCAACTCTGGCAAATATCTCGTTCGGACCAGGCATCCACGATTGATCCGTCAGTGCGTGCGCAACGTTATGCTTGCGTAGCAGCTTGAAGAATCCGGCAGTCAGCCAGTGTTTGTTGCGGATCTCGATTGCGAATTTGTGCGCCGTGGGCAGTTTTCTTAGAAATGGTTGCAGGGTGATGAACTGCGCTCTCGATGTGAATACCGCGCGGTTAAAATAGCCGAACTGGAACAGCATTGGCCCGAGCCTAGGTCCGAGCAATTCCGCGGTGCGTACGAACTCGTTGAACTCGTCATGTAATCCACAAGCACCTTTTCATGCGTGATGGTTTGTGGAACCTTCAATGCGAAGACGAAATTATCCGGAGTCTTCCTAGCCCATCCCGTAACCGTCGAAGCCGATAGCGTAGAACGTAGAATCCACTTCAACTGTCTCGAACCGCGATGCGTAATAGCTGAGGTAATCGGCCGGCTTCATGCTGGCCGGATAGAAAGTTCCTTCCCAGCCTGCCGCCGTGAATGCCGACGTTCCGAGACGAATCTCTGTCATGTCCCGAGATTCTATATCCTAAACGGACAGCGGTCTGAAGCCCCAGCCTGTCATCGAGTCTCTGGGAGGCGTCCACGGTGCTTTTTCAAAAGTGGTCAAAATTGAACAGTATTCGCCTAGCCCGAATTCTATCATCGGGGCGAAACGTGGCGTCGTGAGGCTTTGCGTAGTGGAGCGAGGGGACTGCCATGAGCGACAAGGAACACTCTGAATGGCAAAAAGCCCATCTAGCAGCATTGTTGGAGCTTGATCCTGAAAAGCTTGGCACGAGAATTTTCGATGCCGAGACGGCGATCCTTACCCGTACGCAAGCACTACAGACACGTTCGGACGGACATATTGAACGGCAAGCTAAACAGGACGCTTTGAACGGTTTGCGCGGTTTGCAGAGGGAAAAACTCAAATATCCCGCGTGGGAACAATCGTAGTTTTTGCTGTTCCGCTTGCTGGTCCTCAGAACTGCGATTTCGCAGGAGCCTTCGATGAATCCATCAATCCTGATTGGCGCGCTTTTCACAGCGGCTCTAGTGCTGGTTTTCGTGGTCTTCCGACTGTCTCGTGCTGACGGCCGACCGACTACCGGGGCGGGACAGGGTCACCGGCATAAGTTACCGAGAGACTGGCGACGCTGGGTCTTCGGCGAACACAACATTCCGTTTAGTTAGATCGCCAGGAAGATCGGTTAGGCGGTGTGAACTACACTGGGATAAGGGATCTCATGTTTCCCATGAGATTCCGAACGTCGCCCTTTGATACTACGTTATCCACGAGAAGATCGGCAGCGAGTATCTCGTTTTCAATGTCGGCGTACAGAGTGAACAGAATTATCGGGACGGTGGGCATAATTCTTTTCAGTTCTCTGGAGGCGTCCACACCGTTCATCACCGGCATGGATAGATCGGGGATGATGAGGTGCGGCCGGTGCTTTAGCGCAAGGTCAATCGCTTCCCGACCGTTCCTTGCTTCCGCACAGACTTCATGACCTTCTTCAGATTCAAAAAACTCGCAGAGCGTCTTGCGAATCAGCGGATCGTCATCCGCGACCAGAATCGTCCTAACCATGCCGCACCCTTCAGCGCAAAGCCTCACGGCTTCACCGAAGTCCCATTACAAGAATACTGTTCAATGTTGACCACTTTTCAAATTTGACGTTTTGGGTTGTAAACAGCGGCAACGGCAAAGTGGCTGAGGCTACGCGACGAAATACATTGAAATACTGCGAACGGTCTAAGAGGGTTAGGAAGATTTATCGCGTAAATGTAGGCTGTACCATCTAACTGCTAGATCATTTCTTTCTGTTTTTTCGTGCTTCGTGCAATTTCGCAGCAGCTTTGACTCGCGCGACATGCACGAGTTCGAAGCGACCGCCGGATACAGTTTGGCAGACCTCGTTTGCTTTGGCGTGACAAAACGGGCAAGGTAGCGCAAGGGGGCTGATAGGAATGTACTCGGGGATATTGGTCTTCGTCATGACCGTCAGTTGCGACCGAGCATCATGCACGAAAGCACCGAAAAAGTCTGTTCGTTAGGCTGCGAGCGGAGCACGCTCGCAAACAATCATGTCGTCTCAAAGCGCTCAGCGGCCACAAACTTCCGATCTATATGTGGTTCGGAGCGCCGGCCCCCTGAGTGCAACACACAGCGTTTTCCAGCCGGGACTCCACATGTCGGACAAGCCACTGACGATAACTGTTTTGGTGTGAGATCTCTCTTTTTCATTTGGACAGACTGCGACTAGACCCGGCCGTAAAGCTGTACCGTTTTGAACATTCTTCGGTAGCTATCTGGCACGAAAACGAGTACGGTGAGAGTGGTCTCACTAGCATCCTGCCGTAAAATCCTCACAACCTACGGCTCCTTGCGACATCAGACGGCGTTGCTCGCCCCTCGTGATCGATGCGACGCCTCATCAGGAGCCAAAGTTGTCCGAAAATGGCTGGCAAGAGTTGTACAAAGCCGCAATTCTTGAGCTTGACCCAATGCAACTTCAGGATCGTGTGAAAGCAGCCGAGAGCGCGATCACTGCCCGTGCCTCTCTCGGGGTGCAAATTTCCCGCGATGAGCGAAGAGCAATGGATGACGCACTATCGGCTTTGCGCATGCTAAAGCGAGGGCGCGCCTGCTGACCTTCAGACGCCGACCCACGGTAAGTCCGTTCCGCGTGCTAAAGCGCTTAGACGAGAAGGAGAACGTAATGGTCACTAGAACCCTACACGAGGGCGCGTTGTTTGTGGGAGAGTGCTTAGACGGGAAGTTCACGCCGGGCGAAATTCGATGCTCGAATTGTAACGGGCTGCTTGAAGAAGAAATTGCAAAAGCAGGTGAGGCTTATTTGGTTTGCAACTCGTTGGCAAAGATCTGTGCTAATCCAGTTAAGGTTTTCACGGGGGCCGCTGAGATGCACCGATGGCGTGATCGAAGTTGGGAAGTCATCGCTAGAATTTGCAAATCGCGGCCTTCTGAATCGCACTGATAAAATGAAGATTGCCAAAGGAGCAGCATGACGGGAGACGCGCTTAGACGGGAAGCTGACCAACACGACCGGAATGCTTTGAATATTCTTTCTGTGCAACTTCCGTCTTATGAAGATTTGGACGGTGCAGCCCGCGAAACGGAGCACGCGAAGGATAAGCGGGCGCTTGCCGACTGTCTCGATTCCGCTAGAACGGAAGAGCGTATACCGTAGGCCCACGCGCGATGAGCGAAAACCAGACCGAACTGTGTGGCAAGTGCGGAGCCGAAATTGATCTCAATCGGAGAGTAGACTTCATTCTATAAGGTTCCGGCGTGGCCCCCGCCCACTTTTGGGGACGCCATGCCAGACTCCTACGCCACGTTCTGGAAAGAACCGTATCACCAGGCCCTCAGAGAATCGGACGAGCAGAAGCTAACCGAGTTGGTGCATGCCGCCGAATACGCAATCGCTCTTCGACTTCAAGAACTCGAAAATTCCACGGGTGATGGCAAAGAACGCGCCGAGATGAAACGCGCTTCTGCGGATTTGCTAGTCATCAAGACGAATAAACTCGGCTGGCTGCGAGTTCAGTAAGTTTCACGATGACTCACACCCGACATCCGTGTTGATCCCGGTGGTGTTCTAAGATTTGACGGGCCGCGCGAGATTTCAAGCGCTTCTTGTCCGCAACCTTCTTGGCTTTCGCAAAAACCTTATGCCGTCCTATGCCGTCCGGTAAGGAAAGATAATTCACGAACGGCCTGGGCGTGTTCTGCCGTGGCCTCGGCAAAATCGTGAAACAAGTCGTTAGCGGTTGGACATGGACGCATACGCCGCATACTAGCAAGAACTTAATGGCTGGTTAACTACACCGGGAGCAGTGACCTTACATGTTCCATCAGTCCCCGAACATCACCCTTTTGCACTATTCTATCCACCAGTAGGCCGTTACCCGATAGCGCGTCGCCAAGGTCTGCGTACTGAGTGAACAAGATGATCGGCACCGTGGGCATTATCCTTTTCAGTTCCTTGGATGCATCTAGACCCCCTAACACTGGCATGGCGAGATCGAGAATGATGAGTTCCGGGCGATGCTTTAGTGCGAGGTCAATCGCCTCTTGACCGTTGCTAGCTTCCGCGCAGATGTCATAGTCATCTTCGTCCTCAACTCTTGACGCCTTTCGCGTACCATTTCCTACCCGATTTCAACGACGATCTCCACATCAGTGCTCATCTAAAACTCGCGCGTAAGTCATTTTTCCGCCACTCCCAAAGTACGCGAATAGGTGACGCCGGATGCAGATGTTTAAAACCAGTATCCTTGATAAAACCTTCTCTCGCCGCTTTATCGGAAAAGAAGATCGGAAACGTCTTTGACGCAAACGGTGTGTTGTCGGCGCGTAGTAGTAGATGTTTCATTACGGCAACATCCTCCGCCCGCAAACCATTACTGTTCAATCTCACCGAAATTGACACACGGGCGCTAGAAACGAAGCGGCGGGGGAATCCGCCCCTCCCAGAGGGTCACGCGCTCTTGGTGCTTGTCATGCCAATTACTCTAGTTTCGACCGGTTGAAGTGGCCATTGTTTTTGCCGGCCCTACAACAACTTCACCGGCCAGTTCTCTTTCGGCTCTGACCCAGTCTTCGATGTCTTTCCCGGGTTCACAGCCGCGCGCCATATACAGCTGGTAAGCTCGGCGAGCGATATCTTCTTTCGACAGTTCTTTGCGCTCGATCATGTCAACCTCCTTGGCTGTCGGTATGAGAGGCAGTACTCGCCTCTCAGCATGTGATCCGTGCGCGTTACTTGCCGTTTGCTGAGAGGCTGATCTTGATCTGCTTCGGCTTGGACTCCTCACGCTTAGCCATATGCAGGGTCAAGACCCCATTGCGGTAGTCGGCCCGAATATTCTCGGAGCTAACCGTATTCGGCAGGGAAAAGCTCCGCATGAACGCACCATAGGTCCGTTCGATCCGGAGGCAGTTTTCTTCCTTGACGTCCTTTTCGAACTTTCGCTCTCCGCGGATGGTCAAGGTATTGTTCGTAATGCGGACGTCAATGTCCTTGTCTTGGAGATCCGGCAGGTCGGCCTTTACGACCAATTCACTTTCGGTTTCGTAGATATCTACGGCTGGCGCCCAGGTTGCTAGGTCGGCATGATTCGAGCGTTCGCGACAGAAGTTGTCCTCGAACAGACGATTGACTTCGTCTTGTAGAGTCAAATTGCGGGACTGATCCCTGCGCGTAATTGTATTCATAAATCTCCTCGGATGTTTCGCTGATTAGTGTGGCGAGGGGTGGTTCAGGTAACTTCCGTTGTGTTCAGGTGAACTGAAGAATCCCAGGTCCATAACCACAGTGCGCTTCTGGTTCCCTGTTGTCAATTGAATTAGTACACTTCACGAGAACTACAATATTCCCGCGTGGTGGAAGCTTTGCAAGCTGAGCACAGCTTAGGCTTTAGGTCTTTGACGCGGATTCGTGCCGTGCGCTCCACTCAGGTGCATTCCTTGGCGCGCGAACGGTCCGTTAGCAGCTATCTGTAGTTTTGGCTTCGCGCGCACGACACCTATGTTCCTGCCAGCGCTGTTCTAGAGTGCGGCGGGCGGTGAGGCATTTAACGTGCGCCTCTTCGGTGTGCTTCTTGGCTTCTGCAAACTCTTTATGGCGCCCTACAAGCGAGGGCAGGTTGTCGGTGGCCGTGTAGTACTCCATGGTAGCTTTCGAGTATTCTTCAAAGAGAACGCGCGCGGTCGGACACGACATACCGGAACATGGTAACAGGGATGGTGGTATACTCGCTGCCGGGAGACTGTAATGCCCCACTCCTGTGAACGATGTAGTGCCAGCGAAAAGTTCGAATGGGAAATTCGCTTTTACCAGTGCTTGTTGTTGCCTCACACTGAACTTGCCGACCGAGCTTCCAAAGCCGCAGGCATTCTCTCCGAGCGTGTCCGTCAAGCCAAAAGCCGAGTAATATTTCCTGCTGAACAGGAAGCTCTTGACGATGCCCACCTGCATTTACGAGAAATTCAAGTATTCCAACTCGGCTCTCCTGAGATTCCCGGTGAGTTTGTCAAAGACCATTCTTTGGTGTTGAGAAACGATGACATTGATCCTTGGCGCGACTCAATAGGCAGACGGACACCTTTGAGTCAACGAAGGCATTTGTGGAGAATTCCCGCCGCGTAGCAGAATTGAAATAAATTTACGCTGAAGCCCGATTCGCCGTCTTCAAGAGCGCTTTTGGCAAAAGGGCGCTCACACTCCTTGCAATTGTCAACATATATGGACTAATGGCTCGATTCAGCGTCCTCATTCGTGTGCTACGTCACATCCGGGAAGATTAGACGCTTCTACAAGTTGCAGCAAATCAATGAGTTGTATTTTGGGTTGGGGATGGACATATAGATGCAATGTAGATTCCCAAGCTGAAGTAGACGCGCGGTCCGCGGTCGCGCTGGAAGAACATGGGAGCGGGTCTTTCTCGGCTCGCTCCCGACTTAGCCTTTCCCATGCCCACTAAAAAGCCGTTCTTTCCCAATCTGCGGCCAATGAAGAAAGTTGTCACTCCCACGGGCGACGTGTTGGTTCGAAAGACGTGCAAACGCGGCAATGAATTTATGGGGCAAGCGGATCAAACGCGGTACCAAAAATGTCTTGAGAAAAAAGTAAAAGCGAAATGAGAAGGCAGCGAAATGATTTGGCAAGCTGAAGATTTTTATCGGCGAGAAAGATGACGGAAGCGTGCCGAGGCTGTTATGGCCGCTTGAACATGGCATTTGCGCGTTGCACTAGATAATCCACTTTTTCCTCTAACGTATACTTGGGAAGGACAGTCGGTGGCTGCTTCATCCACTCGTCGCGCTTTCTTGATGCCTTCTTCTTGCGGCGGACCTTCGCCTGGACAACTTCCGCTTGCACAGCCATCACGGCACTCCTAGATTCGTAACCAGGATCGCGCGCTATTACCGCGTCCCAATTGGCGCGCCGGTAAGGTCCAGGTTTGCACGGTGCACGATCTCCGGGTGGAGTTACCTACGTCGGCAGAATTCCTCAAGACGAATTTCGAGGATCGGGCGCTGAACGAGAAAATCAAAGCGGCGGTTAGGAAACCGCTGCTCTATCCATTGAGCTACAGGCCCGCGAAGGACAAACGGTAGGTTGTCATAGAGAAGATTCTTCTTTGGCGGCCAAGTTGCGAACGCGCCTCCGGCCACGACCATCCTTGAAGTTGCACCGGTTTTCGCTAAGGAATGTGCGATGGAGACTCAGTCAACAGGCGAGTAGGATTGGCCGCCAACACCCTCGAGTTTCACCGGTGCGGGGTCAACCAATCCAGCGGGCACCTGAGGTGTTTGCGATTGTTCGATGACAGGAACCGGTGTCGTCTTATCTGGAAACATTCGGTCACGGATTCTCAGGAACGGCCATTCGATCAGAAGTGTACTGACAACACCGAGGACGATCGCGGCAGCGTACTCGGTGACCATAACGGAGGGCCATCGAATCACGTCGGGAAGGTGCCGCGATACGTGTATAAGAGGATCGCGAACGGAGTTGTGCCACAGATAAATTCCATACGAATATAGGCCGATGGCCGCGATCCACTTGTATGCCCGCCATTCCTTGAAGCGTGCAGAATGCCGGTACACTAGCATCAGGAACGCGCCATATCCGACGTATAGAACAGTGAGCCCGATCGAGTAGCGTAAATTTGTGTCGTCGAAAGCCGCGTAGAAAATGACAGCCAGCGCCGAGACGCAAGCCAAGACCCATTTGTGGCTTGCGATGCGGTCGAACCTTTCGGGGAAAAAGTGGAACAGTGTTGCTAGCACCACGCCAAACAGCAACGAGTCCAGACGGTCGTGCGTGTACGTGAAAGCGCCAGGCCATCCCGCGTAAACAGTCACGCAACGCAGAACAATTACTCCGCCGATGACATACAAAAACACCTTCAACATTCGATCCGCAGGCCAATGACGGCTTGCCATAAAGGCCACGGCTAGCGCGAGAAGAAGATAGAAGTGCTCCTCAATAGACAGAGTCCAAGTATGTAAAAGCGAACTGCCCATATAATTCTGGAGATGGAGAAGATTGGGGACCAGGAAGGAATTCAGAGGATGTTTGCGGACAATGACCTGGATGAGGATGTAAAAATAGTAAGCAGGCCAAATCTTCAAGCCGCGACGAAGCAGGAACCGCTTGGCTTGAATTGCGCCAGTGCGCTTGTATTCCTTCAGCAGCAGGCCACCCACGAGAAAACCGCTCAGGACGAAGAAAACATCCACACCTGTCTGGCCTAACAGATGTCCCGGGAGCTGCAAGGCGCGAAATATGGGATGGCCGGCAGGCTCCAGCCAAAAGTGATGCGCCATGACCATGAGGATGGCGATCCCTCTGACGAAATCTAGTTCGGAGTTGCGCTGCTTAAGATTTGGAGCTGAAGACAACAGCATGCTGAAGCGGACCTCCCGCCGGAGCCCGATTCAGCTTTGCAAGCTGGAACTGCGAGGAATGTCGCAACATCGGGCTTCCGAGGCTTCGCGATTTGTAGAAAGTGCCGCACGGAGTCTGGACCCGGATTCCGGCAGATGGAACGTTGATTAGATACCGCACTGACTCTTATCCCGAGAGATGTTTGGGTTGCTGCCTAGTCAAACTTCTTCAGATGGAACATCTCGAGAGACACGCTCCAGATGGCGCTTGGAATCGTCACCAGGTACCGTTTCCACAACCGCTTGGGTTCGACGAGAAGGCGGAACAGCCACTCCAAACCAGTGTTACCCATCCATGTGGGCGCGCGCTCGAGTTTTCCAGAGTTGAAATCAAAAGCTGCTCCCACTCCCAGCATCACGGGAACCAGGAACTTTGCGCGATGATCGTACATCCAACGCTCTTGCTTAGGCGTGCTCAGGCCAACCCACAACACGTCGGGCGCGGCCGCCTGCACCCGGGCTATGACCTCGCTTTCTTCTTCGTCCGTCAGGGGGCGAAACGGAGGACTGTATGTGCCGGCAACAGCGATATTGTGCCGCTCGTGCAGATTCTTGGCCAGGTCCTCAGCAACTCCCGTCGCTCCGCCGTAAAAAAAATGACGGTAGCGACACCCCGTCTGCTTACAAAACGCTTCCATGAGATCGGAACCGCAGACCCGACGGCCAATCGGGTGTCCGTGCCAGCGAGCTAGCCATACAAGCGGCATACCATCTGGCACAACCAACGACGCCGATTTCAGTATCTTTCGAAAGTGCGGATCCTTGCGCGACTCCGAAACGCCATGCATCCCGGTGATGGCAACATAGTGCGTTTGCTCACGGCCGTAGATCCACGATTCCATTTCGGCAATCACGTTGGACATCTGAACGCAGTGTACCGGCACACCAAGCACGTTGTAATTCGGCGGGTGAGACGTACCCTGAGTGTTGGTCACGCTAGGCATAAGTGGCCACCGTGTGTTCGTAGATTTTCATCAGAAGCGAGTAGTTCTTCTCGGCGGTGTAATCCGTTTCATATTTGCGGCGTGCGGCACGCCCCATTGCGACGAGTTCCTCCGGATGATTCCAAGCCCATTCCACCTTGCACGCAAGGTCCTGCGCGTCGCCAGGATTGAAATGCAAGCCTGTTTCGGCGTCCGCGACAATTTCCTGCATTCCTCCCAAACGAGAACAGAGCACTGGAACACCACAGGCAAATGCTTCGACAATCACCATGGGAAAGCCCTCATACCAAAGGCTTGGTGTGATCTGGAATCGCGCGCCTTTGACTGTGGCGATTGATTCTTCACGAGAGAGGCGACCGCAAAACGTGACGTTCGCAAGACCGCGTTCTCTCGCCTGGACCTCCAAGCGTGCGCGCAATGGGCCGTCACCGACAATTTTCAGTGGGCAATCCTGATGAACGTGCTCCCACGCATCGAGAAGCGTCGTGACGCCCTTCTCCTGAGACAATCGTCCTGCGAATACCGCGTAGTCGCCGGGCTGTTTGCGTGGCCCAGGGTCTTGATCCACGAAGTTGGGCTTAACGACGATCTTGTCGGCATCAAAGCCAGCCGCAACAAATTTCCCCCGCGAGAATTCAGTTGCCGCGACAGAGCAGTCCACCAACTCCTGGTAGGTTTTCAATTGACGATGCCATGCGAGCATCAACGCCACGCCCGCCGTCTGGACGTGAGATCCACGGTAACAACCGTGTTGAATGCCGCGCCACAGACTGTGCTCGACACAGTCCTCGCAAACTCTGCCGTCGCGAAAAAAAAGAGCGCCTGGGCACATGAGCCGGTAATTTTGTAGGGTTTGGACAACCGGGACTCCTTGGTCGCGGCAGGCGCTGTAAATGGAGGGCGAAATCATAATAAACGTGTTGTGGACGTGAACAACGTCCGGAGATTCTCGCGCCAGGAGTTGAGCGAATTCTTGTCGCGAATCCGTGGCCCAGACAATGCGCTTTATCAGCATCGCGCGCTGCAGAGTCGAGAACTGTTCCATTTCGTGATTGCTGCGCTCGTAGGTAGCCACATGGTGGCCCGCGCGCTGCAAATTTTTCTTTTCCTGCTCGAAAACGACGTCTTCGCCGCCTGCCTGTTGATACGTATTGTGAACCAGGAGGATCTTCATCGGTTGACTAGCGCGGTCTCCATTAGTGGCATGAACGGTATCGCGACGTTGCAGGGCCGCCGCACGGAAACTCACTTAGCCTTTTGCAACTTTCTGAAACCTCGAACCAAAATCGGAGGGGTAATATCCTTCATCGTTCTGCGAAACGTCGAAACGTTCTTGTCTGAACTGTAAAAACTGGGAGCGTACAACGAGCCGTGTGGCGTGACTTTCTGATTCTTCACCCCCGCAGTGTGGTAATACACGGCAAACGAGTTCCTGCTTCGTCCCTGCGGAGCTGCCACGGGCTTGGGAACACCGTGATAGTTCTTGTCGGCAATCTCAAATATTATCGTTCGATTGAAGACTGGCTCAACCACGACTTCGCAACGGCTCCCATCCGAGTTCCACAATTCGAGCTGACCGCCGTACTCATGCTCCCAGGATTTATTTAGGTAAGTAATGAGAGTTATGCGGCGGTTTAAGCCGGTCTCGTACGCCGTATTGCGGTCCACGTGAACATCGAACTTACCGCCTTGCGGAATGATGTGATATCCCGCGCCCTGAAGATAAGGATCTGGCAACAGCTCCCAAATACCGGTCAATTCCGAGAGAAGGTACAAGAAGCCAGCAGAGTGCAAAAAGGACGTGTGGTGAAAGCCGGAATCGCCGAGATCCACCGCCGAGCGCAGATTGATTTTTTTGAGGTGTTCGCTGTCTTCGTGCACCCAATGGTCGGTGGTTAGCGGCCGCATTTCCGCGGCCAGATCGTCCAGCTGGCTGCTGGGAAACAGATTGTCAATAATGAGATGCGGAAAGGGCCTCGCCGTCTTGTACGCGTGGCTGAGGTTCTCGGGAGTGTCCGGAAGGCTAATCTTGTCCTGCAAGACGGACATAATCCCACTAAGATTATTGTTGTGGTTAGTCATACGCCTTCAACGCTACTGGGCTCAAGCGCTAAAGACCTTCTACTGGACAAAAGACTAAATGAGGCACCGCAGCAAGCGAGCGACATTCAATCCTTGGTGTCGTTACGGGGAATTCCCCGTGTCGAAATATTCAGCGTGTCTCAGCGTTCAGACCCGGACTGCATCGCGTAGCGCGCTCCTTCTCGCAATGGATTAGTGACTTTTTCGTAAATCCAAAAGTCCGCAAATGAACCTCGTTCCGTTCCCTCGTCCCAGGGGAATTTATTAGGAATATGGCTTATCAAATGCCAGTCGGGCTGGTTTTGGCCGATCCAATTACTAAACTTGCGATGACGAACGTGCAATATGTCACGCGGAGCTTCTTCGTCGTCAGAATATACAATCACGAAGCGCGTGGCTGCTTCGAAGACATCTTGCATGTATTTTTCGTAGATGTCGTCTTCCACTAAGTGATAAATCACATCCAATGATAGAACTAAATCTGCCCGTAGAGGGTTCGCATCGGGTTCACCGTAGCGCAGGAACTTTTTCGTCGCATCCCCGCGGAAAAGATGCCGGCATCGCTGCAGCGCCGTAGGTGAAACATCGATGCCGATATAGTGGGGATACTTCGAAAGAGCAAGCTGATTCCCGTCCCCGCACCCGAATTCAATTACAGAATCGATCTGATTTTCGGCAACGAAGTCATTTATTATGCCGGCCTTGAATCTTGCCAACTCTCCGAAGGATCCGTTGCCGGAATTGCCTCCGTTTGCATAACGAGAGTCCCAATAAGTGGACGAATTAAACTGTGCGAGTCGTATACGGAGAGGCCGAGTGGTGCGCGATAGCCATTGAAACGCTTGACCGACTATCGGCATCCGCTTGATTCTCGACTTCAGGTCCATTGTGGATTCTGTCACATTGCTGGTTAGCTGTCCCATCGACAAACCCTTGCGCTTCCTAAAGCCGCGTGGAAGCAGTTACTGAAAGTGAGGGGTTAGATTTTGCTAGGTTCTGCCTTGGAAGATGATGAATGCTGCGCTCCTCGTCTAGGAATTGAGCGGGCGTTCTGCCACGATGCGAATCTGCGAAGTCACGGCAGGACTCAAATTCCAGTACGTGAGAAAGCCGTAGACCCTACAGCCAATTTCAAACAATGGCCGTCCGCCGATTGACCTTAGGAGGCGAGGAATGAATCGCGGGGGCCAAATGTGAACGTAAGCCTTAGATTCACAAACCTTGAACCCGGCCTCCATAAACAGATTCGCTGCGGACATTGGACTCCAGCAGTACAAATGATGATTGGGATCGTGCGCTCTGAATTTATTCCTGATCGCTTCGCAGGGAACAACGAAGACGACCTTGCCACCAGGCGCCACTTTCGGTAAAAGCGCCTGAAGCTCCTGGAGCGGAAGGGGGCAGTGTTCCAGCGCATTGTTCGAAATGAGAATGTCGGCCCATCCGTCCTCCACTTGCGCCGTAGCGGCGACTGCGTTGACGCCATTATTTAGCGCAGCTTCCCGAGCGACCGGACTGATCTCAATACCGAGCTTTTCCTTGCAGCTGATGTTTGCGAGCAAATACCCGCCGCCGCAGCCAAAATCGAGAACCTTCATCTCCGGCCGGATGTATTCAGAAAACTTCGTGAGATTGGCCCAGCCGCCGAAGCGCCCGATTTCGGACTGGTACTTGAAATACTCCTCGTCGTAGTGCGATGCGGTTGTGATGGCCTGTGAGTTCATGTACCAGCCTCGACGAAGAAGAACTGGGCCTGCCCTGCCGATGCTGCACGCGACCCCGGAAGAGCTGCGGTAGATTCCGTGAACGTTATTCGCAGCGCGATCATTGATGTTATGGCGTCACCAGGACGGGAAGAGGACCGACATCCAAACTGGATCCGGTCCACGAATGCGCTTCTTCAAGCAACGGAGTGACGCTTTTCAGATGCCAGGACGAGGGGACCGAAATTGTCTTTTTTCCGTCAGGATTCCACACGATCCATTGATGCACGCCGTCGCGGGTCAATTGACAGGTCCAAGTGTTGTCCGCGTCCTGATTGCACGAATCCATACGCGCGCCGATCAGCCATTTCTGAATGACTCCATACGCACGCCCTGCCGGCGTAAGGGTTGTGTCGTCGTCTTCTGTCATCTGGATTGTCATCTTGTGATTGTCCCAGGAATACCAATAAAACCTTTGCACACCCGCAGCCCAATTCAGAATGAAGGTCCTCGCGGCGTACCCAGCACCCAGTTCAGCCGACGGAAATGGATTGGGCTTGAACCAACCTGCCTCGGTGTCCCAAATCGGCTTGTTGCCTACTCCATTGTCGGCCATGGTCTGCTGCACTTGACGAATCACCGGCACCATGGCCTCGGGAGGCTGATCAGCAACGTAGAAGTGATAACCGATAACATCAACGTATTGGCCGCCGCCTTTACTCAAAAATTCCGTGAGCCACTTCACACCGTAACCGCTGGTCGCTGAAGGGGAAACCACTATCGCCTGCGGGTCAATGTTATGGATGATTTGTGATGCTTCCCGAGTAAGGGCCAACAGTTGATCCACATTTCCGCTCCAGAATTGTTTCAGGTTGGGCTCGTTCCATATTTCGTAGTAATGAAGGCGTCCCTTGTAGCGGGTTGTGACAGCGGTGACAAACGCCCGCCAGTCCCCAATGTCTACCGGCTCGGCTGCAAAGCCTGGCTGATAGCCGGACGGCTCTTGTGGCCGAGCGGAGGCCCAACGTGGCGTCAAGCCCAGGGTCATGAGGAGATCCTGATTGTGCTCCTGCGCCATCGCTAAGCAGTTGTCCAGGGTTCCGAAGCGCCATTGACCCTTGCTGGGCTCGAGATCTGGCCAGGTAACGCGTGCGTCCCAAAGCCGCCTTGCCGGAACCGGCACACTTGGCCACGGAGTTGTGCTGCCGGCGCGGTGGATGTGCATTCCGAAAAGAGTCGGCGGAATTTGCTGAGACGGGGGAACAAGCTTGTTCTGATCCACCGCAAACGCAGAAAACGTCGCGAAAAATGATAGCGCGATTCCAAAACCGATCGAGAGACGATTCATTTGGAGTATTGAGGTGACTTAGTCCGCGATAGCCCAGGTCGCGGCCGTCTCCTGCCGAGGCTCCCCGAAAATGATTGTTTGTGCCGCCAATTCATCCGAACGGACTGTGCCAACGAAATCGATGCACTTCTGATCCGGCCGCAGGGCCTTAAGGGTTCGTCGTTCTTCATCGTTAAGCTTTTTCAGGAGAACCACGACGTTGCTATTCTGCACCAGGGCTGGCAAGTCCGGCGTCAGCAGCTTCCAGATGTGCGGAATATTGCTTTCAATGAAACGCAGGTTTGCTCCGTGAATGGTGTCTCGCGAGATGGCCGGCTCGTAAATAATCACTTCCGCGCCCTTGCCTATAAGAGTCTCCGCCAGCGCGACGGCCGGGCTTTCGCGCAAGTCATCGGTACCTTCTTTAAAGGTAAGGCCAAACAGGCCCACTTTTTGCAGCGGTTCCCCGAGCACCGATTCGATGCAAGCTTCCAGATGGGCCTTGTTGCTGGGCAGAATTGACTGAATGACTTCCAGCGGAAGGCCGTGACGCCGGGACTCAGCCACAAGGGCGCGCAAATCCTTAGGCAGGCAGGACCCCCCAAACGCGAACCCTGGTTTCAAGTATGATGGAGCGATATTGAGCTTGGTGTCCTGACAGATAATCTCCATAAGACGGCGGCCATCCACGTCCAGAGATTCGCTGAGCCTGCCGACCTCATTCGCGAATGCGACTTTCAAGGCGTGAAACGCGTTGCTAACGTACTTCACCATGCAAGCGGTGGCGATATCCGTGCAAACGACAGGCGCATTCACCTTGCTATACAGCGCGGCCACAACGCTGGAGGCCCAATCACTGCGTTGTCCAATCACCACCATGGGAGCCTCGTAGAAATCACGCACTGCAGTCCCTTCGCGAAGAAACTCCGGGTTATAGCAGAATTGCAGGTCGGCGCCGAGCGTCTTGCCGGAGGCCCTTTGCAATAACGGAATCAATTCCCTTTCGACGATGTGCGGCAACACGGTGCTTCGCAAGACTACAACAAAAGGCTGCCGCCGATTGCGGAGGGCGTTGCCGATAGAAACCAGCGCGCTACGCAGGTATTCCAGCTTAATCTCGCCGTTGCGTTCTGACGGCGTCCCGACGCAAACGAGCGCTACGTCAGTGGTGGAGATTGCCTCGACTTCGTCCGTGGTTGCTCTGAGCAGCCCTCGCTCTTTTGCCTGAGCCAATAGTTCGCCGAGACCCGGCTCGAAAAACGGAGCGTGTCCATCTCCGATCGCCTTGACCTTGCGGGAGTCCAGGTCCACTCCTACAATCTGATGGCCGTCCTGGGCCAAACACGCAGCCGTTACGCAGCCGACGTATCCCAATCCGAAGACACTAATTTTCAAGATAGCCCGTCCTTCTGCTCGCGAAGAGCGATGCAGCTGTGATGGTTTTTCCCTCGCGTGAGGTTCGCGCGTGTGTCAGCCTAGGCATCCACTTCGTCCTCCCGGTAAGCTTGGCGTTTCGCAGAAACGCGGGAGATAACGCCCGCGCGCGCAAGGCATTGATTGACTCCAGCCCGGTAGTTCTCGACCATGGCCTCAATCGTGTATTTCGAACCGGCTAATGCCGCACCGTGACGCAATGTGGCCATCAAAGCAGGCTTCGTCAGAACTTCAAAAACCGCGTCTGCGAAAGCAGAGGCGGTATGCGGAGTGATTTTGCCGTTCTCGCCATCGTACAAATAACTGACCTCGGGAGGATGGGTCGGCAAATAAGTAGCGATCAGAGGCAAACCTGCGGCGAAACTGTCTGCGATCGCGAGACCCGCCGTGCCGGCCAACAAGAACACATCCGCGATCCTGTAGAGCATGGCACTATCACGACCGAATTTCGAACCCATGTAGTGTATCCACGCGTCTCCGGCGATGGCCTGTTCGAGCCAAGAACGATCCGGCCCATTACCCACAATCACGAGGTGGAAATCGGGACAGCGCTGGCGAACCAACCGGGCGGCTTCGATCAGCATCGGTATGGCCTTGATTTCGCCGAGCAGCCCGCAGTAGATACCGACCTTACTCCCAGCGCTCCCGGTCAGCGCCGTCTTCGCTTGCATGGCTTCATCGTCCTGAATTTCGCTAAGTTGGCGCCGCAATTCGATTGTGTCAGTGGCGTTCTGAACGTTTGTAATCCTATCCGCTGCCATGCCATGTTGGCGCAGGTAGTCGGCGACCGTTTCGGTATAAGCAAACCACCAATCCACGGTGGTGACCATTTTCTCCTTGATCCACTCGGAGAAGGCGGAGCGGTCCGGGTGCATGTTCGGACCGAGCCCCCAAAACGCGACTGCCTTCAGGCGCAGAGCCGAGAGCAGAAGCAGGAATGGGTTCACGAGATACTTGTTTTCGTTGCCGACGATCACTAGATCAGAGCTGAGGACCTCTCGCCAAACCGACTGATACAAAAAACGATCGGCGAGCCAGTAACCTCTCACCTTGCGTCCAAATTCGGACGGAAGTTCGGCGCCATCCCGGCGAGTGGCTTGCTTCTGATTTTGTGCACTGTATGCCACGGCCAGTTCGATACCGTCTTGACGAAGCGCCGCGTGGAGCTTCGTGAAAAACGGCACGCGGTAGTGCTTCATTTCGGCCTGAATGATGAGGACTCGTGGCATCGGTTAGTTCTCTTGTTGAGCGTAGAGAGACGGGCGATTTTGCTCGCCGACGCTGGCGCCGGTGGTTTCGAGCACGCCTTCGTATATCTTTTCCAGCGCGCTGGTTTGCGTGTTCAAGTCAAAAAGCCGCAGCACCCGCTGGCGGCCGGCCACGCCAAACTTGCGGCGAAGATCAGCATTTTTGAGCAGTAACGAGAGATATTGCGCGAGCGTCCGCCAATCTCGGTCTGGGGCCAGGAAGCCGGTCTCACCGTGTAGAACAGCTTCGCTGATGCCACCTGTAGCAAAACTGACCACCGGTTTCTCCATCGCCTGCGCCTCGGCAAATACCATGCCGAACGCTTCTGCTTCCCCTGACCGCACCGTGATACTTGGCGCGCAGAACACAGCGGCACGGTCCAACCACTCGCGCACAACCTGTGGGCTTTGAGTACCAAGGAATCTGTATCGTCGAAGGGTCCGCTTCGCACGCCGTTCGAGTTCTCCGCGGAGTGGACCATCGCCGATCAAAACGAGCTCCGCGCCTCGATCTTCTTTCTGCACGTCCTCCATGGCGCGAATCAGAAACTCCGCACCTTTCCTATTGGCGAGGCGGCCGACAAACAGAACGGTGGTTTCCTGCTCTCCTCGCCCCGGACAAAAGAGCTTCGTGTCGACTCCAATGTAGTGGACGCGAATCTTCTCAGCCGGAAAGTGCTGCTCGAGAAGTTTTCCTCGAATAAACTCGGAGACGGCGATGAACAACCTACCTCCACGCCGAACGACACTTCTCTGCACCAAATAGCGGCGGTGCCCGAAGGGGGCACTCACGTGACGGACATCAGTCGCCGTGGCGTCAGATCCGTGAAAGGTTATGATGAGCGGCAAACCCAATTTCCTCGCCAATGGCAAGGCACGCAGTCCGTCCGGGCCGAAATGTGCATGCACTAAAACGGGATCCAACGCGCGCAGCCGTTCGACCAAATCCGGCGCGATTCCAAACAATTTGAAGAGTACTTCACGAACCCGGCCATTCCTATCCCCGCCGCTGACCGTATATGTGCTTTCTGGCGGTAGGTCGAGTCCCGGGACCCTGCGAGAACCAGCGTAGACCGGCGTAAATCTCTGCAGTGCCTGGGCCTGGGCGCGAACAAACGTCTCCGATGGGTACAAGAGGTGATCGCAGAAAATTATCAGCGCTGGCTGAGTGGTGTTTATCACAAGCGGTCCTAGCTGGTAGCAAAAGACGGACCCGCGTCAGCCTCAGGCTCACCCTCGTCGTCCTCGACCCATTCAGGAGCGCCAACAGGCTGCGAGATCGTGCATGAGGCCGCTACAAATAACATCCAAAAGATCGTGTTCGGCGCCAGAACGTAATTCTCGGTAAAGCTATACAGCAATACGAAGCACAAATAAACCAGCGGCCATTTTGCGCTGTTGCCCCGTTCCATGCGCATATACAAGGCTGCCCGCTTCATCGCCACGAGGTAGGCAGCTACGTAGAGGCCGAGTCCAACCAATCCCAGTTCGAGAGCCAACTCGATATATGCATCGTGCGCATGGGGCACGGTCCAATTTATTGCCACGTCAATTCTCATGGCTTCAGCGGACGCGGGCCAGAAAGCGCTGTAGCCGTAACCCAAGATCGGTTTCAGTGCAATGCTCGCAAGAGAAAGCCCCCAAATCTTTACGCGACCGGTAAGGGAGGCATTGCGGCCCATCAATTCGGTAACCGAGTCGCGGAAGTGAATCAACGCGTAAAGGGCCGGCAAGGCAATTATCGTGCCAAAAACCTGCACCGCTCTCCGAATGCCAGCACTCCAACGCAGAGTTGGCGCAAACTGCATGACGAGAACCATGCCCACCAGGGCCACAAACGAAGTCATGGACTGAGCTGCGATGATTAAACCAATAGCGGTCACCAAAGCCAGGACGGTGATTATTATGCCGCCGACCGATTTTCGGACCGCCGTCAGAATCACCAACGTTGCAAGGACGACGATTCTCCCGAACTCGTTTTTTTGGCCGAACAAGCCAACCCAGGCATCGGGATACAGCATGTCCGCTGTCGGAATCTGGCCGGGGAAAAACACTTGCACGATCACGCTTAACAGCACGACGCCGCCCAATGCAACTGCCAGTAGCCTGAGTTGATCGCGAAGGGAATAGCGGACGGCAAAATCCACTCCGAAAAGAGTGGTAGCCAGCAGTGCAATGCTACGGCGAAGCGTGAGACCGGTGTCCGCGGACCAAGCCGCGGAAAAAAATGTAAGCAAGACCAACCCGATCAGAAGCTTGTTGGAGCGAATCATTTCCAGGATTGCGCGCGGTTGCTGGGCCGCGCGAATGGCCGTGATGACATAGATGCAAGCCCAGACCACTTGCAGGAACGGATTGCCCTCAGAGATCGCTTTGGAGTTTGAACTATCGACGATGAGTGACTGCAGCGCACCGGTCCCCAAGACCAGCACGATAATCGTGAACACATCGCCGAGGTATCTGCGGGAGACGTTCATGGTCTCAATCCGCGATACGATGTCATGCCGCTCGGCAAGTTCTTAACGGGGTTGTACATTGAGCTCGAGGAACAGATCCTAATCCGTTTCGGCATTTACAGTTGCATTGAGCAAGAGGTTTTGTGACCTGCGAAAAAGCACGAACGCCGCAAGTCCGATGCCGCAGGCTAGCAGCCCGTCCGACGCGATGCTAGACCACGCCGCTCCGCGCCACGAATACGCCGGTATCAACCAAAAATTTACCAGCACGTTGAATATCGCCACACCCACTTGAATCTTGGTGCGTAACGCCTGGTACCCAGCTCCCGTGAGCGCGTTCGAGTAAAAATAGTGAATCACTTTCAAAATGGGCAGCACCGAAAGCCAGCGGACAGCCTCCACGGTGCGCGCGTACTCAGCTCCGAGAATGCGGGGAATGATTCCAGCGCACGCCAGTAGAGTGATACAGGCTAGGACAGAATAACCTAGCGCGCGCAACAGCAGCGGCTTCGCGTAGGAAAGACTGGCGGAGATGCCATCGGCGCCGGCGCGGAAGAAATTCGAATAGGAAGCCGTCAGCAGCGACGAGACGGGCACGAAGCTGACGTCGATCAGCCGATAAGCCGCGCCGTAAATACCAGTCGCTTCCAAAGTGCCGAGGCGCGCGAGCATCGTTTTGTCCAAGTCGTTGTAGATCGTTTGCGCGCTGAGCCCAGTCGAGAAATAGAAACCTTCTCGTACTTCGCCGGGCGCCCTTTGCCAACCGAACCTCGGATATCCCAAGTTGGTCGAAACCATCAGCACCGCCGTGATGGCGATCAGCGAGGTACTGAAAAAATAAACGTAGCCCCACTGCAAAGGCGAAGGATGCCTCTGAATTGCTACCAGGATAAGCGCTGCCGCCAGCCGGCTGGCGCTGACCAGCACGTTGATCGTAGCCGTCCAGTGCAGACGATCGAAGGCCTGAAACGCCTGGCCGCACATGGTGATGACGTTGAGTCCAACCAGATCGGAGCCGGACACCAACAGCACCAGCCGGAGCGGAATCGCTGCAGGCAGAGTGAAATGCGACAACGCCAGGACGGCTAGGAAGAGGACCGAACTGGACGCTCCGGTCGTAAGCAGCGCCGTCCCCCAGTAACCCGGGAACTGATTCTGGTCGCGCGAAACATTTTTTACGAGCAGGCCGCCGCTGCCCAAGTCCCCAAAGGGGTAAACGATGCCTACCAGGGCAACGACTCCGATGAACGCGCCGTAGCCGCTCGCGCCCAGGGATCGCGCGATTACGACGAAATACAATGCTTGGATGACCAGTCTCAGTCCCAGGCCACAAAACATCCAAAGCGTGTTGCGGGCCACGGTGCCTTTGGATTCAGGCTTAACCATAGCGGGCGGCGACCATTGCTCCTAAAACCAAACTGGGGGCTACGTCAGGCATGCGTTTTGGCTCGCCCCTTAAGCCAGCGCCTTCTTTGATTGAGAGGGCACGCGACCGGCCTTGTGGAGTTCGCCTTCGATCCATTTGTAGGTCACGTCCAGGCCTTGTTCGAGTGAAATAGAAGGCTGCCAGTCCAATACCTGATTCAGGCGGGTGTTGTCGCTATTGCGACCACGTACGCCCTGCGGTTTGCCGAGATCGTGCCGCTTGATCAGGCGCTTCTCCGCGATGCCTGAAACGAGGTCGACAAGTTCATTGATAGTGACCAGCCGGTCGGTGCCCAGGTTGAGTGCGTCGTGATGATTGGACGCCATCAGACGAACTAAGCCTTCGACACAATCGTCCACGTACATGAACGAGCGGGTCTGCTCGCCATCGCCCCAAATCTCGATTTCGCCGCCGTCGTGGGCCAAGGCGACCTTTCGTGAAATCGCCGCCGGAGCCTTCTCTTTTCCACCCTCATAGGTGCCGAGCGGACCGTAGACATTGTGGAAACGCACCGAATAGGTTTGGAATCCATAGTCGTGGCGGTAATAATTGCACATCTCTTCAGCGAAAAGTTTCTCCCAGCCATAACCAGGCTCAGGTTCGGCAGGGTAAGCGTCTTCTTCACGCAAAGGAGTGACGTCCGCGCTCTTCTGCTTATTCTGCGCATAGACGCATGCGGAAGACGAGAACAAGAAACGCTTGATCGCGTTTTGCCGGCTGGCCTCCAGCATGTGGACATTGATCAGAATATTGTTCCGCGATATGTCCGCAAGGTAAGCCGTGATATACCCGATTCCACCCATGTCCGCCGCGAGGTTATAGACCTGATCAACGCCGCCTCGCGTTGCCAACAGACAATTCTCGTACTTGCGCAGGTCGAGAACTTCGAATTCGTCCGCTGCCGACGGCTCGTACTCCGGCATCTTGATGTCGGCTCCGCGCACCCAGTTCCCTTCCCCCTTCAACCGCTTTACCAGGTGGTGCCCGATAAAGCCGCCCGCGCCAGTTACCAGTATTCGAGACTTGCCCATGGATTACTCTCCCTTAAGTTGAAATAAGTTAAAGTAGGATAACTTCTCTTCGTTACGAACGAAAGGTCTCGCACAACCCGAAATAGATTTACGACTCACTTTCTCTTTGGCTTGGTCGCGTTCACTGCAGCGGGCTCAAGCAGCCCCTGACCCTCTTAGGACCGCTGGAATAGTCCGCGCCAGGATCTTCAGATCCAGCCAAAGCGACCACTTATCAATGTACTGCATGTCCAGCTCCATCCACTGTTCGAATGGAATAAGATTCCGCCCATTGATCTGCCAAAGACAAGTGATACCCGGCGGAACACTGAAGCGCCGTCGCTGCCAATCCTCGTTGAACAACTGGTAATCGCGCACCGACATGGCTCGCGGACCAACCAAGCTCATGTCTCCTTTCAAAACGTTGAAGAGCTGGGGCAATTCGTCAATGCTAGTCTTTCGCAGAATCCGGCCGATGGGAGTCACTCTAGGATCGTTTTTAATCTTGAAGGCTGGCCCTTTCATCTCGTTCAGATGCAGCAGCTCCTCCTGGATCCTTTCAGCGTTCGGAATCATGGTGCGAAACTTGTAGATCTTGAATCTGCGTTTATTTAGACCAACTCTTTCCTGGCCAAAAAAGATCGGGCCTGGCGAAGTTAGATTGATCAACAGCGCAACCACCAGCAGCAGCGGCGCGAGAAACACCAGCAAGGCGAAGGAAACCATCAGATCGATCGTTCGCTTGAGCACGAACGGCCAGCCCCCAAACCCACTGCTCCGAGCCGTAATTTGCGCGTCACCGTCAAATACGTCCGCGCTCGAGCGGGCAATCTTCAGATCAAAGATATCCGAGTCGAAGCGAATGATCATTCCGTGCTGTTCGCAGAGCGCCGCCATTTTCGCCGCGTGTTCGTAGAAAGAGCGCAACGGAAGAAAAATAGCGACTTCATCCACAACGTTATGGCGCAAGAACTCGGCAATCCCGGCGTTATCGCAGGCCAGTTTAAAACCGGTCGCCAGGAACTCGTCCATTCTGGGCCAGGCGTCATCCACAAAACCAAGCAGCCTGTAGCCACGCTCGGGCGAGGCCTCGAGGCGTCGAGCGAACTCGACAGCGCGACCGTTGGTGCCCAGAATCAAAATGTGATGCAAGTTATGACCGCGCCGCCGTATTCTTGCGAGCGAATATCGCATAAGAAGGCGCGACGAAGCGACGAAGACAAAACATGTCGCAAAGAACAGCGCGAGGAAAGCCGGGGTCATGAGCTTAACCTGGCACAGCGCCGCCACCAATGCCAAGCTAGCTGTCGCGAGAGTGACTGCTTTCAAAACATCCACAATTTCCGCGGATTTTGTGGAAAGTCTTCGCGACTCATACATACCGCACAACGCAAACATCGCGTGGCTTGCAAGTAGTGCCACGCCAAAAATGGCGCAATCCGATAATTTCACGCGGACGGATAAAAGTCCGGCCAGCGAAATACCTTTACCCGCAGAAATCATCCAAACAGAGGCCAGAGTAAAAGACAACATGATCAATCCAACGTCAAACAACTTCTGCGCGCTGACTATGAGTCGACGCTTTGTTTCGTTCACAGAGGTTTCCTCTTTGGCCGATTGATATTTATAGGGTGCTGCTTACTGCCTATAATCCGGCGATGGCCGGAATGCGGCGCCACTTTTCGTATGGAGTAACAGCTGGGGGTGAAAGATGCGACTGCTGCCTGCTCATCAAGAACAGTGAATTGGCTCTATGCTGGTTCGACGGCAAAACCCGTGATCCGAATAGCGAGCGATCTCTGGATGAGTTCGACCGATACCACCAAGGTGGCATCGCTGTTAATAGCGGTCAGAATGCCTTCTACACCATCCAAACTGCCACCGCGAATCCTAATGCGTTTGCCTACATTCAGAAACGAATGATGGTTGAAGGGTATCCCCTGTGCCAGAACGGTCCGTATCCCATCAATTTCGCTATCGGGAATGGGAACACCCACTCCACGTTTCCCGACGAAGCCCGTAACACCAGCGGTTTGCAGGACCGGGATTCGCGCATGAGTTTTTGGTGGAATTCTGACGAAGACATATTGCGGAAACAAAGGCAACTCCAGCAGACGCTGCCGATCGCTCCACTGGCGCTTCTCCGAAAATAGCGGAAGAAAGACGCTGATGCCTTTCTCGCGAAGTCCGGCGGCCACCCGTTTTTCGTGCCTGGACCAAGTTTGGATCGCGAACCAAGAGGAAGTCTCGGCTTCGGCCGATAGAATGTTGGCGGCGGGCATCAGTACCGAACTTAGCGAGTTTTCGGACATGGACAAAGCTCCGCTATCCTGAGTCACAGAGCCAGGTGACCCCCAAGAACTTTCGGCATCGCACGACCGGGACCCGTAGCGACTGCGAAGACAACCTGGGCTTGGCCGCGCGGCGCAACGTACTGCAACCTCTTGAATCAGCTTCCCACTTGAAGCTAATTCTAGAGCTTGTGGTACAGCGATTCCGGAATTGGGAATGTTCGTTTATTCAGCACGGCGCCGAAGACGTGAATACCCGAAGCGCGCAGATTCTCAGAGACCCTGAGAGCGGCTTCCCGCCGTGTAACATTCGCTTCCAGAATCAACACAAATCCATCCGTCATCTGTCCGAAGCCTACCGCGTCGGCATAGCGCGTGAGCGGAGGCGCGTCAATCAACACGTAATCAAATTCTTTTCGCAATTCAGCGAATCGAGTCTTAAGACGGTCCGAATTGAGCAGCTTGGCAGAATCCGGCGCAAGTGAGCCGCTGGAAAGCAGCCACAGATTGTCGCCACGGAGAGGTTTTGCAAAAGAACGGATAGGTCCTTCTTGGAGCAGAGCATCAGTAAGTCCGTAGTGATTTGTGGTGCCGAACAATCCAGGCAATGCCGGCGACCGGAGATTCGCCTCAAGCAAGCAAATTGACCCGCGTACGTTGCTCGCCAAAGTTTGTGCCACCGAAACACAAATTTCACTGCAGCCATTGCCATGATCAATACCCGCAAAGACGACGGCACGGGGCGGGGCTTGGGTCTGTAACAAAAAAATACGCTGCACGAGCCTGAGAGATTCTTCGCGTGCGAATTGCTCAATGTCCAAATGTGTGCTTTTTTTGAGCCCGTGTCCGTTTCGAACACGCCGGCGCGGCGAAAACGGGAGGTCCGGCGCGCGTACGGGGCGGACCGAGCGAAGGGATTGGTCTAGACCGGCTTGCTGCATCAGTTCAAAGTTCTTGCTCATTGTTCGCCTACCTCTGTTGGTAAAGCACTGTTGGATTGAGTGGCCTGTTGCCGCGCATCCGCTCCCATGGTGGTAGCCGACGGCATACGAATCTGGCGTCCGGATTGAATGCGGCCTGGATCGATGGCCCAGAGATTGAGCCCGTGAATTTGAATTCTGGAGACTTCCACGGCCTGGGTGTTCCTCGGGTTAGCCGGAACCGCAGCCCAACTGAGCGTGAGCAAGAGCACCGAGGCAATTGCAATTTTAAAGAGCCATCCGGCGAACATCGATTGCCTTCTAAGGGCAGCAATGGTTCGGCGCGGCGTCTGGGCAGGGGTCTGAACCGATGGCTCCGGACGTGCAGCCGGGATCGTGGGCTTTTCGCGGAGCGGCTCCAGGTCGAGGTCGGAAATCACTTCGAGAATTACGTCGCGATCGATCGTTTTTCTCTTCAGCGCACACCCCAACGACAGAGCATTGAAACAAAGGTTGTTAATGTTGCGGGGTATGCCTTCGCTGTGTTCAGCGATCAGCTTACGCGCATTCGCAGTGAACAAAGAAGGTCTATCGCATCCTCCGATCCAGAGCCTGTGGTCTATGTAGGCATCTACTTCTTTGGGAGTGAAAGGCTCGATGCGCATCACCATCGAAATGCGCTGGCGCAGCTGAGCCATGGATGGGCTGGCGAGCCGATCCGCCAACTGAGGCTGACCTGCCAGCACGATTTGCATCAACTTCATCCAAGGCGTCTCAAAATTCGACAGCAGGCGAATGGACTCCAGTACCTTTTCTTCCAGGATCTGCGCTTCATCAACTACCAGAACAAACCGCCGTCCCGCACGCATTTCGTCGGTGAGGAGGCGATTCAGCGCTTCATGCATCGCCGGCAAATCCATGCCCGCGACCTCAATACCCAGGTCGATAAGAACGTGGCGAATGAATTCACGAGAATCGCAATCGGTCCTGAATACAAAGGCCGTGCGGGCTCTGTCCCGCAGATATCCCAGAAAATGGTAGAGCAATGAAGTCTTGCCCATACCCGGCCTTGCGATCAGTGCCAGAAACCCACGATTACTTTCCGTGCCGTAGACCAACGAGGCTAGCGCCTCGCGGTGCTGAGGGCCAAGGTAAAGGAAACGCGAGTCCGGAGTGACTCCGAACGGTTGTTCGGCGAGATTGTAAAAATCTAGAACCATTCGAGCTAGGCCACCTTCCTGGGAAGCGACGCGAGAACGGGCATGCTAAGGGTCTCGGCCACTTCTTCAGGTGTGCGGAACGACGGGTCTACGTACTCAGCCAAATAACCCGCGCCAAGGCTCAAAATCAGCGCGAGCACGAACCCAATGAACATGACTAGGAACGGACCATGCGCTGGTATCGTTGGAACGACCGGAGGAACGGCAATTGCGACGTCGGCGATTCGGTCTCTGTCTAAAGCGTCCGACGTGCGTTCTTCGTCGCGCTTGTTGAGATACAGCAAGTAGTTGCTTTCGTTCGCCTTGGCCTCACGAATTAGCGCAGCCTGTTCGACAGCCTTTTTGTCCAAATCCACCATTTGCAGATGCATGTTGCGGATATTATTCGTGAGCGCACCGACCGTGGCCCTTTGCGAAGCCAGGTCGGCCTGAGTCTTGGCTAGATCCTGACGGAGGAATTGGTAAGTGGGGTCCGTGTCAGTTGTTTGATTGACGTACTTCTGCTGTTCGGCCCTTGTGATGGTCGCCTCGGTATCCGCAATTTCCTGATCTGCCTCTTTAACCAATGGGTAGCTCGGATCGTACTTCAACACTAATTGCGCGCGCTTTTCCTTGGCTGCGAGCAATGTGGATTCCAACGTTTGCAACAGAAGGTTCGAAGAATTGGTGACTTCCGCGGTCGGAATTCTCTCAGGCGTTTTCGCCAATTGTTCCGCAACGTTTTTGACCCTCTGTTGGTCAGCGGCTATGGCCTGTTGGGCAGTCGAGAGGGAAAATTCGGAATTTGCAACTTGCTGCGCCATGTAGGTGCGTAGAACATCGGGAGCAGCGACGCCTTGGTCCTTGCTGAAATTGGACAAGCGGCTCTCCGCATCATCCAGAGCCCGCTTGGCTTCGTCCGTTTGCTGCGCAAAGAAGTCCGAAGATCCTGCCGGACGGCGCAACTCTAAGTGCTTTGCCATATACAACTTGCTGAGGGTCTGCAGAACGCACGCCGGTACAGCGGGATCGCCGGTTTTGCCAAACTTCACGTTGATGACGTCCGAGGTCTTTTCCTGCTCGACAACCAAACTTCTACCCAGACCTACAGCCGCTTTTTCCAACTTGATGGCTTTTCGCTTGGCCGGGTCGCGCGGCAGGAAGACATCGGTTGGAAACCAAAAGTTATCCAGACCACAAGTCGCGGCGACCGAGCGCATCATGTCTTGCCCTTGCAGAAGCGCTATTTCCGAAGTGATCTGATCCGTCGTTACAGGCTTGTTGTTCATCACCGCCGCATTTTGCCCGGACGTCACCGCGGGGTCGGAGCGGGTCTGTTCGACAACGATCTGCATTTCCGCCAAGTGGTATCGCGCGGCCCAACCCCATGCGACGAGAATTCCGAGCATGGCGACGCCGCAAAAGGTGAATATCACCAAGCGTTGGTGACGGAAGAGCGGTGTTAAGACGTCGCGCAACGTCAGCTTCGGCATTCCTTCGTCTGGCACCGTTTTAAGATTCTCTTTTTTCATTGGCCTTCACCTTTTTGGAGTCTCATGGGAACGCCGGCGGACTGACGCTCGTGCCCACATAGTAGGGAACGTATTTTCGGAATTTTGTGATGAATTTTTCCGGAACAAAAATCATGTCGCCCGGCCCCAAAAGGGCGTCTTCATTGGCCTTCTTCCCGTCCAGGATGTCGTTCATGCTGAGTTTCTTGACTTCGAACCATCCGGTGGAGACACGATGGAACAGGAAGATTTGTGTTTTGGCATTCGGCGTAAATCCGCCAGCGATCCCAATCGCCTCGGCGACAGTGGTATCGTGTCGGAGATCGTATTGCCCGGGCTTGCCGACTTGTCCGGAGACAGTGAAAAATGGCCGCTGGAAATCCTGTAAATCTACATCAATGATCGGATCGTGAAGGGTGCTGGAATAGGCCTTCTTGAGGGCTTCGACGACTTCTGGGATGGTCATTCCTTGAATGTGCAAACTTGGCGCGCTGTACAAACTGATATATCCGTCCGGCTGTACCGTCACCGTCTGATCGAATTCGGGCGACAGCGGAAAAGCGATAGTGATTACATCTTCACGCTGGATCTGATATCGAGGATTTCTTTGCTGCAGCGCGGGACGATCAGGATTGGCCGCATGTTCCTCTGCGGCGTTGAATCGATTGGAAGTCGCAGCGGGAGGAGTCGCTCCGTCTTGTGGTGGGTTTTGGGCCCATAGGCTGACTGGAGCGCTGAAAAGAAAAATCGCCAATCCCAGCTTAGCTGCGTTGATCCTAGCCACCGGAGTTTTCTCCCTGTTGTACTAATTTCTGTTAGTACAGCCTCGCGCGCCGATACTGGTAACAGCGGGGTCTGGGCAGATTAACCTGGCTGGGTAGGTCAGCCCGAAAATCATAACACAGTAACCCGCAAATTGTTTCGCGCCGAACAGTATTTTGAAAAAAAATTTGCAGTAGCTTCGCCTCTTCGACACTCCCAGTTTTTTCACGTCTCGAAGTGCGCTCCCTTTATGATTCTGGGGCACTTCCATTCTTGAATGGTGAGAGCCGACTATTTCGGTCGTTTGAATGTCCGGTCAAAAATTGATTTCGCGATGCATCATAAACTTGAACCACCCTCCGACATCATTCAAACTTTGATGTAGATCCATTAAGGAACGCAATACCGTACCTCCTAGTACCCTCGGGTACTCTCTCGCGACACACCAGCAGGCCGATTTCGACTAGCATTTTTCAATCCACGACACCTATACAAGCAAACAAAGGGCTTGAGGCACGACGCGGGCGGTAGATTCGACATTGGTCTGTATTATGTGCAACGCGTTGCAAGCGTCTATATTCGCGGCATACAGCATTTACTGGAGCTAGGTGAGAGGGGGCCCGAGCCATAAAACCAACGCAGCGCCTGCGGTGCGCGTTGGGAACTTCGCTTTTCCGGCTGAACTACGAGCGCAAACTCTTCAGCAGCGTTCGTTGAACTTATCGCGGCGAGTGTATGCCAAGTACACAATTCCTGCGGTGATCAGAACGGGAGGAAACATCAGGATCAGAATACCGGCTTTTAAAGCGTGGATCGTACGAGGACCTGAAGCAGCCGCGCTCTGGTAGCACATGGCGCAACTCTGCGCATATAGAGCCGCAGGACTAAGGAAAGCCATGACACACGCGACCGAGCTCTTTAAGGTTCTTTTCATGCTGGCCTTCCCCGTCTCATAATCACTACGCTCCCGGTTAAGCCTAGCGTCGACTTGCCTGCGCCTCAATAACACATTCAAGACGCCCGGCCCAAACGATCACTGAATCGGAACCTTCATGCTGGCCATGCGAAACGCGTCGGGCCAAATGTGATTCATCATAAACAGCACAAAGACGACCGCCGGTATAAGGCTCCAGAGCAGGATGTGCTTCTCGTACTTCAGATGCATAAAATACAGAAGACCGATTGCAGCTTCGATAAAAGCCAACACGAGCAAAGACGCGAGCAGCTCATGAGTCGGCAACTTCATAAGAGTCAGGAAAACCTCGATGCCGACAATGCACAGCAAACCGATCCAGATTCCTACATAACCGGCCAACGTTGGTTCGTGCTTAGCTTCCATAATCGCGGCGCCTCCAATCTGGGGCTAGATTCCTGCTTAGCGGCCCACGTTCATCAAATACAGCAACGGGAAAACAAACATCCACACCAGGTCCACAAAATGCCAGTAAAGTCCGGTTGTCTCCACGTGTCCGGCATCCAACCAATCTGTGTTGTATCCGATGGCGATCACGACGAGCGCGATGATTCCCGAGATCACGTGCATCAGATGCAGGCCGGTAATGCAAAAGAACGTCGCTCCAAACAACGTCGTGCCACCCATCGGATTATTCGATAGGCTCCATCCCTCGTGGAACATACGAAACCACTCGCGTAAGTGTAGGGCGGCGAAGATGATTCCCAGCACGATAGTGGCGCCCAGCCATTGAATGCACGCGGATTTGCGGCCTTGTTTTGCTGCAATCACCGCTCCCAACATCGTAAGACTGCTGGTGAGCAGTACGAAGGTCATTATTACGCCGTTAACGATGCTGCCAGCCTCAAACGGAGTGGGCCAGTTTGGGGTTCCAGCTCGCAGGTAAGAATAGCCAAACAGGATCGCTCCGAACGTGACGGCGTCCGAAGCGATAAACAGCCACATCGTCAGTTTTTTTGATTGGATGCCGTAAGGGGAGGCTTCCATTGCAGCCCCCTGCCCCGCGCTCATTGTGATTTCAGCTTCGCTCACAGCCCCTCCTGAAAAAACCTACATACGAATCGCGAGAAGTAACAGCAAGTACACCCAAAGAATGTCAATGAAATGCCAATAAATCGAGAAGGCTCCCAAACCGCTGGTTTCCGCCGAACCATTCGTCCGCACGAGCTTTCGCAGGACGTAAATCAGCCCGCCAATGCCTCCCAATAGATGCACTGCGTGCAATGCCGTAAAGACATAGAAGAATGACGAGCTCGGATTAGTCGCCAAGAACAATCCCTGCGCCGCCAGATTGCGCCACGCAAGTAGTTGACCGAGTACGAAAGTGAATCCCAAGGCAGCAGTGAGGTACAGCCAGTAAGTGCCGTTCGCGAGCAACACTTTTGCCGCCGCAGCACCGCTGCGTAGCGCCTCGGGTATTCCAGCGATTCGCTGTCGCGTCAATTCCAGTGTGGCGCTGCTGGCCAGGAGAATCAGCGTGTTGAAGTAAAGAACATGAGGCAGTTGGAAGCGCTGCCAATCGGTGGCCGCATCCTGGCGAACAATCATCGCGCTCGTAAAGGCCGCGAACGACATGGAAATGGCCGAAACCGCCACCCACATGCCAGTTTCAGATTTTTGCGCTTGTGCGGCTGCTCTAGACGTCGTCGCGGGATGAGCGATGGCGACGCCGCGGTCAGCCACGCTTTCCAGAGCCGCTTCTGCTTGCGAATGCAAAGTTGAAGTTCCCAAGAATTGTGCCGCCTTCTGGCGATCAACCAGTCACAACTTTTTCGGGCGAGGCCTGCATCACATAGTCCGTCGCAGCGCCTTGAACTCCATATTCGTTCGGCCCGTTGTATACCACCAGATGCTTACCGCCGAAGTTGTCGAATGGCGGGGGTGAGGTCGTTGACCACTCGAGCGAAGTACCCTCCCAGGGATTCTCGGAGGCAATGGGTCCCTTGAAACGGCTCCAGATCAAGTTGAACAGGAAGATCAGCTGAGCAGCGCCGGTCAATAGAGCCGCAACGGTGATGAACTTGTGGACCGGTATCAGCGGGATCAGATAGTCGTCCGTAAACGCCGCGTACCGCCGCACATTGCCAGCGAGCCCTAGGTAATGCATGGGCATAAAGATGCAGTACACGCCGATGAACGTAAGCCAGAAGTGCAATTTTCCCAACCCGTCGTTCATCATCCGGCCGAACATCTTGGGAAACCAGAAGTAGGTTCCGGCGAATACGCCGAACAGCGATGCCACCGCCATCACGAAGTGGAAATGCCCCACCACAAAATAGGTCGCGTGGAGATAGATATCAATGGACGGCTGAGCCAGAAAGAAGCCGCTGATGCCTCCGCTGATGAACACCGAGACGAAGCCGATGCAGAACAGCGCGGGCGTGGTGAACCGCATCTTCGCCCCGTAAACCGTGCCAATCAGCAACAGGGTCAAGATCGTGGCTGGGATCGTGATGATCAAGGTCGGCACCGAGAACAAATTCGCCGAGAACGGATTCATCCCGCTTACAAACATATGGTGTCCCCAGACCATGTAGCTTAGAAAGCCGATCGCGATCATGCAGCCGACCGAAGCCCGCGGTCCTAGGAGTGGTTTTCGGGCGAACACCGGCAAGATGTGAGCCACGATTCCGATCGATGGCAGAACTGCAATGTAAACCTCCGGGTGACCAAAAAACCAGAATAGGTGTTGCCACAACAGCGTCGAACCGCCGGAGTGCGGCTGCAGCCTATCGCTCACAACCAAGCCCGTCGGGATAAAAAAGCTAGTGCCGGCAGTGCGATCGAGGACCAGCAAGATACAGGCTGGAAGCAAAACGGCAAAAGCAAGCAAAGCGATCACAGAGGTGACAAACCACGCCCATGAACTTAAGGGCATGCGTGCCAATGACATGCCTTTTGTGCGCAGATCGAGTGTAGTCGCGATGAAATTCAACGCGCCTAGAAGCGACCCAATGCAGAAAATCGCAATCGAGATGGCCCACAACGTTTCGCCGACCTTCAGACCTGGCCCCGCGTCACCTCCCACGGCACTCAGCGGCGCGTACGATGTCCATCCGGCAATCGGCGGCCCGTCGGCGATGAAGAATGAGGCCATCATTACGAGGAACGCCACGAATGTGGTCCAGAAGGACATCATATTGAATCGCGGGAATGCCATATCTTCCGCGCCGATCTGAATAGGCAGGAAATAATTCCCAAAGGCGGCGAACGGCGCATTGGTCAGCACAAAAAAGACCATAATAGTGCCGTGCATGGTCATCAGTGAAAGATAGTATTCCGGGGTCATTGCTCCGCCCGGAGCACCCACGGCTGAAAGCTTGTCGAGCAATGGAATCGGCCAGTTGGGCCAGCCGAGGTGAATACGCATCAACCAGGAAAGCACCATCCCAATGAATACGGCGAGGAGCGCCAAGCCGTAGTACTGCTTTCCGATCACTTTGTGATCGAGGCTGAAGACGTATTTGCGAATGAAGCCAGTCGGCGCTGCGTGTTGATGCACCGCGTGCTGTGCAGAAGTGTCATGCATGTTTTGGCCTCGAAGAAAGCAACTTAAATCCCCTCGCTAAAGAAGCACAAACAAATTCATTACTGGCCGGCTTGAGTCTTGAGCCACTGCTCGTAGTCCCCTTCCGACATCACTTCAAGGTACGCCCTCATGTTGTAGTGGCCCAAACCGCACAGCTGGGTGCAGACGATTTCGAATTTCCCCGTCTGCGTCGCTGTGAAGTGCACAGGAATGTCTAATCCGGGAACAAAGTCTTGCTGAATTCGAAGCACCGGCACGTAGAGAGAGTGCCCGACATCCTTGGAATGCATGGTCAACAGAATGGGCCGGTTAACCGGTATCGTGAGTGTACCTACTACGATGTCGTCACGAGCCGCCACATCGTTCGCTGGGTCCAATCCAAAATAATTTCCGTTGGCCTCGTCGATTTTCTCCGGATGTAGCGCACCGAACTGTCCGTCCGGGCCGGGATACCGAAACCAGAACGCAAACTGTTCGGCCTGCACGTCAATGTGGACCGAATCGGCAGCGGCAGGTGCCAGGTTGATGGCAGCCCACGCTTTCGAGCCCAGAAATGTGAGAGCCAAAACCTCGATGCCAACCACTATGATGGCAGCCGCTACCAAGGGGGTGGAGCCACCTGGAAATATCTTTATTTTTCGCGCAGGGTTCTTATCGCTGGCCTGCCAAACGAAAAGCCCAAGTAACAATTGTCCTGCCAGGAACAGAATACCGGTCTCAACAAAAGTCTCATCCATTTGACGATCAATCGCCGGGCCGGTGGTGGAGATGTCGGTTGGCGGCCACCAGGTGTGCATCACAAAGAAAGAAACGGAAATAAGCGTAATCACTGTGACGACAACCGCGAATAATTTACCCATTTTTGATCGCCTCGGCGAACTCAACAAAAATTCAAAAAACCTCTGGCAGCCGAATCTCATGAGAAAAAGACACGGCTGCCGATTTGCGGTGGGCTTACAAGTCTAGTATGGCGTTGCCGTAAAGACGAAGTTCGCAGTCTTCGACTCGCTTCCGCTGATCGTCACGTCCTGCGTTTTTGTTCCGTACTGTTCCTGCCAAGCCGTTACAGTGTATTTACCAGCGGGCAGACCCTTAATTTCGAACGACCCATCGTTACCTGTCACCGAATAGTGACCCGTCTTGAGCACGACAAAATAACCGTGCATCCAGGGATGGATGTTGCACTTGACGGGGATGAATTCAGGCTTTTCCCATTTGGTATCAATCGGAGGAGAACCGGGAGGCTGCGATTTGTTCCACTCCTGATTTACCTTCGCGAGCGGATGGATGTTGTGGGAAGTCTGATCGTCATTGTAAATCTGTAGTTGTTGTTCTGGCTCCAAAGGCAGAACATGCGGGGTATATTGACAGCCTTTTTGGTCATACCTAGCCGCCTGAGACGGGCCTCCCGCGCCCTGCTCGCCGGCTGAAATAAAGACCACGACCCATTCCAGCGAGTTTCCCGGACCGGTCACAACATTTTCCGTGGTGACAGGAGTTGCGTGCTGTTTGGCACAAGAAGGCTCTTTGGACATGTCGATCGGCTTCATCTTTGGCGGTGTACCGGTATAGGTGACCTTCCCAGTGATGGAGCCCGAGCCAGCCGGTGGTTGAGCAAAAACCACCATGGCGGCGCCTACCATTATTACGATCGCGAGCGCTACGAAATACTTCAGTCGCATCTGATGAGTCCCTCCTTCTGTTAAAGAATCACTGAGCCCCGGCTGCGGAATCCGGACCGATGGGCTTGATGTCTTTGCCGTGGGCAGAAACATAGCTCTGCCACAGCGACGCTTCTTGCGTCTTGAGCGGCTGCAAAGTCCTTAGGAAATGGACTAAATCCCAAGCTTCATCGGGCTTCACGACGTCCGCAAAGGACGGCATGGGCGAGCCGTCGAGACCGGTCATAAAGATCCGGTACAGATCTTGGTTCGTTTCGCCGCACATAAATCGCGTCCCGGTGGAAAAATTGTAAGGCCGGATCGGGTTGCTCTTGTCATCGGTAAGAGTGGCTGCTGACGGCCCGTCTCCGTGTCCTTCTGGGCCATGGCACTTCCAACATTCCAACTTCTGAAACATCGCTCTTCCGCGCAGAATACTATCTATCGTTATCGGTGTTTCTGATGGAATAGTGAGAGGCGTTCCTGGTTTTTCCTTCGCCCACCGTGGCGACCAAGTCTTCACGAACGCGACCAAATCGGCGCGCTGTTGGGGAGAGAGCGGTCTCCACTGCGGCATGTTAGTGGTGACAAACCCTCGCGTGATTGCGTTGTACAAATCTTCGTCAGTTGGCAAAGTACCGGTCGGAGTGGAACGGCATTTGAATGTAGCTTCCGTGAAATCCCTCGGCTTGGGATCGATCCACTGAGCATTCTCGCCCTCGCCGTTGCCGTCCGGCCCATGGCACCCGATGCAGAAGCGCCGGTACAGTTTCTTCCCGTTGTAGGCATGCCCCGTGACGCCGTCTATGTGGCTCTGCTCGCTTTCAACGCTAGGCGCGCCGAGGTTCGGGTTGACTGAATTGACGTGGGTCGCTTGAGCCGTCACGACTGTCGGGCCGAGGGTAAGGAGGGCCATCGAGCCCAGAGCAAATCTCACTGCGAATTTGTTGGGTATCATCGCTGGTCTCTCCCTTAGAAGTCGAAATCAAACCCGAGGAAAATGCTACTGCTCCAGACGCCATCTGTGGGAAATAATGGCGGGTTGCCGGTACCATCCCCACTCTCCGGAACAATGCCGATTGATTTTGTGCGCGAGTATTCAGCGTCAATTGCCAGTCCGGCGCGGCTCAACATGATCGGATACCAGCGGTACCCAAACGAGTAAGCCGTAACGTTGCCGAAATCTCCGGGATTCGTCGTGTCCGCCTGCTGACCCATGTTGATCTTCTCAAAGCGGAAAAGCGCGACGTTCTGTGGGTTGAAGTAGTAATGCGCTTCAATGAAGCCACCGTTGAACGATGGTGCCCGCGTTGTGCTAGGAAGAGGACCCGAATTCGAGGCAAGGCCACTGCCCAAATACGCGTTGTCGTGCCCGTGCATGAACAGAGGCAGCAACTCAAGACTTCCAATGGAGAAATCCCCGGCGACTCCCACGCGATAGAAAGACTTATTGCCGAGACCGACCAGCGGATTGCCTGACGTATCGGTTTGAAAATAGGTGGGTCGTTGGCCGACATATGCGAATGCACCGACTCGTTGTAGGCCCAGACCTCCTGCGCTGAATCCCTTCGCATTGAAGGCTTGGCTAAAAGCCAAGTTCACATCGTAGGTCCGGTTTGATGGAGTGCCGCCGACAGTGGAGCTGTTGGTGAGATTCACGCCGCCCTCGTTGCTGCTCACCACAGCGATAGAGTAACGTGTGTAGCTATTCTTTGAATGGCCCATCAACTCGATGCCGATCTGATTGTCGCCTATACCAAAATCGTTTAGGTCACCGGCGCCGGTGGCGGCGACCCCAGGTGGCGTGAAGTGATAAATTTGATACAGACCGCCGTTAGCCGAGAGAAAAAGAAAACGCTTTTCCGAGATCAAATTGTCCAGTTCGAACTTTCCGAACTTCACATTGAACCACGGACTGCCCTTCAGGTTATCGAACCGAACGAAGGCGCTCTCGAAATGCCACGTGGCAGTGGCATCCGAGGAGGGCAAGAGGATAAAGGAGATGTTCTTGTATAGGGTGCCGCCCGACCACAGGTCCATGCCGGAGAGGTCGAATCCAGCTTGTGTCACGGTCCCTGTAAATGTCCCCGAAACGTTCTGGGTTTGAACTTGCTGATGGTCCGTACTTTCACGGTGCCAGTTCGGTGTGATGCGGAACGTAATTGGAAAATAGGAAGGATTCTGCCAAATCGGTGAATCGCGGTCGTTCATCAATTGATAGCCGTTGTCGCGAAAGACCTGGCCAAAGTTGTTCAACTCGGGCCACGCGGTATGGCACGCCGAACAAGGCAGACCGTACTTTCGCGCAAACGCCGGAATCGCCATGACCTTGCTGTTTGGCAGGGCGCCCGCTGCGTGGACGTCACAAAACAGCATCGCCAAAACCAGAAATGAGCATGCCAAAAGACTCTTCGACTGCGGCCATTTCATAGGATTCACACCCTTTCCAAACCCTCTAGACATACGCCCTCCGGCAACAAATGGTGGGAATGATTGGTCCGCGACTCGCAATCGGATTTTGAATAAAGGAAGGAGCGACTCTCGCAATATGCCAGATGGCGGTACCGAGAACGAGTTGGCTTTCGTGTCCAGACATCCCAGGAACTCGGAATTTCCTCGTCGTGGAGGCCCCGAATCGCAACACCCCAAACGCACGGAAAGTACCTCTTGGGATTTGAGAATGCAAGAAGAAAATTAACAAATCTTTACAATTGTTTTTGGCCAGCATTTAGGGCATCTTGGCGCTAGAAATGCCTCGCGAGTCCGCGGTCGGGTTCAGGAACTTAACTCTTTGGAATTGACAGGGGAATCTCGCGAGCGTACGACTTGGTTGACCGAAATTCATCGGGGGAGTAGATGTCTGGCTGGGCCAACCGTGACGTCGCGTTGATTCCAATTCTTGCCGCAACTGGCAATGATTCTCGAAGTATCTTCCGACATGGATTTCTCGTTTCCTTAGCCCGAGGCCTGTTTTGCGGCGCGTTTCTGATAATCTCCGCTGCCCACGCTGCGGCGCATCCGGCCCCTCGCACGCCTCGTGATAAGAAATCAAATGTGCCAGAAGGTTTTGCAATTGACTTGAAAGCTTCAGAAGCGGACGTGACCAAGGCCGTCGAATACGTCATGCAGGATCAGATCATCCATGGGACGCAGGTGTATGCCAGAGAGGATGAGTTAACCGACGCGGAAGCAGCGACTTCTTCACCGTACTACGGAACTTGGACTGGCGAGGGTCACGTCTTCTACAAGATTCGCCGGGATACACTCGCTCCGCGCCACTTCAAGAACAGCACTGACGTCGGCGTCATCACGGTCCGCTACATCGTTCTAGGCGTCGCTCCGAACCGTACTCACCTGCAGATCGATGCGGTGTTCATCGAAGACGGTTCGAAAAGAGTGCATGAATCGGATACGACCGTGGAGACGAGCGAATTCGCGGAGATTCAAGGCCAGATCGTCCGGCTCCAGAGGGAAGAACGGGAGGCAGCACTCGCTTCGGAACGGCAGCAACATCTGCGAGACGCACAAGCCAACGCCAAAGAGCGGACCGCGGAAGCCGCACGACTCCAGGATGCTGAGACCTCGGTCAAGGGATTGCAGTTAAGAGCGCATGAACTTGAGCACGATGCCGAAGTGCGCGTGAAAGACAAAGCCGACCTGAAGTCGGCTCCTTTTCAGCGCGCGGCTACGGTCGGGTCGGTGCCGGCAAACTCGGACGTCCTCGTCGAGGTCATCACGCCGTATTGGTACGGCGTCGAGACGGCCGACGGTCATCGCGGCTGGCTGCGTCACGACCAGGTGGAACCGGTCCCGTGAGAAAATTCTTCCGGCCTCTGATTCACTGCTCTCAATTGTTCCTTCTGCTGACGCTCATCGGAGGACCTGCCACTGCGCAAACGACCTACGAGCGGACTTTTTCCAAATCTGTTTCCGATGCACAGCGAGCAGTGGACGATCTTCGGGAGTCGTCGAGCGGACGATTGCCAACTCTCGAGGGATTCGTCGAGCCTGGGGATCAGCCGCTCGATCACTACGAACGCGGATACTACGAGTGCACGTTTCACGTAGCGCCTACCGCTGCCGGAGGTGCCCTCGTTCAGGCTAGCGCGAAGATCACGGCGTGGTACAAGGATCCCTCGCCAGCGAGGTCAGGTTATCGGGTGCTGGTTTCAAACGGCCACGTCGAAAACGATCTACTGGACCAGATTGCAGAAACGCTGGGTCCTAATTCCACTGTAAACACCGGTGACGCGTCGGCGAGGCCGGCCTCTAAAGGCGGTTCCAGCGGTGGACTTAAGCCGCAAATCAACATCGATCCTCCTGGCTCGAGTGCGGGCGAATCCTCCTCGAATAGGGGCACCACCGGCGGCCCTTTGATTCCACTGCACCAACCCGCCGCAACTTTTACGCCAGCGACGCCGACGGGCGAAAGCATCGAGTCAATGAAATCGCGCCGAGCGGCTGACGAAAAACAGGCGCAGGACCTCACCGCCGAGATCAAAAGCCTCGAAGAGGTGCTCCATAATCAAGTGCGCCCAACTGACCTTGCGTCGGTGAGGAAAGGCGGCGCGCCTATCTATTCAAAGCCGTCTGAAAATGGACCGGTGCTGCTCACTGCCACTGCAGAGGACGAATTTCAAATCATCGAAGTGGAAGGGGCCTGGGTGCACGTGCAAATTTCGGGCGCTTCTCGCGGATGGATTCGGCGGGCTCATCTCGAGCTGCCTGCTAGCTACACGCCGACAGCGCTTAAAACTGCCGATCCGGCAGCTGCGAACAACGATCTCTTCAAAATAAGCCGGCAAGAGATCAATACTTTCGGTGGCAACTGGGAGTCGCTCAAAGGTAAAGCGGTGAAGGTAATTTGGATTGAGCCAGCGTCTCCGTCCGCGACCACAACGCCGAGTCAAAAGCTGGCGTTTGCGAAGAAACTGCTTGTACAAGCCTATCCAGAGGCGAATTCCGCGACGCCTGTGGTTTCTGGCGTGGTTATAGTTTTTGATTCTGCAGACGGAGGACAAATCGCCGCCACGCTGTCGAGCTTGAAACAAATGGTGGACGGGGCTTTGCCGGAGGCCGCATTCTGGAAACAGTGCTCTCTTGATCCGCCGGAATCATTCCAGGAGTCGGCAAAGCCTTAGGATAATTTGCAGCCACAGCCAGTTCGAAATAGCTCATCGGCTCGCCATCTTTGTTATCCCTATCTTTAACTGATTTGCGCCCTAAACGATGGAACGGATGCAGGCTAGCCCCGCTCGCCAAATTGGGGCAATACAGCAAAGATAGTATTACGCTCATGGTCGGCCCTATCTTCGGGCCGATTTGATATCCTCATCGGCCAGCAATCAAGATGATTTCGGATAGCGAGCCGTCCCGGGTTGGGCGCCCCTTAAACGCAGAGAAGGAGACCAAATGAAATACCGCAGGCTTGGACGTACCAGATTCGAAGTCAGCGACATCGCCCACGGACTCTGGGGGATGAGCGGCTGGAGCGGATCCGATGACAAGGAATCGTTGCAAGCGCTGCAAGTGGCCGTGGATCAGGGCTGCAATTTCTTCGATACCGCCTGGGCCTACGGTGACGGAAAAAGCGACGGATTGCTGGGTGAGATTTTGACGAAGAACGAGGGGAAGCAGCTCTGCTCCGCATCGAAAATTCCACCAATGAACGATCGCTGGCCGGCGAGGCCTGAATACAAGTACGGCGAGGTTTTTCCGCGTGAGCATGTTTTCAGCTATGCGGACAAAATACGCGAAAAGCTCGGAACTGAATCGATTGATTTGTTGCAATTTCACGTTTGGGACGATAGCTGGGCCCACGACCCTGAATTTCGCAATACAGTCGAGAAACTCAAACACGACGGAATCATTCGCTTCTTCGGGTTGAGCCTGAATCGCTGGCAACCAGAAAACGGCATCGAAGCTCTGCGCACGGGACTCGTGGATGCGGTGCAAGTGATCTACAACATTTTCGATCAAGCGCCCGAGGACAAGCTGTTTCCGGTTTGCCGACAATTGGATGTCGGTGTAATTGCACGGGTACCGCTCGACGAAGGAAGCCTCGGCGGAAAAATGACGACGGACACGAAGTTTCCCGCCAGCGACTGGCGCGCAAAATATTTCGGCCCTGCAAACCTGGCCAAAACCGTAGCGCGCGTGGACGAACTGAAAAAGCTATTGCCGATGGGGATGACTCTGCCGGAAATGTCTCTGCGCTTTATCCTTTCGAATCCTGACGTCAGCACTACAATCGTGGGAATGCGGAAGTTGAATCACGTCAAGGCAAACATCGCATTCAGCGAGGCCGGTCCGCTGGATCCCGCACTGCTCCAAAAATTGAAAGCTCATCGTTGGGATCGCATGCCGAAAGAATGGTCTGACTAGCCTTCGGCTTACTTTCTGCACACGCTGTTGATCCTACAGGGAGCAGCTTCAAGGATATGGCATAATAATTGTCGAATAATCGGGCGCTCCGGGGCTTGTTCGATCGCGCCGATTTCTCAAAATCGTGACAGCGCGCAAGAAAATTCGGCGAAAAGTGCTCGCGGCGCATCGAAAACTGCGCGAATTCCGCATGATCGCAAAGGGACTGGTTTCCACCCGCCATCCTTTGCTCGTCCATATTATCCCTATCCGGCGCTGCAACCTGGCCTGCACCTATTGCAACGAATTTGACGATTTTTCGAAGCCCGTGCCGACGGACGAAATGTTCCGGCGGATCGATCGGCTAGGTGCGATGGGTACATCCATCATTACGATCAGCGGCGGCGAGCCTTTGCTGCACCCTGACCTGGATGCCATCGTCGCGCGCATCCGCAGAAACGGCATTATGGCCGGACTTATCACCAACGGGTACTTGCTGGTTGTAGACAGGATCGCAGCGCTGAATCGCGCCGGGCTGGAATATCTTCAGATCAGCATAGACAACGTCAATCCCGACGAGGTCTCGAAAAAAAGTCTGAAAGTTCTGGACCAAAAGCTCAAGCTGCTGGCTGAGCACGCGGAATTTCAAGTGAACATCAATTCCGTGTTGGGCGGCGGAGTTGCCAATTCCGAAGATGCCTTGACGGTTGCGCACCGAGCCATTGAGCTGGGATTTACCTCAACCGTGGGAATTCTGCACGATCACAATGGCCAGCTCCAGCCGCTTGGACCTCGCGAACAGGAAATCTTCGAAGAAATCATGTCGCTTGGTAAACAATCGTTCACGCGCATTAACCAGTTTCAGCACAACATCGCTCGCGGACGCGAGAACGACTGGCGTTGCCGCGCCGGGTCTCGCTACCTATACATCTGCGAGGACGGTCTGGTGCATTACTGCTCGCAACAGCGTGGATACCCTGGCGTACCGCTTATGGACTACACGATGGAGCAGCGCCAGCGCGAATTTCTGACGAAGAAAGGCTGCGCTCCCCGCTGCACGGTATCGTGCGTTCATCAAATCTCCACGATGGATTTCTGGCGCGCTCCGCAGTCGCTTGAATCCGGTCCCATTCCCCCAATTTCGGCGACGGAGAACCTGGTGCAGCTGACGGGCTCATCCAGTCGCGAATAGCGTTCCCGTATTTCATTCGAGCCGCCGAATAATTTCACACCGTTTTCTCTGACTCGCTCTGCTGATATCACTACCTAACGCTAATAACTTGAGCAATTCCTATCGAAACAATTAGAGATTCTTATTGCAAAGGGTTACACGTGAGCGTAGAAGTCGCTCATCTGCGCCTTGCTCCGCGGGGTACGGAGCAACGTCCGCGTTGCTTACAAAGAACGTCACGGAACACTGCCGGCGCAGTCTGCAATTCACCGGGGTGTGAAACGGGAGGGTGTTCGATGGGTGTGCGCAACCTGGTCATCTCGGCTTTGTTGGTCTTCGCCATGATGCTGGCAACCGCCTCGCGCGGTTCGGCGCAAGTAAACACCGTGAATTTGTCTGGGACGGTGCTGGACCCGCAGAACCTGGCCGTGAAGGATGCGAAGCTGACACTGCAAAACTCAGCCAAGGGCGTATCGCGAGTTGCCACCAGTGACGCCAACGGAAGATACGAATATGTGGGCTTGCCTCCCGGAACCTACACGCTCACCGTCGAAGCATCCGGATTTGCGGTTTTGACCGACACCGCCTTCACTTTGACGCTTGGCCAAGTCGCCGAATACAACCCGAAGTTGCAATTGACGACGACAGCCGCGTCGGTGAGTGTTTCGGCCGCACCCGAACTGGTCGAAACGAGTAAGACGGATGTATCCATGACCGTCTCGCAGAATCAAATCGATAATTTGCCGATCAACGGACGAAATTACATTAATTTCACCTTGCTGGATTCAAGAGCAGCGCGTGATAACACGCCTTCGATCGGCGCGGCACCGAACACGGGACTAAACGTCGGTGGCCAGCGCGGCCGATCCAATGAAATCTCGGTGGACGGCGCCGATGCCATAGACAGTTCCGTAAATGGGGTGCGCGCCACAGTATCTCAGGAGGGCGTGCAAGAATTTCAAGTAATCACGAATAGCTACATGCCTGAATACGGTCGCGCGATGGGTGGCGTTGTGAACATCGTGACGAAGTCGGGATCGAACGAATTCCACGGCGATGCTTTCGGCTACTTGCGGAACGGCGCCATCCAAGCCCGAAATCCATTTTCCGTGACGGCTTCTTGCGACCCCACTACCTTTCAGTGTGGTACTACGCCGGTCAAACAGTCCTACACGCGGGTTCAGTCCGGACTTACGGTTGGCGGCCCCATTCAGCAGGACAAGACGTTTTTCTTTTTCAGCTACGAACTCACACGCCGTGAGGAGACCGGATTCACAGCCATCGGCCAGAACAATTTCGGATTCGTCAACTCCAATACTCTGCCTCCCCTCGCCGGCCCCTGCCCGCTGCCTGCATATCTGGTGACGCCTACCCAGGCGGCGTTTGTTGCGAGCGTACCGGCTCCGGTAGGCGTCCCGTACCTGTGTGCGGCGGCAGCCAGTTCGTTCACTGCCATTTTCGGCAATACGGCCATCTATCCGAATGCGACGTTTCCCAGCACTGGCGCGCCCGTGCCAGCCTCCTTCACCGGATTGCTTTCAACGATCGGAAACTTCCCGACTTCCGAAAAAGGCAGCATCTACTCGCTCCGGCTCGACCACATATGGAATTCGAAGAACAGCACTTTTGTCCGTTTCATGATTTCGCCTGATAGCGTGACCGGCATTCAGGTAAACGCGCAAAATCAAACGTACGGCCAGAACGCGGGCAATCGTACATCCACCCAGCAGAGTCACGACTGGGCCTTGATTGCCCAGCACAGCACTGCCATCGCCAATAACCTGTTTAATGAGGTCCACTTTCAGTTTGCGCGCCGCAGCCTTTTTTACGGGTTCTCTGACCTTCCGGGCGGCTCCGATCCTGCCGTGAACATCGCCGGCGCGGCCTATTTCGGACGAGAGCCCTTTTCCACCGAAGACCGCTTGGAGAAGCGCTATCAGCTCACTGACAACCTGACGTGGACGAAAGGAACGCACACACTTAAGTTTGGTGTGGACTTCAATTTTATCCAGCTGCAATCCCCCGCGGCACAGACGTTCACGCTGAATTACGGAGGGGTTTACGATTTCGGAAGCGTTTCGATCGCCGCGGGGGCTCCGAGCTTAACTCCCGCTCAGGCCTATGGATTTGGCACCCCGACGATTTTTTTTCAGGGCATCGGCAAATCAAACAACCCCTTCAACAACGAATTGCTGGGGGTCTTCGCGCAAGACAGCTGGAAAGTGAATCAAAAACTTACCGTGAATTACGGCGTGCGGTACGACGTCGGATGGCAGCCCACGTTCGCCGCTGCTACCCCAGCTAATGGAGCATCCGAAAAAGCCTTTGGAGTCCAGGAAGGTGTACCGGTCGATTCCAACAATGTCTCCCCGCGCATCGGGATAGCCTGGGATCCTTGGGGCAATGGCAAGACCGTGATCCGCGCAGGTTATGGGTTCTTCTACGATAATCCGGCGCTGGCGCTTACGTTTCTTGCGACGGCAGAAGATGGCGCTCGCTCCGCGTTGCTACAGTTTCCCGGCGGCACTCCGGATGGTTCGTTAAACGCGGCTTCGATCTTCCAGGGAATACTGAATGTGCCGAACATGGGCTGTTCGACGGCCACCCCCAATATGTGCTACGAGCCGAGCCAGCAGCGCTTTAACGAGTTCCAACCCAATTCCCTATTCATCAACCAAAACTATCTTTCGGTTCCTAACCCGGTGGTGCCAGGCGCGTTGGGCTATCCGCTGGTTGGCATCCCTTACACGATTCCCATCAAGAGCAATTTCCAATATGCGCTGGCACAGCAAGCGAACCTTTCGATCGAACGCGAGATCACTAAGGATTGGAAGATTAGCTTGGGATATAACTACACGCACGCTACTCACCTCGATCGCACCATCAACATCAACGTCACCAATCCAGCCATTCTCGACTCGAATGCGGCCAACGCTTTGGCGGCGGGGCTCATCACTCCCGGCACAAACCCTCTCACGGTCGCCGTTCCGACCAATGGAGGCGTGCCCGGTTGCGTCGCCACCGGCACGGGCAGCGTTCTGGTTGAGGCTCCCGGCGTCTTTGGCATTGGGTCTTCCGCGCCCGGGTGCGCGTCGCCTGTGGGACCTATCGGCACAGCGGCGGCGTTCAACTTCTTCCGCCCCTCGGGGCCGAATCCAACTTTTGCAGGATTGGTTGGCGGCTACGCCAATCTTGTTGGACTCGCGCAGTTGGGCGGTTTCCCCACTGGCTTTCCGGGCCTGCAAGTGCCATGGAGCGATGTGAACCCTCAGACTTCAACGGGCAACTCACTCTATAACGGCTTCACGCTCACGGTTACGAAGCGCTTCTCGCGCGGCTTCGAGATGGTTTCTGGCTGGACTTGGTCGCACACAATTGACGATTCCACCGACCTTTCTACTCTTCTGAATCCGCAGGACAACAGCAACCCCAATGGCGAGCGCGGGAACTCGGATTTCGACCAACGGCATCGCTGGATCACCAGTGCGGTTTATCAGACGCCCTTTCACCAAAGCGATTCAGCCTTTTGGAAGAAATTCCTAGCGAACATTACCGTGTCCCCGGTAATCGAATTGGCTTCGGGCCGGCCTTACAACGTGTTGCTGGGCTATGATACGAACCTGGACTTTGGCTCTTCCACCGGGCGACCCTCGGTTCTGCCCAAAGGTGCTTCGGTGCCACCGGGTTTTCCGGCGGCGACTACTTCGCCTTACATTTCCAATGCTGAGTTCATCATTCCCACGAATTGCTTCGGCAGCGACGGGTCGCAGATACCGCCGAATGTCGCCATTCCCGCGCCGCCTACGGGCTGCACGGGAGATCTTGGGCGCAACGCGTTCAACCAGCGTGGCTTCTTCCAGATTGACTTGCGGATCGCCAAGCAATTCCCGATCACGGAGCGCGCAAACATCCAGGTGATTGCAGATGGGTTCAACATGTTGAATCGCTTTAACGTAAGCGGCGTTAATCCTGTTTGCGATTCCACGGCGGGCGCCACAACCTGCGCCGCCGGGCAGCCAACTTCGGCATACGATCCACGTACTTTCCAATTCGCATTGAAGATCAGCTTTTAGCGAAATCCGCAGGAGAAGTTCAGGGAGTTTGCAGCGCTCTCCGGTCGCGCCAGCTTCCTTCATTTTATAATCGCCAAACCGGCCTCCACGAAACACCTTCTCCGCCCCTCGCGTTCGCGCTAAAGTAAGAAGTACCCGAAAAGAGCTTCAAGTCGCGAGGAATTCCGTTGATGAGTCCGGTCGTGTGGATGGTCGTTGGCCTGGCTGCGATCGCTTTGACCGCCATTATGGTGTGGTCCTCCGCGAGACGCTCGGACGCACAACTTTCCGCCGTCCGCCAGGAAATGCAGAATTCGCTGTCCAATCAAGGCCAGTCCGTAAACGCGCAGATCAATCACCTGATGCAGTCGGTAACGACGCAGCTCGGACAGGTGCGTCAGGAGCTTCAAAGCGGCGTCGCATCATCGGGTAAGCTTGCGAG